>Ga0180437_10010650_pt1 | contig 11175 bp, 3 predicted proteins | sample SS_ome_4_FD_132410 | JGI IMG/M metagenome (GOLD analysis project Ga0180437, IMG submission 132410) | Hypersaline lake sediment archaeal communities from the Salton Sea, California, USA - SS_3_D_1 metaG | ecosystem: Environmental > Aquatic > Non-marine Saline and Alkaline > Hypersaline > Sediment... | reverse complement strand
CGCCCTTTGCATCAGCCGGAGCCTCCAAATCGTGGCGACACCCCGTTCCCGTGGCCCGCTCATCGGGCCGGACGTGCCAAACGGCTCAAGCTGCTGCTTGCATCGAAGTCGATGCCTCGGCCCGCAAGGGATCGCGCACGCATGATTCCCGCCAATTCAGCATCAACTTACCATGGGGCGACCCATCGGGAAAGCGTAAGGCCATTGTGCCAAGTGGGCGGGAGCTGTCGGCGTTGACACGGTACTGGCGGGCGACACCGAACGCTGCGACCTGGAGCAGCCCACGGGGGACCGCATCGGTGAGATTGCCCGATAATCGTCTGCCAACAGTATGGTTATCCGCCAGAATCGCGGGCATAATGCCCGTCCGATAGTGATGCGGGAGCGTGGCCTGCGGGTCGGGGTCAGCGACCGTTGAATGGCCGACGTATGGTCGAGCCCGAAGCATCGGCGGGCAGCCGAGTTGACCGCCCGGCTCGATCTGTTGCACACCGCGGGAGGTGAGCGAACCTGCGCGGCGGTCTGACGCTGCCAGAAGACCACGCGGAACTGACACAAAGGAGGGACTCATGGTCACTCGAACACACGCGAGCATCTGTGTCGCAGCCATCACGGCCTTCGCCTGCCGGTCGGCACCGGCTAGTACCTTGCCGCAGCAGGCCACATTGACTCTCTCGGCCCAGGCCTATGAACGCACCGACGCAGTGCGGGCGACGCTGCAATTGCCCCAGCCCATTGCCGCCGAGGGTGCGACGATCGCATACGAGGTGGTTGATTCGTTCGGCCGGCTGCTTGTCCGCACCAGTAAACCGCTGGCCGCTGAACAAGCATCTGTATCGGTCGTATCCGTGGAAGTCCGCGTTCCGAACGTCGGTGCCATGCGGCACCATTTAGGTGTCAGCCTGCAGGATGCCGACCGTCAGGTGTACTTCGGGCAGGCGTCGTTCGTGTTCAGACCGGCAGCGGGCTGGGATGACTATCAGGTGTTCCTCTACCAGAAGCACCCCCCGCACCGACTGAACTTCATCCGTGAGGCGTATGTCACCAACAACCTCTGGTACGGGTCGAATCCCAGCGTCCCCGATTACATGGTGGACGCCAGCTTCCGCTGGTATGTCGAGAACGTCTCGGTACCGGTGCTGGCCCCATACCATCGCTGGCACGAGGATCACATCGGCGACGTGGAGTACCTCTTCAAGCAGGCGCGAGCTCGCTTCAAAGAGAACCGCAGTCTGCTAAACCTGCAGCGCACTCCCTGCCTGTCGCAGGAGCCCACACTGGAACTGCTCGAGCGATGCGCCATGTTCCCCGCTCGTAACATGGCGGATTACCGTCCGGTCTGGTACAGCCTGACGGATGAGCCGGGCATCGGGGGGCAGGCGGCTGAGAGCGGCTTCTGTTTCTCGCCGGAATGCAGGGAGGCTTTTGTGGCCTGGCTGCAGAAGCGCTATCCGAGCCTGGATGCGTTGAACACGCAATGGGATACGGAATACGCCACGTGGCAGGACGTGCGAGGCTGGACACCGGACGAGATCTTCGGGCGGAAGACCGACAACTTTGCCCCCTGGTGCGACCACACGGACTTTATGGACGACGTGCTGATGAACGCGTATGCGGTCGGCATGAAGAAGATTCGGGAGTTCGATCGAGGCGCCTACGTCGGCTTTGGCGGCGGTCAGGGGCCTGTGGCTGTCGGCGGCTGGGACTACTGGAAGATCACGCAGACGCTCAACTGCGCCGAGCCCTATTACATCGCCAGCAACTGGGAGTTGATACGGAGCTTCAACCCGGACTTCCGCGTCGTGTCCATTACGGGTGGAGGCGACACCTGGAGTCAGCACATGCGATGGTTCGGGTTCGTACACAACGATTACGGTTCGTTGATGTGGGACAACGACATGACGTTCGTCGACGACCAGGGCAAGTACGATCAGCAGGGCACCGAGTCGGCCAAGTGGCACAAGGAGTTGACCGGCGGGCTGGCCCGCCAGTACCTGCCCGCACCGCGAATTGACGACCCGATCGCGATATACGAATCGCAGGCGGCGATGCGCGTTCATTGGGTGCTGAACGTTCGCCAATATGGCGAAAAGTGGGTCGCGCGTCGCAGCTACCACGAGCGCACGGACAACCCGTTCGGCCGTATTCGCGAAGCCTGGATCAAGCTCGTGGAAGACGCCGGACTACAGTATAAGATGCTCGCGCCACAGCAGGTGCTGGCAGGCAATCTCAAGTTGTATGATCCGAACACCGGCACAGGCTTCAAGTTGTTGATACTTCCACGCGTCGTCGCCCTGTCTGCCGAAGAGGCTGAGGCGATCCGGCAGTTCGTTCAGGCCGGCGGTACGGTCATTGCCGATGCTATGCCGGGCTTGTTCGATGAGCACGGCAAGCAACTGCCCGCGGGTCAGCTCGACGAACTGTTTGGTGTGGCGCGCCAGGTAGGCGACGCAATCGCCATGATCGGGGAGATTCCGTCCGGCCTGGGCGATTTCAAACTCCTGGAACCGACACTCCGGATCGACGCCGCCGAGCCGCTTCACGCACAGGCGCCGATCGCCATGATCCAGCGAGACGTCGGCAAGGGGCGAGCCCTCTACATGAACCTCGATATCATCGACTACCACCGCTGGCGCCTGCACCCGGGGGAGGAGACGGCGACACGCAATCTGATGAATCCCTTGTTCTACGAGGCCCTCGGGAACGACCGCCGCACGCCGCGCTTCGCGACAGCCAACGGCAAGGTGCCGACCGGCCTGGAGGTGACGGTCAAGGATCTCGGCGGCGGCGTTCGGGTCGTGGCGTTGCAGCGCAACCCGCAGTTGATGATTGGCGAACTCGGGCCAATGGAGTATCAGTCCAATGAGGGCTTCGAGAAGCCGCTTGAGGTCGAGTTGGATACCAACCGGCTGGGCGAGCGACGCAGCTTCGTGCACTACGACATGCGCACCGGCGAGAGACTTGGCGCGAGCGCGACTGTGACACTGACGGTCATCCCCTTCGAGCCGAGGATCCTGTCGGTCTGGCCTGAGGACCCCGGCACGTTCGTGTGCCAGGCGCCTGGCAGCGTTTCTCGTGGCCAGCCGCTCGAAGTGACGATCAAGCCGGCCTCTGCGCTGGCCCGTCAGTACGTCTACAACATGGAGGTCACAGGCCCGGATGGCGAACAGCGCCTGCTCTACCGCTCAAACCACGCACTGGACCCGGCGGGTGGCCGGATCACTGTTCCGCTGGCCCTGAACGATCCAGGCGGCGAGTGGACGGTCACTATTCGGGAAGCGCTGACGGGGATTACCCAGGCAGTCAAGATCGAGCTGAAGTAGGTCGGCCGGCTCCAGAGCGTTCCGACACAGATGGGGGCAAGTGCGGTGCGCAGCAGATCGCGCAGGACGGTCCACTTTCCAGTGGCCCAGGGGCGCTGCTATCTCTTCAACCTGCTGTATTTGACTTCGTTTGCCCCAACGTCAGGCCAGGTCTTTCGCGTCTGCTCATCAAAGTCTTCTTCTACTTCGGAAAGGGGTACGGCTTGTCCGATGGCGCCGATCGCTTTGTCGGTCAGATGCAGATCGCCGACCGAAGGGTCGACAAACCAATCGTACAGATCGCCCACGATATCGCCGTGGGAAAAATCCAGATACGCCAATCTGCCGGTCGCAGTGTCAATCCGGCCTGGCTGGATCGACCTTGGGCGCGACCGTTACGTGGCCGATGTCCGGCAGGTCGTTCATATCCAGAACGGGACTGGCAAGTTCGCGAACCACCCGCCTATAAGCTGGCTTCTTGGCGGAGATCATCTTGCCGACCGCACATCGCATCTTCCAGAGGCTGGTTGCGTCCACCCTGTCGAACTTGATGATGCCGGCGTCCTCCGCGTGAGTCTTGATAACCCGCCCGGTGAGGTTCACATTTCGGCGCAACCCCGCCGCGACGGCGGACTGTAGCTGGTCGTACACGTCGCCAAGCAGCGTGAGATACTCGACATCCTGCTGGCCACGACGAAAGGCTTTCAGGCGGACCGAAGCAACCGGGCCGGCAGTGTCTTTGGGCATGTAGAACACACAGGTCGATACGCCGTTGCTCCAGTCCGAAGCCTTCTCCCCGATCGTCTGCCACGGCAGCACACCGACCGCGCCGCGCGACCAGGCAAGCAGACACCAGGTCACCGGTGCGATGTTCGACGTGCGCGGGTCGTTCGCGCCGCCGTATTCGCAGAAGTACGTCGGCTTGTACAGACGGTTTTCGTCATGCTTCTGGCGGGCCTTCTGGTCGTTGCTGCCGCCGAAATAATCGACGTCCATCACGCCCCACAGCGTGTTCCTGCCGTAGTCGCTCCGGCTGATGTCGCAGCGGTACCACGCCTTGACGTCGCCCTTGATCCGATCGATCGCCTGGTGGAACAGGATGCCGTACCATCGCAGCGCCCAGAAGTCCTGCGTCTCGCGCGGCTCATCGAAGATCCACGGCGCGGACGAGCCCTTCCAGCCAACGTTGGGGTATTCCTTGTAGTAAACCTTGCTGTTGAGAAAGAACTGGTACTGCGGGCCGGTCCAGCCTTTCTGCTTGAGGTGCCCGATGAACTCGGCGTAGCCCTTCTTCATGCCCTCGCGGTACTCGTCGGTGAACGCATCTTCAGGCCAGTAGCTCTTGGTGTAGTGGTCCCATATGGGCACCGGCCAACTCTCGTTGAAAGGCAGGTAGAACACGTCGACCGGCTCGCCCTTACGCGGCATGTCGGCAAACGCGGACCCGCTCAGGATCGGGGCATACTGCTTGTCCCATTCGCTGAAGTCGAAAGCCTTGCCGTCCCACTTCGGCGCCAGGCTCGCCTCGCCGTTCCATCCGTAGGGCAGGCGGTTGATACACGTGCGATGCTCGTGGGCCAGGCGGTAATAGGCCAGCCCGTGCGCGTCGGGCCCGACCGTACCGTAGGCGTTCATCTCAGGTACGAAGGAAAGTTTGTTCGGCAAGGCGAAGTCCCAGATCGTCAGTTCGACCGGGATTTGCAGGTTCTGCCCGGCCGAGGCGATCTGCAGCGAACCGGTCACCACGCCTGCCTTGGCTTCATGCGACACGTACACTTCGCACAACACACACGCATTGGTCTGCTCGGCGGCTTCGGGGTCGCCCTTGAACGGAACCGCCATCGCACCAGCGAGCGGCACCGCGGCATCGGGCACCACGCCCGCGCCCGTGTTGACGTAGTCCATGCGGTAGACCTTGGTCGCAGCGCCCGCTTCAGCCAGGTCGAGTTTGACCGTCACCGACGGACTCTTGCCCTCCAGGTTGACCATGAAACAGACGAACTCGTTCTTGGCCGACTGAAGGCGGATCAATTTCTTCTTGGCAGACCAGAGATGATTGCCGCCCTTGTAGCCTTCTTCATGTTCGGGAATCATCTTGCCGGTCTTGCCTTCGACCTTGTCGATCATGTCCAGGATCGCGACTTTCAACCCGCCGACCTCCGGCAGGTCGGTCGATGGGGCAAACGGCTCGATATCGCCCTTGGCAAACGGGAAGACCGCCGGCTTGTCCGACAGCTTGATCGCCTTGGTCAGAGGTTTGCCCACGTTGCCGGTGCTGTCGACCGCGCTGATCGTCAGCGTGATCTCCTGGCCGGCCTTGAACGGAAGATCCTGGATGTGCATACGGACCGGCTCGCCGACCGGTCCTGCCATCGGGATCAGGTAGCGGGGCATCTGCGCCTGCTGATCGCCCGACTTGTAGCTGACGTTGAAGCCGAGTGTCTTGCCACCGCCCTGGTCGCCGGGAGTGAGCCAGGTCACCATCACCTGCCCGGCGGGATAGCCCTCGGTCTGAACCGTCAAGCCCTTCTCGCTGACCGCATCGGGGGCTTGTATGTCCGCACCGCCGACCCACACTTCCATCCACGGCGCGCCGTTGCTCTGCTCATGACTGTAGATGAACCGGTTCGGGTTGTTAATCATCTTGAATTTGTCGTTCTTGTACGACCATTCGCTGCCGATGTCCTCCCACAGGCCGAACCCGTAACTGAGCCCGGCGACCCGGGCGGCGACGACGTCCGCATCGACAGCCACCGTCTGCCAGCCGTCGCTGTCGGGCGCGGTCGCATCGGCAAACTTCCAGATCGTATGACCCAGCCCGAAGCCGGCATCGACGAACAGGCTGCCCGGAAACGTCCACGGCACCGCCTTGGCGGGGTCGCTGCTGAACTTCGCGAAGCTCCAGCAAGAGCTGCCTTCCTGCTCGGCGTAGCCGGTGGCCGTACCTTCCGTCCAGGGGGCGGCGAAACTGGATACGGTGATCCGGTATACCGGGGCGTTCGGCGAGGAGCTTTTCATGTGCAGCAGGGCGCCGGTGACGATCTTGCCCTTGAGGGGACCGGTCTCGATGTCGACAATCGACATCTCCTGATACCCCTTGATCTTCAATGTCGGGGCGCCGCCATTGTTACCGTTTCTCTCGCCGGACATCGACGAAACCCACGTATCACGAGTGACCGCCAGCCTGACTGGCTCTCCCTCTGGAGGCCAAGTCGTTTTGATGTTGCGAGTGGGGTCCTGGATCGGCTTGGCGGGCTCTGCCGCGAGTAAACAGCCAACGGAAAGGCCTGATATCACCAGGACGAAAGCCAGTCGCAAGAACTGCTGGGACCGGTACCAACGCATCGTTCCGCTCCTTTAACGCGAGGTCTTCCAGGTAACCTTGCCCGGCTACATTTGTGGAGCCTTATACCGTCGTCACCCGCTCGCGTCTACAAGCTCCCTCTTGAGTTTTGCAGGTCGACGCGCAAGCCCTCGGCTGGACCGGGCCGGTGCCGCGACTGCGTGACGCGATTCTGAAAGCTCTGCTGGCTGAGGGGATGGTTGCCTGCACACACAATCACGCCGGACCAGGCGTCGACCCCGAGAGCTCGTTGCCAACGGACGAGGCGTATCTCGCCTCCACCCACCAGCGCATTGCCGATGGCCTTAGGCACGCAGTCGACAACCTGCGGCCGGCTCGCATCGGCGTCGGTGCGACCGTCGAGGATCGGATCTCCTTCATCCGACGCTTCCACATGAAGAACGGCTCGGTCCAATGCCAGCCGGGTGATCGCGATCAGATCCTCTGTGCGGAAGGTAGGCTCGACCCGCAGGTCGGCGTCATCTGCGCCAAGGACGCGGATGACAGGGTCGTTGGTCTGCTTGCGAACTTCGCCTGCCATGCGTGCCATCATGGCGGCGACACGTCCATAACGGCGGGTTTTCCCGGCCAACTTGCCGTGGCCCTCAAGGAAACATATGGCCAGCATTGCGCCGTGGTCTTCCGCAACGGGGCGTTCGGCAACGTGCTCCACTGCAACTTCGTCAATCCCAGGCACAACGACAACATGACTCGCATGGGACGACTGTTGGCGGACGACATCCAACGGGTTGTCAATCGTCCGAGCATGGTCGATCGTGCCGTCGTCTCGGCGCGGTCGGTCACACTACGGTTGCCTCTACGCGACCCCGACGGCCCGTATGGCACGGGCATGAAGTTCCGCCAGCCATACGGTAGCGAGGAGCTTTACCGAGCCGAGGCGGCCAAACTCAAGGCCCGCTATGCACAGGACCCGTACTGGGCTGCCGAGGTGCAGTGCTTGCAGATCGGCCCAGATGCCGTCCTTGTCGGCATGCCGGGGGAGTACTTCTCCGACGACGGATTGCGGATCAAGACGGCCAGCCGAATGACGTATACGTTCGTAGTGGGTCAGGCGAATGACAAGCTCGGCTATATCCCCAGCAGGAAGGCGTTCGATGGCGGCGGCGGAACGGGTCTGACCGGTGACTACTACGACAACATGGACTTCACGGGCTTTGCCCTGAGTCGCGTCGATCCTACCGTCAACTTCCAGTGGGGCACCGGCTCGCCGGATGCGTCGATGGGCGTAGATACCTTCTCGGTGAGTTGGACCGGCCAGGTCGAACCGCAGTACAGCGAGACGTACACGTTCTACACGAACACCGACGATGGGGTGCGGCTGTGGGTAGACGATCAACTGATCATCGACCAGTGGGTGGATCAGGCGCCGACGGAGGTGAGCGGTAACATTGCGCTATCTGCCGGCGTGAAGTACGACATCGAGATGGAATACTACGAGAACGGCGGGGGCGCGGTGGCTGAGCTACGCTGGTCGAGTGTAAGTCAGCCCAAGCAGATCATACCGCAGAGTCAACTGTACCCGACAGTTGGTGGTGGTTTGCCTTCGCCGTGGCAGCTTACCGACGTTGGCGATGTCGGCGCTGTCGGCACGGCCAACCACTCGGATCCGACGTTCACCATCGAGGGCAGCGGCGCCCAGATATGGGACGTAGCGGATGAATTCTGCTTCGTCTATCAGAACCTTAGCGGCGACGGCAGCATCGTAGCCCGCGTAGCGAGTGTGGAGAACACCAACCAGTGGGCTTTGGGCGGCGTGATGATCCGCGAGACGCTGGCTGCCGGGAGCAAGCACCTGTTGATGCTTCTCACGCCTGCAGACGGCACGTGCATGTACTGGCGGCCTTCGACCGATGGTGGTTCGTACTGGACACAGGATGCTGGTCGTCAGGTTCCTGAGTACGTCAAGGTCGAGCGTGTGGGCGACAACCTGACGGGGTATGCCTCCGAGGATGGCAGCAGTTGGACGCAGATCGGCAGCACGCAGACGATCAGCATGTCGACGGATGTTTACGTCGGTATGGCCGTATGTGGTTGGAACGACGGCGTATTGTGCACGGCTACGTTCGACAACGTGGACGTTACTACCGGTGGCGGCGGGCCCAACTTGATCAGTAATCCCGGTTTCGAGTCCGGAAACACCGACTGGACCGATTGGGGCAATGCCACGGCGGTGGCCAGCGACGCTCACAGCGGAACCTATTCGATGCAGGTGGGCATAGGCTCCGGCGGCAGAGGCCAGAACGTCTCGGGATGGACCGTGGGCAACCCCTATACCCTGTCCGGTTGGGGCAAGGTGGACTCTGGCGAAACAGGCTGGATCGGAGTGAAAGCCCTTGACGGCGGCGGCAATTTGGGCGAATGGCCTATCGAGATCACCTCAACCAGCTACAGCTACGGGGCTGCGCCGTTCACGGTACCGACCGGCACGGTAACGCTCCAGGTCTATGTCTGGAAGAGCACCACGGCCGGCTACTTCTACGCCGATGATCTGAGCCTGACCGAGGGCGGCGGTGGTGACACGACAGCCCCGGAGGCGGTCACCGACCTGGCAACCAGCAATGCGACCTCAAGCAGCATTGACCTGAGTTGGACGGCGCCGGGCGATGATGGCAGCTCCGGGACGGCTACGAGCTACGATATTCGCTACTCCACCAGCACGATCGACGAGGGCAACTGGTCCAGTACCACGCAGGTCAGCGGCGAGCCCGCACCTCAGGTGGCGGGCAGCAGCGAGAGCATGGTGGTCGGCGGGCTATCGGCCAGCACAACGTACTACTTCGCAATCAAGACGTCGGATGAGGTGCCAAACGTTTCGGCCATCTCCAACAGCGCGAGCGGTACGACCTCGGCGGCCGCTGATACGACGCCTCCGGCGGCGGTGACCGACCTGGCGACGAGTAGTCCGACGTCCAGCAGTATCACACTGACCTGGACGGCGCCGGGCGATGACGGCAACACGGGTACGGCCAGCAGTTACGACATCCGTTACTCCACTAGCAGCATCGACGAAGGCAACTGGGCCGCTGCCGCGCAGGTCAGCGGCGAGCCCACGCCTCAGTCAGCCGGCAACGGTGAGAGCATGGTAATCGACGGCCTGTCGGCCAGCACGACGTACTACTTTGCGATCAAGACGTCGGACGAGGTGCCGAACGAGTCGGCCATCTCCAACAGCCCCAGCGGCACTACGACCGGTGGCGGTGGTACCACGTATATCAACTCGGACTTCCAGGTGGATACGTCGGGCTGGTACATCGCCGGTTTTGCCCGAACCGATCTGGGCGGCGGCGACTGGGTGTTGTACGAGAACACCACCGGCAGTTCCGGCACCGCCGAGAACACCACGCCGTTGCCGGCGGCGATCCAGATCGACATGGATTTCCAGCGGACCACCAACGGCAGCACCGGCGAGTACTTCGGGTTCTTCTTCCACGAGAGTGCCGTCGGCGGCACGCCTACCGGCCAGAGGGGCTACCGCCTGGAGTACGAGGCCAAGACCGGGACCAAGAAGTTGGAGCTTTATCGCAAGAACTCCGACTGGGGCTCCGAGGATCACTTGGCGACAGCCAACAGCGTGGCTGGGGACACCAACGAGCACCACCTGCGGATCACGGACGACGGGACGGGCTGGATCCAGATCTACTGGGATGACATGGTCACTCCTGTGATCGACATTGATGATAGCGCCAACTACGTCGGCGGGGCGAACCAGTACATTGGCGTCCAGAGTTCGTACGACCTCAACGCCTGGATCGATAACGTCATGGTGACCGACTACTAACAGCAACGACGGGCCCAACCCGCTGGGCAACACGGGTTCTGAGCATGAAGACGACTGCTGCTGGAACGACTGGAGCAATGCCCCGGTGGCCAGTGAGGCCCATGCGGATCGTATTGAGGATTGTCGCAGTAAGCATGGGATAGCGTGACCTGATCACCTGTGCCTGCGAAGCTTGGTCAGTGTTGCTGGTCGATCGCTGAAACGACATTGTGTGCTGAGTCATGCCGGAGTTGATGTGGCCTCCGGGACTCGGCACCGTCCACAGGATCGCCTGACTTTACGCCTTCGCCGAAATGACAAGGCAGGAACTGTCGCCCTCCATGCGAACTGGTGAGCGTATCGCATGCGGGTGGGCACAGCATCGGGCACGCTTCCTTCCGCGCCGCGCCGCAATACGTCGGTATAGGGCGGCAAACAGGTGTTATTGGTACGAGAGCCCGCGCAGGCAGCCCCCATCAACGTCCGCCAGCGCCATCGATTAGCCTTGGAGGTCCGCCTTGACTTGCGTTTGCCGGCACTCTCGTTGTTGACCTGCAGGCGGCCCGGCGGCTGGGGTCCGAGCTATTAGGTTCCGACGTGTCGCAAAGCGGCCCGCTTTGTGACCCACTCGGCCATTTGCGCGGATTTGCGAGTACGAAGAAAGGTTAGAGATGTTTGTAAGCCTCGATACTACAAAGGCTTACGAAACCGTCCCCGACAGGACTCGAACCTGTAACCTTTGGCTCCGGAGG
>Ga0180437_10010647_pt1 | contig 11177 bp, 10 predicted proteins | sample SS_ome_4_FD_132410 | JGI IMG/M metagenome (GOLD analysis project Ga0180437, IMG submission 132410) | Hypersaline lake sediment archaeal communities from the Salton Sea, California, USA - SS_3_D_1 metaG | ecosystem: Environmental > Aquatic > Non-marine Saline and Alkaline > Hypersaline >... | reverse complement strand
GGTCTCTTCTGTGGTATCGAGGACGCCCCCCCACTGCCCGAAGCCCACGTTATTGTGCAGGATATCAATCCGGCCGAACTTCTCGAGGCAGGCCTCGGTCATTTTCTGGCAGTCGCCCGCTCTGGAGACGTCAGCCTGGAAGGTGATGCACTCGCCGCCTTCCTGGTCAATCATCTTCTTGGTCTCCTCGGCGGCCTCCAGGTTATAGTCAACGGCCATTACTTTAGCGCCCTCCCGGGCGAAGACGATGGCCGTCGCTTTGCCATTGCCCATGCCGGGAAGCACCGAGCCGGCGCCGGTAACAATGGCTACTTTGCCTTTCAATCTATCTCCCATAATTAGTCCCCCTCTCTCATTCTCCTATTTCTTGTCTGACGGCCACGACCTCTGGGTCTGGGCTATACCCCCGTCAACCAGCAGTGTCGTCCCGGTGATGTACTTCGAGTCGTCGGAAGCCAGGAAAAGGGCAGCGTAGGCTACATCCCACGGTTCGCCCTGCTTGCCGGTGGGGCACATGGCATCGCGCCGCTGCCACATCAGTTCCACGCTGCCGTCGCCGTAGGCATCCGGATTATAGTACTCGACCATCGGCGTCTTCATCAGCCCGGGCAGAATGGCATTGCAGCGGATTCCTTTGCTGGCATACTGGATAGCCACTTCCCGGGTAAGGGCAATCACCCCGGCCTTGGAGACGGAGTAGGCCAGCGCCGGCGCAGGCTGACACCTGATGGCGCTGAGTGAGGAAATATTGATGATAACGCCGCTGCCCTGTTTTTCCATGTAGGGCAGAACATACTTGCAGGTGAGGAACATGCTTTTCAGGTTGATGTCCATGGTCTTGTCCCAGATTTCCTCCGCCAGTTCCACCGGCCCGTCATAGCCGCCCATGCCCACGTTATTGTGCAGGATATCAATTCGGCCAAATTTCGCGATGCAGGTCTCAATCATTTTCTGGCAGTCGCTCGCTCTGGAGACATCAGCCTGGAAGGTGATGCACTCGCCGCCTTCCTGCTCAATCAGTTTTTTGGTTTCCTCGGCGGCCTCCAGTTTATAGTCAGCAGCCATTATTTTAGCACCCTCCCGGGCGAAGACGATGGCCGTCGCTTTGCCGTTGCCCGTCCCGGTCAGAATTGAGCCGGCACCGGTGACGATGGCCACCCTGTTTTTAAGCCTTTCTCCCATCTTTCCCTCCTTCTATAACGGTATAGCAATGTCCCTGTCACACACAGTGACCAGCTTCTCAGCATCCCGACCAGGCCATTGTCCCCAATTAGTGTGGTCCCGGTGATGTACTTCTAGTCATCAGGAGGCCAGAAACAGCGCGGCTTGGGCGTTCTTCCATAACTAGCCAGCTCTTAGCAGGCGTGGAAAAACCAACTTACTATTGATGTACTCTCCGCCTCTTCCCTCTCAGGGTAGCAGCAGTATCTTTCCCGCCTCACCGCTCTCCGCCAGTTTGAAGGCCTGATCGAATTCGGCCAGCGGGAAGCGGTGGGTGATGATAGGCATCGGGTCGAACTTGCCCGTATCCAGCATAGCCCGCACCTGCCACCAGGTCTGCCAGACCACCCGGCCGAAAACACCAAATACCCTGGCTTCCTTGAGTATGAGACTGGGGTGGAAGTCAAATTCGATTGGCCCGGAGGGGACGCCGACCAGGCTAACCCGGCCTTCGCGCTTCAGTACCTTGAAGCAGAGCCTGGTGGCTTCGGCGTTGCCGCTGAGCTCGATGGATACGTCCACACCGAGGCCATCGGTGGCGTCCATAATGGTCCTGACCGGGTCCTGCTCCCTGGAGTTAATGATGGTGACATCAGGAAAGAGCTGGCGCGCCATGGCGATGCGTTTCGGTGCCACTTCAAGGCCGAAGATTTTGGTCGCGCCGAATACCCGGGCAGCGCCGATGGCGAACATGCCGATGGGCCCGCAGCCAAATACGGCCACACTTTTGCCGTTTATCTCATCGGCCATGACACCATGCATGCCTACCCCGAGAGGCTCATGAATGGCGCCCAGTTCGTAGGAGGTGCCCGGCGGGTGTTTCCAGCAGGCGAGCGCCGGTACGCGGGCATATTCGGCAAAAGCGCCATTCATGCTGAGGCCAAAAAGGCCCATATTCAGGCAGTTCAGCGCCGCCCCCGTCTGGCAGTAGTAGCATTCCCCGCAGAAGACATGGGGTTCCGGGGAGACTAGGTCGCCCTTTTTCAGGTTGGTAACGCTTTCGCCAACCTCCACCACCTCACCGCATGTTTCGTGGCCGAGGATGACGGGTAATTTCATCATGTTCAGTATGCCCGGTGACGAGTGGTAGGCGTGGATATCGCTGCCACAGATGCTGGTGGCCTTCACCTTAATCAGGACATCTTTCGGTCCTATTTTGGGCACGTCAACATCTTTATAATCAAATCCTGGAGCGTCGTTTGATTTAACGAGTGCTTTCATTTTGTCACATCCTTTTCCATATCAGAATTGACCTTCAGATGCCAAGGCCGGGGTCACCCGTAAAAATATCCCCTGAAAGTTCCTCTTTGCTGAGTCCATTCCAGGGGATTTCAGTAGCTTTTCCGGTATTTGATATGCTGGCCGGGTTAAATTTGGGGGTTCCCTGTCTCACTATCAAGCCAGCGGTATCAGCAGACATCATTTCACATTATACCTTGGCATCTTGCCGGTACTGAATAATCAACCGTGCTATTTGCCGCTTTTAATCAAGCCCTCCAGCAGTTTGTCGGCGGCTTCCTTGGCAGACATACCCGCCGAGACGCCGAATTTCTGGGCGGCTTTATTAGCTACGGAAATCTTGCCCTGCTCGTAGGTGCTCATACCATCGCCGATTTTGGCTGACATTGCTGCCACGGCGGCGGCGGGAATGCCCTTCTCATCGCACATTTTGAGGGCAGCGATGCCGGCATCATTCTTGCCCATGCCGGCGTCGTTGCCGATCATGGCACCAACGCCACTGTGAATAGTCATCTCTCCGACGTTTATCCCGCAGTGAGAGCCATCGACAAAGACAGCGCCCTTGGTGCTTTCATCCATTGCCGCCGCAGAATCAGCGATGATGATTTTGCGACCTCCGGCTTCCTTGGCAATTGTTTTCTTTTCAGCCACTTTTACTACCCCTTTTCTTGGCCTTTCTCAGGTTGTTATTTTAGGAGATACCTTCAAGCATTTTGGCCGCGGCCTCTTTGGCGGTCATGCCCACGGCGACGCCCATCTTTTTGGCCACTTCATTGGCTGCTGAAATCACGCCGTCATCGTAGGTGGACTGGCCAACGCCGATTTCCGCTGACATTGCCGCCACGGCGGCCGCCGGGACGCCCTTTGTCTCAAGCATCTTCAGAGAGGCGATGCCGGCATTCTCCAGACCGATGCCAGCATCATTGCCGATCATGCCCCGGGCACCAGCCGGCAATATGTAATCAGTGGCGATATTGGCCCCGCAATGGGAGCCGTCAACAACGATATCGTTTTTGTTATCCCCGCTAACAGAGGTCGCCGAGTTGGCAATGACAATGCGGAATCCTCCGGATTCTTTTACCACTTTATGAACTTCGTGCGTCATATATTCTGCCTCCCGTCTCTGGATTTAGTATCTGATACTGGCTACCCTCGTATCATCTGGCCCGGCAACCAGGTAATAATCTCTGGAACAAAAATGAAGATAAGGAGTCCAACAATGACCAAAGCTACATGCGGCAGTACCCCTCTGATGATGTCCCCCATGGTGATGCCCAGCTTCGGGTCACAGGCGCCGCGGCAGATGAAGATTCCGGAGGCGAAGGGCGGGGTCATGAAAGCCATCTGCAGGTTGACGCAGACCATGATGGAGAACCAGAGGATGCCGAATCCGGCCGCCTGGGCAATGGGCGTAATGATGGGCACCATGATATAGACAATGGCGATCCACTCGATGAACATGCCCATGATGAAAATCATGAACATGATGACAGCGAAGACGCCCCATTTACCGCCGGGCGCACTCAGGATGATGTCAGACATGACATCCCGGCCACCACCGCCCAGAAAGACGGCGCTAAAGGCCGTGGCCATGGTAACGATGACGAAAATGAAGCCACAGGATTTAATGGTAATGAGTGACGCCTCCTTCAGGGTGGTCAGGTTGAAGCGACGGTAGACAACCGTCAGCAGGGTGGCTATGAAAGCGCCGACGCCGGCAGCTTCCGTTGGGGGTGCAACGCCGAAGAAGATTACCCCCAGCACCGAGAGAATGAGGACGGCCACGGGTACAATGGAAGTAAGCAACAGCACCGTCTTTTTCATAAAAGGCACTTTTCGATCTTCAACCGGCACCGCCGGTGCGATTTGCGGCTGGAGGTAGCTTCGTATAGCAATATAGGTGATGTACAGGGCGGAGAGGGTAAATCCGGGCAAAAAGGCGCCGAAGAAAAGCTGGCCCACGGAGATGCCGGCCATCGGGCCATAAAGCACCAGCATGATGCTGGGCGGTATGAGTATGCCAAGACAGCCGCCGGCGGTCACGGCGCCGGTGGCCAGCGGTTTGCTGTAACCCCGTCTCAGCATTGATGGCAGTACAGCTAAAGCCAGCATGGTGATGGAGGCGGCGATGATGCCCACGGTGGCGGCGAGGACGGTGCCCATGAGCACGGTGACGATGGCCAGGCCGCCCCTCAGGCCGCCGAGCCACAGGTAAAGGGCGTCATACAGCCGTTCCGCGATTCCGGAGCGCTCCAGCATTACCCCCATGAAAACAAAGAGCGGCACCGCGATGATGACGTAGTTGGTAATGATGCCGTAGATGTTATTATATATGACGTTGGCGGCCTGTACCGGGCCACCGAAAACGACCATGCCGACGAATAAAGCCAGTGCCCCAACGATGAACCCGAGAGGAAAACCGGTCAGAACACCGATGAGAACACCGCCCATCATGATTCCGGTGACCATTTCCGGACTTAAATCAATCATATGGCTTGCCCCTTACTAGCTGATATGTATCCCGGAAAAAATGGGCTACACCCTGAAGAGCAAACAGGCAGAGTCCAAGTAGCACCATTGTCCGTAACGGCCCCGCCGGGGGGTACCAGCCGGTAATGGCCATCTTCTCACTGGTGGCCCAGGCTTTGAACGTATAGCCCCAGGCGGCAAAGCTTAACAGAAAAATAAAGGGAAAGAAAAGGACTAAAGTGCCCAGGAAGTCAATTAAAGCCTGACCCCTGGGGGGGAGGTGGGCATATATCATATCGACTCTGACGTGTGCTCTTTGCTGATGCGTGTAGGCAAAAGCAAGCATGTAAGAAGTGGCAGCGAGCATAACGTGGAGCTCATATCCCCATAGAGTCGGCCTGGTGAAGACATAGCGCAGCGTGACTTCGAGGGTCACCAGCACCATCAGTATCGGGATGAGCCACCGGGCTGTTTTGGCCGTCCAGTCACTAATGGCATCAACGGTATGAATAATTTTTTTCATTACTGCACTTTCTTTTGTTCGATAATCCCCCCGCCCGGATTGAAGTGACCGGGCGGGGGGATGCAGCAATACGGTATATTAGAGGCGAGGGAGAACCTTATTGTACTCGTCGCGCCAGGTTCTCAGTGACTCCATAACCTTCGCGAAGAACGGGTCGGCCGCGGCCTGCTCATCGTAGAATTCCAGAGCGCTCTGGACGACCGCATCTTCAACTGCTTTTGGAATCGGCTGGATAGTGGCGCCAGCATCTTCCCAGACCGGGGAAGCCTTGGTCAGCTCGTAGCTGCCGAGAGCGAAGTGTTTAATACCTTCGGCCCAGCCCGTCTCGACCAGGATTTTCTTCAGGTCATCGGGAAGCTCGGCCCAGGCATCTTTATTGACGTAGAGGATGTACATATCGGTTGGCTGGCGGGCCGGGGACATGTAGACGTAGTCTACGATTTCCTGGAAGCCCATTCTGATATCGCCACCGATGTTCTGGTGCTGGAATCCGTCAATGACGCCGCGCTGCATGGCCTCATAGATTTCAGGGCTCGGCGTGGCTACTGCGGCCACTCCCAGCTTGCCGAAGATGACCGCCTCGTCGCCGAGGAGGCGCATCTTCTTGCCCTTGAGGTCATCCACGGTGTTGATCGGGAAGCTGGTATAGAGGAAGGTCTCGGGCAGTTCCGCAGTCGCGGTGATGGGCATGATGTTAAAGTCACCGGCGTCAAACATCTCCTGCATCAGGGTGAAGCCTTCCCCGACCTGATACCAGAAGAAGTACTGGAGAGCGGTGGGGCCAGCCACGGAGGTGCTGAAGATGGTTGATGCGGCCAGGTGGGGTTTCCAGAGTATGGGGCCGTTGTGGGCCATCTCAAGGACGCCGTTGCTCACTGGCTCAATCTCGGTATCGGCAGGGACAATGGCTCCACCGGGATTCGGCTGGATGGAGAAGCGGCCTGCAGATGCTTCCTCAACCGCTTTGCAAATTCTTTCCAGGGTGAGGTAGGTGGTGTTGGTATTAGGATTGTCATCCTGTGAAATCCACTTTATAACTTGTGCCGGCTGGGCTGGAGCTGGTGCGGGGGCCGGTGCCGGGGCTGGTGCGGGTGCTGGAGCGGGTGCGGGTGCTGGAGCGGGTGCGGGTGCTGGAGCGGGTGCCGGTTTGGCACAAGCGGCAGCCAGACTGCTTATCAGTATCACCGCTAATACCAGAGTAAATACTACTCTTTTGCTCAATTCATCCTCCTTACTCAAATATTGATTTCCAAACGGTGGCACTATGGAACTTTGTGAAAGCGGTCACCTCCTTTCATGTCAATTGAACAACACTGAAAAAAGATAGAACGGACTTTCCGACTTTGATTCGACTTGAAGATGAGGGCACATACCAAATTTCATCATATCTAAATCTGCTTTTTTTGTCAAATAATTCCAGATAATGGAACCCGGTTACCTCTGCATTATGATTCAGATTCCCTTGTGGCGGGCGTTATTCTGGGTGTTCTAGGTGGTGCGCAGCGCCGTCAATCCACTTTCGGGGACAAGGTCACGCTCGAGTTGATAGCTGAGCTCGCCTATGTAAATCTCGACTGTTGCCCAGGCAATGCCTTCTTCAAGATGCCCGCCGATTAGCTGCCCTGGCTTGAGCGGGTCGATGGCGCACATGTGGATGTGGAATATTTTCTCGCCCTCATATACAGAAAGCGACCCTTGGGCGGAGAGGATGGACAGGTGGCCCTCATATTCATCAAAGTCCCATCCCCACTTCCCGTCCTTGGGAGCGGTGCCGAACTTGACCTTTTCCAGAGAGCCGATGATGCCGAGGATTATCGCCGAGTTTATGCCTTTCTTTTCGCAGTAATTTTTCAGTTCGCTCAATAGTTCCTGGCCGTGGTCAAGCCGTAGAAGGTTAACCGATTTGAACATGCAGATGCCTCCTCATAACTGTAGTGTCTCAGCTTTTTTGACGAATGGCAAAGGCGGAGCCGTTCAGGTTACCGCGGGCGATTGCGCTTTGATACAATCAGCAAACGACGTCTCCTTTAATATTACTATATTTCGGTAGCGGATGACAAAGTATGCCGGAATTGACGAGAGGCGGATATTTGACAAATATCAGGCGAGAGATGAAAATGTGGTAAATGCGAATTCAGTCACCAGAAAGCACCTTGGGCGGATGTTCACTATATCACAATTAATAAAAAGGAGGCAACGGGCATGGGTCGTAAAGCCAGGGTAGGTTTCACCCGGGACTACTATGATAAAGACGGCAATTTCATTCTGGATTGCCCGGGGTTCAGGTCAGTAGAGAAGATAGAGGGAATTGAACGCGAGGTCTTCGCCGAGATGCTGCCCGAAGTGGCACCGTCCCAGATAGAGAACTATGACATCGTGGTCACCCGCACCTTCTCCCGTTGGACGGAGCGCAGTTATGTTGGCAATGACCGGCTGCTCTCGCTGCACCGCAACGGCGTTGGCTATGACCGGGTTGATGTTCCGGCGCTGACCCAGGCCGGGGTGCTTTTATGCATCACGCCGGATGCGGTACGCCGTCCGGTAGCGGTGGCCATCATCACCTTTATCCTTGCCCTCAGCACGCGCCTTCTGCTCAAGCACCAGCTCACCAGTGAGGGGAAATGGGCCGAGGTGGCCAAGAATAACGGCTACGGCCTGATAGGCAAAACGCTGGGGTCGCTGGGGGTGGGGAATATAGGCCGTGAGATGTTCAAGCTGGCCAGGCCCTTCGGCATGAGGCACATTGCCTATGACCCATATCTCAAGCCGGAGGAAGTGCGTGACGTTGACGTGAAACTGGTGGATATGGACACCGTACTTGCCGAATCCGATTTTCTGAACATCAGCTGTCCGCTGAGCGAGAAGACGCGCCATCTCATCGGGGAGAAGGAGCTGAAGAAGATGAAGCCGACCGCTTTCCTGATAAATACCGCGCGCGGGCCGATTATCGATGAGCCGGTGCTCTATAGAGCCCTGAAGGAGAGGTGGATACGGGGAGCGGCGCTGGACGTCTTTGACCAGGAGCCAACGCCGCCGGACAATCCCTTGCTCAAGCTGGACAACGTCATCGTAACCGCCCATGCCATGGCTTTCACCGATGAGTTTCTCAACTCGGTGTGGGAAATAATTGCCAAGCAAATCTTGCAGCTAATGCACGGGGAAATGCCCGATGGCGTGGTGAACCGTGAGGTCTGGGACCAACCGAAATTCCAGGCCAGGCTGAAGCGGTTTCTGGAGCGGAATAAAAGCTGAAATCAGGGAAGGAGAATTACATTGAAGAAAAACCGGGTAAAAGAGCTCTGGCGTGAAGGCAAGGCCGCCGTCGGCACCTGGGTGGTGCTGGGCAGCCCCATCACCGCCGAAATCATCGCCAGCATGGGATTCGACTGGATAGTGATTGACACCGAGCACGGCTCCATTGACATCGGCACCACACAGTCCATCATACAGACTGTCCTGTATACCGGCGCCGTGCCGATGGTCAGGGTGCCCTGGAATGACCCGGCGCTAATCAAGCGGGCCCTGGATGCCGGCGCTTACGGGCTGGTCATCCCCATGGTGAACAGCCGCGAGGAGGCGATACAGGCAGTGCGGGCCACCCGTTATCCACCGCTGGGCGTGCGGAGCTTCGGTGGACCGAGGACGCGTCTCTACGGTGGCATTGACTACTTTGAGCACGCCAACGAAGAGATTGCCTTAATCGTACAGATAGAGCATATCGATGCCGTAAACCGTGCTGATGAAATCCTGTCCGTGGAGGGCGTTGATGCCTTCTTTATCGGGCCGAGCGACCTCGCTATCTCCATGGGACTGAAACCGGGCCTCGACCAGACTGATCCCCGGCACGTGGCGGCGGTAAGCAGGGTTCTGGAGCTGGCCAAGCGGCATGGCGTCCCTGGTGGCATTCAGGTCGGCAGCGCGGAAGCGGTCAACGAGCGCATTGCCCAGGGGTTTCAGTTTATCGCTTTAAGCAGTGATGAAGGGATGCTGCGGGGGGCCGTATCGTCGGCGCTGGGTAAGATTGTTAAGGATAGAAAAGTCGCCTAAAGCTCGCCTTTATCGGACGTGGGGCGTTTCGATTTTCGTAGCGTCCGGAGCAGCGTGAGAACCAGAATGCCGCCGAATAGAAGCACCGCAATGCCAAACATCATTTCTGTCTTGTAATCTTTCTCCTCCTGCGGTGTCAGCGGGATGGGGGCTGGCTTGGTGGAGTTTGTGACGGGAGCGGGCTTCTCTTCCGGCAGGGTGATATTTTCCGTGGAGAGGGTCATGGTTTTTTCGTTGTTTGCCTCATCGCTCTCCGGGACTTGGTTACCTTCATCGATCACTACCCTGACGGTGTGCGGTCCGGCCCGGGATATCCAGGTGCTGAAGGTCTCCTTCGTGTCAGCGCCGGGTTTTAAGGACCTGACCTGCCCCGAGGCCAGGTACTGTCCATCGACGTAGTAACTGATGGGTGCATATCTGGACCTGGCGTCACCCTGATTTCGGATAGTTACCGTAAAGACCACATTGTCGCTGGTGGGCGGTTCTCCCGAAGGCCAGGTGATGGACTCGATGACCAGGTCCGGAGCCGGGATGGAGAAGTCGACCTTTTCCACGTTGTTGTTTTCTATGCCCTCGGTGATGACATTTGCTCCATCGGCGAACACGGTAAGGACATGCTGGCCAGCCATGACATCCCATTCGAACGTATTGACCACGCGCGCACCAGCGTCAAGCGGGGGTATATCCTGGTAGGTAATTGGGTCATCATCGATGTAGAAGTATAACTGGGAGCCCCCTGCTTTAAGGCTGCCTTTATTCTTGACATATGCGGTCAGGGTAACTCTGTCTCCCATTGCCGGGGATATCGGGCTCCATGTCACTGCTTCAATGGTGAGGTCGGGCATGGGGTAGGCAATCTGCGACTCGTTATTGGTCTCATCGCTCTCGATGACCAGGTCCGAATCATCGATAATTGCCCGCACGGCGTGTATGCCCGCGGTCACTTTCCAGTCAAACTTCCTGGTTACTTTGCTGCCGGCGTCCATTTCCGGGGTATCCTGATAACCTCTGAGGCTGTTATCAATGTAAAGCTGTACCAGTGAGGCGCCGGACCGGCTGCGGCCATTGTTGGCGATAGTTATGGTAAAGGTGACCATATCTCCTGGGGCCGGGTTATTAAGCGACCAGTCAATACTATTGATTACAAGGTCAGAGAGTTGAGGCGAGAAGGTGATTGTTTTTTCATTATTCGTCTCATCGGTTTCATTAACTACGCTGGTGAAATCAATAAAACCTTTGACAACATGTTCGCGGGCGGTGATGGTCCAGGTAAGGGTCTGGTTAGCGGTGGCATTGGCCGATAGCGAATCTACACGCTCCGAAGAGATGCGCTTATCATCAACGTAATAAGCAATATAGGCATTATCAGCCCTGACGTCTCCCTGATTTTTAACCGTAAAGATAAATGTCACCCCATCCCCGATAGTCGGTTCTGAAGGCGTCCAGGTTATCTGCTCGATGATTAAATCCGCTGGTAACGTGGAGAGGAAAATCGTTTTATCGTTATTCTGTTCATCGCTCTCTTCCACTGTATCCCGGCGGTCAACTATGGCCTGTATCCGGTGCTTACCCTCTCTGACTCTCCAGGTAAAGTCTATCTCCGTGGTAACGCCGGCATCCATTTGCCCCAATTCCTCATAACCAATTGTCTCCCAGTCAATGCGCAGGTCGACCCGGG
>Ga0180437_10010639_pt1 | contig 11182 bp, 8 predicted proteins | sample SS_ome_4_FD_132410 | JGI IMG/M metagenome (GOLD analysis project Ga0180437, IMG submission 132410) | Hypersaline lake sediment archaeal communities from the Salton Sea, California, USA - SS_3_D_1 metaG | ecosystem: Environmental > Aquatic > Non-marine Saline and Alkaline > Hypersaline > Sediment... | reverse complement strand
CGGGGAAGTACATGTCCTCCTTGCTCCTGTGCTGTACGGAGGTAACCGGTAAGGATACGCCGTGGCCCCCGCCCTGCCCAGGCCCGCCCGCGCACCGGGAAGGGGTCGGTTTGGCTGGCGCCGGCCGGCACGCGTCGAGCTGGTGGCGCAGGGCCAGCACCGGGTGGCGGAGCAACACGCGCGGGCCGGAGTAACGCATCACCTCGCGGATTCGCTCGCGCATCGCCGGGCGGTAGCAGTGGATCGGGCATTTTGCGCAGGTCGGCTTCTCCACGCCGAACGGACAGCGGTCGAGCCGGCACATCGCGTAGGTGTGCAGCTCCCGGCACGACTCGCAAAGCTCCCCGCCCGAACGGTGACGCCCCCGGCAGTACAGCCGGATCATCGCGGTGAGGGTCCGCCGCTCGCGGGCGATCCGCGCGGGGGGGCGTGGCGCATCGCGGGCTGGTTGGGTGTCTTGCTCCGGCGTCATCGTCTGCTACCTCGTCGCAACCAGGATCAGGTCGGTGCTCTCGAGCGGCTCGTAGGGCTTCTCGTCGTAGCCCCCGAAGAGCTGCACGTCGGACGCTCCGGCCTCGGCGGCCATCCGGCTCAGCTCCGCGGCTTCGATCCCCAGCAGCGGCACCGACTCGCTGTGGACTTGCTCGGGGGCGTCCACGGGAGCCACGATCAGGTCCACGTACCCTCGCGTGCCCGAGCGGTGAACCCCCTTCGCGATCAACACGTCCCCCTGCGCCAACGCGGCGCGGAGGCACTTCTGCCAAACACAGGGGCCGTCCGGCAGACGCCAGAGGTTGAGCACGTGCACGACCACGGCCCCGCCGTCCCGCACCGCCGCGAGCATCTCGCGGACCGCGCGGGCGGCCGTGGCCGCGTCGGGCGCCAGGGCCAGCGAATTGCCCACGCACAGGGCCACGTCGAACGGCTCGGCGGCCCGGATCGGCTCCTCGAATCCCCGCACCACGAACCGCAGCCCCCCCGTCCGAAGAGGGGTTAGACCCCTTAATCCGAGGGGGTCTGACCCCTTTCCGGATCGGCTCTTGGCCCGGGCAAGCTCGATCATCTTCGGGTCGACATCGGAACCCTCGACGGACAGCCCCCACGAATGGAACATGGCCGCGTGCCGGCCGGTGCCACAGGCCACGTCGGCCACGCGCCGGGCCCCGATCCGCTCGAAGAGCCGCCGGTAGAAGGGCTCCTCGCGGGCAAGCCGCTTGGGCCAATCGACCAAGAGGTCGTAGACCGCGGTGAGGTCCTGAAACGGAGACTCGGCCATGGTTTCGCTTGGGGGTTTCGATGACCGCCGGCGCCACAAGACGTAGGACGGATTGGGCAATCCGTCCTACGGTTCCTTCACTCTCTCCAAGGGCATTCTCGGCATCCACCCCCGGACGGCAAGCCCGCATCATCCGGGCCAAGCAGTTGCCCCCCGGAAGTGGTGCATCCGGACAGGCCGGTGCCCGTCGGCCGGTTGCATGACGGCAAGTATAAGTTATCCTTCTGTTCTGAATAATCTCGCTGCATTTCCGCTCGATCCCCCCGGACACTCAAGGAGAGCCCCATGGACTATCGCCGCATCATCCCCTGTTTGGACGTCAAGGACGGCCGGCTGGTCAAGGGTGTACACTTCGTCGATCTGAAGGACGTCGGCGACCCGGCCGAGAACGCGGCAGCCTACAGCGAGGCGGGCGCCGACGAGCTGGTCTTTCTGGACATCACGGCGACCATCGAGAACCGCGAGACGCTGCTGGCGGCCGTGAAGCGGACCGTCGAGCGGATTTCGATCCCGCTGACCGTGGGCGGCGGCATCCGCTCGGTCGAGGACATCGAGGCTCTGCTGGATATGGGCGTGTCGAAGGTATCGATCAACACGGCGGCCGTGCGTAACCCCGACTTCGTGACCCAGGCGGCCGAGCGGTTCGGCTCCCAGCGGATCACCATCGCCATCGACACCAGAAAATCCGACACGCTCCCCTCGGGGTTCGAGGTAGTGGTGCGAGGCGGCACCGAGGGAGCCGGGATCGACGCCGTCGATTGGGCGTGCCAGGTCGAGAAGCTCGGGGCCGGGGCCGTGCTGCCCACCAGCATGGATACCGACGGCACCCAGGCCGGGTACGACGTCCCCATGACCCGGGCCATCGCCGACGCCGTGGGCCTGCCGGTGATCGCTTCGGGCGGGGCGGGCACGCTCGAGCACCTCTACGAGGCCATCGTCGAAGGGCATGCGGACGCCGTGCTGGTCGCCTCGATCGCCCACTTCGGCACCTACACCATCCGGCAGATGAAAGAGTACCTGGCCGAGCGGGGACTGCCCGTACGCCTCTAGGGCAACGAAAAAGGGACCTGGTTTGTTTTGTGCGAAGCACCCTTCGGGCCGTTCCGGCAAAATAAACCAGGTCCCTTCTTCGCTGCGCTGGCAACCCGCGGCAAAACCGGGTATCGTGGCGCTAATCACGGCCGGCGTGGGCTGGCTCCAAGCGGCGGCCCCTCGCCTCCCGACTGGAAAGGCTCCCCAGCCATGAGCGAACCGAACTGCCCGGGCCATCCGGCCCTGATGGACGGCTTTGCCTGGTACGACAAGCTGGTCATGCGGGCGAGCCTGGGCGCGATCGTCGCCATCGGCGCGGCCGGAATCTACCTGAAAAGCCCTGCGGCCGCCGCCGCGTACCTGATCTTCGGCGCAACCGGGGGACTGCTGGCGATCTACGACCTGGTTTGCGTCTACTGCCCTTACCCGTTTCAGCACTCGGACTGCCTGTTCTACCCGCACCAGTTGGTCAGCCGCGTGACCGAGCTGCGCACCGGCGCCATCCCACTCTGGCGCAAGGGGCTGACGGCCCTGGTCTTCGGCGGGCTGGTGGCGCTGCCGCAGTACTGGCTGTGGGGCAATTGGGTGCTGCTGGCCGCGTTCTGGGCCGTGGTTCTGCCGCTGGGAGTCCTTACCCCGCTACGCTTCTGCCGCCGCTGCCGGCATAAGCGATGCCCGTTGAACATGGCCCCGCAATCGGGCGAGTGATGGGATGACCGCACTGTACCCCGTCGAACACCGGGCATCACTCGACATCCGACATCCGACATTCGATATTCGACATTCGATATTCCGCGACTCCATTGCTGGGCAAATGGTCCCATGAAACACCCCAACTACCCCCACCTCTTCACCCCCATCCGCATCGGCAACTTCACCGTGCCCAATCGGGTCTGCCACGTGCCGACCGACATCAGCTCGGCCAACGCCGACGGGTCGGTCAACCGGCGCGTGATCAACTACCACGAGCAGGTGGCCAAGGGGGGCTGCGGGCTGATCATCGTGGGGGCGTCGAGTCCGGATAAGGCCACCGGCCGCCCCACGGTCACCTGCGTGTGCGTCGACGAGGACCCCCTGATCCCCGGGCTGGGCGAGCTGGCCGAGGCCATGCACCGGCACGGGGCCCGCTGCGCCGTCCAGATCCAGCACCCGGGACGCCAGGCCGCCTGGCCGCGCAAGGACCTGATCTCGGCCAGCGACCAGCTCGTCGACCTGCCCGGCTCGGCGGGCCACGAGGTGGTCTATGCCGAGGAGGTGGCCAAAGGCAAGGCCATCCGCGAGGCCACGGTCGACGAGATCTACGAGCTCGTCGACAAGTTCGCCGAGGGGGCCTGGCGCGTGCAGCAGGCCGGGTTCGATTGCGTCGAGCTGCACGGGGCCCACGGCTACATGATCGCCCAGTTCATGAGCCCCTACGTGAACAAGCGGACCGACCGCTTCGGCGGGAGCTTCCTCGGCCGGATGCGGTTCGTGCTGGAGATCATCCACCGCATCCGCTACAAGTGCGGGCGCGACTTCCCCGTCGGCGTGCGCTACTCCGGCGTGGAATGGGTGCCCGGCGGGCGCGAGCTGGACGAGACGGTCAAAGTGGCCCAGCTCCTTGAGGAGCACGGCGCGGCGTTCGTCGACATCAGCGCCGGCATCTTCGAGGCCCCCGCCGCCGTGATGGACCCCATGTACTACCCGCAGGGGTGGAATACCTACACGGCCGAGGAAGTCAAGAAGCGCGTGAAGATTCCCGTAATCACCAGCCACACGCTCCGCGACCCGAGCTACTGCGAAAAGATCCTGGCCGAAGGGAAGACCGACCTCGTGGGGCTTTCGCGCCAGATGATCGCCGACCCCTACTGGGCCAACAAGGCGTACACGGGCCGCACCGGGGAGATCCGCAAGTGCATCTCCTGCCTGGTGGGCTGCTGGCAGGAGTCGCTGATGATCCGGCGCCACATGCGCTGCGCGATCAACCCGGCCGTGGGCGACGAGCGCTTCCTGCACCTTAAGCCGGCCCGGCGCCCCTGCCGCGTGGCCGTGGTCGGCGGCGGGCCGGGCGGCATGGAGGCGGCCCGAATCGCCACGCTCCGCGGCCACCAAGTCACGCTCTTCGAGAAGACCGGCGAGCTGGGCGGGGCCATCCTGCTTTGCTGCACCGTGCCCGCCAAGAATAAAATGCGGTGGTATGCCGATTGGCTGCGGCGCCAGATGCAGAAGCTCGGCGTCGAGGTGCGTCTCGGCACCGCGCCCGGCGTCGAGGAGCTGCGCCCCTTCAACGCGGTGGTGCTGGCCTCCGGCGGGCGCGTGGACCGGCCCGGCGTGCCGGGCATCGACCTGCCGCGGGTGGTGACGTTCCAGGACGTGCTCCGCTGCAAGGCGACCGGCTGCGAGTTCTACTACGAGGGCAAGGAGCCGCCGGTCGAGTGCGGGCGGCGCGTGCTCGTCTGGGGCGATCACTTCGCCGCGGCCGACGTGGCCGAAAAGCTCGCCGCCGAGGGGCGCGAGGTTTTCGTCGTCACCGACCGGGCCGAGTTCGCCGCCTGGATGGAGCCCTGCCACAAGGACGTGATGCTCAAGCGCTTCGCCGGGCGCAACGGCGAGGGCCTCTCGGGCAAGACCTTCGAGCACCCGGTCACGGTGATCCCCAGCTCCACGGTGGTCGAAATCCGCGAGGACGGGCAAGTCACGCTCATGGACGCGGCCTTCGAGAAGTCAACGCTCGCGGTCGACAACGTGGTGCTGGCCTCGGTCGTGCCCGACGACTCGCTCTACGACGAGCTGCTCGCGGCCGGGCTTCCGGTCGTGAAGATCGGCGACGCGGGCCGGGTACACAACCTCCGGGCCGCGGTGACCGGGGGGGCCAACGTCGGGCTGACGATCGACGAGGGCCTGGCCCTGAACGCCAACCTGGCCATGATCTCCCGCCCGCCCACCGAAGTGGCGCGGTAGCAAGAGCAAGAAAGGGACCGGCATGTTAGAGGACGGAGACAGGGGCGTCGTGCTCCAGCGGGACAAGACCACCTACGCCGTGGCCCCGCACTTGCCCTGCGGCATGGTCACGCCCGAGGTGCTCCGCAAGCTGGCCGACGTGGCAGAAAAGTACCAGGCCAAGGCCCTGAAGGTGACCAGCGCCGCACGGATCGCGGTCATCGGCGTCGAGGAGAAGGACGTCGACGCGATCTGGGCCGACCTGGAGATGGACCCGGGCCAGGTCGTGGGGATCTGCGTGCGCAGCGTCAAGGCATGTCCCGGCACCCAGTTCTGCCGGCGCGGAAAGCAGGACAGCCTCGGCCTGGGGATGCACCTCGACGAGAAGTTCCACGGCGTGGCCATGCCCGGCAAGATGAAGTTCGGTGTGAGCGGCTGCCCCAACCAGTGCGCCGAGACGAGTTTCAAGGACGTCGGCCTGGTGGGCACGGCGAAGGGCTGGCGCGTGCTGGTCGGCGGCAACGGCGGCGTCCTGGCACGGCTGGGCCAACCCGTGGCCAAAAACCTCGCGACCGAAGAGGCCCTGGCCCTGATCGACCGCATCGTGGCCTACTACCGGGCAAACGCCAAGCCCAAGGAGCGGCTGGGCAAGACCATCGAGCGGCTGGGGCTGGACCACCTGAAGGCCGCCCTGGGACTTTGAACGAGAGAAACGCATCATGTTACGCCAACGCCGTTCGTTTCTGCTGTTGTGCTGTTTCGCCGCAGGCGCCGCGTCCGCCGCGGGCGCCGAAGAGCCGCCCATGGACGCCATGGAGGCGACGTTCAAAATCGCGAACGAAGACTCCACGGCCACCTGCTTCGTCATCGCCCGGCCCGGTGCGGCCGAGGCGAGCCGGCGCGAGCTGATCCTGGTTACCGCGGCGCACGTCTTCAAGAGCATGACCGGCGACGAATGCCGCATCGTGCTGCACGAGGGGCGGGCCGACGGCACGTTCGTCCGCAGCGAGGTGCCGCTGAAGATCCGCTCGGCGGGAAAGCCGCTCTGGGTGAGACACCCGGACGCCGACATCGCCGCGATGAAGCTAGAGCTGCCCGCCGGCCGGGCGATCGCCGCGCTCGACGTCGACCAGCTTGCCGGGGAACCGGACGTGGGCAGCGGCAAGCTCCGCAGCGCGGATGAGGTCTGGGTGCTGTGCTTTCCCGCCCAACTGGAGTCGAGCAGCGCCGGGTTCCCCGTGCTCAGACGCGGCACGGTGGCCAGCTTCCCGCTCACGCCGGTGGACCGGAACAAGACGTTCCTGGTGGACTTCACCACCTTCGGAGGCGACAGCGGGGCGCCGGTCGTCGTCTGCGACCGCAACGCCCCGGACGCCGCAGTGCAGCGAACCTCGGTCGTCGGCCTGGTGACCGGAATGCACCGGGAAACCACCAAGTCGATCTCGCCCATCGAGGAGCGCACCGTACACCGTCCGCTCGGTCTGGCCATCGTCGTCCACGCCGAGTTCATCCGTCAAACCGTCGACCGTGTTCCCCATTGAATGATCCCCTTGCGGAGGAATCGCATCATGAGACTTTCTATTCTACCAAGCGGCTGTCGTTGGATGGTTACGCGACTCGCGGCTACGCTGGCGGCCTGCTGGCTGGTCGCCGGGGCCGTGGTCGCCCCGGCCCGCGCCGCGGCTTCACCCGATCCGGCCCGGCCGAACATCGTTCTCTGCATGACCGACGACCAGGGCTGGGGCGACGTGGGCTATCGAGGGCCCACGCCGCTGAAAACGCCGGTGCTCGACGAGATGGCCGCCTCCGGCCTGCGCCTGGATCGCTTCTACGCCGCCGCCCCCGTCTGCTCGCCAACCCGCGGCAGCGTGCTCACCGGGCGACACCCGAACCGCTTCGGCTGCTTCTCTTGGGGGAACACGCTCAGGCCGCAGGAGATCACCGTGGCCGAGGCCCTGAAGACGGCCGGCTACACCACGGGCCACTTCGGCAAGTGGCACGTCGGCTCGGTGATGGCCGATGGCCCGGCCTCGCCCGGCACCAGTGGGTTCGACCGCTGGGTCTCCTGCCCCAACTTCTTCGACCTGAGCCCGCTGATGAGCAGCAACGGCCGGGTGATCGAAACCGAGGGCGACAGCTCGGTGGTGACCGTCGAGCAGGCGATCCCGTTCGTGCGCGAGGCGGTGGCCGCCAAGCGGCCGTTCCTGGCCGTGGTCTGGTTCGGCTCGCCGCACCATCCGCACCAGGCGTTGCCCGAGGACAAGGCGCGATACCCGGAACAGTCCGAGAAGCTCCAGAACTTCTACGGCGAATTGACGGCCATGGACCGGGCGATCGGGATGCTCCGCGACGAGCTGCGGCGCCTCGGGGTGGCCGACAACACGCTTTTCTGGTATTGCAGCGACAATGGCGTGCTGCCCGAGGGCTCGGCCGGCGGGCTGAAGGGGCGCAAGGGGAGCCTCTGGGAGGGCGGCATCCGCGTGCCGGCGATCATCGAGTGGCCGGCGCGGATCAAGGAGCCCCGCCTGAGCACCGTCCCCTGCGGCACGGTCGATATCTACCCGACGCTGTTGGACGTGGTGGGCTTGGAGCTTCCGGCGAACCAGCCGCCGCTCGACGGCGTGAGCCTCGTGCCGCTTATCAACGGACAGATGACCCGGCGCGAGAAGCCGCTGGGGTTTTGGGTCTACCCGTCGCCGGGCATCCCCCGGCGGAGCCGCCAGATCCTAGCCCAGCTCCGCGCCGTCCAGCAGGGCGAGGCCGACCCGAGCAGCTTCGAGTGTCCCTACTCCGACCCCGGCAAGATCACCCGGAAATACCCCGAGGACCGGCTGCCCGGCCACGCCGCCCTGATCGACGGGAACTACAAGCTCCACCGCCTCACCGGCAAGGACGGCGAAGCGAGCTACACTCTGTACGACCTCGCCGCCGACCCGGCCGAAGAGCAGGACCTCGCCGCTGAGCAGCGCGATCGCGTCGAACGCATGAAGGCCGCCCTGAACCACTGGCAGGTGTCGGTGGTCAAGAGCCTAAACGGCGAAGACTACGCCGAGCCCTGATCCCGCATCCGCCGCTTCGGGCTAGTGTTTGGAGGCGGCCGAAGGGGTTTCGACGAAATCGAGCGGCGTGTCGTACGACGAGTAGAACGAGCGGTCGTCCAACAGCGGCAGGTCGTCGCCGAAGAGACCGGCGAAGAGGACGCGAAAGCTGTTCACCGGCGTGATGGAGGGACAGAGGCGGTCGCGGACATGCGGGGGACAGCGGTAGGCGCTCAGAATCGACGTCCGCTCGAAGACCTGGCGCTCGTCGGGGTCGGGCGGTATCCCTAGGAAGTCGCTGCCGTGGTCGGCCTGGAGGAGGATCACGGCGTCCGGTCCGCTCAAGCGCTCGATGCCATCGATCAGCTCGAGCACCCGGCCGTTGAGGTATCGGAGCTGTTCCACGTAGTCGTGCGGCGTCGCCTCGCTTGCCGGGACGGGCGCCCGCAACGGGCCGTGCCGGTCGTACAGGTAGGGCTCGTGGGGGCAGGCGATATGGGCGAACGTGTAGAGGGGGCCCGGCTCGCCTTTCGGCCGGGCGATGCTCCGCAACTGGTGCTCGGTGATGGCCACCGGGTCCTGCAAGCCGCGGCCCCAACCAACGGCCTTCTCGACCGGCCCCAGGGCGGTCGTTTCGAGGAACGCCCGCAAGTACGTCCGGCCCGCGCCCGCCGGGGTCAGCTCTTCGTCGGCCGCGGCGTCGACGGGAAAGTACATGGAGCCCACATAGCGATAGCGGTATCCCAGCTCGCGCAACCGCTCGACGGCCCGGCCGTGCTTCCTCAAGGGACGGATGCGCTCGTGATACGCGTCGGCCGACTCGCCGGAGTTGGGCTCGGGCAAGTAGTCCATGCTGAACGACGACGTCAGCGAGAACCGCGTCTGCGTGTAATTCGATCGGGCCTCCGACGCCACGTAGAAGCCGCGACGGCGCAGGGCCTGGACGAACTCACCGTTGTCGAATCTAAAGAGGTCTCGGAGCACGTCGGCCCGGGCGTAGCCGTCGAGGATGATGTAGTAGATGTCCGGCCGCGCCACGGACGGCTCCGCGGGCACGGCGCCGGCAAGGGAGAGCGTCGGTTCCGTCCGAGATGTGAGCCCGTCGCTTCCGAGGAGGCAAGACCAAAGCCCGGGGCCTGCCCAGATCGGCTGCACCGCGACGAGAAGCCAGCTCGTGTTCCTCACCCAACGGGAGACCGGCCCGACCAGCCTGCGCCGGCCGATCAGGACGATGGCAAAGGCCGTCGCGCCGAGCGCCGCCATCCAGATTGGCACGAAATGGCGATGCTGGAGCCCGGCCCCTGCCCGGGCAAGCTCGAAACCGTGCCCGTAGCCGAAGAAGCCCACCACCAAGAGAACCAGCCAGAGAGATCGCCGGTCGGCGTCACGCAGCCGCAGCCGAAGCACGCCGTCTGCTACGGCAGCGAACCCGAGGGCCAGGGCGAAGGTGAGGCCCACGTCGAGGGCGGTCGGCTCCTCCGAGAGATTCGTGAGCCACGTCCCGAGCGCAAAGGCGGCGGCGAGCACGTACGGATAAAGGCGGAAACCGGTCGCACGACGCTCCGTAACGCTCTCGCCCGTCATCGGCAGGCCTCACATCCGCTTGCGAAGGAAGAGGAGGGTTCGCCGTGACTGGGGGATGTCGGCCTCGCGAAGCACGGAGAACCGTTCCTCGAACACCCTGCGGAAGGCGGCCAGGCGCAGGTCTCCGAAACGCTCGGTCCGCCCCATGAGGAGCCGCCGGAACATGGGATCGCTTGGCGGAACGAACTCGACCACAACGTCCTGCTCCGTCAAGTCGAAGAGCAGGTCGCGGACCGCCGCCGGCGACAGGTTTCCCTGCACGATCAAATGATGCACCAGCGCCAGCGCGAGCACGCAGTCGCCGCGGACCCGGTCGAAGAAGCCGAGATGCTCCGCGTTGCGAAAGCCGAGGCCGGGCGTGGGACTCGTCACGTCGACGACCATGGGCGAAACGGCGGCCGGCTCGCGGCGGAGACGTCGGTACAAGAGATCGAGAGCGTCGTGGTCCCCGTCGACGGCCACCACGCGGGCGCCGCACTCGGCGGCCAGGTAGCTGTAATCGCCCGAGTTCGAGCCGAGGTCCACGACGCGATCGGGCCGGCCGGCCGTCAGGAACTCGCGGACCATGGCCTTCTTGGCTTCTTCGGCGGCCTGATCGTAGTGGCAGTCCGCCGAGTACGTCGCCCAAACGCCGCGGGGACGGTAGCCGTCGGCCAGTCGACGCAGCTTCGAGCGGAGCCGACGGAGGTTCCATTGCTGCGCCCGGGGGTCTTGTTGGGACGGCGCCTGTGACGGAAGCGAGTCGAGATTGCCCCGCCGGCTTGCCCATCTGCCGAAGAGGCACGGCAGCGTCACGTCAAGAAGCCAGCTCGGGCGCCAACGTCCGAGCCGTCCGCCGGCCCGTGCCACCTCCTCAGGCGACCGCCCTCCCGGCGCGGCCAGGAAATACGACCGCAGGTCCCAGGCGCGATGGCGGCACAACAGGAGGGGGAAGGTGAACATGCGATGGAACTGGCCGAGGGCGTGCCAGAGGTCTTTCCTCCGGGGCCGCTCGATGGATGCCAGGTCGATGAACGTGGGACGGCCGGCCACGAATTGGACGTTGTAGGCACTGGCATCCTTGAGCGAGCAATCCGCTTCGAGCAAGCAAAGTTGCAGCCGAAGCGTGTGGATGGCAGCGTCGGCGAGCATCGACACCGTCCACTCGCAGGGATAGGTGATCGGCTCGACGGGCCGGTGGCCCAGGAATTGGCAGTATCCCGGGTTCTCCGAGGCAAGCTCGGCGCGCAGGTCGGGATCCTCGACGAACCAGGTCGGCACGATCCACCGCTCGGTCATGAGCCTACCGAGGGTGCCGGTCGTCGAGAGGCGATCGAGGACGTGATGGCAGTCT
>Ga0180437_10010638_pt1 | contig 11182 bp, 7 predicted proteins | sample SS_ome_4_FD_132410 | JGI IMG/M metagenome (GOLD analysis project Ga0180437, IMG submission 132410) | Hypersaline lake sediment archaeal communities from the Salton Sea, California, USA - SS_3_D_1 metaG | ecosystem: Environmental > Aquatic > Non-marine Saline and Alkaline > Hypersaline > Sediment... | reverse complement strand
TTCCCTTGTTGGCAATTCACCATTGATTAACAGATATGCGGTCTCTACAAACCTGGAGTGTTCTGCCAGCTGCTCAACAGGAATTCCCCGGTAACGCAAGATTCCTTTCTCCCCGTCCATAAAGGTAATGCTGCTCTTGCAGCTTCCGGTATTTGCATACCCCGGATCAAGGGTAATGAGCCCAGTTTCCGCCCGAAGACCGGTGATGTCAATAGCTTTTTCACCCTCAGTTCCCGTTACAATGGGTAATTCAAAGCTCTTCCCGTCAACAATGAGTCTAGCCGATTGTACCATTTTCTCGCTCCGTTTCCGTTTCTATAAACTTAATATATATACCAAAGCTCTCACTTTTTTACCACCAAAAAACCAAATCCACCTCATCTTTATGAAATTTCCTTTGATTTTGCTCAAATAATATGAAAGAAAGTAAACATTTCCAGTATATGCGCCCGTTACCAATGCTAATAGCGACTACTTCATTAAAATCGTCAGGCACAATCCGCGATCGCAAGATCGTGTATCAACTTTTGTTTAATATAGTGAAAGGAGTGATAGAGTGGCATATAGAGATCATATCGTGGGACAGATTTTATGTGAACATCTACTAGAGGGCGAGCTAATCCCCGGAACGGAGATCGGCATTCGGATCGACCAGACGCTCACCCAAGATGCAACAGGTACCCTGGTATATCTGGAATTTATGTCACTGGGAATCGATCAGGTACAAACAAAATGTTCGGTCTCCTACATTGATCACAACACTTTACAGACGGGCTTTGAAAATGCAGATGATCACCTTTTCCTGCAGTCTACAGCAGCTCGCTACGGAGTTCATTTCTCCCGGCCTGGCAACGGTATCTGCCATCAAGTGCATCTGGAGCGATTTGGTGTGCCGGGGCAGACCCTTTTGGGATCGGACAGCCACACGCCTTCAGCTGGTGGGCTGGGGATGCTGGCAATGGGGGCTGGGGGCATGGATGTATCCCTTGCAATGGCTTCAATCCCGTTTTATATGACGGTACCCGAGATAATGTTGGTCCGTTTAATTGGAAAACTTCCACCTTGGGTAGGAGCAAAAGATGTGATTCTCAATCTTTTAAAGCGACTCACCGTCAAGGGTGGAGTCGGGAAAGTCATTGAGTACGGGGGCCCGGCAGTAAAGAGCCTTAGCATACCGGATCGGGCGACAATCACCAACATGGGAGCTGAGCTGGGGGCCTGGAGTTCTTTGTTTCCCTCAGATGAAGTAACCAAGCAGTTTCTCAATGCCCAGAAAAGGGGGAACGACTGGGTCCCAATCCATGCCTGCGAAGGAGCAGCATATGACGAAATAATCGAGATCGACCTATCTCAACTTGAGCCGCTGGTGGCATGCCCCTCCAGCCCAGACGAGGTCAAGCCTGTGCAAGACCTATCTCACGTAAAGGTTAATCAGGTAGCGATTGGCAGTTGCACCAACTCCTCCTACCGTGATCTCAAGCTGGTGGCCGAACTCTTACGGGGAAAAAAGGTGCATCCTCACATTAGCCTTGTAATTGCTCCCGGATCCCGACAGGTATTATCCATGCTGGCCAAAGAGGGTAGTTTGGGGGATATGATAGATGCGGGGGCACGAATATTGGAGGTTGCCTGCGGCCCATGCATCGGCATGGGTCAAACACCTCCTTCAGGTGGCATCAGCGTACGCACATTTAATCGGAATTTTCCTGGTCGAAGTGGCACTCCTGACGCAGAAGTTTACCTGTCCGGTCCTCAGGTGGCTGTAGCTGCTTCACTGACCGGCCGTCTGGTTCATCCGGAGGTGTTGGGCACACCGCCTGTAGTGGAAAACCCTAGAAGTTTCTTCGTTGACGATTCGATGATTATCCCTCCGCCCAGCCATCCAGAAGAAATTACTGTCCGCATGGGATCAAATATTAAGCCCATTCCTGAATTAGAGCCCATGGCAGACACCCTTAATCTCAAGGTGCTTCTGAAGGTTAAAGACAACATTACGACTGATGATATTCTGCCGGGAGGGACCAAAGTGCTACCACTAAGATCTAATATTCCCGCTATTTCGGAATTTGTCTTTGCCTCATTAGCCCCTGGATTCGCAGAGAAGGCCAAGACTGAATCCGGCGTGGTCATTGTGGGGGGCGAGAATTACGGCCAAGGTTCGAGCCGGGAACACGCAGCCCTCGCACCTCGATACCTCGGGGTTTACGCAGTGCTGGCGAAAAGCTTTTCCCGTCTTCACCGGGCCAATCTTATCAATTTTGGCGTTTTGCCGCTCTTGATCACGGATGAATACTATGAAAAAATAACTGAAGGCGATTATATCAAACTTACCGATCTGCACATAGCATTGACTGAAAGAGACAAGGTGGTCGTCAGGATCAAGAATAAGCATATTGAATATGAAGGCAAGATAGACCTTTCAGGTAAGGAGCGTATGATTATCTTAGCAGGAGGGCGACTAAATTTTTATCACCAGAAACTTACCGAAAACAATCATTCACCAAGAGTATAAAGCTGGTGCGAGAAACTGAAAACCTGCTGTACTGAGGGAGAAACAATATGACTAACGAGACGAATGAGGCTGAGAAGGCCGGAGAAATCATAGAGTGGGAAATAGATGGGCACCCCATCGTACCGGACAATCCTATTATCTCTTACATTGAGGGCGACGGCACGGGACCTGACATCTGGGCCGCTGCTCAGCCCGTATTTGATGCTGCAGTCTATCATGCCTATGAAGGTACACGTCTAATTGTGTGGCATGAGGTACTAGCTGGAGAGAAGGCCCAAAAGGTCTATGGGTCACGCAATCCTTTGCCAGAGAGGACTTGTAAGGATATCGGTCGGTATGGTGTGGCCATCAAAGGCCCCCTGACAACCCCGATAGGAGGCGGCTTCCGCTCACTCAATGTGGCGTTACGACAACAATTGGATTTGTATGCCTGTGTGCGGCCGGTGCGGTACTTCCCTGGAGTCCCTGCGCCCGTTATCCATCCTGAGAGGGTAAATGTGGTGATCTTTAGGGAAAACACAGAGGACGTATACGCTGGGATAGAATGGGATGCGGGATCACGAGACGCCAAGGAGGTTCTCGGATTAATTAATAGAAAGCTGAAAGACTCTGGCAGGCAGTTGATCTCCCTTGAAAGCTCAGTGGGAATCAAAACGATGAGCGAGTTTAACTCTCGCCGGTTGGTGCGTAGGGCAATCCAGTATGCAATTGAGAACGGATACAATAGTATAACTCTCGTTCATAAAGGCAATATAATGAAGTGCACCGAAGGTGCATTCCGTAATTGGGGGTATCAGGTTGCATGTGAAGAGTTCTCGGAGCAAACAGTCACCGAAGCCGAACTATACGAGAAGTTTGAGGGTCAAATTCCTCAGGGTCGGATCATCATAAAGGATCGCATCGCTGATGCAATGTTCCAGCAGTTGATGCTGCGGCCAGAAGAATATGGGGTGATCGCCACACCTAATCTGAACGGCGATTACCTATCCGATGCAGTCGCAGCCCAAGTGGGCGGTTTGGGAATGGCACCTGGTGGGAATATTGGAGATCGGTGTGCCCTTTTCGAAGCCACCCACGGCTCAGCACCAAAGTATGCAGGCCAAGACAAAGTGAATCCCAGCTCTGTCATCTTATCCGGCGTAGAGATGTTCCGCTTCATGGGTTGGGTACAGGCCGCAGAGCTTATTATCCGGGCGCTCATACAAACCATCGCCCAGAGAACAGTTACCTATGACCTTGCCCGGCAAATTCAGGGCGCGGAAGAGGTCAAGTGCTCTGAGTTTGGTGCTGCTATTGTAAAAAATATTAAGGTATTGGTACAGTAAGGAAAAATTCTAAACGTCAGACTATCCCAAAGGTCTATCTGGCTTAGTGCTTCGATTCGCAAATACGGTGACATATTTTGACGACTTGTTTCAGAAATGTTGCTCACTCGCCTCGTCTGAGCTCGTCGCAGGCAGCACTAAGTCCTGAGTAAATAAGTTCGTCATCGAACTTATGAATCGAAGGACTTAGACTCCTGCAAATAGGCTGATAGAAGAGATAGAAAAACCGGAATTCAGATGTATGAGAAGCAGTCAGAATACTGTGGGCCGCAGGAATAGATTTCTTTATCCGTGATCCTTCTTTAAGGACTTTCGTAGCCTTTGAGTTGCATCCGCTTCTATCTTCATAGTGTCAGGATCGATCACAACACCATAGTCTTTTCTCGCACTCTCTAAGCTCACGTATCCATCAGCGACATCATTTTCAACTAATTCCAGATCGCGATCCAGAGTGTCTCCGTATCCACCACCTCCAGCTGCATCCATGACAACGACATCACCTGGTTTTAATTGAGTCAAACCATAAGGGTTCCCTGGTTCCCCATTTATCAGGAACTGGGCCTTTGATCCGTGCTTGCCACCAAATAGACCCTCGGGAGGATAGCGATATCTTCCGGACTGAATTCCCAAATTCACTGGTGGAGCAGGAGCATATTCATCGTCAGGAACCCTGAAAACCACACGCCTTCCGAGGCCTCCCTTCATTTTACCCAATCCACCTGAATCAGTGAGAAGTCCTCGCATCTCTACGATAAGCGGTGTATCGTTCTCGAATATTTCTATAGGTGTATTGGCTCCATTGGCAGGGAATATATAATCGTAACAACCATCACTTATGGAGCTTGCGCCCATACCACCCCCCCTGATAATCACAGAATGCCACGGTGTTCCATCGTTTCTCTTTCCGTAAAATACATTCATTGTTGCAGGGGTTCCCCCGCTTCCTGCGATAACCCTGTCAGGTATAGCGTTTGCCAAGGCCCTGTAGATTATCTCAGTCAGAAAATGTCCTACCTGCATTCTCGCAGCAACAGCTACCGGGAATGTACAGTTAACCACACTGTCTTTGGGGGCCTTCATAGTGATAGGCGCAGCGCAGCCTTCATTGTTGGGTATATCCGGGTCAAATATGCTTTTAAGGGCCATGAATACATAGGCATAGGTAAAATTGTACACAACATTACCACCCCAGTCCACATGAGAAGAAGAACCATCAAGGTTCACCATTATATCGCTTCCTTTTACCTCAACGGCCACCTTTATGACCACATCCTCTTTGCCCTCCATCTGTTCCACAATTCCTTCAGCCCGATAAATCCCATCAGATATCTTCTCAATGGCCTCCCTCATGCTCTTTTCTGTGCGGCTGATAATATCATTCGCCAAATCATCAAGGCCATCCATGCGATACTCTTCGAGCATCTGACATATCTTTTCTGCACACACGTGATTTGCTGCTATCTGTGAACGGATATCGCCTATTACCTCATCAGGAGTGCGAACATTCCACCGAATCATTTCAATTATAGCCTCATTAAGAGTTCCACCATCATAGAGTTTTACCAACGGTATGAACAGGCCATCCTCATATACATCATGATTATCAGATGATACGCGTCCACCGATGTCAGAATGATGGAAGACACAGGCCGTAAAAGACGTTAGTTTATCCTTATAAAAAATAGGGCTCATTACACAGACATCGTTTAAGTGTCCAGCAAGGGCCCATGGATCATTCGTTATGAACACATCTCCGGACCTGTAACTATCCGAAGGCATTTTATTAACAAGATTCTTGATTCCTAAGGCCATAGCCCCAGACTGGCCAGGGGTCGCAAAGGTGCCCTGTGCAAGCTCCCTTCCTTTACGGTCAGTGAACATGCATGTATAGTCATGGGCGTCTCTCAGCAGGCTTGAAAAGGCCGTACGTGCAACAGTGCTGTCCGCCTCATCCACAATAGAAATCAATCTACGCCAGAGTATCTCTAACGTTATAGGATCAAACTTCTGTCCCATTCTAATACCTCCTGAATTAGCTAACAGCAGTTGGTGCTATAAATTCTGACCTATGAGTTAAAAATTACTTTGCTAAATCTATCCATAGGAAGCCAAAGTCATCTACAGCGATAGGCGCATCTTCGCCAACAATAACCGTTGATTCTCTTTCTTCAATGATTGCAGGGCCTCGAAATTTTGCACCAGGGTATAATTTGTACCGATCATAAACAGTGTAAGGAATAAAATCCTTAGCAATCCCAGAGTATGCCTGGCGTTTACCCTTTATCGCATCTTTGAAATGCCCTACCTTTTTTGTGGCCTTCGGCAGCCTTAGGAGCCGTTCTGGAAGGCTCGCTCTCACCTTGAAGTTTATAAACTCCACTGGAGAATCAGGATAGGTTCTGCCGTATAGCTTCTTATATATTTCATCAAACCGCCTTCTCACCTCTTGCTTTTTTACTTCAATGAAATTATTTTCAGGGATAGAGATATTGGTTTCAGAGCCTTGTCCCACAAAACGAACATCGACAGAGCGCTCAAATTTTATATTTTCCTCTGTACCTGATTTCTGTAGGGTCTTGGTTCCCTCTGCCTCCATCTCCTTAAAAATCCTTTCTATTTCATCAAAATCAGCCGCATTAAGAGCAACTTTATGGCTCCTCACCAGATCAAATGCCCTTGGTGCAGTAAAAAAGCCAAGTGCCGAACCTACACCGGCATTCGGCGGAACTATGAGCTGAGGTGATCCCAATTTTTTAGCCAACCCATAGGCGTGTACTGGACCTGCTCCCCCAAAGGCAGTAAGAGTTGCAACCTTTGGATTACCACCCTTTTCTGCAATATGTGTTTTAGCTGCTGCAGCCATAGTTTCGTTAATAAGGTCATGGACACCCCATACAGCCTGCATGAATGGAACACCCAATGCCCTGGCAATCTTTTCCTCTATGCCACTCCTTGCAGCCTCCCTGTCAAGCTTCATTTCTCCACCCAAAAAGTAGTTCTCGTCCAAATAACCTAACAACAGATCGGCATCAGTCACCCCTGGCTCAGTACCTCCCCTTCCATAACAAATAGGACCTGGATCGGCTCCAGAACTCTCTGGCCCAACCTGTAGAGTTCCCATTTTGCTCACCTTAGCTATACTACCACCTCCAGCCCCTATCTCCATCAAATCAACAACTGGCACCTGAATGGCGAGGCCGCTCCCCTTCATGAACCTCTGAATTCTTCCTACCTCAAAGGTGGGAACTACACCAGCAACTCCCCCTTGAATCAAGCATGACTTTGCTGTGGTGCCCCCCATGTCAAAACAAAACATTTCCGGGATATCGAACAGTTTCCCATAATACTGACCTGAGATAACTGCCGCTGTTGGTCCTGACTCAATAATCCTGACAGGAAATTCCGCAGCTGTTTCAACTGATGTGATGCCACCGCTCGAAAGCATGATAAAGAGCTTGCCTGTGGAACCAATGGCCTCTAATCTTTCAGAAAGTTTTGACAAATACCTGCCTGTTAAAGGCTTTACATAGGCGTTTGTCACTGTCGTACTTGTTCTTTCATATTCTCTTATCTGGGGTAAGACTTCGTAAGAAATTGAAACCGAAAGGTTTGGGGCTTGCGTGTGTATGATATCCTTGATCATCAACTCATGAGCCGGATTCTCAAAAGAGTTAAGGAGGCAGACAGCAATTGACTCAATGCCCATCTCGATCAATTGCCTTACAACCTCCCTCACCTCATCAGGAACCAGGGGTTTCAATACCTCGCCATTGCTTCGAATCCTTTCATCTACCTCTAAGCGGAATCTCCTCGGAATCAATGGTTGCGGAAATTCAGAAAAAATATTATATGGGGCATATCGGATCTCTCTGCCAAGCTCTAGGACATCCCTGAAACCCTTTGTGGTGATGAGTCCGGTTTTCGCTCCCTTTCTTTCTATAATTGAATTGATGACAAGAGTCGTGCCATGTATCACTTCATCGAGCTTACCTATAAAGCCAGGGGTCTTCTGCTCCATTTCCCTTATTCCCTCTTCCACTGCATCCGAGGGATCGTGAGGAGTAGTCAGACACTTGTTAATCTGTATCTCCCCTGTCTGGTCATTAAGTAAGACAAAATCGGTAAATGTGCCCCCAATGTCACAGCCCAAGCGATACCATTTATCAGGCATAAAATCCTCCAAATTCTACAAGCTCCAAGAGGCGATTATACGTCTTGGAAGTTGTACAACCTATTGAAATAAAACAATTTTTAATGAAGCATGTTTCATATAGGCCAGATGGAATAATGGCCCGCCCTGGCGCGACTTTGTTGGGATAAGTTCTTGACATTGTGGTATTTTACTAATTGTATATGTTACATCAGAGCCTCACAAATCAGGTCTGGGCCAGGGAATGGTGAAATATTGGAATGTTGATTTTAAAAGGAATCTACCCATTTTTTACTGTGCTTGTCAAGAGGTGCTTTCACAATAATCCACTGTCACATTTTCCAGAACCCAGCATTCCAACATTCCAATATTTCAGTATTTTCCCACATACCAAGATGGAGAGAGTGAACTAAGTGCTTCGATTCGCAAATACTATCACGTATTCTAATGAGTATAATCTTTGCGATTGCTCACTCAGCACTTAGTCTCGAGTAAATAAATACGTTATCGAATTTATGAATCGAGGGACTAAGTTTCTATTTGCCCTCTATTTATCAATTGCCTTCCTTATGCAGATGATAGATGTTAAAACCTATGTAAAAATCATGCTTTGATATACTTTTCACTATAATAAATTCTTGTGAACACTACTATTTTGTATTGACATCTATTCCAATTTGGAATATTCTTAAAATGAATAAAATAATGAGCTATTATGAGCTTTAAATTGTCACCAGAATATGCCCTGCTCGGTATTCTCATGACCGGCCCAAAACATGGTTATGAGGTGCATGGCTATCTCTCATCTCACATGCATCAATTCTGGCGCCTAAGTATGAGCCAAATCTATGCCTTATTGAAAAGGATGGAAAAAAATGGGGTGGTGATATCAAAGGATGAATTGCAAAATAATAGGCCAGCAAAAAAGATATTTTTCATCACCCAAACAGGCAAAGAAGGATTTCTCAATTGGATTTACTCTCCAGTCAATCATGTACGTAACCTGCGCATAGAATTTATGGCCAAGCTCTTTTTTATTAAGGAGCTTAAATTAAAAGAAGCCACAGATATTATTGATAAACAGATCGAAACTTTGCAGGAAAAACTACACGTAATACAGCCTTCAAAAGAAAAAAATATGGATGAGTTCCAAAAAGCCCTTCATTCTTTTAAAATTGCCCAAACCACCTCTGCTATTGAGTGGCTAAAGAAATGTAAAACCTTTTTTCCTTAAGATGGAAGTGGAAAAAAGATGTCTATAGAAAATATTATTGTGCTTATTAGAGGTGGAGGCGAAATGGCCAGCGGGGTAGCTCACCGATTAAGTCGGTGCCATTTCAGGGTTTGTATGACCGAAATACCCAAACCTCAAGCAGTGAGAAGAGAGGTCTCCTTTTGTGAGGCAGTCTATGAAGGAGAAAAGACAGTCGAGGGAATAACTGCCAAACGTGTCAACTCATATGATGAAGTGATAGAGGTATGGAATAGCGATCGAATGCCTCTCATAGTAGATGCCACAGCTACAATTAAGGAAATTCTGAAACCTGATGTTATGGTGGATGCCATAATGGCCAAGAAAAACCTTGAAACAAAGATCACAGACGCCCCTTTGGTCATAGCCTTGGGGCCTGGCTTCTACGCAGGAAAGGATGTTCATTTAGTGGTGGAGACAAAGCGAGGCCACAACCTGGGAAAAATTATTAAAGAAGGAGAGGCGGAAAAAGACACCGGTATCCCAGGATTGATTGCCGGTTTCTCGGTGGAAAGGGTTCTCAGGGCTCCTGGAAATGGCATACTGTCAAATGTAATGGAGATCGGAGCCTCTGTTGAGGCCGGAGATATGGTAGCCTTCGTCAATGATTTTCCCATTAAAACAAAAGTGAAAGGTATTATTCGAGGTCTTCTGAGGGACGGTGCTGAAGTATGGAAGGGAATGAAAATAGGAGATGTAGATCCGAGGGGAATTAAGGGTTACTGTTATACTGTCTCCGATAAGGCAAGCGCAATTGGAGGTGGGGTATTGGAAGGAATACTGTCTTATCTCAATCCGTGAGACCGATAACTAACAAGGGGAAAAATTTGACGCCTATTACAACCATGAATAGTTTGAGAGAGGCTCTCGACATTCACCCAAAGGATGTGATTAGCATAGTGGGCGCTGGAGGTAAAACCACCCTCATGTTTGCCCTTTCTCGAGAATTGACTGTGCATGAAAAGGGTATCATTACCACCACAACCACTAAAATATTTCCTCCTTCCTCATCCGATACCCCTTATTTGCTTATCTCACAAGAAGAGAAGGAGATAGTAGATTTCATCCTAAAAAAGGCAGGCGCATTGGGCCATATCACAATCGCCTCAAAGATGGTAGCCGGCTCTAATAAATTACAAGGGATTAACCCATTATTGGTTTCACAATTAATTACATTGAGCCCGGTGAACTATATTATTATTGAGGCAGATGGGGCATCCAGGAGGCCCCTGAAAGCACCGAATCCTGCATACGAACCGGTATTTCCCCCATGCACTACTCTGGTAATACCCATGGTTGGAATTGATGCGTTAGGTTGCGATCTGTCAGAAAAAAATGTGTTTCGATCTGAGATCGCATCCAGATTGACCGGGATTCCTTTGGGAGGAACGGTCTCAGCAGACGCCATAGTTAATCTCATGCTTCACCCTTCTGGTATGACCAGAGGGAGCCCGGCCGATGCAAAGATAATCCCCTTTATCAACAAGACGGATTTGAATCCTGACCGATCAATGGCCAGGGACATAGGTTTCAAGATTTTAAAGGCAAACCATCCCCGGATTGATCGAGTTATCTTAGGTCAGGCGCAGGTACATCCGCCAGTTGCGGAGGTCATTTCTCGGGATTAGCTCCCGCTTGGAGGTATTGATATGGAAGACATATTTCAGGAGATCGTGAGCATTCGATCTGAAGGAAAGATTGCTGCAGTTGCGACCGTAATAAATGCCAAAGGCTCTACCCCGAGGGAAATGGGAACGAAGATGTTGATAAGAGACGACGGTACGGTTCTCGGCTCAATTGGTGGAGGAAGCCTGGAGGCACAGGTGTGCAAGGAGGCCATAAAAGTCATGAGAGAAAGCAGGTCCACAATCTTACGGTTTGATCTTACCGGCAAAGAGGTAGCAGAGGAAGGCATGATCTGTGGAGGAAATATGGAGGTCTTT
>Ga0180437_10010635_pt1 | contig 11183 bp, 10 predicted proteins | sample SS_ome_4_FD_132410 | JGI IMG/M metagenome (GOLD analysis project Ga0180437, IMG submission 132410) | Hypersaline lake sediment archaeal communities from the Salton Sea, California, USA - SS_3_D_1 metaG | ecosystem: Environmental > Aquatic > Non-marine Saline and Alkaline > Hypersaline >... | reverse complement strand
TTTATATGGGTAATGATAATCCATTTGCTGTATTGTGGACGCTAATGGCTGCAAGAATGTTCTCAAGAAAAGACGGATCTACTTCGCTAATAGGATTTAATTTTTCAAATTCAGTTAATAATCTGACAATTGAACTAAGTGATAATATAAGAAGATCTTTGGGGCTGGAAGATTTTGTTAGGTTTGAACATCATATATTAGAAACGTGGAAGAGTATTGTAATACAACCATATGACAGAAGGAATGAACTTATTAATATTGCATCAAAAGTTAAAAATATTAGTGCAAAACATGAAGGAGGGGAAATTGAAGTAGAAAAAACAAGAAAGCATCCAAGTGATATTTTAGAATATTTTTTGAAGAGATCAGATATTGAAAAAGACGGATTGATGGATTATCTTACTCAAAATTATTTAGATAAACATGATGCAATAAATAATACTGCAAAAGCCTTAACTGAAAATGGTTTATCTTTTATAGCAGCACCAAATCTTCATCACCGAGGTGACAACTAATGGATTTCAAATTAGCATTTATTGGTTTTGGTGTTGTTGCTCAGGGTTTAGTTGAAATTTTATTAGAGAAAAAGAAATTACTTGAGGAAGAATATAATTTCACATATAGTGTTGTAGCAATTTCAGATATTAATAAAGGTTCAATTTATGATGAAAAAGGATTGGATCTTCAAAAAATTTTGAAATTGATAGCGAATGGAAAAAAATTAAATGAATACCCTTCAGGAATAAAAAATTTAGATAGTATTTCAACAATTAAAAATACAAATGCTGATACAATAATTGAAGTAACATATACAGATGTTAAAACTGGAGAACCAGCATTAACTCATATAAAAACTGCATTCAAATGTAAAAAAAACGTAATTTCAACAAATAAAGGTCCTGTAATTAAGGAATCACTAAATCTTATAAAAATCGCAGAAAATAATAATTTATATTATGGATTTGAAGGAGTTGTATTAGCTGGCACTCCTTGTATTAATTTATTCAAACATACATTAGCTGGTAATATAATAAAAGAATTTAAAGGAATTTTAAATGGAACTACAAACTATATTTTAACAAGAATGGAAGAAGGTATGTCGTATGAAGAAGCATTAAAAAAAGCCCAAAAACTCGGCTATGCAGAAGCAGATCCTACTGGAGATGTTGAAGGTTTCGATGCTTTGGGAAAAGTAGTCATATTAACAAATATTGTTCTTGGTAAAAATATTACATGGGAAGATGTAGAAAGAAAAGGTATAACTGATATTAATATAAAAGATATTGAAGATGCTAAAATTGAAGGAAAAAGGTGGAAATTAATTGGAAGTTCAAAAATTAATAAAGATGGAACAGTAACTGCAAAAGTTTGGCCAGAAAAGATATCTTTAAATGATCCATTGGCTGGTATTTTAGAAGCTACAAACGCCTTAACTTTTAATACTGATGAATTAGGTGAAATTACAATAATTGGTCCAGGGGCAGGAAAGAGGGAAACAGGATTTTCATTATTAATTAATCTACTAGAAATGAATAATAAATTTAGCAAATAATATGCTAATAAATAAAAAGGAAGAATTTGAATGGTTGGAGGGTATACTGGAAAAATATTGAAAATTGATTTGAATTCTAGAGATAAAGAAATATCTGAATTGAATTTTGAGGATGCAAAAAAATTTATTGGAGCAAAAGGTTTAGGAGCAAAATTATTATTTGATCTTTTACCATTAAACACAGATCCACTATCTGAGAATAATATTCTTATGTTCACAACAGGTCCATTAACAGGGACCTCTGTTCAGACTTCAGGAAGAGGTACAGTAATTACAAAATCACCTCAAACAGGTTTATTTTTAGATTCTCATTTTGGAGGTTTTTTTGCAGCTGAAATTAAAAAAGCTGGATTTGATATTCTGTTATTAAAGGGACGTTCAGAAAAACCAATTTATTTAAAAATCAATAACAATGAAATAGAATTTCTTGATGCATCCAAAATATGGGGTAAGGAATGCTCTTTTGTCCATAAATGGATTTTAAAAAAACATGATAAATATAAAACTGCAGTAATTGGACCCTCAGGTGAAAATTTAGTAAAATATTCGGCAATAACAATAGATGAACATAGACATGCTGGTAGAGGCGGCTCAGGAGCTGTAATGGGTTCAAAAAATTTAAAAGCTATTGCATTAAAGGGCAATAAAAAAATAACTCTAAATGATGAGAACAATTTCAATAAAAAATCAAAAGAAGTTTTACAAAAAATTAAAGAAAATGATTTTGTACCAATTAGAAGAAAATTTGGAACCCCTTATTGGGTTAAACCAGTAAACGATGAAGGTTTTCTTCCAACAAGAAATTTTCAAGAAGGTACCTTTGAAAGTGGAAATGAAATAAATGCAGAAACAATGCAGAAAAATATTGTTGACAGATCAGGTGCTTGTTATAATTGTATTATAGCCTGCTGGAATAAATCTTCAATTAAAAAAGGTCAATATAAAGGCATATCATTAGTTGGTCCTGAATATGAAACAATAGCTTTAATGGGATCAAATATTGGAGTTCATCCTATAGAGGAAATCGCGTTTCTAAATAAAAGATGTAATGAACTTGGCATGGATTCAATTTCATTAGGGGGAGTTCTTGGATTTGCAATAGAATCATATAATAATAATTTAATATCCAAAGAAGACCTAGGCGGATTCGAAATTGGATGGGGAAAAACAAATGAATTAGCAAAATTAATTGATAACATTGCAAAACTTAATACAAAAGCTGGAAAATTATTAGCAGAAGGCGTAAAAAACGCATCAATAAAATTAGGGAAAAAATCTTATGAATATGCCATACATGAAAAAGGACTTGAAATCCCAGGTTATGACCCAAGAGGAACTTTTGGAATGGCTTTGGCATATGCAACATCAGATAGAGGAGCTTGTCATCAAAGAGCATGGACAGCAAAAGCAGAACTATACGATCCAGAATTAGATAGATTTTCATTTGATAAGAAAGCAAAAATCGTTAAAGAAATTCAAGACGAAAGAGCCTCTTTTTTTTCACTAGTATTATGTGACTTTGCTCCTATCTCTGAGGAGGATTGCGTTGATTTACTTAATTATGCTACAGGTTTTAATCATAATATTGATTCATACCTTCAAGCTGGTGAAAGAATATGGAATTTAATTAGATTATTCAATATTAGAGAAACATCAAAAAATATATCTGATAACTTACCTGAAAGATTTTTTAAAAATAAATTTAGTAAAGGTCCTGCAAAAAATAAGATAATAAATAAAGATGATTTCAAAAAATGTCTTAATGAATATTATAAATTAAGAAAATGGGATGACAAAGGATTTCCAACTAAAGAAAAGGCTATAGAATTAGATTTATTTAAGTATTATAATTTTTAAATTAAAAATAAAAAAGAAAAGAGGTAATAATATTGGTAGAATTAAGCCAAGCATCATCGAGAATATATGGTGAAGCAGCATTTGAAGTTTTAGCAAAAGCAAAAGATCTTGAAAGAAAAGGAAAAGAAATCATACATTTTGAAATTGGCGAACCAGATATTGAAACACCAAAAAATATTGTTGATTCTGCAATAAATGCAATTAAAAATAAAAAGACACATTATGAACCATCAATTGGAATAATGGAACTTAGAAAAGCAATTCAAGATGAAATTGAAAAAACAAGAGGTTATAGACCTGATTTAGAACAAGTAATTATAACACCAGGATTAAAACCAGGAATATTTTTTTCAATGCTATCAATAGTTAATCCCAAAGATGAAGTCATATATCAAGACCCAAGTTATCCAACATATGGTTCTGTAACAAATTATATAGGTGCAAAAGGTCGATTAATACCAATTTTAGAAGAAAATGAATTTAGAATAGACCCAGATGATATAAAAAACACAATAAATGAAAAAACTAAATTGATTGTAATAAATTCACCCCAAAATCCAACAGGATCTGTGATTAAAAAAAATGAATTAGAAGAAATCGCAGAGATTGCAGAAGAAAATGATATTTTTATAATATCCGATGAAATATATTCAAAAATGACCTACGATACAAAACATTTTACACCGACTTCAAGAGATGAAGCTAAGAAAAGAACTGTTTTATTAGATGGTTTTTCAAAATATTATGCGATGACCGGTTGGAGATTGGGTTATATGATAACACCGGTCGACATGGCAAATAGATTACAAGATTTTCTTGTTAGTTCAATTTCCTGTACTGCATCATTTACTCAATGGGCTGGTTTTGAAGCTCTAAAAGGGAATCAAAAATTTATTGATGAAATGATGCTAAGATTCAGAGAAAAAAGAGATAAAATTGTTAGAGGTCTTAATTCAATAAAAGGATTTCATTGTTTACCTCCAAAAGGGGCTTTTTATGCATTTCCAAACATAACAGAAACAGGTATGAGTTCAGAGGAATGTGCTGAATTTTTATTAAATTATGCAGGAGTAGCTTGTCTTCCTGGAACTGCATTTGGACCATCTGGTGAAGGATATCTTAGATTTTCATATGCGAATAGTATAGATAATATACAAAAAGCAATTGAAAGAATTAAGAATACTTTTTAATCAAATAATTACATTTTCGTTATACTAAACATAAGTTTCTACTAAATCAGCAATGTCAGTTGGAAATTTTGCAAGTTTAACATCAGCTTTCTTAAATGCTTCTATTTTTGATTTTGCAGTACCCTTTCCTCTAGCAATTATAGCTCCTGCATGTCCCATTCTTTTGCCAGGAGGCGCAGTTCTGCCAGCTATAAATGCAAAAACTGGTTTTGTTATATGTTCAATAATAAATTCAGATGCATCTTCTTCAGCTGTTCCACCAATTTCTCCAACCAAAACAATGCCCTTAGTTTTTTTATCTTTTTCAAATTCAATTAAAGAATCAATAAAAGTTGTTCCAATGATTGGGTCACCACCAAGTCCAACACATGTGCTTTGTCCAATATTTTTTTCAGATAATGAATTAACGATTTCATAAGTAAGTGTTCCTGATCTGCTTGCAACGCCAATTTCTCCTGCCTTAAATATTCCACCTGGTAAAATTCCGATTTTTGTTTTACCTGGGCTAGCAATACCTGGACAATTTGGACCTATTAATGTCGCATTTTTATATTTTGCATAATGAACGAAATCCATTGCATCATGAAATGGAATATTTTCAGTTATGACTACAACAGTTTTAATTCCAGAATCTAAAGCTTCGAAGACAGCATCCTTTGCAAATTTTGCTGGGACTAATATTAATGAAGTATTTGCTTTTGTTTCTACTACAGCATCTGATACATTATCATAAATAGGAACATCATGTACTTTCATACCACCTTTATTTGGAGTAACACCTGCAACAACTTTCGTTCCAAATTTTTTCATTTCACCAATATGAAAAACACCTTGATGACCTGTTGCACCCTGAACTAATACTTTATTTTTTTCATCAACAAATATTGACATTATTTACCGCCTCCTTTTGCATAATTTGAAGATTTTTCAGCCGCATCTTGTAAAGTTGTCGCAGTCACCAAACCTGCGTCACTTAGAATGTCTTTTGCAATATCTTCATTCATACCCTTTATTCTAGTAACAACCGGGCAATCAATGCCTTCTTCAGATATAACTGCTTTTACTCCTTTTGCAACAGTATCGCATTTTGTAATACCTCCAAAAAGATTCAGGAAAATTACATCTGGCTTAGCTTTTTTCATTAATTCAAAGGCTTGTTTAACTTTTTCGGGGTCATCAGTACCACCAAGATCAAGAAAAACACCACCCTTTCCATTATAATGAGTTAAAGCATCTAAAGTAGCCATAGTAAGTCCAGCTCCATTTGCGATAACGCCAATATTACCATCCAATTGTATAAATGATATACCTTTTTCTCTTGCATCTTTTTCAAGTGGAGTAAATTCAACATGTTCAGGAACAATATCAGTATGTCTAAACATTGAATCATCATTAATAATAATTTTAGAATCCAAAGCCATTACAATGTTGTTTTTAGATAGAATTAAAGGATTTATTTCAACTAATTCACAATCATATTCCCTAAATAGTCTATATAACTTAATAATGATTTTAGATAATTCTTTATACTCATTTTTATCTAATTTTAAATTAGATAATAATTTTCTAATATTGAAATTTTGCAAACCTATTAAAGGATTAATCCATTCCTTAAAAATTTCATTATCAGGCACACTTTCAATATCCATACCGCCTTTTGCACTTAACATAAATAGAGGTGATCTTTTAGATCTATCAAGAGATATACTCAAATATAGCTCTCTATCGATACTAGCCTTCTCTTCAGCAAGAATCTTGCTTACTTTGTAACCTCGCAAATCCATATCTATCATTTTATTTAATTCAACTTTCGCTGAATTTATATCTTCAACAACTTTAATTCCACCAGCTTTACCTCTACCACCAATTGGAACTTGAGCCTTCAAAATAACAGGAAATTTTAATTTTGAAAAATCATTAACAGACTCAACGAGATTACCAACAGGAGTCAATATATCATATTTTTTAAATAATTCTTTACCCTTATACTCAAAAAGTTTCATGATTGGGTTAATATAATTTCACATATTTAATAGCTTTTTAATCCATGTGTCACTACCAACTATTTTATGAGTGATAGGTGCAAATTTAAAATCTTTAATAAATACTAATGAATTTAAACCAAAAGTCTTAATAATGGGTTCTTTAACAATCCATTTATTTTCCTTCAATAGTTGCATAATCTTTAACATTTCTGATCTGTAATCTTCATAATTTTTATAAATACAAATCATCACCGCTTCAAACATCCTTGTTACAAAAAATATTGTTGAATCACTCAGTAATATTGATGCCTCATCATTTTTAATATTTGGGGGATTACTAGGATCAAATTTTATATGATAAAAAGCCAAAATTTCAAAACCTAATTTATTAAGATTTGGTAAATTTAGATATCTTATTAATTTCTCATTTTCAAACTTTCTTCTTAATAGAGAAACTGTATGTCTTGATATTCCAAGTTCTCTTCCAATATCACTATCTGACATTTCTGGATAACTAATAATTGACGAAAAAACATTTTTACCTGTATCTGTTAAAATATTGATTTTATCGCTATATAAATTCAAAATATCTTCTAAATTTCTTGAAGTGTTAATATTGATATTAAAATTTTTTTTAAGTAAAGGACCATAATCTAAAAATCTATACATTCTGCTAATCTCAAATGGAAAAATAACAATATTTGGATATTCCTCTTCGAGTAATCCTCTAACACCAAATGTTTGAGTTCTTATATCATTAATTTTTCCTATTGTAGAATAATCCTTGGATAAACTTAAAGAAAATCCTTTATCATGTTCACCTACTGATAAAAAAATTTCTTCAAAAATTTCAATGGTTTTACCTGTTATTTCAATACGTTCATCAAGCGGTATTAAAGGGTTAAATGTTGTATATATTGCTGCAATTAGTTGACATCCCAATTTTTGTAATCTAGGAATAATCAATTTTCTATAATAATCATTTCTTTTAAGTCTGTTTCTTATAGAAGTTATCGTAGATGGTTTAATATTTATTTTTTTTGATAATTCTTTATCAGTCAATTTTGGGAATTCAACTAGCCCATATAACACTGATTTTTCATTTTGGGTTAATACTGAACTCATAATTGAAAAAATAATATTGATAATTGCTTTATAAATGTTATTATCTTTTTATTATTTTTTTATTAATATTTCATTATTATGTAAAAAAATTTATTTAAAAATTATACATATAACAAAATTTAATATGATTAATATAAATTTGATAATTTTCCAAAAATTTATAACTAATAACTTTATATTAGTTATGAGGCGAATTATTAAAAAAAATAATTTCAGGATTAATCAAGATGATATTTAGAAATAATGATATAAATAAATTTAACATTAATTCGAAATTATATAATTTTATTTTTTTTAGGAGAGGTATTTATGAATAATGATAAACAGGTCCTTGTAAAGAATAATGAAGTGAAAAAAAAATCTGATGATGTTGAAGTTTTTATTATGGGTAAAAGTTACAAGGTCCCAGCAGGTCTAACCATCATGAAAGCACTGGAATATGCAGGTTATAGATTTATCCGTGGATGCGGGTGTAGAGCTGGTTTCTGTGGAGCTTGTTCAACTGTTTATAGAATTGAAGATAAACAAAAGTTAGAATTTGATCTTGCTTGTCAAAAGGTTGTTGAGGATAATATGTATCTCGTTCAATTACCATTTGTCCCTGCTTCAAAAGCGGAATATGATGTCAATAAATTGGAACCAAAAGACACAACTCTTATTACAATGTATCCTGAAATAGCTAGATGTGTATCATGTAATACTTGTACAAAATCTTGTCCACAAGATATTGAAACAATGAAATACATACAAATGGCAGTTCGGGGAGATATTTCAAAATGTGCTGAAATATCATTTGATTGCATACAATGTGGTTTATGTGCTATGAGATGTCCAGCTGATATTAAACATTATCATGTATCGCAATTAGCAAGGAGATTAAGAGGTAAGTATATAGACTCAAAATCAAAAAATCTTACAAAAAGACTATCTGAAATTCAAAATAGAAAATACGATGATGAGATTGAAAAATTAATAAAAATGGAAAAAAAAGAAATAATGGAACTTTACAAAGATCGTAAAATAGAGGCTGATAAATCTGGTGATATTGGGGGTGACTAATAATGGAAATGATTGAAGGATATCCAAATTATATGATTAAATCAATAAAAAAGGTTGAAAATAAAAGAAAAAGAAACATGGATAATCCATTTAAAGCAATGAGTATGAAGGAGCGGGAAAGAATATTATCTAAATATCATCCAGATTATATGGAAGGAACAAAGAGGGAGTTAAGAATTGGAATCGATAAAGGTAAATTATTCTATAATGGAATAGCAGAATTACTTGAAGCTAAACCTGTTCTTAATTCAAATGATGTTGATTTATCAAAAATCGATTATGATGTAGATCTTTTAATAATAGGCGGAGGTGGAGCTGGTACAGTTGCTTCATTATTTGCATATGAATCTGGAATAGATCTTGATAAAATATTGATAGTTACAAAATTAAGACATGGTGACGCTAATAGTATGATGGCTCAAGGCGGCATTCAAGCTGCTGATAGACCTAAAGATAATCCAGCTTTACATTATTTAGATATTTATGGAGGAGGACATTTTACAAATAAACCTGAATTAGCAAGAGCTCTAGCGCTAGATGCACCAGGCATAATTAGATGGCATGAAGATCTTGGAGTTATGTATGATCGCCAAGAAGATGGTGAATTTTTAGAAGAATCAGGCGGCGGAACATGTCGTAATAGAATGCACAGTTGTAAAGATTACTCTGGTATGGAAATAATGCGAAATATTCGCGACGAAGCTAGAAATATGGAAATTCCCGTATTAGAATTCTGTCCAATTGTAGAGTTAATTATGGATGATAAAAACCAAGTAGCAGGAGGAGTAGCTTTTAACCTAGAAACTTATGAGTATTATGTCATAAGAGCCAAAGCAACAATTCTTGCAACTGGAGGAAGCGGTAGATTACATCTTTCAAACTATCCTACAACAAATCATTATGGTGCAACTGGAGATGGTTTGATAATGGCTTATCATGCTAATGCAAATCTAATTGATTTAGATACTATTCAAATTCATCCAACTGGTGATGCATATCCTGAACCAATTGTAGGAGTATTATCAACTGAAAAAATTAGAGGGCTTGGAGCTATTCCAGTTAACGCAAACGGAGACCCCTTTGTTTTCCCACTGGAACCAAGAGATGTTGAATCTGCAGCATTAATTCGTGAATGTAGAGAAAATAGGGGTATTACAACTCCCACTGGCATGCCAGGTGTATGGTTAGATACACCAATGATCGAAATAATTCATGGAGAAGGTACAATACAAAAAAGACTAGCTGGAGAAGTTAGAAAATTTAAAAGATTTGGTATAGATATAACTCAATATCCAATATTAGTTTATCCAACACTTCATTATCAAAATGGAGGAGTTGAAATAAATGAAAAAACTCAAACTAGAGTAAAAGGTTTATTTGCTGCAGGAGAAGTATCTGGTGGAGTACATGGAAAAAATAGACTCATGGGGAACTCTTTACTTGATTTTAATGTATTTGGTCGAAGAGCGGGAATTTATGCTGCAAAATATATTAAAAAAGCAAAAATTGGAAAATTAACATTAAATCATTTAGATAAATATAACAAAGAGCTTGATAAAGCAAATATTAAATCTAAGAAAACATCACCAATATTACTTCCTGAATATCGAGGTGAAATGGCTATTTCAAGAGCTCTAGATATTTTTTAATGGTGTAATTAATGATAGAAATTAAAGATGACTGGTGTAAAGGTTGCGGGATTTGCATAGAAAGATGCCCAGTTCAAGCACTTGAAGAATCAGATATTTTGAATAAAAAGGGAGTTAGACCTCCTAAATTAAAGGAAAAGAATGATTGTAATTTTTGTAGACTCTGTGAACTTTTATGTCCAGATTTAGCAATTACTGTTATTCCAGAAGATAAAAAAATTGAGAAGAAAACTATTTTACGACCTATTGGAGGAAAAAAATAAATGGTTGTTTATAAACGTGATCCAGATATAATTAGAAAAGTTTTAGGAAATAAAATTCAATTTTTATTGGGGGATATGGCATGTGTATATGGTGGAATAATTGCCGGATGTTCATTTTTTGGAGGATATCCAATTACACCTGCATCTGAAGTTGCAGAAGGAATGGCTCGAATGCTACCAAGAGTTGGAGGAACTTATATACAAATGGAAGATGAAATAGGTAGCATTGCTGCAGTTATAGGGGCATCATGGGGTGGAGCAAAAAGTATGACTGCAACAAGTGGACCTGGATTCTCACTAATGATGGAAAATTATGGATATGCAGTAATGACTGAAACTCCTTGTGTAATAGTAAATGTACAACGAACAGGTCCATCTACTGGCCAGCCAACACTTGGTGCACAAGGTGACATGATGCAAGCAAGATGGGGCACACACGGTGATTTTGAAGCTATCGCTTTAGCTCCAAGTACAGTTCAAGAATGCCTTGATTTTACAATTGA
>Ga0180437_10010632_pt1 | contig 11186 bp, 11 predicted proteins | sample SS_ome_4_FD_132410 | JGI IMG/M metagenome (GOLD analysis project Ga0180437, IMG submission 132410) | Hypersaline lake sediment archaeal communities from the Salton Sea, California, USA - SS_3_D_1 metaG | ecosystem: Environmental > Aquatic > Non-marine Saline and Alkaline > Hypersaline >... | reverse complement strand
GACATCCTATAGAGGGTTTGAATAATGTTTTCCGAGAAGATATCCCTCGTAAATCTCTTTCTAATGAAGAGGCTTTAAAAAATGCAAAATATACTAAGGATGGATATTTTAAAGCACCAAGAGTGCTAAAAGATAAAAATTAATCAGCATATTCTTTATTTAAAACCTCAATTGCTTTTTCCATATCTCTGAGTGCCTTTTTTCTTTCCTTAGGAGTCATGTTATAAAAGTCTTCTTCCAAATCTATTCCTATTTTTTGCGATTCTGCCATTGGCTTAAATTTTTTGTAGACTAATGCGTTAATATAACGTTCATAATGACTAAAGGCTTTATTAAGTTCAGAACTTTCTTTAATTTGATCCCATAATTCTAAAGTCTCCAAGGATCGGATTCCTATATCAATACGAAACCAAGATATTGGAACTAGTAATTTCTTTTTAATTCCATATTCAATAATTTTTATATTCTCCTCATCTATGTACATCTCAGCAATCTCATCCTTACTAAAAACAATATTATCGCTCATAATATAAAGATTTGCCACATTTCTAGAAGTACATACAATTCCAACCGCAAAACCTTTTGCTAATCTTAGTTTATTGATTAGATCCTCAAGTTGAGAACCTTTAATATGGAGATTCTTTTTCTTTGTACCTTGGAACTCTATCTTTATCTTATTTACTCCCTTTTCTTCTAAAATCTTTGGAAAGAGCTCTTTTTCTCTGGATCGTTTATGAGCCTCTAATAACTTATTTATGATTGAATAATCAAGTTTTAACTCAGGAATAACCGTGTGTTTCTCATCCAAAAATGCATCTACTTCAAAATCAGCTACACCATAAAAAATTTTTCTATTATTTATTATTTGGTAAATTGTTTTTACAATAATATCTACAAGAGCATCAGGATCTTCACGAATTGAGTCAAATTCAGTAGTCATAAATGTGTCAATCTGATCTTCGAGGCCCTCCTCTTCGTAAAACGCTGCCCAAGACATTTCGGTATAAATATTTCCTTCATTAAAAAAGTTATGGTTTGCATCGATGCTTATTATCGATTTTGAGCCACCAATTTCCACACCTTTTTTTGTTCCCGAAGCCAAAATCGCTGAAGGAGGATTAAAAAATTCTATTGACACATTTATTCACAATCAAGTTTAAAGTATTAATATTAGACTCTTATTTTAAATTTAGAGTTTTTGATAAATCTATATTAATTAGAGAGAAATGGATATAAATAATTGTTGGGAAGTAGGTTAGCTTCAATCGTTAAAAGGTAATCTCACGATGAAAGAAGAGCCCTTGTTTTTCCCTTCAGATTCTGCCGATATGGTTCCACCATGTAACTCAACGATTTCTTTTGCGATATGAAGACCTAAGCCAGTACTGCCTAATTGACTATCTAATTCCTTATCGAGCGTTGTTTGAATCTTACTAAATTTTTTAAATAGCATTCCAATTTCATTCTTAGTTAAACCAATTCCGGTATCAGTAATTCGAATCTCAGCATATTTATCCAATTCTTTCACATTAATAGAAATTGTCCCCTTTTTTGGAGTGTATTTAATAGCGTTTGTTAAAAGATTCATAACAACTAATTCTAATCGAGATTCGTCTAGATTTAAAAAAATATTTTCTGGGATATCAATAACAAGATTATAATCGCCCCTCTTAAAAAAGTACTTTAGTTCATCAACACATTTTGAAATTATTTTACTTAAATTGACATTCCGCATTTCGAGGTTGAACATTTTTGATTCCATGCGCGAGATGTCTAATAGGTCATCCACAAGCTTTTTTAAGCGTTTCGTGCCATGCACCGCCATATCTAAAATCTCTTGAGCGTCCTTACTTAATTCTTCACGATATATACTATCTAGCAATTGGTATGCCCCATAGACCGTAGTAATCGGCGTCTTTAACTCGTGAGAGGCACGATTAATGAATTCTTTTCTCATCTCGTCTAATTCTTTCAAACTCTCTTCTGCTCGTTTCTTTTCAGAGATATCATGGCCCATAATGATAATAAAGGGCTTATTGTCGATTTTTACAGTAGAAGATTCAATATTAACCCATACTTTTGAACCATCTTTCCTCGATAATTGGATGTCGAGGGGAGGTATCGGAATTCCCGCAGAGATTTTTTTAAGTCTTTCTAATAACATAGGTAAATATTCTGGAGGAACAACAAGTAATTTTCTGTATTTTTTACCAATTAACTCATCTCGGTTATAGCCTATTAGTTTTTGTAGCGAAGGATTGCAATCAACGATCTTTCCCGACGTTTCAATAAGTAGTATAGCAAATGGAGCGTTTTGGAATAGAAAACGATATTTTTCTTCGGATTCTCTTAACTTCTCTTGGGCTTTTTTCCTATCACTAATATCGACAAATGATATAAGGAATGCGGGTTTTTCTTCATATTTAATTGATTTGTAATATACATCTAACCAAACGGTATTCCCATTTTTTGTTATACCTCTAGCCTCATAATACCTTGATTCGTAATCTTCAGTGCTATTAAAAGACGTAGCCATTTTAATGATTCTCCTTTTATCATCGGGATGAATAGTTTTAAAGAATTCTCCTTTTTTCCAGCTTAACAATTCTTCAATACTATAACCTAGTAAATCCGCGAGATTTTGATTCACGTATTTTACCACTTCATCTTGTATGATAGTAATACCCATTAATGACTGCTCTGCGATTGTTCGAAATTTCTCTTCTGATTCTACGATTCTGTTTTCTGCTTCTTTCATTTCAGTGATATCGTGAATAACGCTACGTACTCCAACAATTTTATCAGCTTCATAAATCGGAGTTGCATATATACTTGAATAGAATGTAGTTCCATCTTTCTTCCTCAAACGTAATATTTGGGGATCAATAATTTCCCCTTGAAATAATCTTTTTAATACATCCTCAACAGTAGCCATCTCTTCGGGAATGATAAAATCATGTACTGTCAATCCTTTTTTAAAATCTTCATGCGTATAGCCAAATATTTTAGAGGCAATGGAATTTGTATAAATCAGATTATAATCAGTATCAATTTCGAAAACCACTTCCAGTAGAGAATCAGTTAGATTTCTATACCTTTCTTTTGATTCTCTTAATTTCTGAGCATTTCTCTTGCGTTCTGAAATATCTCTACTAATTAATTGAAATTTTCTCTTCTCATCCCCATCAATAAACATTTTACCTTTGGTCTCTGTCCACACATAATGGCCATTTTTGTGTTTAATCCTCACTTCTGTAATTCTTTCCTTGCCATTTAAGGCTTTTTTAAATTCTTGGAGTGTTTTTTCAACATCCTCAGGATGAATTAATTCTAAAGAGTTCCGACCTATGAGATCGTCATTTTTATAACCCATTTGTTTATGATGTATTTCCTCATTAATAAACTCAATTTTCATCTTAGAATCTACTATTGTAATCATATCGCTGACATTTTGAGTTAATAATCGATAATTTTCTTCAGATTCTCGTAGTTTAATTTCCAAGGACTTTCTTAAAGTGATGTCTTGAGCTAAGACTTGGATTATAGAATTACCTTTTAATCGAACTAAAGAAGCTATATAACTTATCCATAGCTTTTTTTTAGATTTGTTAATGATTTGAATTTCTACTGGGCCGATTGATTTTCCCCTTACTAATTCAGAAAAATATTCTTTAATTTCATCAAGCTTTTCTTGGGGAATAAAATCCAGTTTTAAAAAATGAGTGCCAATTAGTTGGTCTTTGTCCAAACTAGATAATTTTTCAGTAGCAGAATTCACATCAATAATCTGACCACTCAGATTCAGTAATGTAATTGAGATCGGAGATTTTTCAAAAATTATCCGGAATAATTCACTATGATTCTTCTGATTGAGTTGATTATTTTTAGGGATTGACAAAGTTAAAGTCTTTCTAATCGGTGTAATTTTAGATACAATAAATTCAGTTTTTAATTTATTTATTAGAATAAGATAAAACTTTTTTTTTAATGTTCGCACTTTTTGAAAAGTTCTTGATAGTATCAAATCATAAAATGAAATAACAATTAGAATTGTTAATTTATATTATTCAATTGTTCTCTACGATACTGGGCATAATTACAGAGAATTTTCAAACATTTAGTAGGATAATCCCATAATTCAAAAATGGGGATGTCATGAGAGAGAAATTTCTGAAACCATGGATATTTATAAGGAAAGGGCCCTGCAAAATATATTGGAATGGAATACTTTTTCATCAAGCGTTTGATAGGTTTGAGAACTGCTCTTTCTATCATCGTACTAAATCCTTTCATTTCTTCATCTATTACCATACCTGATTTTTCCATAGTATCTAAAACCTCATCAAAATCAAATACGCCATATACTATTACAGCGTCAACTTCTCCTGACTTAATAACAATTTTCGGTAATTTATTGAAAAGGTTAAAAAAGTTTACATCAAAAGTAACATCAATCGGATTAGTGGCACTTGCAGTTGAGGGTATTATTTCAAATAACATTTTCTTTAATTCACGTGAGAATTCTGGTACTTTAAGTCCATATAACTCCGCTGTCTTAGCCATCATACTTCCACTTCCTCCAGAATCAGTTATTATTCCAACTTTTTTACCTTTGGGAAATACTTTATATTCTTGAGCAAATGAGAATGTTCTGAGATAATGTAAGAACTCCATAATAGAATTAGTATATATGATGCCAGTACTATCAAATACTGCCTTTACAATTTTTTCATTTGCTCCCAATGATCCAGTATGACTCATAATAGACCTTGTAGCTGCTTGAGTACCCCCTGCATACATCGCGACTATGGGTTTGTTTGGAGTTATTTTTTTTACTAAATTGATAAATTCCTTACCCCGCTTAATCTCTTCAATATAAAGGCCAATAACTTGTGTTTGACCATCGTCTTTAAAATATTCTAAAAAATCAACCATATCAATATTTCGTTCATTTCCAACAGAAATCGACTTACTAATTTTTGCCCCTATCTCTTTGGCATGCCAGAAAGTTTGAGCAGCAATAGTCCCTGATTGACTTATTAGTGAGATATTTCCTCTCCTTGGTATCATATAAGGCCAGAAAGTGTTTATATATGCCTCTTCTTTTTCAGGATACCTATACCAAGCATTATAAATCCCCAAACAATTAGGTCCTATAAATCGCATATTATACTTATTTGCTATATCATCAAGCTTATTTGAAAGCTCAACTCCTTCAGGTCCTATTTCTCTAAAACCACCTGATGTAATTAATAAGCGTTTAATCCCCTTTTGGCCGCATTCTTCCATAACCTCAATTACTGCTTTAGGGGGTAAGATAAGAAAGGCAAAATCAGGGGTATCAGGAATATCGAATACAGATTTATAAGCCTTATACCCTTGTATATTTTTTAGTCTTGGATGTACAGGATATATCTCCTCAACTCCTTTCCCCGCGCGAATATTTCTGAGTTGCATCGATCCCATGGTGCTTAAGAGATTATTATTCGCTCCAAACACAGCAATGTTTTTTGGATTTAAAAAGGAATATAAAAAATGATCTTTGTTAGGTGAATATTGTTCATTCTTCGACATAGTTCAAGGAATTATTACCATATTTATTAGAATGCATACAAATTCATTAAAAATTAAGATCTATAATTAATTAAAGAATATGAATATTATTTTATTTCTAATATAGAGAAAATAGCACTATTTTTTAATAGTTTAACCTAGGATTTTCCAGTCGATCCAAAACCTCCTAATCCTCGATCGGAACTCGGTAAATCATCAGTTGGAGTAAATTCATATTCAAATAACTTTCCTAGGATTAATTGACAGATACGATCCCCTTTCTTTAGTATAACATCTCTATTCGAAAGATTTACGACAATCGCCATCCATTCATTTCTATAGCCTGAATCTATGGTTCCTGGACTATTTACTATTGAAATGCCTTCCCATAGTGCTAATCCACTACGTGGTACCACTTTAAAATAATATCCTTCCGGAATAGCAGTAGAAAATCCAAGAGCGCATCCAACTCTTTCAAGGGGTTTTAAAGTATAATTTTCAGAACTAACTTCTATTAGTTTTTTTCGTTCTCCTTCAGATATAATCTTATTAAAACCCATTATCCTTGCATCTACTCCCGCATCTCCTGGCTTTGAGAATATCGGGATTTCTACGTTTTTTTTGAGTTTTTTAAATGGTATTTGAATTTTTTTTCTAGGTTTCTGATTTAAACCCTTTTTAGCATTCATTTGGCATCTAATTGATTTATCTTAGAATCTAATTAAGACTTTTTATTAAAGCTTAATTAATATATTAAACAAAAAATATTATAAAATATACCAGACTATAATGAAAAATCATGATCGTTATTGATAGATATGATCCTCGAGTTGATAGAGATGCGTTAAAAGAGATCTTTGAGGATTTCATTAAAAATAAGAGCTTTTTCTTTTCTCATTGGCAAAAATTCGAGCAAGAATTAAATAAGCGAGTATTAGACCTACAATATAGAAATTCTATGGTCGTTGCAAAAGAAGAGGGAAAGATGGTGGGATGGGGTACATATACTTCTTTTAAGGATTATTTAGGAAATGAATGGGCGATTATACATCAAGTTTTAACTAGGAAAGAAGATTCTTACAAGAAAGGCATTGAAGAATTAATTATTCGCGAATTACAACTATATATCAAAAAGACGCTTAAACTTGATAAAGTATATTATTTCTGCCCTGATGCTGAAGGAGCCTTAAGAAGTGTATTGATGAAACTTGGGATTAAAAAATCGAAATACATTCTCTATGAGAATGCAATTTAGATGAATAATATTTTACGATTTTTATATTAATGATTATCGGGATAATTGCATAAAATAAAAAAACCAAAAATCCATATCCACTTATTTCTTCAATAAATAACGATGGATCGTACAACACACAATAATTATTACTATAATAATAATTCCTGCGATAATATAACCACTATAAGCTTCTAATATATCAAACATTTTTTGCATATCCTACTAATTTTATTCGTATTATTAATAGAATTAATGTAAAGTGGAAATCTATTTAAAATTAATTTGAGTTAGACAAATCCTTCAAAAAATTAAGTAAAGAAAAAATAAAAAACAATAATATTAGTAGTTATTTGCTATTTCGGGTATTTTTAAGTATTTTTTAGCAAGATGTTTTTGATATTTACCAAATAGCGGTTTTTGGTTTACCTTATTTCTCAATCTGAAAGTTAATCTGAACTCTGACACGATATATAAGCTTGTCTTGATCTTCCTTCACTTTTACATCGCTTTCTATGATTTGAATATTTCGGATACCGCGTAAAGTTTTCTTAGCTTCTTCGTATGCATTTTTTACCGCATCTGCCCAATTATTTTGACTCGTGGCCACGAGTTGGATCGATTTATAGACTGGCATTTTTAATACTCCTTTTTTTTAAAATTACACATTGATTTCTTGTGTAAGACATATTTTTATTATTTGATATTTAAATATTTCGCTAATTATAATTAAAACGCTATTCTCATTCATTGAATTAAATAATCTTTAACTTAGGAATAAAAAGGAGTAGATTAATTTATAGGCTTATATTAACTATCCTATTTTAAACAACTTAATTTCTTGAAAAATCTTGAATGATATCCGGGACAAAATAAAGCAAGCGTTTGCGCTTAAGAAAGAGGAAAAGTTTGAAGATGCTTTAGAGATTTTGTATAAACTTCATTTAAATGATTCTGCTTCAAATGAGATAAAAAAGGCATTAATAGAAGTTCTCTTCGAATATGGGGCATATTTAAATGACGATTGGGTGGAGGATTTTGAGAAAGCAGCGGATTGTTTTACTAAAATCATTGAATTAGATGCCCAGAATTATAGAGCATGGTATAATTTAGGCATCTCTTATTTCCGTTTAAGGGAAACTACAAAATCACTAGAGGCATACGAGCAAGCTCTCAAGATTAAACCGGATTATGAATATATATACTATAATATCGGGTTGCTTCATGAGATTCTAAACAAGGATTATGAGAAAGCCGCGAAGTATTATGAAAAAGCATTAAGATTGAATGATAATTTTACATATGCCCTCCAAGCTCTTCGAGATGTACGAAAAAAAATAGAACACACAAAATTAGGTAATGAAGAGACCACTTCTTCTACACTTGAATCTCAAACTATTTGTAAGGAATGCGGGAATATAAATCGATCCACGGCAAAATACTGTGATAATTGTGGCAATCCAATTCTATAAATAAGTAATAAATAAAAAAAAGGTTTTTAAAAAAAAGATTTATGCGTCTGGATTCTCAAGGCATATTGCTACGCCCTGGCCTCCACCACAGCAAGCATTAGCAATTCCGTACTTACCCTTTTTCGCTTTAAGAATACGAGCTAAGGTACCCGGTAATCTAACCATTGTAGAGCCTAATGGATGACCAATTGCCGTTGAACCGCCCATAATGTTAACTTTCTCTTCTGGAATATTAAAATAATTCATACATCCAAGGGCAACGATACAAAATGCCTCATTAATCTCCCAGTAATCGATCTGGTCAGCCTTTAAACCCGCATGCTTTAAAGCCATCTCTGTTGCAGGTATTGGACCCCAACCCATGATAGTTGGATCAACTCCTGCCCAACCGATACTTACAACTCTTGCCATTGGCTCGATACCCCGTTTTTTAGCCTCTTCTGCTTCCATAAGCACTGCAGCAGTTGCTCCAGCATTTAAGGGACTAGAATTACCTGCGGTAATAACACCCTCTTTTGTTCCTTCTCTCTCAATATAACCTTGCTTTCCTCCGATATCTTCGCCTTTCCAGTTCTTTTTTAGATAGAAAGGTTTTGAAAGTCTACGTAAAGCGGCTACTTTTTCTAAAACAGATTTTCGAGCAGCCATATCTTTAGTAATCATCATTTTTTCATCAGGGTTTCCTTCTGCATGGCCTTCCAATGGGATAATTTCCCCGTCAAACCAACCCTTCTCTTGATTCTCAACGGTTAAATTATGTGATCGTACTCCAAATTTATCTAAGTCTTCCTTTGTGTAAGCCGGAGTTATCCATTCATATAATTTTTGGGCTGTTTGCAACATATTGGTGGTAGTAAGGAGATCATATTCTGGCCTATACCATTCAGATTTTTTATTAATCATCAATAGGTTTGGTTTAATATGGGGATTATTCTTTAGGTCCATGCCTACGCGAGTCATATGCTCAAAACCAGTAGCTAAGGTACATTTACTATAACCAGTCATGATTTCCATCGCACCAACATGGAAGCCACTTCCCGCTGAACCACATTGTCGGTCAACAAATAATCCAGGAACACGGAAAGGAAAGCTTGCCATAAAAAGTGGCATTCGACCACCATAAGTCCAATTTTCTCCTACACCCATCGCAGATCCAATGGTATATTCGTCAATATCTTTTTTCTCAATACCTTTATCTGCTAATTTTTCATCAAAGAATTTCATAAGCAAATGTGCCATAAGCTCATCAGCTCTTTGGTCACCAAAAACATCACGTTCTGGTGTTCCAGGTCGTGAACGGGAGAATGCAGTTCGTGCATAATCAACGAGCCATACTTCTTTAGTTTCCATTTTTTTATTCCCTCAATAATTTGATTTGAGTTTTAAATTATTTCTATTAAATTTTATTTTAGGTGATAAAATAGTAAAAATATATTAAACTTTTTGAAAGATTAGATTCTGAATATACACAATTTAATTAGTCTTTTTGAAAATTTACCAAATTATTTTTGAGTATTTTTAGAATTATTTTTATTTTTGAAAATTTTAGATAAAATATGACTAATTCAATGGAGAAAAAAATAAAATGACATTAATTTCAATAATCGCAGGAAGTACTTCTGATAAAGAAGTATATGAGAAAGCGGAAAAGGTACTAATTGAAAAAAATATAGATTATGACCTACAAATTATATCCGCTCATCGTGATCCTGAAAAATTAGATAAATATTTAGAAAGTTGTGATTCTCTTATCTATATTGCTGTTGCAGGATTATCTGCGGCATTACCAGGAGTTATTGCATCAAAAACAGAGATGCCTGTTATTGGAGTCCCTGTAAGCGCCAAATTAGGAGGTTTAGATGCGTTATTATCTATTGTTCAAATGCCTCCTCGGGTGCCAGTCGCTTGTGTCGGAATAGACCGAGGAGATAATGCAGCTTATTTAGCTATTAGGATTCTTAATCTTATAAATAAAAAATAAGGAGGAATCATGAGTGATAAAATAATTGAACAAGGAAAAAAAAATGCTGCCTTAATGGCAGTTGATGAAAATATTAAAAAAGATCTGATTATTGGTATAGGAAGTGGTTCCACTATAGTATATGCCGTCAATAGAATTGGAGATCTCAATAAAAAAAAAGATCTCAATCTTATATGCATTCCCTCTTCCTTTCAAGCTCGCCAATTAATATTAGAGAATAATTTAGAATTAGGGTCATTAGAGACATATCCTGAAATCGATATAGATTTTGACGGTGCAGATGAGATTGATAATGAACTTAATTTAATTAAAGGTGGAGGCGGGTGTTTAGTTCAAGAAAAAATTATTGCATCAAACTCTAAGAAGTTAATCATTATTGCGGATTATAGAAAACAGTCAAAAGATTTAGGCGAAAAATGGAAAAATGGATTACCAATTGAAGTTATACCAATGGCATATTTTCCTTTAATGAATAAATTTTTAAAGCTAGGAGGAAGGCCAACCTTACGAATGGCTCAAGCAAAGGCTGGACCGCTTGTGACCGATAACAATAATTTTATCATTGATGTTGATTTTGGAATTATCCGTGATCCCAAAGAATTAAATTTAAAATTATTAGCACTCCCTGGGGTCGTGGATACGGGACTTTTTTTAGATATGACAACAAAGGCGTACATAGGACAACAAAATGGGTCTGTACTTGTTTTAAAATAAAAAAATAAAGATCAAAAAAAAGAGAAAATATTTATTAAGATTCAAAATAGAGCGATTTTCCACAATTAGGACAGAAGCTTTTAGGAGAACCTATATTATATCCACAATATGGACAATAGAACCCGGTTCTATACCCATCACTATCTTCAGAAGTAGACTCGTATGCAGTATCCTCTGTAGGGGTTGTGTAATAGTCTTGGGGGTAATATTGAGTTCTTTCCGCTGAAGCTTT
>Ga0180437_10010631_pt1 | contig 11186 bp, 8 predicted proteins | sample SS_ome_4_FD_132410 | JGI IMG/M metagenome (GOLD analysis project Ga0180437, IMG submission 132410) | Hypersaline lake sediment archaeal communities from the Salton Sea, California, USA - SS_3_D_1 metaG | ecosystem: Environmental > Aquatic > Non-marine Saline and Alkaline > Hypersaline > Sediment... | reverse complement strand
GCCAGAACTTTTTTCTTTCCTTTCAACCTCAAGTAGCGGCCTATCTCGTTTTGGGGGATGAACGAGAGAGGGGGAGGGATGCAAATGTTGCGATGAGGGTACAGACTGCCCCCCTTGCTGAGGAGCAACACGAGGCGGATTGTTCTCTACAGCCATCTCATGGGAAACAGTCTCTTCAGAAAACGAGGGCTCTTCCATTTCTTGAAATGAAACGGGCATACCTTCTTCATCAGGAGAGATCATCCCCTCCTCACGCTCATCCCTAATATTCGCTATAGCAAACGAAGACTCGCGCCCTTCTTGACATGTGAGGGAAACAGTTTCTTCATCAGGAGAGAGATCCCTTACCTGGGCACGAACAGCCTCTACAGCAACAGATGTTGCATCAGCTAAAGGATTCTCTTCTCGAGAGGGTGTAGAAAGGCCCATCTTATGACCCAGACCCGTCACAAGCTTGTGCACTCTAGAAGCAAGGGTTGTGGGCACTTGAACACCAGGTTCTTCGGGTTGAGGACCCTGTTGAACGGCTTGAAAAGCTGCAACTATTTCTAATAACCCCATATGACCTATCCTCCAAAGTTTGTTTCAAACATGACTTAAGGAAAGGTTTCGCAGATCGAGATTAAGAAGAAATGAATGTCTGGTTAAAATTAGGCTCTAAAGGCCGGCCTGGACGATATCGTGCATTTTGAGAATGCCCACACACTCGTCTTTTTCTACAACAACCAAGACAGTAATAGGACGGCCATCTTCCATTATTTGCATAGCCTTATAGGCGAGAAGGTCTGGACAGATAGTACGAGGGTCTCTCGTCATCAACTCATGCATTGGATAGTCGAGAGACTCGACACCATAGGTTTGAAGACTTCTTCTCAAATCCCCGTCTGTAAATATCCCTAAGAGATGGTTTTCATTGTCAAGGATGCATATACAGCCACATTGCTTATTGGAAAGCTCGACAAGAACCTCTCCTAAACAATTACTCGGCCGACACGTGGGTATCTTTTCACCTGTAAGCATCAGATCTCGAACTCGAAGGGTCTGGCGCTTGCCAATTCTTCCCGCTGGATGGTTGAGGATAAATTCATCGAGGGAAACATTTTTATATTTCATCAAAGCGGTGGCTAACAGATCTCCAAAAATGAGCTGCGCAAGTGAAGAGGTCGTAGGGACAATATCAAAGGGACACAGTTCGCGAACTGCGGGGAGAACAAAATGGTCATCACACGAGTAGACAAGTCGAGACGCCTTGTTGGCAACAATAGCGATCAACGTCGCTCCCTTTGTACGCAGTGCTGGACAAAGGGTAAGCAGCTCATCTGTTTCACCGGATTTACTCAACAAAAAGACAAGGTCATTGCTTCCAACAATCCCTATATCGCCATGCATCGCATTTTGTACGGAAAGATGAAGCGCTTTTGTCCCAGAAGAAGTAACCGTTGCCGCTATTTTTTGAGCAATAACTCCACTTTTTCCCACGCCAGCAAAAATGAGCGCCCCTTCACAGGCTAAAATTCGATCGATAAGCCCTACAAAGAGATGATGGTCAAAGTGGGTGAAAAGATAGTCAATATTTGCACGAAAGTCTTCAACAAGGGACTTGATAACTTCGACCTTTTCACGCGGTTTTGATTCGACATGTAGATCCATCATAAACTCTCAGTTTACAGGTTTTGTGCGCACCATTGTATGCACCCGGTCAATTAAAGCACAAAAATTCTCTTTACCTTCCACAATCTCGGACTCAAGGCGAGAAAAGAGAAGGGGCACAGAAAGAGCTGGCCACGTACTTTTTCGCGCCCAGTCCTTCTCTGTACCGACAACTACTACCCCCTCATAGAGGACACGAATGCGATCTGCCCATTGTACCAGTTCTTCATCCTTTATATCGACATGATCTGGCAATTCCATCTGCTCGACCACAGTATACCCTGCTTTTTGCATGGTGAGCCGAAATCTTTTCGGATGAGCAATCGAACATACAAGAGCAACTGGTGTTGAAGGCGCAAGCGTACACGAAAGTCCATCGGGAGTAAAAAATTGGGTAATCCGAGGACGCGTGATAATTATAGGAAGATTAAACCCTTTGACCTTTTCCAGTCCTCTCTCAAGGGCTTTTGTATCAATGGCATTTGTAAGAACAAGAGCATCTACTTCGCGCAATCGGGAAAAAGACTCTCTCAAAAGCCCCCTGGGCAACAAATACCCAAAACCGTCGGGGCAAAGACAGTCAACTGTTGCAACCTCGACGTCAACCGGCACGTCATAGCGCTGCAAACCATCGTCTAAAATGATCAGATCAACTTGAGAGTCAACCATTCGAGCAGCCTTCCACTTACTACTGCATATGCCAACGACAACCTCTTTATGCCTTCGCTGTACCAAGCTCGCCTCATCTCCTATCTGCTTTGGATCAAGGTCTCTACCAACGCACAAGCCTCGCCCCTCTCTTCGATATCCCCGGCTCACGTAGGCAATCTTTGTCTTTTTGGTATCAAGGCCTGAAAGAAGAGAAAGGATCATTGGGGTCTTCCCCGTCCCACCAACGGTGACATTTCCAACGGTAATAACAACAGAAGAGAGGGTGCGTTTTTTTCTTAAAGCCATGAAGAAAAATCGTCGAATAGAAGAGATCACCCAAAAAAGAGCACTTACGACAATAAGAGGAGAGAGCAAGAGCCAAACAATACGCGAATGCTCAGCTCTTTGAACAAGCGCTCTATAAGCCTTTTCCAGTGCTCTTCGCATCAGAAATCCTCCTCTGCCATAGGAATGGGTTTATCGTGCGGGTCCATACGAGGATTGTGTAGTAATTCTGTGAGAGTGCGCTCAATGTGAGGTGTTAAAATATGCTCCATCTCTTCAGCGCTTGGATGGACTCTCTCTTTGGGCATATGACAGTACTCTACAAGATAAAGCTCCCATAATCTATGAAGACGAACTAATCGCCTTCCCTTAAAAAGCCCAAGAGCCGTGAGCTCTAGCCTCCCATCATGGTGTACAACAAGAATTTCTCGCCTTGTTAAGAATCGTATCGCCCGTCTTAGCCTAAAAGAAGGAACAGGGAACAGCTCCATAACCCGATCTTGTGAAACGGCTGTTACCTTTCCGAATTCTGCGCATTCCTTCCATAAAATTTTGAGAAGATTTTCATGAAAACAACGCCTTACAAAACGGATTCTGCGCACAATACGAGTAATAAGACCCTCTTTAGGAGAAAGAAGAAGTGCGATAGCAAAAAGAAGAGAAAACGTAAGACAAATAATAGGGCCTGTTGGAAGCCAAAGAGCTCTTCCTCCCATCTCTCCAGAGGAAAAGGTTACAAAATGGGAAAATAATACACCGATGGCCCCTCCACCGCCGCCAATTGTCGCAGCGATGCCACTCAAGGTTTTGAAATTATCTGTAAGGAGGCGAGCGGTAACCGCTGGGAAAAGCAACATTGAGGACATAAGGACAACGCCCATAGAGCGAATGCTAACGATAATGGTTATCACCAAAAGAACCATGCATACCCCTTTTAAAAAAGGGGTCGAAAGCCGTTGAACTTGCGAAAAGTTTTTGTCGAAAAGGTCTGCTATTATTTGGCGACGAAATACGACAGCAACAAGCAAAACAATGCACAAAAGCACAAAAGAGATTACGACATAGCGATCTCCCATAGTCGCCGCTTGTCCAACAAGCAGTGCTTGTAGCCGACGCCACAGAGTTGGATAGCTCCTTTGTATTGCGGAGATAAGCAGCAGTCCAAGAGAAAAGGAAAAGGAAAGAACAAAAGAAAGTGCCGAATCTGAAGATACACGCCATCTATGAACAAGCACATCAATTCCTAAGGCTCCAATGTATGCCGTTGCCAAAGCACCGATACATACAAAGAACATTGAGTGGTCTTGACCTAACAAAGAAGCTACAATCGAACCTACGACCATTCCTGGATAGCAGGCGTGGGAGAGCACCTCACCCTTTAAAGACTGGGCCTGAAAAACAACTAACAAGCCAATAATGGCACTCAAAATGCCCATCAAGGTACAGGCAAAAAGAGGGCCTCTTAATACCGGATCAAAAATCTCTGCTATGAACATGGCGACCCTTAGAGTAGTCGGAAGAAATTTTTAACAGATCTTCGATAAGAGAGAGTTTGTGACCATATGTCTGTCGAAGCACATCTGAGGTAAAAACCTGATCGATCTGTCCGAATGCAATAAGTCTCGTATTGAGCAAAATCGCCCAATCAAAATACTCTCTGGCAGAGATAAGATCGTGATGAACAATAAAAATACTCTTGTTTTTCTCTCGCATTTCTCGAAGAACTTCAAGCAAAATCTGCTCACTTACCTGATCGATTCCCGCAAAAGGCTCATCGAGAAAATAGAGGTCGGCATCTTGAGCAACCGCTCGAGCTAAAAAGGCTCTCTGCTGCTGCCCTCCTGAAAGATGACCTATTTGCTCGTTTTCAATAGAAGAAAGATCTAAAAGGTCTAAAGCCCTATCGACAGCTCTCTTTGTCTTCTTGCCTGCCAATCGAAAGAGTCCTAAGTTCGGATAACAACCCATCTCAACAAGATCTCGTACTCTCATGGGAAAGGTCCAGTCCACTGTCTCTTTTTGAGGCACATACGCAATGCGTTTTCTCATATTTTCTAAACGAGAGCCTAAAAGTTGCACTGTTCCTGCAACTCCCTGTATAAGCCCTAGTACCGCCTTAATAAATGTCGTCTTTCCAGCTCCATTTGGACCGATAAGACCAACGAGATGCCCCTCTGGAACCGCAACAGAAAGATCCCAAAGAACAGGTGATGAGCCATAGTGAACTGTTAGTCCGCGAACATCGAGAGCACTGCGTTTTTTTGTCATGCTAAAGCCTCTGCAATGATTCGTGCATTATGCTCGAGCATATCTATATGGGTTACGCCCGTCCCCAACGAATCTGAGTAGAGCATCTCCTTTGCAATGGAGACTTCATGGCCCTTTGAACGGGCCCCATCGACAAGCCTTTCAATGGAATCTCTGTTCATTCCATGCTCAGCAAAAATTGTAGAAACACCATGCTCGAGAATATATTCTACTACAGCATATAAGTCTCGGGTGTTAATCTGGCTCTCTGGAGAAAGCCCCTCTGGAGCTCTACAACGCTTTTTCCACTCCCCGGAAAGCCATTCCTCGTCTCGTGCCAAATAAGCCCGGGAAAAATATTGGAAGGCGTTGTGTGTCGTAACAAGAAATCTTCGATCATCTGGAATCGCCTGAAGTAAAGAACGAATTTTTTTATGAAGCCGCAAGAGAGAGCGCCTCACCCTTTCTCCCCTTTCTTTATATACGGCCCGGTCCCGTTCTCTTTTTTGAGCCAAAACATCGACAACGCAATCTACACCCTTGGCCCACAAAGAAAGATCAAGCCAAACATGCGGGTCTACAGTTGTACCATCTGTAATAATCTCTTCTTTTTCTAATTGTGTTGTTATAGAAACAGCATTGTGTAAAGAGAGATAGCGAGCTAACGCCCCTCGATGCTCAAGCCCAAGACCCGAAGAAAAGACACAATCGGCCCGTCTAAACTTTTCATCATCACCTTTTACAAGTTGATAAGAATGGGGATCACTACATGGAGGAATTAAGACAATTACGTCAAAATCTTCGCCAGCGATTGCTTGAACCAATTCTCCAACAAAAACCGTTGTACATAATATTTTTACGTTTCCGTTCTCGTCTAACCAGCTGTTAAACTGCTTTCGGCCCGCTTCTTGACATCCGACACTACATAAAAAAAGTATTACGAAATAAATCCATCCTCTTCTCATAGTAAGAAATACAATCTCTTTTTCAGGTGTTAAAACAGAAACCTAACGTTGTCCTCCATTCTTTTTCAGAATGCGCGATAAGCAACACAACTATTGCGACGTTAGAGCACAGTTTTTTACCTTGGCTTTTAAGAAGCAATTCGCTCATCCCATGAAATAGAATAGGGCGTAACTCAGGTTTATAAGGAGAACAATTCCTGCCTACATGGTACAGGCTTGAGAGCATTAGTCACAAGAGACTACCCTTTGAAAATCACGCACAGCGTTTCTGCTTTTAACCGATTATTGAAATCGAACAACTCCTCAATCTTTCAATTTTTTGATTAATATACGATTTTTTACTTTCCTTTGATTTTCTTTTCATGCCAAAATGTACCTCACACGATCGCTGTAAAACCCTATACATTTAGGTGTGCGTAACCAGGGTCTATTGACCCTTTTGTTAAAATTTGTTAAACATGACGTCATACTGAGTCTTTTTTGAAACTGAATCATAAATTTAGAGGTGATCAATGGCATTTACAGATCAAGAAAAAAAGCAGGGATATTCCCAGCCCATGTCAACAACAAGTAGTGAGTTAGATCAGCTCATTGCTGGTGCAATAAAAAAGGTTGGAGGAAGGAAAGAAAACGACCTTTGTCGATATCTGCCAATGGTAAGCGGCGGATACATGCACCACTTTACACTTCGAAAAATGAAACATCAGCTCCCAGAGCGTCTCTCCGAGCTCATCCAAAAATTCATTATCGAACCTGAAAAGCCCATCACAGTAAAGCCTAAGCCACGTGCAGCTCGAGGCTCTCGCAAAAAGAAAGGACAAGTTGTCCTCAATGATGGAGACATGGAGCGCCTCCTTACACTAGCTCGAGAAGCTGGCGATAAAGAGATGATCCAAAAACTTTTGCCACGACAAGATCTTAAAGTTATCAAACGTGAATTAATTAAATCAGTCCGAGAAGAACGCGTAGAAGAAAATCTATGGCTCCGATACGTTGAAGCAACAAATAACCGAAAATAATTTTTCTTCTTTTTTAAAACCCATGAACTCCTCTTTGGATTTCATGGGTTTTTTGTGTCCCTATTCTTCTAAAGGGCACAATTGACGATTAATACACGTCTCGTAGATATCGTTTTTGGTGGTGAAGATCGCGGATCCATTGAATGGCCCGCTCTTTTGTCATGTTTCCTTCTTCGCTAGCAATTTCAATTAATACCGCATCGACATCCTTCGCCATTCTTTTAGCATTTCCACAAACAAGGAGAGCAGCACCATCTTGAAGCCACTGCCACAGTTTTTTTCTCTCTTCCCACATTCGGTGCTGCACATAGATTTTCTCTTCCTGATCTCGGGAAAAGGCAAGGGAAAGACGCAACGAATCCGCCTCTGCATGCTTTTTCCAAAACTCTTCATAGAAAAAATCCGAATCGCGACGCTGCTCTCCAAAAAAGAGCCAACATTTCCGTGGTATCTCCCCTTTTACTTCTCTTTCTTGCATAAACGATCGAAAAGGAGCAATCCCTGTTCCTGCACCAACCATGATAAGATCCGTTGAAGGAAAGAAAAAGTGCGACGATTCTTGAAAGAAAAGCCGTACCTTAGAATCGTGCAGCTGAAGACGGTCGATGAGGTAGGTTGAGCAGACTCCCTCCTTGACATATTCAGGATACGCAGTTTGTACTCTTGCAATAGTAAGCTCAAACTGGCTAGAACACAAAGATGGCGCCGAGGAAATAGAATAAAGACGGGGAAGAAGGGGAAGAAAGCCCGATATCACCTCGGAAAAGTCCGCACCACCTTGCACAAATCTACGGAGAAAACGGGGCACACTATATGGCTCAAGAGCATGACGATCTTCTAACAGATTTTTGAGAACCTCTCGATCACACGCATGCGATGCCCTTTCAGAAAGCACTCGGACAAAGTTTCGAGAAACCCTGTTAATTTCAACAAATGTCGAAAACCAGCTCAAGGCCGGAACTATTCTTTTTGTCTTTGGATCGACAATAGCACTGTCTGGAGAGAGGCGAAAATAATCGAGCAACAGCTCTACATCAACAGGATTATTTTCTGGGTAAATCCCGACACTATCTCCTGATTGGAAAAGAGGACATTTTCCCATAATATCAAAGACTAAGTGCCATGTTTGACGCTGTTGAGAAGAAGGGTTTAGACAGTATCTCTCAACAACTTTCGCTGTGAGTGTCATATTTCAATCAACCCACCCTTTTTCCAAGCAGTGTGCAGCTTCTCCCTTTTCTTCGAAGAGACGCCCCCTAAAAATTCAATAGCTTGGAGAATACGCGCGCGCGTGCGATCTTTGCCCAAAAGGTCCACAGAAGCAAAGAGCGGTAAACCCTGTTTTTTCCCCATGAAAGTAGCAAAAAGAAGCGGCATAATGTCCTTTTTGTGGTTTACACCAAATCGTTTTGCCACCTCCCTTGATGCCTGATTCATACCACTGCCTTGCCAGCATTCTTGATCATCGAGAGACCACGAAATGGCAAGCAACATTTCGGCAGCTCTTGAGGGCTCCATATCGCGAATGGAAAAGAGTTCTTCTGTGTATGGAAGATTGTTGATAAATAAAAATGAGGCAAGTTCCATAAACTCACCGAAATTTTTCATCCTGGAGTGACACAGCGGCATGATCTTTTCCATAACACTATCGGTAAAGCTCCACTCTTTGATGCGCTCCCACAACCTTTCTTCGGAAATACCGTTAATAATATACTGCTGATTGAGCCAGTCTAACTTTTGTAGTGCAAAAATTGCTGAAGAAACCCCAATTCTCGATGGATCAAACTCTGTAACAATCTCCTCTCTCGAGTAAAACTCCCTGCCATCGGCCCTACTGTAACCCATTAAGCTTAAGAAGTTACAAAACGCTTCTGGGAGATATCCACTATCTCGATAGTAAAAGATCGACGTGGGATTTCGCCTTTTTGACAGCTTCCGTCCATCGGTACCAAACAAAAGAGGCATGTGCATGAATTGAGGAGGCTCCCACCCAAACGCCTCGTATAGATAGACATGTTTTGGCGTCGAGCTTATCCACTCATCACCACGAATAACGTGAGTAATTCCCATGAGGTGATCATCGACAACATTGGCAAGATGATAGGTAGGAAAGCCGTCCGATTTGAGTAAAATCTGATCATCGACGTCTGCCCAAGGAAAGGTAATCTTCCCCTTAATTCCATCTTCAAAAGAACACTCGCCGCTCAAAGGGACTTTTAGGCGCACAACATACGGTAAGCCCGCCTCTTCGCGCTCTTTGATCTCCTTGTCACACAAATTTCGATAGCGTCGATCGTAGCCTTGACGACACCCTTTAGAGCGAAGCTCTCGCATCTCGGAGAGCTCTTCTGCTGTAGCAAAGCACTTGTACGCCTTGCCCTCTTTAAGAAGTGTATCGCAATGAGAGCGATATATCTCAGTTCGTTCCGACTGCCGATACGGCCCATGGGGACCTCCAACATCGGGCCCTTCATCCCAGTCAATGCCGACCCATTTGAGTGCTTTGTAAATATTTTCCTCATACTCTGGCCGACTTCTCGTCTGATCGGTATCTTCTATCCGTAAGATAAACTGCCCACCGAAGTGTCGAGCAAAAATACAATTAAAAAGAGCCATATAGGCAGTTCCCACGTGGGGATCACCGGTTGGCGATGGAGCAATACGAACACGAACAGTCATAAAATTAGTGTACAAACAGCTTGGTTAGAAAACAAAGCCCCCCTTTAAATCAAGGAGGGGAGGCTCTATTTTCTCTTACCAACCGCTTAGTTTGCAAGACAAGGAAGAAGAGTTTACGCCGCTTGCGCAGGTTCTGCGTGTTCGGCCTCTTCAGAAACTTTCGTCAAATCCTCAAGAATGTTCCACGCCTCTTCAAGCTGAAAATCTGTCTCTCTCGAAGCCTCTTCTTCGCTTTCACAGACACCCATCTTGGCTTGCTCTTGGGCAGATTTAAGAAAGTTTTGATACGCCTGATTATTGGCTAAACGCTCATCGGCATACTTTTTAAGCAAGGGAATGTGGCGCGTCCACTCTTTTGTACGAATCTGCTTTGCATTAGCATACAATCGAGATAGTAGCGGGCGCTGCAGTATTCCGACATCTTCAAACGTATCCTCAAACTGAGGAGGAATTGAATCTGCAGCAAGAGGGAATTTCGTATATTTCTCACCGATTTCAGTAAACTGCAATTGCCCTGGAACCACAATATCGGATTCTACACCAATGAGCTGTGGGCTCTTCCCAGAAACTGTATAATAACGCCCTCGAGTTACTTTGTATTCGCCTTGTGGGTTCGGAGGGGTAACACCGTCGATATTAAGGGTAAAGATCTGAAATGAACCTTTTCCAAATGATCGATCATCTCCTACGATAATAGCTCTTCCCCAGTCCTGTAATGTCTGTGCCACAACTTCAGAGGCAGAGGCACTTCCTCTATTTACCAAAACGATAAGGGGGCCATCCCATACCTTTTTGGTCATAATATTTCGGATATGAGCAAGACCGCTGATCTCATCTTTGATGCTGACAACAACTCCTTTATCCAAAAAGAGGCCAGAGACCGCAACCGCCTGGGTAAGAAGACCTCCTGGGTTGTATCGAAGGTCGAGAACAACTCCCTTAACTCGATTATTCGCCTCGATTTTCTCAAACTCTCGAGCGAGATCTGCATATGCAGATGTTGCCGAGTCTTGGTAGAAAGAGTGCAGCCGTAGGTAAACACCGACACCTCCGTCCATAGCTTTTGCTTGGGAGCTGTAGCGCCCCTCCTGCATGACAACCTCTCCTCGATTAATCGTAACTTCAAAGGTCTTTGTTTCTTCATTTCCCTGCTCATCGGAAAATTTTCTTATAACCTTGAGAGCAACTGGAGAGCCGGCCTTACCCCGAACCATCTCAACCACATCCATCACGTCGAGCCCTACAATAGGATCGCCGTTGACCGCAACGATCTTATCGTTAATAGCAAGTCCCCCTTGGCGATCTGCAGGACCTCCCTCGACAATCTTTATGACTGTTACTCCATCTAGATCATCTTGCATGACCACCCCTATTCCAAAAAGACGTTGTTGCAGACCAACAAGCGCATTTTTTGCTTCAGCAGGTGAATAAAATGCTGTTTGGGAATCTAAAGCAGAGGCAAACGCCTTCATGATAAAGGTTGCCAATGTTTGTTTGTATATGATGGGATCGCTAGGGGTTCGTTGCGACTCAAAAAAGTGGCGTCTTTTTTGAATGCGCTGCAGCGCCGTTGCCTGCACATGTGCTCCAAGACGATCTATTGAACGCAGCTGCATAGCCCGAACTAACTTTAGCCTCTCATACAGCTCCTCTTCGTCAGAGGCCCACTCAATACCGTGCATCGGCAGTG
>Ga0180437_10010628_pt1 | contig 11187 bp, 10 predicted proteins | sample SS_ome_4_FD_132410 | JGI IMG/M metagenome (GOLD analysis project Ga0180437, IMG submission 132410) | Hypersaline lake sediment archaeal communities from the Salton Sea, California, USA - SS_3_D_1 metaG | ecosystem: Environmental > Aquatic > Non-marine Saline and Alkaline > Hypersaline >... | reverse complement strand
TCGATTCGCTGCCCATCGTGCAGAACCCGCCCAGCTACATGACCTGCGGTGGGGCGCCCTACCTGCCCAAACTGAACACCCGCAACCCGGAGACGCGGGCCTACCTGCTACGCGCGGCCACCTTCTGGCTGGAGCAGGCCGGCATCGACGGCTGGCGGCTCGACGTCCCTTGGAAGGTGCCGATCGATTTCTGGCGCGAGTTCCGCAGCGCCGTCAAGCGGGCCAACCCGGAGGCCTACGTCGTCGGCGAGGTGTGGCGGGATGGCCATATGTGGCTGAACGGCGATACGTTCGACGGCCTGATGAACTACCGCCTCCGCGACCTGATTCTGGATTACTGCGTGCGCGACGCGATGGACGCGGAGGACGTCGACTTCGAGCTGGACCTCCTGCGGGAAAACCTGGGGCCGGCTGCGCCGTACGCGCTCAACCTGTTGGGCAGCCACGACACGCCGCGCATCCTCACGCTGTGCGAGGAGAACGTCGACCGCGCCGTCATCGCACTCACCTTCCTGATGACCTATGTAGGCGCACCCATGGTATACTATGGGGACGAGGTCGGGATGCAGGGGGAGAACGACCCGCTGTGCCGGGGCACGATGGAATGGGACGAATCGAAGTGGAACCGCCGCCTGGCCAAGACCCACCACACGCTGATCTCGCTGCGGCGGGAGCACCCCGCCCTGCGCCGCGGGAACTTCGAGACACTGCGCGTGTTCAACGCGGTCTACGCCTTCGCGCGGCGCTATGGGGAGGACACCGTCATCGTGGTGTTCAACCCACGCCAGGCCATCTCGGACGTGGCCGTGCCGCTGGGCCGGCTGGCCAGACTGGCGACCGAGTGGGAGGACGCGCTGCGCGGCAACCGGTACCCGGTGCGCGACTGCAAGTTGTGGATCGAACGGCTGGATGGATGCTCGGCACTCGTGCTGACAGCCCGGAAAGACTTCGGAAGTCATTCTTGACACTCCGTTCTACGAAAGTGATATACTTATGCCCAGAGTGACGATCAAAGACATCGCCGAGCGAGCGGGGGTCTCCAAGACGTCCGTCTCGTTCGCCTTCAACAATCCCTCGCAGCTCTCCGAGGAGACGCTGCGACGGATCCTCACCGTCGCCGAGGAACTGGGCTACATGCCTGACCCCATCGCCCGCAGTATGACCACCAAGCGGACGGGCTGCATCGGCCTGCTCGTCCCGCAGCCGATCCCCGACGTGGCCCGCAACCCGTTCTTCACCGAATTCCTGGAGGGCGTGGGGGAGGGCTGCCAGGAGGCCGGTCTGTCCCTGATGCTGGTGCCGCCGCTCAAGGGCAGCATCCGCCGCGCCGTCGTCGCCGCCGCGGTGGATGGCTTCCTCACGCTGGGGCTCGAACCGTTCCGCAGCACAATGATGGTCCTGCAACAGCGGGGCGTCTCCTACGTGATGGTCGACAGCGAGCCGCAGGAGGGCGTCCCCTGCGTCAACGTCGACGACCAGGAAGGGGCACGCCAGGTGATGGCCCACGTCCTGGCCCACGGCCATCGCTGCATCGGCATCCTGGGCATCCGCTCCGGCAAACGCGGGCGGTACGAGGAATACGCCGGCACGCTGCGCTGGCGCATTGAGGGCTTCCAGGACGCGCTCGCGGAGGTGGGCCTGTCGCTGCGCAACCGGTCCGTGCGCCTGGTCGAGTGCCGGTGCACCTTCAAGGGTGGATACGGCGGGCTCAAGCGGTTGTGGAAGGCGAAACGCAAGCCCACCGCCGTCGTGACGATGAGCGACATCCTGGCCATCGGCGCGCTGGAAGCGGCGCGGGAGCTGGGGCTGTGCGTGCCCCAGGACCTCTCGCTCACCGGCTACGACGACGTGCCCGCGGCCCGGTGGGTCACCCCCCAACTCACGACGGTCCACCAGCAGATCCGGGCGAAAGGCAAGCTGGCCGTCGAACTGCTGGTCAAACGGATGGCCGACGAACCGATTGAGACCCACCACGTGATGGCCGCCCACTTGGTCGAGCGAAGGTCGGTGGCCTCACCCTCCTCCATCGCCCCCGACTGACACCGCGCTGGATGCCCCACCCTGGCAGATTCTCTGCCACTGGACGCCCCACCTTGGTGGGGTCTTCGACGCAATCCCGGACGGCTCCTGTGCCGCCCATTGACAACCAACCACACGGCGGTATAATCAGCGCGCTAATCCCAAAGAAGGAGCAAACGAGTGAATCCAGTATTAGAAGCCCTCTTGATCTTCTCCCTGCGCCTGCTAGGCCTCACCATTGGCACGCTGGCGACACTGATGACCGTACAGGGGCGCCGGTTCTACGCCATCGTGACCAACTTTTTCAGTGCACTGGTGTACATCGTCGCCATCGGCCGGGTGGTCACGAACCTGAACAACGTGTGGAACATCCTGGCCTACTGCCTGGGGGTCGCCGCGGGCACGTTGGTGGGGATGCTGTGGGAACAGCGCATGGCGCTGGGCTTCGCCGAGGTGCGCTTCATCTGCGCCAGCTCGGGCGACGAGCTGGCAGAGACACTGCGCGAGGCAGGGTTCGGGGCGACGGAGCTCTACGGCCACGGGCGCCAGAACCACGTGGGGATCGTCGAAGTGATCGTTCCCCGCAAGAACGTGGACAGCGTGCTGAAAATCGGCAAGTCGGTGGCTGAGAACGCCATCGTGACGGTGACGGAGGCGCGCACGGTCCAGCACGCCTACTGGCAACCCAGCGTGCGCCGGTAGTTCCCTCAAACTTCGGAAATCTGGCGGCTGCTCATGCAGCCGGCGGACGATTCTCCAGCTTCTCCCTCAGCTTAAGCTGCGCCCGCAGCGCGTTGGCCCGGCTGTCGTATTTGCCGATGGTGTAGATCTTGAGGCCCAGCCGCAGCCGGAGGTACCAGGTATCGGAGGGCCGATCCCGCTCGGCGCCGGCCACCCGATCCAGGTCCAGGCCCAGGAGGTCGGACGATGGGTAGCGGCGCTCGCGGACCTTCAACCCCAGCCACCGGTTCGTGACGCGGACCAGCCGCTCGCGGTGATTCACGGTGATCCGCAGGTGCAACGGGAGCAGCACCAAGCCGATCAGGAGCATCGGGACGGCGAAGACGTAGAGCCACGGGGCGTGGCCAAACAACCCAATCGGCACCAGCACAAGCCCACCGATCCCCGCGAGCACCCAGGCCGCCCTCCGCGCCTCGATCGGCGGTCCGTCGTACATCAACGTGACGTTTTTGTCCGGCATCGATAGTATCCTATATGACGATGTTGACCAGCCGGCCGGGGACGTAGATGACCTTGCGGATCTCCTTGCCCCCGACGTGGCGCTGGATGTTCCCGTCAGCCAGCGCCGCCTCCCGCGCCGCTTCCTCGGTGATGTCGGCGGGCACGTCCAGGCGGGCGCGCAGTTTGCCGTTGATCTGCACGATCAGCGTGATGATCTCCTCGGCCGCCAGGTCGGCGTTGAACTCGGGCCAGGACTGCTGGTGGATGCTGTAGGGCCGGCCGGTCCGCGCCCACAACTCCTCGGCGACGTGCGGGCAGCAGGGGGCCAGCAGCAGCATCAGCGTCTCGACCGCCTCCTCCCACGCCTCCGTCCCGTAGACCGGCGTCGACTTCGCCTTGAGCAGCGCGTTGGTGAACTCCATCAGCCCGGCGATGATCGTGTTGAAGGCGAACTCCTCCATGTCGTCCGTCACACGCCGGATCGTCTTGTGCGTCCACCGGCGCAGGTCGGCGATCTCCTGGTCGGAAGGGGTCCCCCCCTCTGTCCCCCCCACGGGGGGGGAGGTCTCCAGCACCAGGCTCCAGACCCGGTTCAGCCAGCGGGTGACGCCCTCGATGCCGTGGGAGTCCCACGGCCCGCCCTGGTCCCAGCGCCAGCCGAACATCAGGTAACCGCGCACCGTGTCGGCCCCGTATCGCTCCACCAAATCGTCGGGGGCGATGACGTTGCCCCGGCTCTTGGACATCTTCTCGCTGTCCTCGCCCAGGATGATGCCCTGGTTGCGCAGGACCGTCATCGGCTCGTCGAAGTCGAACAGCCCCATGTCCCGCATCGCTTTGGTGAAGAAGCGGGTGTAGATCAGGTGCATCGTCGCGTGCTCGATGCCGCCGGTGTAGACGTCCACCGGCAGCCAGTACTCCGCCTCCTCGGGGTCGATCGGCGTCGAATCGGCGTCGATCGGCTCGCCTTTCCGATAGTACGGGCTCAGGTAGGCGTACTGGTACCAGGAGGAACAGGCGAAGGTGTCCATCGTGTCGGTCTCCCGCCTGGCCGGGCCGCCGCACTTGGGACAGGTCGTGTTCAGGAACTCCTCGTGGTACTTCAGCGGGCTCTCGCCCGTGGGCAGGAACTCGGCGTCCTCCGGCAGCAGCACCGGCAGGTCCTCGTAGGGGACGGGCACCGTGCCGCACTTGTCGCAGTAGACCATGGGGATCGGCGCGCCCCAGTACCGCTGGCGCGAGATCAGCCAGTCGCGCAGGCGGTAGTTGACGGCGAACTCCCCGGTCCCCCGCGCCTCCAGCCACCCGGTCACCTTCTGCACCGCCACGTCGCCCGGCGTGCCGGTGAAATTCTCGGAGTTGATCATCGTGCCGTACTCGACGTGGAACAGCACGTCCTCGTAGAACGGGACACCCGCCAGCATCTCCATCACCGTGCGCTTGTCAGCCATAGCCGGCTCCATCTCCTTGCAGCGGGCCAGGATCTCGCGGTCCGCCGCGGCGGAGTCGAACGCACGCACACCGTCGTCGAAGACGAACAGCCACCGGGCGCCGACTACCTCGGTCCAGGAACCGGGCCGGAGGTGGGCCTGCGCCAGATCGACGTATCGATCGATCTGCCCCCGGTCCAGCGTGACGCACACCGCGCCGCCCTGCTCCTCGAAGGCGATCCCCGCCTGGTTCAGCGCCTCGGCGAAGCCCTCCTTCATCGTGCCCTTCCTCGCGCAGGACTTGGCCATCCCGTCGGGCCGGTCGATGACCGGGATGATCGGCAGGCCGAACTTGATGGCGAACGCGAAGTCCCGATCGTCGTGAGATGGTACCGCCATAATGGCGCCCGTCCCGTAGGTCATCATCACGTAGTCGGCAGTCCAGATCGGGATACGCGCGTCGTTGACCGGGTTGATCGCGTAGGCGCCGGTGAAGACGCCCGTCTTGTCCTTCTCGGTCGACAGCCGCTCGATCTCGCTCTGCCGCGCGGCCTGGTGCTGGTACTCGTGCACCTCCTCCGCGTGCTCCGGCGTCGTCAGCTTATCGACCAACGGATGCTCCGGCGCCAGCACCATGAACGTCGCGCCCCACAGCGTGTCGGGCCGGGTGGTGAACACCACGATGGGATCCTCTTCCTCGGAGAGAAAGGTGACGTTCGCCCCCTCGCTGCGCCCGACCCAGTTGGTCTGCATCGTCACCACCCGCTCGGGCCAGTCGATCTTGGAGAAATCCAGCAGCTCGTCGGCGTAGTCGGTCGTGCGCCAGAACCACTGGGCCAGATCCTTCTTGATGACCGGTGTGCCGCAGCGCTCACAGTGCCGGTCCTCGCCCCACACCTGCTCCCGGGCCAGCGTCGTGTTGCACTTGGGACAGAAGTCGACCGCCGCCTTCTTGCGATATGCTAGGCCCATGTCGTACAGCTTCAGGAAGAACCACTCGGTCCAACGGTAGTAGCCCGGCAGGCAGGAGACCGCCTCCCGCTCCCAGTCAAACATAGCGCCCATCGTCCTCAACTGGCGCCTCATATTCTCGATGTTGGACATGGTCCACTTATGGGGATGAATCCCGCGCTGGATAGCGGCGTTCTCGGCCGGCAGACCGAAGGCATCGAACCCGATCGGGAAGAGCACGTTGTAACCACGCATGCGCATGTAACGGGCGCGCACGTCGCTGGGCGCCATCGCGTACCAGTGGCCGATGTGCAGGTCTCCGCTGGGATAGGGCAGCATCGTCAGCGCGTAATGCTTGGGTTTATCGGGGTCGATCACCGATCGATATAACCCTTCTTCCTCCCATTTCCTCTGCCACTTCGGCTCAATTTCCTGAGGAACGTAATTGTCGATCATCTCTCTTTCTCCCTCACGCACAAAATCGCGCTACATATGGCGGCCCATCGAACTCAAGTCCGTCGCCACATCATCCAGTTGTCGTCCATCGCCGCTGCGACCTCCCCCTTTCCCTCCAGCGAGGAGAGCGCAGCCAGCACCGTCGTCCGAGTCAAAAAGTAGGCGGTCGCCGTCTTCATTCGCAGCCCGAGACCGTCGGCCACCGCCTTCACCAGCGCCGCCGTCTCCTGGGGCTCCTCCAGCGCCGCGTAAGTGCGCTCCCGCACCGCCTCCAGCCGCTCCCGGTTGGCGGCGCACACGCGGGCGATTTCGTCGCCCGCTGCGTAGGCCGGGCCGTGCCCCGGCGCGAAGCAGGCATACGGCAACCCCGGCAGCCGCTCGAGCGTCTCCAGCATACCGTCCATGTCGGCGCAGAAGATCACCTTGTGCTTCGCCAGCGTCTCGGCCGGGAAGACCGCGTCGGCGCAGAAGAGCACGTCGCCCACGCCAACGCCCACCTGGTTGGGCGCGTGGCCCGGCAGCGCCACCACCTCCACCTGGAACGGGCCAATCTCCAGCGGGCCGGGGTCCACCCGGTGGTCAACCCGGCACGGTTTGGCCAGCGTAAACTTGTGCCGCAGCTCCCCGATCGGCGTCGCCCCGCTGAACAGATACAGCGGCTCGATCACCGGGTTCTCCATCATCGCCGCCTCCAGCGCCGGGGCGTACAGCGCCACCTCCAGCCGGCGCTGCAGCACATGGGCACCACCGAAGTGGTCGGCGTGAGCGTGGGTCAGGAACACCCCCTCCAGCGTCACGCCCAGCGCGTCGATCACCTTCAGCGCCCGCCGGGCGGCGTCCTTGTCCAGCCCCGTGTCGACCAGCAGCCCATTTCCATCCTGCACGACCAGCCCCATGTTGGAGCCACCCTGCAGGTGAAAAGCGCCAGCGGCCAGCTCGACCCGCTTCATCGCCTGTCCTTCATCACTCCACCAGGGTCAACCAACCGAACCGGTCCTCTATCTCGCCCTGGACGATGCCAAAGAATTGCTCCTGCAGACGCGCAGTCACCGGCCCGCGGTGCCCCTCGCCCACCTGGATACCGTCGATGCTGCGGATGGGCGTGATCTCGGCGGCTGTGCCGGTGAAGAAGCACTCGTCGGCCAGGTAGAGCATCTCGCGGGCGATCATCTCCTCACGCACCGGGTACCCCAGGTCCTGCGCCAGTTGGATGACGCTCGTCCGGGTGATCCCGCCGAGGATCGAGTAGGCCAACGGCGGTGTGACGAGCGCACCATCCTTCACGAGGAACAGGTTCTCCCCACTGCCCTCGGTGACGTACCCGGCGGTGCTCAACACGATGGCCTCGGTAAAGCCCCGATCCTTGGCCTCCATCACGACCAACTGTGAGTTGACGTACTGGCCCCCGATCTTGGCCAGCGACGGAAAGGTGTTCGGCGCCATGCGCTGCCACGAGCTCACCCCGACGTCGATGCCGTTCTTCAATCCCTCCTCGCCCAGGTAGGCCCCCATCGCGACGGTAGCGATCATGACCCGGACGGGGCATAACTGGGGGTCAACGCCCAGGGTACCCACGCCGCGAAAGACCAGCGGCCGGATGTAGCAGGACCCGAGCTCGTTCGCCCGGATCGTATCCCGGATGGCCTGGGAGATCTCCTCCGGCCCGTACGGAACCTGCATGCGGTAGATTTTGCACGAGTCAAACAACCGGCGCACGTGGGGCTCCAGCCTGAACACGGCCGGCCCACGCGGCGTGGCGTAGGCGCGGATCCCCTCGAAGACACTGGAGCCGAAGTGCAGCGCGTGGCTGACGACGTGCACGCGCGCCTCGTCCCACGGCACCAGCTCGCCGTCGAACCAGATGTAGGTTGCGGGTTCGATGCTCATCCGATGTTTCCCCTTTCTCTTGTCCTTCCAATAAGGTAGCCCAAGAAAACAACCCCTTCGCTCAGGGACGAAGGGGCACACCACGCGGTACCACCCTGATTGGAGGCCGTCCTGGCGCACAGGCCAGGAACCACCTCCCGCTCGGGGCCTGTTAACGGGGGCGAACCGTCACCGGTTACTCAGGGGGCACGCGCCCCGCTTTCGCCGGCGCAACTCCCAGGCGAGTTCGGCCTATCGTGGCGCTCCCCCTGGGCACCGGTCGCCGGGCTTCCACCTGGTTTTTCCCGGCTCGCTGCGGGGATGGCCTACTACTCCTGATCGCGGCTTTTCAAAGATATGTGAGGTGGACCCGGAGGGACTTGAACCCTCGACCCCCACAATGCCATTGTGGTGCGCTCCCAACTGCGCTACGGGCCCACGATAGAACGATATAGGTGGAGCTGAGGGGACTCGAACCCCTGGCCTCTACAGTGCGATTGTAGCGCTCTCCCATCTGAGCTACAGCCCCACGTGCGACTTCAATTCTACCTTAGAACGAGGATATGTCAAGAGAGACTAAGCTGAATACGAGATCATCATAATCGCAGTCACCATCTCGCGACCCAGATTCTGGTACTGATGGACACAATCGGCAGCAAAGCTCATGAAGTGGTTCTGGTCCACTGTGTGACGTCGATTGTTGACCGTGATCCCCATCTGCCCCTGTAATACAAACACGTGTTCTTCTGCATTGCCCTGATGCGGGTCAGCATCCAGGGTTGTTTCGGGATCGATCTCCACGTAGTAGATCTCAAATGGACGGCGAGGATCAAACATCACCAATGGGAACAGGCGGTACCCCTCCGATTCTCCCGTCAGCGGTTCATCTTCCTTGAACGCCCGCAGGGTGACCTCCGACTGCTGCTTTCTCAACAGCGCCGTGAACGGCACGCGTAGGCCGTTGGCAATCTTCCACAACGTGGCAATCGTCGGGCTTGATTGCCCAATCTCAATCTGCCGCAGCATACTCTTGCTGACGCCTGTCAGTTCGGACAGTTGCGCCAAGCTGAAATTGCGCTCCTCCCTCAGCCTCCGTAGATTCTCAGCCAGAATGCCCGTCGGCCGTTCCATACAACGTCCTCCTTGACGTTATGATCCACCGCTGTATAATATAGCACACGATTGACCGTTATAGTGTACCATCACCAGCGTGCTTTGACAAGGAGGCTCGTAGATGAGCATTGACCTGATTCCATTTCTATCGTTTGTCCTGATCACCACCTTCACACCCGGCCCCAACAACATTTCCAGCGCCTCGATGGGCGTGCTCCATGGCTATAAGAAAACGGTGAAATACTGCCTTGGCATTGCCACCGGCTTCTTCGGCGTGATGCTACTTTGCGGCTTGATTTCCAACACCCTGTTGCACATCCTCCCCGGCGTTGAGACCCCGTTGCGCATCGTCGGCGCTGGGTACATCCTCTGGTTGGCGTTTGAAACGCTGCATACCAGCTACACATTCGAAGACACGGACCAGAAGCCGTTGGGATTTGCCAGAGGGGTTCTGCTACAGGTGCTGAATCTCAAGGCCATCGTCTATGGACTGACACTGTATTCCACCTTTTTGAGCTCAATCACAGACAACCTCACGCTTCTGATCTCATTCACCTCGTTCCTGACTTGCTTGTCGTTCTGCTCGACTTCCACGTGGGCGCTTTTCGGTGCATCCATCCGCGCGTATCTCCACCAACCCAGGATACGCCAGGGGGTCAATCTCGTCCTGGCGCTGTTGTTGGTCTACACAGCGATCGACCTTTCAGGACTGCTGCCGGTGATCCAGCGGATGCTGGGAAATGGGGCCTGACTGCCGGGGCCGAGGCACGCCGCAAGCACGGTCTACCTCGACCCAGGCATCTATGAGGAAGTCAGCCAGGCGTATAGAACGGGGATATGTCACACCTGGCCTGGCTTCCTCTCCCACAGCACGTTGACGATAACCCACTCTCCGTTGAACTTCGCCAGGTGCAGGTAGTCGACCCAGCCCGCGGCCACGATCTTGACGCTGGCTACGTTCCCGAACACGTCGAGGATCGTCACGTCCTTCTGCTGCCGCTCCCGCGGCGTCTCCTTGCCTGCGCCGGAGCGGGTGTGCTCGACCAGCGTCGTCGCGCTCATCAGCTCCAGCGTGCTTCGCCCGGTCTCCGGATGCGTGCGCACGGTCCGCTTGGCCAGATTGGGATGCAGGCACCTGGCCCGCCGGTCGCCGTCCCCCGCGTACCAGCTCTCGATGTAGTCGAGCGCGGTCTGGCGGATCGCGTCGAGGTCGGCGGCCGGAGCGTCCCACTCGGCCCTGCTCGTCTGAGATGTCATGGTTCGTTTCCTCCCGTGATTGGATGGTAGTCTAGTTAGAACTATGGTATCACACTTAGGCACAGGTGTGTAGAGCCAATGAGGGGAAAAACGGAGCAGGCCACCAGATTGGCTAGAGGGAGAACCGATGGACCAGGACGAACTACGGCAGGCGCTGACGTTGGGGTTGGCCCAGCTTCGCCAGAGGCAGGCAGACGCCGACACCATGGTGCAGGTCGTCCAAGCGCTGCTGAGTACAGATCGTGTCCGTCACCTGTCAGCCGAGTTGGTAGAGGGCAATCCTTATCCTGCTATGGGGAACTGCTCGGAAGTGCCTGGCGCCTTCTGTCGACTTGGGGACGATTGAGAACGGGAGAGAGACCCTCGCACACCAAACACGTTTGAACGTGTTTCCAGTATCAGGCCGCGAACTCATCCGCGGCTGATCAACCTTTGGTAGATCGACTCATACGTCCGCGCGATCCCCATCCACGAGTACTTCTCGCGAATCAGGGCAAGCGCGTTCTCGCCGCAGCGCTTTCGCTCCTGCGCATCGGTCAACGCGTCGTACAGCACCTGCGCCAGCGAGTCGACGTCGTCCACGTCGGAGAACCAACCGTTGGCCGCGGGACCGTCGTCGACGACGTAGCTGAGCGGGCCGCCGCTGCGGGTGGCGATCACCGGCAGCCCCGTCGCCATCGCCTCCAGGAAGACCTGTCCGAATGGCTCGTAGTAGGAGGGTGCGACGAACACGTCCGCGAGGTTGAGCCCCTGGCGCAGGACGTCGTGCGGCAGCCAGCCGGTGAAGAAGACGTTGGGCAGGCCCAGCTCGCACGTCAGCGTGTGTGGATGCTCGCCCTCCCACTCGCCCGGCATGCCACCCCAGACGATCAGGTTGAACGGCGGCCAGTCGTCGTCCTTTTCGAACCGCTCG
>Ga0180437_10010627_pt1 | contig 11188 bp, 7 predicted proteins | sample SS_ome_4_FD_132410 | JGI IMG/M metagenome (GOLD analysis project Ga0180437, IMG submission 132410) | Hypersaline lake sediment archaeal communities from the Salton Sea, California, USA - SS_3_D_1 metaG | ecosystem: Environmental > Aquatic > Non-marine Saline and Alkaline > Hypersaline > Sediment... | reverse complement strand
GAGCAGCAGAAAGAACGGTTCCAGGAATACTCATACACTTTCCAGGGCGTGCTGACGCCCATCCGCTTCGACGTTGTCGGCGGCGACGATGCCGTCCGTGACCTCCAGGTCGAGGTGGTCGATAACCCGGCCGTCGTGCAAATGCGTCTCGACTGCCGATTCCCCGACTACATGGAGCGACCGCCCCGCACGCTGCCCGTCGCCGGCGCCACACCCATCCCTGCCGGCAGCACGGTGACCGTCAGGGGCATAGCGAATAAGGATCTCGAGCGGCTGCAAATAGACCTGGCCGGGCAGGACGCGGCGGAGACGCTCGCCGTTTTGGAGCTAGCGGAACGGGCCGAGCGGCGGGCGTTCGCCTACACGATCCGCGACCTTCGCGAGGACATGACGCTCTCGTTCACGCTCCACGACACCGACGGGATCAAGAGCCAAGAGCCTCTGCGGCTGACGTTGATCGCGGTCGCCGACGAACCGCCCGACGTGGCCGTCCAGTTGCGGGGGATCGGCTCGGCAATCACGCCGGAAGCGAGGTTGCCCGCGGCGGGCCGGATCGGCGACGACCACGGCCTGGAGCGCATCTGGTTCGAGCATTCGGTGGACGACGGCCCGCCCAGCCAGACGGCGATCGAGTCGCCCCGCAGCCATCCGACCGAGGTGCTCGTCGGTACCGCGCTGGAAGCCCGCGGCCTCGGCCTCTCGCCGGGCCGGCGGCTGCTGGCGAGCGTGAAGGCTTCCGACCGCTGCGACCTGGACGAATCGGCCAACGTGGGCACCAGCGAGCGATGGCTCCTGGACGTGGTGACGCCCGGGCAGCTCCGCACCATGTTGGAGTCCCGCGAGCTGGTGCTCAGGCAGCGGTTCGAGGCGATCCTCGCCCAGGTGGTCGAGACCCGGGACTTGCTCGCGGCAGTACAATTCCTTGGGACTGGACCGGAAGTCGAGGCGCCCGGCACCGAAGGAGAGCCAGCAGGCGGCGAGCTCTCGCCTGTGGGCGGCGCCGAGCCCGGCGACTTGCCCGAAGCCGAACAAGACGTCTCGCCCGAGCGGCGGCTGAGCTTGCGGACGCTGCGCGTGCAGCGTGCCATGCAGAACGCCCAGAAAGACTCCCACGAGATCCTTGGGGTGGCCCTGGGGTTTGAAGGGATTCGCGAGGAGCTGATCAACAACCGCATCGACACGGAGGAGTTGAAGAGCCGGCTCCAGGAGGGCATCGCCGACCCGCTCCGCCGCGTCTGCGAAGCGATGTATCCGGAGCTGGAGCGGCGACTGTCGGAGCTGATGGCGGCGCTGGGCGACGACGCGGCCGCCCCGCAGCTCCGCGACCGGGCCGTGGCCGAATACGACGCCATACTGGCGGCCCTCGACGCCGTGCTCGCCAAGATGATCGAGCTGGAGGATTTCAACGAGGCAATCGCGCTGTTGCGCGAGATCATCGAGGCGCAAGAGAAGATCCGCGAGCGAACCGAATCGCTGCACAAGAACAAGCTCCGCAGCCTGCTGGAGGACTAGCCATGTCGCCGACAAAACGACGCGTCGCGGTGATCTGCCTGGCTGCCTTCGCGGCCAGTTCGACGTCGTGCATCCTCTGGGCTCAGTCAGCGGCGGATCTGCCTTCGACCGCCGACAACGCGACGGCGGGGGATTTCGGCGACGTCACCCAGCTCGCCCTGGAGCAACAGCAGGTGGCCGAGAAGTTCTCACGCTTCGAGGACGTGCTTCTGAGAATGGCCGAGCTGACCGCGGCCAGCGACCCTCGCCGGGCGGCGCTGTTGAAAAAGGCCGTCGCCTTGAGCAAGGAACGGCTGATCGACGTGCAATTCGACACGCTGGTGGATCTCATCGAAGGCGACCGTCTGTCGCGGGCAATCGAAAACCAGGACGGCGTCCGCAAGGATTTGGAGTCGCTGCTGGAGCTGCTCCTGAGCGAGAACCGGGCCGACCGCATCCAGTCGGAAAAGGCGCGGATTCGATCCTACCTCAAAGAGCTCAACGAAATCATCAAGCGGCAGAAGGGGATCCAGGGCCGTACCGCCGGCAGCGGCGATGCCCAGCGCCTGGCCGGCGAACAGGGAAGCCTCGCGGAGAAGACGGGCGAACTAGGCCGCCAGATTGAAGCCAACGAAGATTCCGAGGGTCGCCCCGCCGTCTCCGGCGAGCCGAAATCGCAAGATGGCAACGGAGAGGGAGACGCTCAAGATCAGTCGAAGGAACAGGGCTCCAGCGGAGGCGAGGGCGGACGCCCGTCGCCCGGCCAGGGGCAAGAAGGCGGGCAAGGGGGCCAAGGTCAACAGCCTTCAGATCGAAACCAGCCGCCGGATCAGGACCGGCAATCGCCCCAGCAGCGAATCCAAGCCGCCGGCGAGCGGATGCGCGAAGCCGAGAAAAAGCTGGAAGAGGCCCAGCGCGAGGGGGCCGTCGAGAAACAGGAAGAAGCCATCCGCGAGCTGGAGCAGGCCAAGGCCGAATTGGAGGAAATCCTGCGACAGCTCCGCGAGGAGGAAATCGCCAGGATGCTCATGCTGCTCGCGGAACGGTTTCGCCAGATGCTCCAAATGCAGCAGGGAGTTTACGACGGAACCGTGCGCTTGGACGCCGTCCCCGAGGATCGGCGGGACCACAACCACCAGATCGAGGCGAGCCGCTTGAGCAGCCGGGAGGCGGAGATCGTGCTCGAGGCCGACAAAGCGCTGGCGCTGTTGCGCGAGGACGGCTCGGCCGTGGCCTTCCCCGAGGCCGTCGGCCAGGTGCGACAAGACATGGAACACGTCGCCCAGCGCCTGGCCCGAGCCAAGGTCGGGCAGATCACCCAGTTAATTGAAGAGGACATCATCGCGGCCTTAGAGGAGATGATCGAGGCGCTCGATAAAGCCTTGGAAGAGGCCGAGCAAAGGCAACAATCGCAAGACCAGCCGCCCGGGCGCCCGCAAGACCCGCCGCTGGTCGATCTGCTCGCCGAGGTGAAGATGATCCGCGCGCTTCAGATGCGGGTGAATCGGCGCACCGAACAGTATTCGAAGCTGATCGAGGGCGAGCAGGCCGATAGTGCCGATCTACTCGAAGCGCTGGCTCGACTGGCCGAGCAGCAACAGCGGGTCCATCAGGTTACACGCGACCTGGAGTTGGGGAAAAACCAATGAGTTGGCACTTGGCGAAAAAGGCGCTGCCGGTGGCGATCGCGGCGCTGGCGTGCTGGGGCATCGCGGCAGCGCGGGCCCAGACGCCGAACGCGCTGCCCAAGGCCCCCGACTGGCGGACGCCCGCCGTCGACGACGTTCGATCCCAGGTGCTCGCCTGGCTCGACACGCAGAAGCCGGAGGCGGCAATCCGAGCCGAAGCGGAAACGATCTGGCCTGCCGTATCCGACGCGGCCAGCGGGCCGGATCTGCTCCAGCGGCTTGCCGAGACGATCGCGCTGGTCGACGAGGACGCCCGGCGGCTCGTCGACTTGTGTGCCAAGCCGCGCGAGGCGGGCTCGCCGCCGAGCTTCCCCCGGCTCGGCGATCCCGCGACGCCGCCGCTGGTGGCCGACAACCTCCGGCTCGTGTTCGGCCGCTGGCTTGCCGGCGGGCGAATGTACGACGAAGCAAGGGAGCAGCTTGCGGACCTGCGGCCTGAGGACGTGGTCGATCCGGCTTCGCTGTTGTTCTACCAGGCGGTGGTCTACCATCGGCTTCTGGAGCGCGATGCGGCGCTGGCCGCAATCGCCAGGCTGCTGAAAGGCTCCGACGCGGGCCCCAAGCGCTACGCCGCCGTCGCCCGGCTGATGAAAGCCGACGTCAAAGACCTTGAGGAAGACACGCTCGATCATATCGCCCGGCGGATGGAAGACATCGAGCGGCGATTGGCCCTCGGCCGCGCCGGGCCCAAGGTTCGCGAAGTGGAAGACGGGGTGATCGAGTCGCTCGACAAGCTGATTAAAGAACTCGAAGACCAGCAACAGCAGTCGAACTCGGCGGGCAACAGTGCTCAGTCGAGCAGCCCCGCCCAGGACAGCCGAATCCTCGGCGGCAAAGGCCCGGGCCTGGTGACCAAACGCGACGTCGGCAGCCAGGGCGGCTGGGGCAACCTTCCGCCCAAGGAGCGAGAGGAAGCGATGCAGGAGATCAGCCGGGAGTTTCCTTCCCACTATCGTGAAGCGATCGAACAGTATTTCCGACGGCTGGCCGGCCAGTCGAGCGAAGGAGAATGAGGCATGTGGACCTTTCTTGCCGTCTTGGCCGTTGCCAGCGCGCAGCCGGGCTTCAAGCTGGAGACACTCGGCGGGGACGTGATCGCCGGACCGATTCTCCGGATCAGCGCTGAAGAAGTCACCGTCAAGACGCCCGACGGCCCGGTGCGGATTGGGGTGGAGCAACTCTCCGGGCTTGTCCCGGCCGCGGCTTTGCCGCCGACGCAGGGCCAGCCTCGCGTCTGGGTCGATCTGGTTGACGGCTCGTCGCTGCTGGCGGCCGACTACGCCGCCGCCGAAGGCAGGGCTCGGATTACGGCGTTCGACGGGCAACTTCTCGATCTGGCGACCGACGACGTGGCGGCCGTCCGATTCCAGCCCCAGGACGACGCCGTCGCCGCCGAGTGGGCAAGGCTCTTGGACGCCCGTCACGACACCGATCTGTTGGTGATCCGCACGGACGGAGCCGTCGACTATCACCATGGCGTGATTGGCGAAGTGACTGAGGCACTCGTGCGGTTCGCCCTCGAAGGCGACCTGTTGCCGGTCAAGCGGAGCAAGGTCCACGGACTGATCTACCATCGGCCTGCCGGGCGCGAGTTCAGCGAGGCCGCGTGCCGGGTGCTGGACGTGGACGGCTCCCGCTGGGTGGCCGGATCGATCGAACTCGACGGCGGCAGTCTGCGGTGGACGACGCTCTCGGGCCTGGTGCTCGCGCGGCCCTTGTCGGCCATTGCCCGCGTCGATTTCTCCCAGGGCAAGGTCGTCTACCTGAGCGACCTGGAGCCCGAGTCGGTCGAGTGGACGCCGTTTTTCGGCAGCGACGCGCGACTAGAGGCGATGTCACGCTTTTTCGGCCCCCGCGAGGACCAGGGGCTCCGCTCAGGACCGCTGGAGCTGGAGGGCAAGCAGTACCAGAAGGGGCTGGCGCTACACAGCCGCACCAGCATCGTCTACCGGCTCCCCGGCGACTTTCGCCGATTCAAGGCGATCGTCGGCATCGACGACCGCGTGCGGCCGCGCGGCACCGCGCGGCTGCTGATCCACGGCGACCAGCGCGTCCTGTTGGAAACGACGATCGCCGGGACCAATCCGCCCATGTCGATCGATCTGGACCTGACGGGCGTGCGGCGGCTGGGAATCCTGGTCGATTTCGGAGACGATCTGGACGTGGCCGACCATGTCGATCTCTGCGAAGCAAGGGTGGTGAAATGAGAGCGGCGATCGGCATTTACCTGCTGCTGGCGGCGACTTCGACGGCCCTGGCCGACGTCGATCCGGCGGTGCTCGAAGCCGAGGCCCGGCGAATTGCGGTCATCGATCGGGCAAAGGACTCCGTGCTGGCCGTCTTTTCCGCCGACGGCAAGGGCGGCGGATCGGGCGTGGTCATCTCGCCCGACGGCTACGCCCTGACCAACTTCCACGTCGCCAAACCCTGCGGCAACGCCATGAAGTGCGGCATGGCCGACGGCAACGTCTACGATGCGGTGATCGTAGGCGTCGATCCGACGGGCGACGTGGCGCTCGTGAAGCTCTTTGCCCCAGACGGAAACGGCGATTTTCCCCACGCCGAGTTGGGCGACAGCGACGACGTCCGCCTCGGCGACGGGGCCCTGGTGATGGGTAACCCGTTCCTGCTCGCCTCCGACTTCCAGCCCACGGTCACCTACGGCATCATCTCCGGAGTGCACCGTTACCAGTACCCGGCCGGAACGCTGCTGGAGTACGCCGATTGCATCCAGACCGACGCCTCGATCAATCCCGGCAATTCGGGCGGGCCGCTGTTCAACGCCGCCGGGCGGCTAATCGGCATCAACGGCCGTGCCTCGTTCGACAAACGCGGCCGCGTCAACGTCGGCGTCGGATACGCCATCTCCATCAACCAGATCCGCAACTTCCTGGGCTGCCTTCACGGCGGGCGGATCGTCGACCACGCCTCCTTGGGCGCGACGGTCGGCTTTGACGGAGAGGGCCGCGTCGTCGTGATCGATATCCTCGAAGACTCGGACGCCTACCGCCGCGGCCTGCGCTACGACGACGAGATCGTCAGCTTTGGCGGCCGGCCGATCACCACCCCCAACGGTTTCAAGAACGTGTTGGGCATCTACCCGAAAGGTTGGCGGGTCCCGCTCAGTTTCCGGCGAGGCGGCCGGCGTTACGACGTGCTGGTGCGGCTGGCCGGCGTGCACAGCGAGGGCGAGCTGATCGAAAAGACGCTCGGCCGCAGCGCCCGGCCGCCGATGCCGATCCCCGAGCCGGACGGTGAGCCGGGCGGCGAGGGCGAGCGTCCGCGAGGCGATCACTCCCCCAAAGATCGCCAACAGCCGATCCCGATGCCGGGCGGGAAGAGAGGGCCGCAGCCGCCTTCGGGCAAACAACCACCCATGCCCGCGGTCGTCCAAAAGCACTTTGAAGAGCGGCGGGGCTACGCCAATTTCTACTTCAACAGGCTGCACCGTAAACGTGTTTGGGATGCTTGGGCCGCGTCGGGCAGTCTTGCCCAAGCCGCCGATGACTGGACGATCGCCGGGCCCCTGGAGGGTGGCGGCCGGTTCCGTTGCGAGATTGGCGACGGCGGGGCGGCCATCGACTTGCCCGCCGGCCGGACGGAATGGAAAGCCGGCGAGGAACTTGGCGAGGCCACCCGATTGCCCGGCCAACGACCCGAGGCCGTTCGCGGCGGCTTCCTCCCGGCTCTCTATCTCTGGCGCCGCCTGGCCGTCGAGGGGCCCGAGGGGTTCGGCGAAGTGTACTACCTGGGCACGGCCCCGCTGGCTGACGTTGACGGGCTGAGTGACGTGCTGGTGGGCCTGCACGCCGGCGCCGAGTGCTGGTTCTTCTTCGCCCCGGACGACGGCCGCCTGCTGGCCCTGGAGATGTTCGCGGAAGAAAACGCCGACCCTTGCGAGGTTCTTCTCTCGGAGTACCGTCAAGTCGGAGAAAGCACGTTGCCCGGGCGGATGGAAGTCCGCGGCGGCGACGACCTGTATGGCGTCTTTCAGGTGGAACAGTTCGATCTCGAAACGGAGAAGTCGGCCGGGCGTTGATCTTCCCACGTGCCGAAGATGCGGTTCGGGCACGAGAGCGCAACGAGAATTCAACGAATGGTTATGTTGAAGCGGTATCATCGACTTCCCAAGTCCTTCCGGCTGCGGTTGGGAGTGCTTGCTGCTGCGGTTCTGGCGGCGGCAGGCCCCGCTTGCGCCGCCGTGTCGGTCTACGAAGCGATCGATCGGGCGCAGCCGGCGATCGTGAAGATCTACGGCGCCGGGGGACTGCGCGGGCTGGAGCCCTACCAGAGCGGCCTCTTGGTCTCGGCGGACGGCCATGTCCTTACCGTCTTCAGCTACGTGCTCGACACCGACGCCATTGCGGCCACGCTGGCCGACGGCCGCAGGTTCGAGGCCCGGCTGCTCGGCGCCGATCCGCGGCTGGAGGTGGCCGTGCTCAAGATCGACGCGGCCGACCTGCCGCACTTCGACCTGCAGCGTGCCGTCGAGCTGGAGGCGGGCGCGCGGGTCTTGGCACTCAGCAATCTCTTCGGCGTGGCCACCGGCGATGAGCCGGCCAGCGTGCAGCACGGTTTCGTTTCCGTGAAGACGCGATTGCAGGCCCGCCGCGGCGTCTTCGAGACCACCTACGACGGCCCGGTTTACGTGCTCGACGCGGTGACGAACAATCCCGGCGCCGCGGGCGGCGCGCTGGTCGCGCGGGGAGGCGAGTTGGCGGGCATGCTGGGCAAGGAGCTGCGAAACGCCCGCAACAACACGTGGTTGAATTACGCCATTCCAATCAGCGAGCTGCGGGAGTCGGTGGAGGCGATTGGCGCCGGCGGGTTCGTCGCCCGTCCTGCCGAGCCCGAAGGGAAGCCTGCCCGGGGATGGACCCTGGCGCGGCTGGGCATCGTGGCGGTGCCCGACGTGGTCGAGTGGACCCCACCTTACGTGGATTCCGTTCGTCCCGGCTCTCCCGCCGCCCGCGCGGGGCTGCGGCCTGACGATCTCGTGGTGCTGGTGGGCGATCGGCTCATTCGCTCGTGCAAGGCCCTCAACGAGGCATTGGAGCACGTCGACTGTGAAGATCCGCTGAATCTCACGGTTCAACGGGAGCAGGAGCTTGTGGAGTTCGTTCTGGAAGCCTCGAACGAAGAGAACTCGGGCCAGCCATGATCCGTACGCTTGCCGTCTTGCAGAGAAGACTTGGGGTTTTTCCCGGCAGCTTGAAGACCTACTTCAAGGCCCTTTTGGCCGCCGCGTGCTGGACGGCCTGCCTCGTGCCCTGCTGCTTTTCGGCTCGCGGCGACGATCTGGCGTTGCTCGAAGAGCAGGCGTTTCGCGCCGCGGTGGATCGCGTGGCGGGCGCGGTCGTCGAGATCGAGACGGTGGGCGGTCTGGAGCGGGTGGAGAACGTGCTTTTCGGCACCGGATCGACGACCGGGCTGGTGGTCGATCCCGACGGCTACATCCTCTCCAGCGCGTTCGCGTTTCTGAATCAGCCGACTTCGATCCTGGTAAGGCTTCCCGACGGATCCCGCCGCCCTGCCCGCCGTGTCGCCACCGACCACAACCGCCTGGTCGTGCTCCTGAAGATAGACGTCGACGAGCCCCTGCCCGTGCCCGAGGTCGCCCGGCGCGATCAGATGCGGGTGGGGGCTTGGGCGATCACGGTGGGGCGGACCTTCGAAGGCGACCGGCCCAACCTCGCCGTCGGCGTCGTCAGCGCGCTCAGCCGGATCTGGGGTAAGGCCATCCAGACCGACGCCGCCGTTTCGCCCGGCAACTACGGCGGGCCGCTGGTGGACGTCCACGGCCGCGTGCTCGGCCTTGTCGTGCCGCTCTCGCCGCAACAGGGCGAAACCGTTGCCGGCGTCCATTGGTACGACTCGGGCATCGGCTTTGCCGTGCCGCTCTGTGATCTGCTGGAAATTCTCGGCAGGCTCAAGGAGGGTGAAGACCTCTATCCGGGTGTGACCGGCCTCGGCTTTCCCCGGGAGGCACTCTACACGTCCAGCCCGGTGATCGAAGGCATTCGCCGCGGATCGCCTGCCGACAAGGCCGGGCTCGAAAAAGGAGATCAGATCGTCGCGATCGGTGGCCGCCCGGTTGCCCGGCCCGCCGACGTCCGCGAGGAGATCGGCCGCCGCTATGCGGGCGACAAGCTCAAGGTGGTGGTGCTTCGCGGCGACAAGCGTCTTGAGCGAGAGATCGAGCTGGTGGCCGCCCTTCCCGCCTACGTCCCGCCGTTTCTCGGCATCCTGCCCGCTCGAGAAGCCTCGGCCGATGACCGGACTGCGGCGGGCGTAATCGTCCGCTACGTCTATCCGGGTGGTCCGGCCGAGAAGGCCGGGATCGAGCCGGGGGATGCCATCATCCGATTTGCGGGCGAGCCGATTCAAGATGCCGACGAGCTCCGCCGCCGCGTGGCTGTTTTCTTGCCCCGCGAGCAGGTCGAGCTGGAGATTCGCCGCGGTACGGCGATCGAGAAACGCAGCGTTCAACTCGCCCGGCTGCCCGAGGCCCTGCCGCCGCCGGCGCTGCCGCCGGCCGCGACCCGCCCCGCCGCCGGCGATGAAGATCGGGCCGGCAGGGGGCGGATCCGCCTGAAGATCCCGGAATTCGAGAACCGGGCTTGGGCCTACGTGCCCGAGAACTACGACCCGGCTGTGCCGCACGGAGTCGTGGCGTGGCTGCACGCACCCGGCCAGTGGGACGCCGATGCGTTGATTTCCGAGTGGAAGCCGCACTGCGAGCAGGATCACCTGATCCTCCTGGCACCCGCATCGGCCGACCCCGACGCCTGGCGGACCACGGAGATCGAGCTGGTGGCCAGATTGCTGGGCGAGATCGCTTCGGCCTACGTCGTCGACCGGGATCGCGTCGTGGTGGCTGGACAGGACTCGGGCGGGACGTTAGCCTATCTGGTAGCCTTTCGCGAGCGCGATCGGGTTCGGGCAGTGGCCGCCGTCGATGCTCCGCTCGGCGACCGTCCGCCGGAGTATGACCCGGACCAGCCGCTCGCCGTCTATGCGGCCACCAGCGGCGAGTCCCCCTTTGCCGGCGTCGTCGACGAGGGGCTTGCCCTGCTGCGGGCCGGCAACTATCCGGTCACGGTCAAGCCGTTGGGCGAGGAGCCCCGGCCGCTTGCGGCCGACGAATTGGCCGAGCTGGCCCGCTGGATCGACATGCTCGATCGGATTTAGAATCGGCTCGAAAACAATTTGGAGCAACCTGGGGACGGTCCTTGTTCTCGCGCAGTGACAGTGGGCCGGTTCCCTTGGGAAGTGCAACTCGGGATGGAATGCGACGTCACGCCGTCGGGATGATCGCCTTGGCGCTGCTCGTTGCCGCCCTGGCACTCTGGCTCTGGCCGCAGGGCAGCGCCCAGGAGGCCCTGCTGGGAGCGCTGCTCCGCGTGGGGTTGGTGATGGGCGCGTGGTGGCTGGCCTATCCCGAGGTCGAGAAAATGCCGCCGTGGCTGCTGGCGGCCATCCCGCTGTTGCTGGTGGTGGTGGCCTACCGTCCGAAGTGGTTTCTGATCCTGCTTCCCATCGTGATCGCGCTGGCAATCCTCCGGCCTCGGCCGCCGCGATAGCCGCATCGGCCTCGGCCACTCCCCTTCTCTTTTCTTCCCAGCACGGCCTTCGGTCACAACGAAACAGGGAGCAGGTCATTGGAATGATGGAATGATGAGGGACATCGGTGTCGAATCCCATCATTCCAATATTCCATCACCCCAACACTCCACAACATCCGCACACGGTGCGCGATTGTACCGGAGGAAGGCTTTACCCCGGCGTATCGAGGTAAGGGTCCTGGCCCATTTGCCGCTGCATTTTCTTGCGTTGTTTCTCGAAGTACATCAACGCGCGGCGGTCGCGGAAGTGGTGGCGTTCGACCTTCTTCTGCGCCTTGCGGAACAGCCCTGAGAGCTTATCGAACGAGCCGTTGGCGCTGGCGGCGCCCATGGCCTCGAGCTTGTGCGCGTTCTTGGGGCCGAGGCCGTTCAGCAACAGCTCGT
>Ga0180437_10010626_pt1 | contig 11188 bp, 10 predicted proteins | sample SS_ome_4_FD_132410 | JGI IMG/M metagenome (GOLD analysis project Ga0180437, IMG submission 132410) | Hypersaline lake sediment archaeal communities from the Salton Sea, California, USA - SS_3_D_1 metaG | ecosystem: Environmental > Aquatic > Non-marine Saline and Alkaline > Hypersaline >... | reverse complement strand
AATAATCTCTACCAAAAAGGGGCTGTTATATTCATAGCGGCCCCTTCTAATTAATTCCCAAATCTGACCAGATCGCCACAAACTGCAACAAAAATAAGATGATGGTGTCATAATAGTCATTTAAATCACTATATAAAAAATAGCATGGATCATTGTCAAACTCCTAAAACTCAATTTTCCAAAAAAGTTTCAATTGAATCTTATTTAATGGGCCTGTTGAAAAAGTCCATACTGGTAAAAAACAGCATCTTTTTTCGAAAAACACGCTTTCTCTAAGTCCTTCATATTTAATAATATGTGAACTTAGAATCAAAAGTGCTTTTCAAAAAAATCTGCAATTTTTTACAAAGTAGCGACTTTCTAAACAGGCCCTTAATTTATTAACACTAATATTTTTATAATATTCATGAGATAATTCTATGGAATATAAAGTAAAATATATTATTTTGAAGTCAAGTGACTATAAACCCTCTAATTTGGAACTCAGGCTATGACTAAAACAAGTAACTACAAATTTATGATCTTCTTTAGACTAATCGCTGGTCTAGTTTTATTGGTATTTGGAATTATACATTTCCTTAAGCCCGAACCTTTACAGAATATATTAATTGCCAGTGGTATCCCAATGGTTGAACTAAACCTCTATCTTGTGCCTTTTGCCGAAACTTTATCTGGAATACTCATGTTACTTGGCTGGTATACCCGTATTGGTGGGCTTATTGGCGCTGGAACTATGCTGGGTGCTGTCTACTCAACAATTGTGCTAGCTAAAATGACAGTAGCTAATCTACCCGATGGCTTGACAGAAATTCCATTTGTTCCCGCCTTACCTATCCCTATTGGCGTATTAATTTGTACATTAGTAATAATAATTCTAGGTGGTGGCGCTTGGAGTTTAGATCTATATAATCAAAGAACAAATTAATAACAATTAATATAAAAAGACTTTATTTAGCATTTATTGTATAATCATTTCCTCCATAAAGGAATAATATGTTAACAATAAATCAAAATAATCCCTTTCAGGCCACTTGGAATGACGCTAATAATAAGCTGAACCCTAATAAGGGTGACTGTTTAGAGCGTACGATCAGAAAAATTAAAAATTTTATTTTTTATATTCCTAATAGCTTGATAGCTTGCTGTGTTAATCCCAGACCTGAATCAACATATACCCCTTCACGCACTGTTGAGCAAGATCAAGGCACTATTTCCTTTAGAAAAGAAATTATTACCCCAGATGAAGTTCATTTACAAGCAAATGTCCATATTATAGAAAATTCTAATACACATACACCTACAATAATTTTATTTAATCCTTTAGGAACTTCAGATTCTGTACATCGGAATTTAAAAAACGCACTACTTAATAAAATGTGCAATGTTATCACCTTTGATTATCGTGGACTAGGTAGTACCTGGAGGGCTAAAGACCTTGTTGTTGATGGCGAAAGCGTTTACCAATATGTAACTAATGAATTAGGTATAACTGCTAATAAAGTGCACTTTTATGGACACTCTTTAGGTGGAGCCATTGCAGCTCAAGTTAAAGCTCTACACCCTGAATCGCAAGGTAAATATGTAGGAGATCGAACTTTTAAATCTGTAAAACTCTTTCTCGCATCTAATTGCTCCCTAACAAGATTTGGACAACTACTACAACAGATTACTTTTATAATTTCTTATATCTTTCTTACCTTCCCTATTTACATCTTAGGCTGGGAATGGGACGGTGGACAGGCATTGTCTATTATGCATGGAGAAAAACGTATTATCTATCACCCTAATGATGGTTTAATACCTTTTCGAGCAAGTCTTGCTGCAGTCTCTAAAGACAACACCAAAGAAACTATTCGACTAGATTCACATGTTACTAGTTTTTCCGGAACACATTTTCCTCCGATAGACCAACACCAAACAGATGAAGATAAGTCTGCGTTAGAAGTCGTTACAAATTTTTTAATGACGGAAAACCTGCATTAGGGTCCTGTTTAGAAAGTCGCTACTTTGTAAAAAATCTAACATGTTTCTACCAAAACTCTATACATTTTCTTACCGAAGAAAGAGCCTGGAAACATCCTGATAGGTAATATACACAAAAAACATGATAAGTAGGATTACAAAAGGGAGAACTAATCTTTCCATGGTTTTTGAAGATATTGGCTTTTTTGTGATCATCTCCCAAATAGAAAAGGAAATATGGCCACCATCTAAAACCGGTATTGGCAATAAATTAATGATACCTAGATTTAACGAAATTAGAGCAATCCAATAAAGCGCTTCTTTTATACCTGTTTTCCAACCATCGTGCATTACTTTGACAATTCCAACGGGTCCAGACAACCATTTAGGACTAAGCGTTCCTGTTGCTAACGACGAAAGGGTGTACCAAGTTTCAAAAATAACCTCTTTGAAAACGGTAATTGGCGTTGGATTATACACTACAGATTGATCCTGAAGCCTTGATCCTAAAAATAGATATTTATATTTTGTAGAAAAATCTTTTTGGCCAGCAAAAGAATTATCAGTTGGATGTATACCTTTTTGTTGATCAAGAAATTCCTTGTGAGAAATTGGTGTAATTGGCTTTAAAACTTTAAAATGGTCGTTTTCTAAATTTTTTGCATTTGTTCCAATCTGATTTGCAAGTATGGCCAAATTTTTCCAATCAACACTTTTTATAAAAGCTTCATCTTCATTTTCCCAAGAAACTAAAGGTCTATCAATAGCTTTTTGAACAATCAGACTTATCTTTTTCTCCCTCATCTTTTCAAATAATGACAGACCACTTGTAACTTTTTCACCAAATACAGCAATAATTTGATCACCTATTTGCAAAGGTATATCTAGTCCATTTGCCTTATATTGATTTTTATTACTTTCTTCTATTAAATCGCTATCTATGTAAGAAAACTTTGCATCTACATACCCTAGAGAGTCAATTTCATATGGGATACTATACAAATTTTCTACGGATTCTTTCAGACCTAGTGCTCTTTTCCAATCGAGAAATTCATCTTTTTGAAAAGCTGTTAAATGTAGATCCCCGATAGGAACCCTTGGAGCTCTAACCTGTAGCGTTTTGCCATCTCGGAGAATTGTCAAGAAAACAGACTCTTGATTGACTATATGACCTAATTGATTCGCAGAAAAGATAAACTCTCCATTGGCCCAAACAATCCTATCCCCTTTACTAATTTCACTACCATACATAGGGGAATATTTGCCTGTTTTCTGATCCCAACTATCGAATATCAGATAACTTGCAGGACTTAAAATGCCTATTGTACGCATCCCTTTCATCATTTGTGGAATGTAATACGAGGGAAGATCATATTGATAAGACACCTCTTTGCCCGTTGCATAATCAATTTTTTCACCAGAAATATCAATTTCATTTTCACTTAGTATGCCATTATAAACAAGATCTCGAAAGCCGTTAAATGGTTTCCCATTATAAGTTTCAATCAAATCACCTGGCTTCACTCCATTTTCAGCAAGCTCTGATGCTGGATCCATCCATCCAATAACCTTTGTAAACTCTTCAAAAGGCTTCATCCGGCCACCGGTTGCCCAAATCAACGTAAAAATAATTAGTGCAAAAACAATATTAACAATAGGACCCATTAAGGCTACTTTAATCCGATCCGCAGGACGCTTACCGTAAAAACCATCTTTTATCTCATAAGGCTCTTTACCATTTTCTTTTTCCATTCCAGCAATTTTTACATACCCTCCAAACAAGAGAAAGCAAATCTGCCACTTAACGCCTTTATGCATCCAAGTATAAATCGGTTTTCCAAATCCAATACTAAAAATTTCAACACGCATCTTAGCGCGCCTTGCCATAATGTAGTGACCCAATTCATGGATAAACACCAAGAAACTTAAACCTAAACCTGCAAGAACAATATATAAAATATTTAAAATCATAATTTTTTATACCATAGAGGCTTGTAATCTGGCCTCTCTATCAACTTCTAATATTGAATCGACACTTAATTCTTTTAAAGTTTTGTGCCCATCTGTTAATGTTACTAACTTTTCTGCAATATCAAGCCAGCTTACCTCACCTTGACAAAAACGTTCAACCAATACCTCATTTGCAGCATTTAAAAAGCAAGGGTGCGTTCCCCCTTTCCTTAGTGCATCATAAGCTAAATCAAGACATCTAAATTTTTGAGCATTTGGCAAATAAAATTCAAACTTACTGTGTTCTATAAAATTAAATGGTTTAGCTCTCCGGATTTTTCTCTCTGGATGTGTCAAGGCATATTGAATAGGCATCTCCATATCAGGGACGCCTATCTGAGCTTTGATCGATCCATCAATAAATTCTACAAAACTATGCACTAAACTTTGAGGATGAATCACAACTTCTATCTTTTCAATAGGAAGATCAAAAAGCCATCTAGCCTCCATCACCTCAAATCCTTTATTCATCAAAGTAGAACAGTCAATACTCACCTTATTTCCCATAGTCCATGTTGGGTGATTACATGCATCGAGTACTGAAACATTTTTAAGATCTGTAAGCTCATGATTTAAAAAAGGCCCACCTGAAGCGGTTAATATGACTCTATTTACACTTTCTATAGACTCTCCCTGAAGGCATTGGAAAATTGCACTGTGCTCACTATCGATAGGAATAAGTTTTACATTATGTTCTTTTGCCAAGTTAAATATATATTCACCGGCAGCTACTAATATTTCCTTATTTGCGAGACCAATATCAATCCCACTTTTAATAGCCTTTACAGCAGGCAAAATTCCTTTCGATCCCACCATTGCCAATACTGCAAAATTTGCATTATGCCAGCTTGCAACCTCACAGAGACCATCAACACCACAAACAATATTTACGCCAGAACAGCGTCTTTTTAATTCAAGCGCAGCCTTTTCTTCAAATACAGCCACAACTTCCGGTTTAAATTCATCAATTTGCGCTTCTAATAAATCAATATTGTTTTTCGCTGCTAGACCCACAACCTTTACAGATTTCCCTAGATTGCGTACTACATTCAATGTTTGACGCCCAATTGATCCTGTACTTCCTAATAGACTGATGGCCTTTGTCACATAAGCTCCATGTATATATGCTTCTATAATAAAATATCATTTAAGCTTAGTAAAAGTCAACTTGGATTAGCTGCAGTTACCCTAGAAACTGCATTAAAAAAATATTTAGCCAAAACACCCTTTTTAGGGGCAAACAATACACTCGCACCCCAAATAAAAAATTGACAAACCACCACAAGACCTGCTGTTGAAAGAGGTAAACCATATACAGACAAGAAGTGTCTAGAAAGGGCCACTGCAATTATTGCACCTAGTGCAGATGTAAGACATGCTAATAAAATCATTGATCTTAATCGATTGGTGTAAAGTCTTGCGGTCAATGGCGGAATGACTATAAGTGCCAATACTAAAACCACTCCAACAGCTCTCAATGCTCCGATAACCGTTGCGCTCGTCTGAAGGAGCAATAAATAAGTAAAAGCCCAGTTGGATATTTTTGAAAGCTTTGCAAAATTACTATCAAATGAGGTAATTAAATATTCTTTAAAAAATACTACTGTTAAAAGCACATTGCTCAATAAAAGGAATAATGCAATTTTCAAGTCATCTTTATGAACCATATCAATATTACCCATTATTATTTCCGATCCGATATGGGAATTTCTTGTGAAAATAGTTACTAAAACAATACCAATTGCAAATAATACAGTAAAAACCAACCCTATACTCGCATCTTTTTGTAATTTTAAAACTCGATTAAAAAAATCTGTTAAGAAAAGTGTTAAAAGACTAGAGATAAAACTTGCAAGCATAAGCAATTGCATATCAATTTGAAATGGTTTTTCTATATCCTTGAAAAAAAACCATTGAAGTATCACATGCGCAATTACAATCCCAATCAAAATCGTATGCGAAATGGAATTTGCAAGCATTGTCATTTTTCTAAGAACTAGGAAACTCCCGATAAGGGCACATGAAATGCCAATGAATACCAACACCAACACCTGAATTTCATCAATTGCTAAATTTTCAATAGAACAATTGCCTGCAATGAAACTTGCAAATGTGTAAAAAAAATGTTTTATAACACCGAAAAAATTCAATCCCCAATAACTCATCCATCCCCCGCAGGTATAATTTGATCATGTGGATCTAACTTTGGATCTTTTAACAATTGACTTAATTTTTTTTCTAAATTCGGAGTTATAATATGCTCCATTTCTTCTGCACTTTTATGAACATTTTCTGCCAAATACCCTAAATGTGTGTATAAATAAACTTCCCAAAGTCGATGCAAACGAATAATGCGACAAGCTTTTTTAGTTCCTTTATCTGACAAAATATAGAGTTTGTTTTCCTTACTAATCCATCCTTGAAGTCTCATTAAACAAACAACAATTAATAAAATTGGAGCAAAAATACGATGCCGTCTTCCAAGTTGAATAAAACTTTGACCTGAACCGGTTTTATACATTTCCTTTAAAATATTCTCTCTCAAAACCTTAAGCTGAAATTTTTGCCTCCGATATAGTCTCGTCACTAATCCTCGATTGGGAGCTAAGATTAGGCAAAGAAAAGTAATGCATGCAGCAACAATCAAAATCATTGGCCCTGTAGGCAAAGAGACTCTCCAAAGAGGTCTAACTTGCATTAAATAAATCGATAAATTCACGGAAAAATAATTTCCTAAAAAGCCACTTATTACTCCAAAAAACCCAGAAAATAAAAACATTTTCGATAAATTATTTGTTAACTGACGCGCTGCTGCTGCCGGTGCAATAAGCATTCCCGACATTAAAACCACACCTACACTTCGAATTCCAATCACGACTGCAATTACTATTAATATAAGAGTTAAAGATTCAATTAAATTTACCCTGAGGCCAAGTACTTTTGTATACATTTTATCAAATCCTATAGCTTGAATTTGATAAAATAAAAAAACCACAAACAATGCTATAATTAGCGTTAATATCGCATATAATATCACATGAATCGATAACATTGTTGCAGCTTGACCATAAAGAAACATTTGTATTTTTTGAAACCAAATCGGATGAGAAAACTGTAAGCGACTTGCAAAAAAAACACCAAATCCTAAAAACGTTGATAAGACAAAACAAAGAGCACTATCACTTTTAACCGACAGTTTTTCTTCCATAAACGTAATCAAGCGCATCCCTAATAAAGAAGAAATTAGAGCTCCAATCAATAATACAAACGGGAAAACTCCTGGTGCTTTTGTAAATAGACCGGCACACATAAGTACACTCAAAGCTATTCCAGGATATGTAGCATGAGATAATGCCTCTCCTATTAGAGATCGTCTTTTAATAAACACTATTACAGCCATTATTGAAGAAGCTAAGCACATCAACATTGAACTAATCGTTGAAGCTTGTAAAACAGGATCTGTAAAAAATTCCCAAAAGGGAATCAACTTATTCATTATATTTTAAACCTTCCTGACTTTTAGAAGTTAAATTTAAAGCCTCTTCAAAAATTAATCCACCTTGTCCAAATGTTTTTGTTAAATTTTCCATAGTGTACACCTTTTCGACAGGTCCTGCAGCGATAAGCCGTGTGTTAAGCATCACCACAGTATCAAAATAATTTTTTACTGTATTTAGATCATGATGAACAACAAATAAGGTCTTTCCTTCTGAAACTAACTGCTTAAAAATATCGATAATGAGCTGTTCTGTTGTCTTATCTATACAAACAAATGGTTCATCGAAGAAAAATACATCTGCATCTTGCAATAAAGCTCTAGCTACAAAAAGTCTTTGCTGCTGCCCCCCCGATAAATCTCCTATATGACAGTCAGCAAATTGATCCATTTTAAGGCTTTTTAAAACCTCTAAAACTCTTTCTTTTTCTCGCCGGCTTGGTCTTTTAAACAAACCTAAAGTGCTGTAAAGTCCCATTTGAACAACTTCAAACACCGTAATCGGAAAATCCCAATCAATACTTTTTCTCTGAGGAACATACCCTATCTTCCCTTTCATCTCGACATTGTCTTTTCCGAAAAAGTCAATTTCTCCAGATAATGGTTCAAGCAATCCTATCATTGTCTTAACTAATGTAGTCTTCCCCGCTCCATTTGGACCAATAATCCCAACACAAGACTGCCTAGGAATCGAAAAATCAAGATCCCATATCACAGGCTTTCTGTCATAACTAACTGTTAAATTTTTTATGTTAATTTGTTTTTTCATTATCCGTTCCTAAATTTCGACAAATAACCTCAACGTTATGATCTAACATCTCAAAATAAGTATTCCCTCCCATTGTATCACCAAATAAAACATCATTTGCCAATATAGTATTCATCCCTTTACGCCGGCACGCATCAACTACTTTATGTAAAGAATCCTGACTCAAATTCCTCTCTGAAAAAATCACAGGGATTTTATGTGTTAACACATACTTTACGACAGATGAAATTTCTAAAGGGCTAATTTGTTCATCCGGAGCCAATCCTTGGATAGCCACAACATGATTGTTCCAAGTGGCTCTTTCTCTTTGAAAATCATCAACAAAATAGCACCTTACAAAATAATTAAAAGCATCATGAGATGTAACGAGATATCGCTTTTCTATTGGAATTTGTGCTAATTTTCTTTTAATAATATTATGTTGATTATCAAATGCATATAAAGCAATTTGTGCATTTTTTTGGAAATCTTCGGCATGTAAAGGATCAAGTTTTGTTAAATTCTCAGCGATTGGGTTAATGCATTTTTTCCAAATCGTTAAATCCATCCAAATATGGGGATCTACCTGACCTTGAATATATATAATCTCCTTCGGATGGCTCTTCATGACCTCATCACCTAAAAAAACAACATTTTTATGCATCTTTAATTGATGACTTATGCTCGCAGAATGTTCTAAAGATAATCCATTTGCAAAAATTACCTGCGCTGTTGCAATTTTTTCTGCATCACCTCTCACAATCTCGTATGAATGGGGATCTAAGTCGCCCTCAATGAGAGAGATTATCTCAATATTTTCTCCTCCTATACGACTCACTAAATCTTCAATAATGGGGGTGGTGGTTAAAACTTTAATTTTATCATTACATCCCATCCATTTATTTAGTTTTGATATATTTATGTCAGAAGCAGTTGAGCATGCATACATTCCAAATAAAGCTAAAAAACTAATACCAAACAAAACTGTAGTAATAATTCTTTTTCTTAAAGATTTTTTAATATATCCCATGTATAAATTCCTTGTTGACATCCGGAGTTAAAATGAAAACGGAGTCCATAATTTCCTATTTTTTCAATTTCTTTAACTTCAACCCTAGGGTCCAGAGCCTCTTCTTCTATTACTCTAATACCTGAAACTTCATCTACGCACCTAGCACAGGGGCATTGTTTTTGCAAATCTGCATAACTTGCATTTATTTCAACTCCATCGAGTTTAATTGAAAAATGAAGATCATCTTGCTTATTCAGTTCAAAAAATGTTTTTTTTACACAAGTATGATCGCATATTTTATCCAAGATCTCAATTCCAATTTCTGTTAACACTTGTTTAGCTACTTTAGCCCCCTTTCCCTCAAAAATAGATTTACCGTTATCTAATCTATTACAAAGCTCTTCATCTAAAGGAACTTGACCTAAAAGAGGGATCTGAAATTCTTTTGCTAATTGAATACCTCCACCACTTCCGAAAATAAAATGTTTTTCAAAGGAAAACGGATCTAAATAATAACTCATATTTTCAATAACACCCAAAATAGGCACTTGCATCTTCTGGAAAAGTTCAACTGATTTTTTTACATCACTTACAGAAACATTTTGTGGAGTTGTTACAACTACAGCTCCATCTAGAGGAATTGATTGCATTAATGTTAAATGAATATCCCCTGTTCCTGGCGGTAAATCAATTAAAAGTATATCTAAATCACTCCACTTTACAGATTGAGTAAAGCGTTTAATCATTGCATTGACAATCGGAGCTCGAATCGCTGTATTTAATTTATTTTTATTAAAATAACTTATAGACATTACTTCAATGTTGGAAGAGTGGGCTGGATAAAGCCAACCATCTTTTTCAATAGGGGGCTTTTGATGAGGCAACATCACCCTCAAAGATGGACCATATATATCTGCATCTAAAACACCTACCTTTATTCCTAATGATTTTAAAACATAGGCTAAACAAACAGTTATAGAAGATTTACCTACCCCTCCTTTTCCAGAACCTATTGCAATTACTTTAGTGTTTTTTAAAGGCTTTTCATTATTTAATATTTTTAATTCCATCAGAAATTTTATCCTTTATTTATTTTCATAGAATACTACTTAATAACAGTAATAATCAATAGTCTTGCAGAAAACTTGATTTTGTTTTACTATCCGTCAAAATAAAAAGCTAAAAAAAAGCTTGTTAATTTTTTTAAAAATATTCAATAATTTTTTTTGACACTCTGAGATTTTAAAAAGGAAGGTTAATATGACATACAATGAAAATCAATATAAAGGCACAAAGCCACTAGAGCATGAAGATATCGAATCTGTTATCGAAAAAGCAATCAAAAAAGTACAAGGTCGAAAAGAAAACGATTTATGTAAATATCTCCCAATGGCAAGTGGAGGCTATATGCACCATTTTACATTACGTAAAATGAAATTAAAACAACCTAAAGAATTAATGACTTTAATTGAAAAATTTATTATTAAATCTGACAAACCAAATGTAATCGCACCGAAACAAAGAGCTGCTAGAGGTTCTAGAAAAAGAAAAGATCAACTCACTTTTACAAAGAACCAATTAGAAAGACTTCTAAATATGGCACGCTTAAGTGGTGATAAAGAAATGGTTTCCGCGTTAAGTCCAAAAAAATCTTTAGCAACTTGTAAAAGAGATTTGATTTTATCTATCCGTCAAGGTGTTGTTGATACTAGTCTTTGGAATGCCTATGTTGAAAGCTCACGAATATCTAGTGAATTAGAGAATGAAACAGATCAGAATCATTCTTTCATATCTGAAAATTTATTTTCATCTATTGAATCATAAAATTTGAAAAAGGGTCTACAAGACATAATACTGTAGACCCTTTTTTATCACTTGATTTATATCTGAAAATCTCTACAATAGTGGGGTGATGTACACAGAAGTTGTTTCAAAAAACAAGTTTTTATAAAACTTATTT
>Ga0180437_10010625_pt1 | contig 11188 bp, 13 predicted proteins | sample SS_ome_4_FD_132410 | JGI IMG/M metagenome (GOLD analysis project Ga0180437, IMG submission 132410) | Hypersaline lake sediment archaeal communities from the Salton Sea, California, USA - SS_3_D_1 metaG | ecosystem: Environmental > Aquatic > Non-marine Saline and Alkaline > Hypersaline >... | reverse complement strand
TGGGCACGATGCTTATCACCAGCACCGGTTTGCTCATTGTGGTTGGTGTGGTCTTGGACACCATGAAACAGTTAGAAGCTCAACTTTTGATGCGTCATTATGAGGGTTTCATCAAGTAGCGTCGTAGCGATGGCCATTTGGCCAGGCTCACGACGAGTGCGACGCCCAATCCAAAGCCGAGATCGAACCGGGGATGGCTCATGATTATCTTGAAATCGTCCCAGGAACTGGCCCGTATGCGTGAGGCTGGCCGCATCGTAGCCGAGGTTCTGGCCCGCCTTCGCGAGAAGGTCGCCCCCGGCGTCACCACTGCCGAGTTGGATGCTTTGGCTCATCAGATTATTGTCAGTTATGGGGCAAAGCCCTCTTTCAAAGGGTACCGGGGTTTTCCGGCTTCTTTGTGCGTCTCCGTCAACGAAGAGATAGTCCATGGTATCCCTGGCAAGCGGGTTCTGCGGGAGGGTGACATCGTCAGTATGGACGTAGGGGCCATCTACCGGGGTTATCAGGGAGACGCAGCGATTACCCTGGGCGTGGGAAAAGTGAATGGGACGGCCCAACACTTGATGGAGGTGGCGGCTGAAGCCTTACAGGTCGGTATTGCCCAGTCTAGGGTTGGAAAACGCACTGGGGACGTATCCTGGGCCATCCAGCGATGCGCCGAGAGAAATGGTTATTCTGTGGTGCGCGAGTACACGGGCCATGGCATCGGACGGGAGATGCACGAAGACCCGCAAATACCTAACTTTGGAGAGCGGGGACGCGGTGTTCTCTTGAAACCAGGTATGACCTTTGCTCTGGAACCTATGGTCACTTTGGGCGATTATCATACCAGTGTCCTGGATGATAATTGGACAGTCGTCACTCGGGATGGTCAATTGTCGGCTCATTTCGAACATACTGTGGCTGTGACCGAGGGAGGGCCGGAAATTTTAACTCGCTTGTAGAGTTTGCAATAGAGCGATGAGTCGCGGAAGGAGCGGGGACTATTATGAAAGTTAGACCGTCGGTTAAGAAACGTTGTGCCAAATGCAAGATCATCAAGCGACGGGGTGTGGTGCGCGTGATCTGCGAAAATCCGAAGCACAAACAGCGCCAAGGGTAAGCGTAATCCACATTCACAATACACAGAGGCAGGTATTGTGCATTGTGAATTCTCTCAGGGAGGTGGAAGATGGCTAGAATTGCTGGGGTTGATTTGCCCAGGGACAAGCGAGTAGAAGTTGCCCTGACCTACATCTATGGCATTGGCCGGACATCCAGCCGGGACATTTTGGGCCAGACGGACGTTAATCCCAACACCCGGGTCAAGGATTTGGCGGAGGCGGAAGTCAGCCGCTTGCGCGAAATCATTGATAGGGATTATCGGGTTGAAGGCGATCTACGGCGTGAGGTCACGATGAACATCAACCGTTTGCAGGAGATCGGTTGTTATCGGGGTATCCGCCATCGCCGTAATTTGCCTGTACGTGGTCAACGTACCAGGACTAACGCCCGTTCCAAGCGTGGCGCTCGCAAGACGGTGCCGGGTCGCAGGCGATCACGGGCCAAGAAGTAATTTGTTAGCCCCTATCGCCGTTGTACGATGAACGGGTGAACGGGCGATAGGCGCTCAGCGATAAAACAAAGTGAGAGAGGGCCGTAACGGCTCGAGTCAGGAGGGAGGACAGTGCGAGGAAAGCGTGGAGGGAAGAGGGGCGCTCGTCGCGAGCGCAAGCAGGTTCCCCATGCCCAGGCTCATATTCAGGCGACCTTTAACAATACGATCATTACTATTACTGACCAGCAGGGCAATGTTATCCTTTGGGGTAGTGGAGGGACAGCCGGTTTCAAAGGCTCGCGTAAAAGCACCCCCTACGCAGCTCAGATAGCTGCTCAGCAAACGGCCAAAAAGGCTGCCGACAATGGTGTGAGGGAGATAGACGTTTTTGTCAAAGGGCCTGGACCGGGACGTGAGGCGGCTATCCGTTCGCTACAAGCGGCAGGGCTCAGGGTGCGCTCTATCACGGATGTCACTCCTATTCCTCACAATGGGTGTCGTCCCCCCAAAAAGCGGAGGGTCTAACAATGACCGGTGAGCCAATGACCAATTGGGTTTGATCTCGATCATTGGGATTTGTTGATAGGGAGGTGTAATGGCCAGATATACGGGCCCGGCTTGCAAGTTGTGCCGACGTGAAGGGGAGAAGTTACTGCTAAAGGGTGAACGCTGTTTCACACCAAAATGTGCCATGGAGAGACGGGCTTATGCTCCTGGTGTGCACGGCCGACAAGCACAATTTCGGCGTAAGGAGTCAGATTACAGCTTGCAATTAAGGGAGAAACAGAAAGCGCGTCGCATCTATGGTGTGCTAGAGAGGCAATTCCGTCGCTATTTCAAAGAGGCCGAGAGGCGTAAAGGGTTGACTGGCGTCAATTTGCTCATCATCTTGGAAAGCCGACTGGATAACGTTGTTTATCGCCTGGGCTTTGCCGATTCGCGAGCTCAGGCTAGACAATTGGTGCGACACGGTCACTTTGATGTCAACGGACGGAAGACCAATATTCCCTCCTTTCTGGTTAAGGGGGGCGATGTGATAGCCGTGCGGGAGCGTAGCAGAAAATTAGCCTATTTCAGAGACCTGAGCACAGTCATGGAGCATAGGGTTGTACCTGAATGGCTGAGTCTTGATATTCCCAAAATGGAAGGGCAAGTTTTGTCCTTCCCTACGAGAGAGGATATAGATGCTTCTCTCAACGAGCAATTGATAGTGGAGTATTACTCCCGTTAGCGGCTGTAGGCGAAGGATTAGGGGATTAGGCCTAGCAATCCCCTAACCAACTAGCGGGCGGCAACTGGTCCCTGCGGTTTGAGGAGGGTGGTCTTTGTTGAATCTAGTTTTGCCCAAAATTGAATGTGATGCCAGCTCGCAGAACTATGGACGCTTTATCATTGGACCTTTGGAAAGCGGCTATGGCATAACCTTAGGCAATGCCTTGCGGCGGGTTTTGCTTTCTTCCTTGCCTGGGGCAGCAGTCACTTCTATCAGGATAAGCGGCATCCATCACGAGTTTTCTCCCATCTCTCATATCAAGGAAGATACAACGGCTCTGATCCTCAATGTAAAGCAGCTTCGCTTAAAGTTGCAAGGTGATGAATCGGCGCGCTTGCGCGTTGAGATACAGGGTGAAGGGGAGATCACGGCTGGCGACATAGAGTGCCCCCCTCATGTTGAAATCGTCAATCCTGATCTGCATTTGTTGACGGCCGATTCCAGCGAAGCTGAATTGGATATGGAGTTGGTTGTAGAGCGCGGGAAAGGTTACTCGCCTGCGGAGGAGCGGGGCAAACTTCCCATCGGAGAGATTCCTGTGGATGCTGTGTTCAGTCCCATTCGCAAAGCCAACTTTGCGGTGGAGCGGGCCCGTGTTGGGCAGATGACCAACTTTGATCGGTTGATCATGGAGATATGGACTGACGGCACCATCGAGCCTGAGGAGGCCCTGAGCAACGCGGCTCAAATTCTGGTTGAGCATTTATCGTTGTTGGTTGGCGTTGGCGAAATGCCGTCAAAAGAGGAAGAGGAAGAGGCTGTGGAGGGTCTTATCCCCAGTCGCATCTACGAGACGCCTATAGAGGAATTGGAGCTATCTGTCCGCGCCTACAATTGCCTGAAGCGAGCAGGAATCACAAAGGTGGGGGAGATACTGGAAAAGATGGCCTTGGGCGAGGATGAGATACTTGCCATCCGAAACTTTGGTAGGAAGTCGTTGGAAGAACTGAAGGAGAGGATGGGGGCCAAGGGTTTTTGGCCTACAGAGAGTGAAGAGGCCGCTGAAGAGACGGCTGAAGCAGCTTAGGTTGGGGCGGATCTTGAAAGGGAGCGATCAATTTAGTTTGTACATCGAAAGGTATCTGTGATGAGACATCGTGTAGCAGGTCGCCGTCTGGGGCGTTCCAGCGGCCACCGGCGCGCACTGCGTAGAAATCTAATAACCGAATTGTTTCGGCACGAACGGGTAAAGACGACCGAGGCGAAAGCTAAAGCCATCCGATCTGACGCCGAGAAACTGATCACCCTGGCCAAGCGTGGTTTGCGGGACGATAGCTATACCCTGCACGCCCGACGCCAGGCCGTGGCAGCCTTGAACGATCCAGCGATAGCCAAGAAGCTCTTCGATGAACTGGCCCCCCGTTATGAGGAGAGAGGAGGTGGCTATACCCGTCTCTACAAGCTGGGGCGGCGACAGGGTGATGGAGCACCGCTGGTCGTCCTGGAGTTGGTGGAGTAGGATGGTCGGTGAGGTCCAAGGGCCAAATAGGGAGGGATTTCGGACGGCGTGTCATGGCCGTCATCGAGTATGACGGCACCGATTACCTTGGTTTCCAGTTGCAAGCTGAAGGGCGAACCATTCAGAGCGAAGTAGAGCGAGCGTTGGCGGAAGTTACCCGCAGAGAAACAAGGGTCATCGGCGCTGGGCGTACGGACGCTGGTGTTCATGCAGTGGGGCAGGTCATCAGTTTCGTCCCCCAGTGGAGGCATTCTCTGACCGAATTACAGAGAGCCATGAACGCTGTGTTGCCTGAGGATATTGCTGTACATCAGGTAACGTGGGTGGCCGATGATTTTCACCCTCGTTTTAGTGCTTTGAGTCGCGAGTATCGCTATACCATATTGAACCAACCCCATCGTTCGCCTCTGGCCAGACGGTTTGCCTATCATTATCGCAAGCCTCTGGATTTAGAGGCTATGGACAGGGCGGCGAAATGCCTGGTGGGGTCTCACGACTTTGCCTCATTTGGACGCCCTCCCCAGGGAGAAAATACAGTGCGCCAGGTCTACCGAGCTGGGTGCACCAGGCAGGACTGGTTCATTTATTTTGACATTGTGGCCAATGCTTTCCTCTATCGTATGGTGAGAAATATTGTAGGCACGCTGTTGCCGGTAGGGATAGGAGAGCTTTTGCCAGAGGGGTATGAAGAGATTTTGCAGGCCAGGGATAGGAGAAGAGCTGGCCCTCCAGTTCCAGGGCATGGGTTGTGTTTAATGAGAGTGAACTATTAGCGTTGTCGCTCGTTAGTGGATGTGCAATGCTCAGCTTGATGGAAGGAGTTTCATTGGTGTGAAGACGTACACAGTGAGAAAAGGTGACATCAAACGGGAATGGTACGTGGTGGATGCGCAGGGTAGGACTCTGGGCCGCCTTGCTTCTCAAATCGCCAAGATTCTGCGGGGAAAACATAAACCCATCTATGTGCCCCATTTGGATTGTGGGGACTATGTCATCGTGGTGAATGCTGAAAAGGTGCGAGTCACAGGTAAAAAGCTGGATCAGAAATTCTACTACCGTCACTCGGGCTATCCCGGTGGGATCAAAAGTATTAACTTGCGGGACCAACTTCAGAAGCATCCCACCAGAGTTCTGGAGGCAGCGGTACGGGGCATGTTGCCCAAGAATCGGTTGGGACGGGCCATGATCAAGAAGTTGAAGGTATATGCAGGTGGTTCACATCCCCATCAGGCTCAGCAGCCCAAGGTATGGGAGTTGTAGGAGGCGTGGAAATGGCCGAAGAGTCGATCATTTATTATCAGGGGACAGGGCGGCGTAAGTCAGCTACGGCCCGAGTGCGGCTTTATCTTGGCGATGGTACCATCATCGTCAACGATAAACCAGCGGAGGAGTACTTTAGCCGTGAGCGCGACATATCACACTTGGCCAAGCCTTTAAAAGCTACGGCCACTCAGGATAAATTCAATGTAACAGTCAAAGTTAACGGTGGGGGTATCTCCGGCCAGGTAGGAGCTGTACGCCATGGTATCGCTCGGGCCTTGCTGGAAGCTGACCCTAGTCTGCGGCCCCTGCTCCGTAAAGGTGGCTTCTTAACCCGTGATCCACGGGCCAAAGAGCGTAAGAAGCCGGGTCTCAAACGCGCTCGCAAAGCCCCGCAGTACACCAAGCGTTGATTTAGATTCCCTGGAAATAGCCCCCTTCACTCATCAGCGAAGGGGGCTATTTCTTTGCCTTCTGCTTTGTTTGTACTTCCAAAAGACAAATTGGATAGCGGTTTACAGGTTACAGCAATGACCTGGTCACAGTGGACTCAGGGCAGAGGCGAGTTTCTGGATAGCGGTGGTCATAGCCGACGAAGGTTGGCTCAGCACCAAAGGCGTGCCACTGTTGATGGCTTGGATGAGCAGCTCAGGCTCGTGAGGGATTACTGCTTTGATAGGCCGTTTCAGGGCGTTCTGAATTGTTTCCAGGGACAGTCCACCTTGGGCAAAGATGTGATTCGCAATAGGTACAATTGCTTCTTCCGAAAGCCCTAGGGAGCGGAAAGCTTGGAGGGTGACAGTTGCCGCTTGAATGGAAGCTACCTCCGGGACTAGGACCAGTATGACTTGATCGGAGTGAATCAGGGCGGCCAGTGTCATGTCATCGAGGGAAGAGAGGGTGTCAACGATGGTGTAGTTGAAACCACTCTTGAGAACCGATAGAACACGCTCCACAGTCTTGGCGGTGATCGGGGCCGTCCTGGCTGGCGAGAGGGTGACGGGCAAGACTTTGACCCCTGATGAATGGGTAACCATGTATTTTTCGAGCAGGTCCAGGCTGATGGTGGCGTCTTCTCTTGATAGTTCGGCCAGAGAGCGTTTGGGTCTCAAGTTCAGCATGAGGGGCACGCTGCTTGATAGAAAGCATAAATCGAGTAGGGCCACTTTTTGATTGGGCTGTCTGGCCAATGCCACTGCCAGGTTGATGGCCAGGGAACTTGTCCCTACTCCTCCGCGTAGGCTGAAGAGGGCTATCGCTTGCCCGGGTTTTGTCTTGGCACGAGGCATTGATACCGCACTAGCCAACAGGCTTTCTACTTTGCTCACCAGTTCATCTGGGGTAGCTGTTTTGGTCAAAAAATCGTTGGCCCCTGCTTCCAAGGCAGTCTGTTTATCAATCTCCTGGATTCTGGCTGTAAAGACCATGATAGGGGTGTCTGCGGTACCCTCGTTTTGGCGTAAGCGGCGACAAACTTCGTAGCCATCAATCTGGGGCATCATCAGGTCAATGATGGCCAGATCGGGAGGTTGTTGGAAGGCTTTTTGCAAACCCTCTTCACCTCGGGTGGCGGTAACCACTTTGTGGCCTGCTTTCGTCAGGGAGAACTCTATTAGCCTTAAGGCGTGGCTGTCGTCGTCAATAACCAGGATTCTAGCCATTTCACCTCACTTTTCCTCGCCAGATGGTCCGGCTCATTGTGAAGGAGGGGCCTCACTGATGCAAAACAGCTCGATGCGCGACTTGTTCACCAGTACCGTACCCCCCGTAAAGGTGATATCTGGAAAGAGGCAGGGTGAAGCCACGGGGTTGCCGATGGAAATGAAATTTTCTGTGCCTTTGACCAAAAGGACTTGCATGTCGAGCTTGCCGATTGCTCGCAATTTGCCCCTGATTTCAAAGGAGGGTACCGTCAGGAATACATCATATAGTTGCTTGGCGAAATATCCGTAGGCATGGCGTTCGGACGTTTCCTCTTCAGCAGCCAGTACAGCGAAAGTGATGCCATCTTTTCTCAGGGATGCCAGTTTGTAGCTGGCGACTATCTCGCTTGGCTTATGGAGACGCGAGACAAAGGTCTCGTGCAATTCCAGGTAGGATGTGAGCCGGTCGTTCAGGTGGTCGGCCAGACTCCGCTTGCGCGTATCCGCTCTGGCGGATATGCGATAGGTGTGGGTGAAGAAATCAGCGGCTACAAATCCCCTTCCATAAAGGTCCATTGACTCTTCCCTCGATCTCCTCTGTCGTTTCTTGGTTCGGCTTGGCTTTCGAGTTTAGCCGTGACAGCAAGCGATTAACCAGTGCCAGCTTGATACACAATTTTGACGCCGGAGCTGGTTCCAATACGGGTGGCACCGGCCTCAATCATTTCTTTAGCTGTCTCCAGGGTGCGTATCCCTCCAGCGGCTTTGATACCCATGCTTGGACCTATCACTCGTCTCATGAGGGCCACATCCTCCACGGTGGCTCCACCGGGCCCAAATCCTGTCGAAGTCTTGACATAATCAGCGCCAGCTTTTTGGGCCAGTTGGCAGGCCATAGCTTTTTCTTCTTCGGTCAATAGGACAGCCTCGATGATCACTTTGCAGATGGCTCTGTTGTCGTGGCAGATGTGCGTCACTGTGGCAATGTCTTGTTCAACCAGTTCATGGTCTTCAGACTTGAGGGCACCAATGTTGATGACCATGTCAATTTCGGTAGCGCCGTGGTTGATGGTTTGCTGAGCCTCATAGGCCTTCACCTCGGGCAGGGTGGCTCCTAGAGGGAAGCCGATCACGGTGCATACTGCCACGGGGGAATTTCTGAGGAGTTTTGCAGCCAGTTTGACGTTAGTAGGATTGACGCAAACGGCGGCAAAGCTGTATTCCCTGGCTTCCTCACAGAGTTGAGCGATCTGATCACGGGTGGCTTCAGGCTTGAGCAAGGTGTGATCAATGAAGCTGGCTATTTTCGTTGGGTCACTATTTCTCATTGGGTTGTCCTCCGTCATAAAGTGTCTAAAGGGGCTGATGGGACTTCTAAGGTGTTGCCGCAAAGGAATAATGGGGTATGATCATCCAATATTGGGGTGGCCAATAAGAGACCCAGGCTTTGCCGATGATGTTTTCTCGGGGCAGTGTCCACCCGCTGTGGGAATCACTGGAGTAGGGGCGGTTGTCTCCCAGGACAAAGTATTCATCCGGGCCAATGGTCTCCGGCCCCCAGGAGTATGTGCCAGCATTGGGTGAGTAAGGTTCCTCCAGCAATTGGTCGTTGATGAAAACCTGTCCTTGTTTGATCTCCACGTTCTCGCCAGGGAGCCCAATGATCCGCTTGATGAACTGGCGGTTGGGGTCTCGGGGAAAGTCAAAGACAACGACGTCACCACGCTGAGGAGGGTGGAGCCAATAGGTGACCTTGCTGATGATCAGGTATTGGCCGTCGTGCATGTTCGGCTCCATGCTGGCTCCCTCGATGCGAAAGTTCTGGATGAAGGTGCGGATCAAAAAGAAGATGAGCAGGGTGAGGACCACTGTTTCGATGGTCTCGCGCAGGAGGGATTTGACACCCTGCCATCTGCTGACAGAATCGTTGGCTGTTTCCTCTATTTCCTGGAGTTGAGGGCGTTTGTTGAGGTTGGTCAAGTTTTTTGTCCTCTCTGATTGGGTTAAAGTCGTGGCTAAATTATAATACATCTCGCATTGTAAGGCAAGCCCCCCGATTTTCAAGATCACCAGGATCGCTGACCAAAGCCAGGTGGGTCCTGCTTTTGTTTGACATTATTGAGAACTTGGACTAAAATGGCTTTGTAGGATGTACTGTGTAGCTGTAGCAGCCAAGGTTGCGTTATTTCAGAACCACGACCGGGAGAATCAACTATGTCAATGACCAGCGCGGAGATAAGACAGGCTTTTCTCGATTTTTTCGCCAGCAAAGGTCACGCCATTGTGCCCAGCGACTCTTTGGTACCGGGTGACGACCCCACTTTGCTGTTCACCAACGCCGGGATGAACCAGTTCAAAAACATCTTTCTGGGCCTGGAGAAGCGGGAGTATACCCGGGCGGCGGATACTCAGAAGTGTATGCGGGTCAGCGGTAAACACAATGACCTGGAAGATGTGGGGCCGTCTCCTTACCACCACACCTTCTTTGAAATGTTGGGCAACTGGTCCTTTGGAGATTATTACAAGAAAGAGGCTATCGCCTGGGCCTGGGAGTTGCTGACCGAGATATGGGGTCTGCCCAAGGCACAGTTGTGGGCTACCGTCTTTGAGGACGACAAAGGCAACCTGGGCCAGGATGAGGAGGCGGCCGGCTATTGGAAGACTATGACGGACATCAATCCCGACCAGATTCTGTACTTTGGCCGCAAAGACAACTTTTGGGAGATGGGCGATACCGGTCCCTGTGGGCCTTGCAGTGAGATCCACCTGGACCGTGGCCCCGCTTTCTGTGATCTCCAGGATGACCCCAATCACCGCTGCGCCGTGAACGGCGATTGCCGGCGCTTTATTGAGCTATGGAACCTGGTCTTCATCCAGTATGACCGTTATCAGGATGGCTCTCTGGAGGAGTTGCCGGCCAAGCACGTTGATACGGGGATGGGATTTGAGCGCATCGCTACTGTATTGCAGGGAGTAGCTTCCAATTATGGGACTGACCTCTTTACCCCGATCATGGCTCGTACTCAGGAGCTGTTGGGACACAGCGATGCCCAACGCCAGGCAAACAGCGTGCCCTACCGGGTCATTGCCGACCACGGACGGGCTATTACCTTCCTGATCGGCGATGGCGTGCGTCCTGGCAACGAAGGCCGTGAGTACGTGCTGCGCATGATCCTACGCCGCGCTGCCCGCTATGGCAAGAAAATCGGTTTTGAGGGGCCTTTCCTGGCTGAAATTGCCCAGGTGGTGATTGATGGGATGGGTTCCTATTTCACCGAGTTGAAGACCCGGCGCGATTTCATCCTGACCACTATCACCGAAGAGGAGGAGCGTTTCTTACACACTCTAGATGTGGGGTTGGCTCGCCTCGATGGGTTGATGGCGGACCTGTCAGCGCGTGGTCAAATCGTCGTCCCTGGGAAAGAGGCTTTCGTATTGTGGTCTCAGGACGGTGTCCCCCTGGATGTGATCAGAGATATCGCTGGGGAGAGCGGCTTCACCGTTGACGAGGCAGGTTTCCACAAGGCCATGGAAGAGCATAGGAAAATCAGCAGCGCGGGCCAACTCTTTGGCCTGGCGGGGGAGGGCCTGGAAGTTTACAGCCAACTGTTGGATGATTTGAAAGCGGAAGGGACTTTGGGAGCTGAAGGGGTAGAGCACGTCTACGCTGAGAGAACGGCCCTGGACACCCGGGTGGTGGCCATTTTGTGCGGAGGTCAGGTTGTCGCCTCGGCCAAACAGGGTGATGAGGTGGAAGTGGTCTTAGCGGCTACACCCTTCTATGTGGAGAGCGGTGGGCAGGTCAGTGACACCGGTTTCGTTGCTCATTACGGAGCAGAAGGGGTGCTCGGATGGAAGGTGGATGTCACAGATGCCCGGCGACCTGTGCCGGGGCTCATCGTCCACGTCGGCCGGGTGGTGGAGGGACGACCTAAGGTGGGCGACGGAGCCCGGGTCGAGGTTGGTCAGATGCGGCGTTGGGACATTGCCCGTAACCATACGGCTACCCACCT
>Ga0180437_10010624_pt1 | contig 11190 bp, 8 predicted proteins | sample SS_ome_4_FD_132410 | JGI IMG/M metagenome (GOLD analysis project Ga0180437, IMG submission 132410) | Hypersaline lake sediment archaeal communities from the Salton Sea, California, USA - SS_3_D_1 metaG | ecosystem: Environmental > Aquatic > Non-marine Saline and Alkaline > Hypersaline > Sediment... | reverse complement strand
TGGTGCGGGTGATTTCGTCTTTGTAGTAAGCAAGGGAAGCCTCATCCAGCGGCACACGAGGCGCTCCCACATATTCTAGGAAGAATTCGCCCTTCTCGGCCGCTTCTTCGAAAGACACAGCCCGGAAGATGTCAGAGACCCGGCGCATTTGGTCGCAGCCGTTCGAGCCCACGAAGCCGTCGAGGAAATCATAGTTGCCCCGGAGGGCATCATCGACCACATGGCGGCAATACGTGCAGTTCAGGTACGTGGTGTATCGATCCGCCTCGCTCGTGTCCCGGCTCTCCGGCGCTCGAACACGGTAGGGGAGCATGCCGGCCGCCATGATCAGTTCCTCGGGCACGTTGGTGCAGAAATACCCGACTATCTTTTCACCTCGCTCTTTCCAATCCTTCATTGTCTGGTTGCAGGTAGACTTCGTAATTTCCATGAATCGCTCGAGTTCCTTCATATGGGATCTCCTTGATTTCCCTTTAGAGCAACTCCCCACTAGGCCTTCTCGTCCGGGTATTGTGCATCAACCTTCACACAGTTGTTCATGATCTTCAACGTTAGCTTCACTTCCTTGAGAATCTTCAACTGGCTCCCCTTGATCAGCTTCAGTTTCCGTGTCGTAAGCGCCCGCAAAGGCTCCAGCTTTGCCTGAACAATACCCTTCCACGCCGAGTACTTGCCGGTGACGACGTAATCGGCGTCCGGGCAATCGTCGAGTGAAGAAAGGGCCCTGGCTTCGCTCGTCAGGCCATCCTTGACCTGAATACTAAGTAGGACGGTCTCCTCGAGCTTGCCGGGTTCTTTTTCGATCTGGAAGACGAACTTGCCGGAGAACTCTCCGGCCACCTCCTTGAACTCCGGGTCTTCGTTGCAGATCCTGTCGAGTTCTTTGATCCATTCGTCACTCGGGTAGAGTACTGCCATGGTTCCGTCCTCCTGCTGAGTATAGGGGGGCTTTACGTAGAAAAGTCAGAATCCGGCAGAAAGTGAAAGGTAATACATGTCAATTAGCATCGTAGGTCATTTGCGAAGAGCTGTCAAGCAATTCATTGTCGCCCATGATTTCTATTGTCGGAGGACCCTTTGATATTAGCCGGAAGCTTACTCGTGAGCAAACAAGACAACGAATGGGACTCTTGGGATAGAATGGATGCCTCTCGATAAGAAGTGATATGTTTTAGATGCCATAATGAACAACGTTTCGAGCATCTGGGAAGGCCTAAGGTAGACGTCTTCTCCCAAGCGTCCTCTTTTGAGGTCAACAGGACCTTGCAAGGAGTCCGTTGAGAAAACATGGCCAGATAGATTACGAGGGAAGAATGCCTGCAACTTCTCGAGAAGGCAGAGAAGCTAGGGCTGGTCCTTTCCTCCGGCAACACGGAGAGACTCTTTGGCCTCTGTTCCTGCTGTTCCTGTTGCTGCCCGAATTTGAGGATATCCAAGTTGACGCCCAGGCCTGCGGATCTCGTCCAGTCCTACTACGAGGCCAAGATCGACCCGGATGAGTGTACGGCCTGTGGCGATTGTATCGAGCGTTGCCCGATGGACGCGATTCAGGAGGGCGACAATGTGTCGGAGGTAATCGATGGGAGGTGCATCGGTTGCGGGCTCTGCGTCTCCGTCTGTCCGGTGGAGGCGATTTCGCTTGTGCCAAAACCGGGAATGGAGGCACCCCCCAAGGACCTCGCGGACATGATGAACAGACTCGCTCTAGAGCGAGGCGTGTGAGATAAACACCTCCTTGTGCATCTTTTCGTGAACCTTCTAAATTTCATGTTTGTCCCTGCTATATTGGCGGTGCGAAGCTAAACCAGGAATCAATATTTCTCTTGTCTATGTGGCCCTCCGAGCACCAATGAAGATCCACAATGTCAGATTGTACTATTAAATCTCCCCAAAATTAAGAACATGGGCATGCAGTTCATCCACTTTCTGAATGGGAATGCCGCGGAAACCGAGCTGACAGGTCTCAAGCCCGGCCCTACCCAGTGTAATCCTTCTCGTTTCAATGATCCGCTGCATGGAGTGCAGCAATATAGCCAAAGGTCATTGAAGGGCCTATTGTGGCACCAGGCCCTGGGTAGGAGTTCCCCATAACCGAGGCAGAGGTGTTGCCAATCGCGTACAAGCCATCGATAGCGGTCCCATCCTCTCTCAAGACCTGGGCATGCTCATTGGTGACCAGGCCTCCCTTCGTGCCTAGATCACCAGGATATATCTTCACGGAATAGAAGGGCGGTTGATCGATTGGTGCGAGACAGGGATTGGGTTTAACACAGGGATCAGCATAGAAACGGTCATATATGCTGTCTCCTCTTCCAAAATCCTGATCTTTACCTGTCCGGGAAAATTCATTGAATCTCTCAACGGTTTCTACCAGACCTTGAGGGTCGATACCTGCCTGGTCCGCCAGCTGTCCGAGTGTATGAGCCTTAAAAAAATGAACTTGTTTCAGATAGTTTCTGGGGGTAATGCCTGGCGCCAGAAGCCCAAAAAAGTACTTGCTGCGATACCGACGGTCCATAACAAAGTGTGAAGGAATTGTGATCGAATCCTTGCCGTCTCGTTGATACATAGAATGAACAACATCTATATATGGGGCAGATTCATTAACGAATCGCTTTCCATTTGAGTCAACCATCATGGCCCCGGGATAGGCTCTTTCCGTAACCAGAAACAGGGGTGGCCCACCAAACATGAGGGTTGTGGGCCCCCACCATGCGTCATCCATCAAGTCGACAGCTGCGCCGGCCTTTACACCCATTTGAATTGCTTCACCGGTATTTCCGGGACTTGCGCACGTCCATTCAGAGGTTGCGGGATGTTGACCGTGCTTCTCCCGCATTTCCCTGTTGTGTGCGAACCCTCCTGCTGCCAATACAACACCCTTCTTTCCGTGTATTCTGATCCTCTTGCCATCCCTATCTGCTTCAACCCCTACGACCCGTCCATTCTCAACGATGAGACCCGTAACACCGGTATTCAGCCATACAGGCACGTTTGTCTCGTGCAGGGAAAGACGTAGCCTGCCAACAAGTGCCCTTCCCAGTGTCAGGTGTCTCTTTCGCAAAACTATGTTTAGAAAGGTCCTGAAAATGAAACGGACGGCCCCTACGAGGTTTGACTTATTTGCCCTGGCCATGGAGAACTGCATCCAATCTACGAGGGTAAAGGCAATAGCGGACGGCATATACGGATGGGGCCGCAATTGATCAAGGATCCGACCCAGTCTCCTGCCTTCAAACAATACCGGCTCAAGAGCGCGCCCTCCGGCGGTGCCACCGGGTTCTTCCGGATAATAGTCTGGGTATCCCTGCATGATCTGGAATGTAGCGTGAGAATTATCTCTAAGATAAACCAGCATCTCCCTGGCTCTTGTGATATAAGCTTCCTGCTTTGCCTTCTGAACACGTTCACCCACAGTATTGTTCATGTAGACACGGGCATCTTCCAGGGAGTCGTGAATGCCTGCCTCGGCCATCAAATAATTGTCAGGTATCCACAATCCACCGCCGGAAAGCGCTGTTGATCCGCCGTAATACTCTGTCTTTTCAAGGACAACCGAGTCCAGTCCTTTCTGTTTTGCAGCCAAAGCAGCAGCCATAGCACCCGCGCCAGACCCTGCCACCAGTAGATCAAATTCATAGTCCCAACCATCCATAATGTGCCCTCAGCTGGTCAAGGTTTACGGCGAATCACATCACGAACAGATGAACCCGGGATCAATCGTCGTATTTGACGCCCCGTCGCAGTTTACCTTGCCGATGTCTTAAGTTAAGGGTTTAGCCGCGTCAGGCATTAGAGGCATGAAAGTATTATCATCCATACTAAACGGTCCCGAATAGCGGACGCTGATGCGGCGATCAGCAAAGAGCCATTGCCCATCGACTTTGTGCAGCTCATCATTATAATTGGCCAGAATGATCATCGCTCCGCCGCCGGAAAAATGGAGTATTTCCTGGACCTGCGAACGTACTTTGGCTTTATCTCCATTTATGGATATCAAGGGTGACATTGCCAGGTGCATAACAAAATCAGTGCTCCCAACCGAATTGCAGTAAGCTTCTACAATAGCCTCTTTTCCGCGATGTTCATTTCCAAGCAGGAGCCAGTATGCATCCTCACTCCAACAGGACCCGAAGGTATCGGGGTCGTTTCGCATGATTGCGTCGGAGTATCTGGCGTAAAGTTGATGGATGTTCAGTGTGTCTTCAACGGCTGTGAGGTCCATTTCCTTTTCCCTTTCTGATAAGCAGGTTAACGGATACAAACCTGAACGAGGGACAGCAAGGGATCTCCTACTCGCCAGCCCATTGCCTCGTCACTTCATGGGTCAGATCCCGGAATTCCTTCTCCTCCGGAAGGGGCCTGCCCAGCCACTCCCGGTAGAAGCTGTCGATGTCAGGCAGGATGTCAAAGACAATTGGGTACCCTGTCGGCGTGCTGTCCACCTTGAGCAGGGTGCCGCAACCAGGGCAGATGAATTCTCGTATCTCACACAACCCTGGATCCGGGCTCTTGAACCCGGGATAGATCTCCTCCATCTTCTCTGCATCATCCCGGACAAGGATGAGGGCGGAGAGTTTCCAGTTCCTACGCCAATCCCCGAACTCCTGTCCGCAGTCGCATTTCACGATCCGGTCCTGTCCCTTCTCCACGATGTAAAGATGCTCGCCCATGGGCATGAGGATTCTCTCGGACCAGGGGACCCGATCCTGAAGAATCACCACGTATTTCTCGAACCGATCGTCGTCCTTGGGCTTGCTCATGATGGACTTCACCTTGTCCCAGGTGAGCCTGCCCTCGAAAAGGTCCGTCAGGTCTTCCCTGCTGTATTCCATGGCGTCTCCTTGCTATAGCTCAAAGTCGTCCGGGAGGGCCCAGAACTCCCTCATTTCCTCGGCAAAGGGGGGGCTGAGGCTTGCGCTGCTGTGGTACATCTCCCGGATCTTCCCATCCATGTCCCTTGCCACGAACTTCTCCCGGGCCTTCTTCCACCATTCCTTCACGGGCACGCCGCGATTCAGTCGCTCTCTTCTCTTTGCCTGCCGTTGTTTTGCCGTGGCATCCGGATCGATGGACCACTCCTTCGCTTCACCGTCGTAGGTTGCCTCTACACAGTAGATATTCCTTGCCTGCCACTCGGTGGCGAACCCATTATCCAGGTCCGCCTTGATGCTTTCAGGGGCTCTCTCGATCGGGTCCCCCAGCCCACCGCCCGCCCCCGAAGCGGCGATCAGCAGATCGCCTTCGATAACCTCCATCGGCTCGGGGAGAAGGCCGTGATCCACGATCTCTCCGCCCATTTCTTCGAGCCGGTCTTTCAGTTCGCCCGGATGGCCGAGTTCGTGAAGCAAGGGCTCGTGCTTGAGCAGCTTCTCTTGAAAGTCAGCAAAGCGTACGTGAAGCGTGTTCCGCCTTCCGCCGCAGTACCCGCCGAATTGGCCGATGTTCGGAATGATCCCGTCTGAAGCGGTTCCAAGGGCCGCGCTTGCGACGCACTTCCTCGTATTGTGCACCATGGCTACGGTCGGGATGGCGAGTCCGGAACGGAACTTCCCATAGCCTACGGAGTAAGGATCGAAGCGTCGTGACATCTCCATGTGGGGGACGAAGAGTTCCCAGACCTCCGCACTGCCCAGGTCGACCTCGGGTGTGGCCAGCCAACCTCCGCAATCGATCCCGTCACACACCCCGCAGGCTCCTGGTCCGAAGTTGCCCGTTCCGGCAGCCAGGAGCGGCCGCTTGTTCCCCAGTTGATCATAGCCTGCCATCTGCCAGCCGGCCGATGATCGGTAGTTGAAGGTCTCCTCCCTGAAGCCACGGATGTAGTACGCGGTCCCGAGCATGTGCATCCACATTCCGAAGACGTCGAGCATGGGAGCCCACGGCGTAGAAGTGGCCAGTTTCTTGATCTCGCTCGGGTTGAGCAGGGTGTCCGGGGCTGGCTCCTTTACCTCGATGGGAAGCAGGGAGCCCAGATTGCCGCGCCCGTCATAGGACAGGGTCTGGACCGTGACGATGGAAATGCCCCCCCAGAGAGCATTCGGCGTGCCGTTGAACGGGTGCCAACCCCACTCGCCAACACCCTCGAAATCGAGCAAGACTCGTCCTTCCGGAAGGATATCCATCTGTATGGGAATCAACCGGATCGTGTCCACCTTGGCGGGGATCCATGCTACCGGCTGTTTGGACATGGGAAACTCAGCGGTTACGACGTTCCGGTAACGGCCGGGGACCATCCGTTGCTTGATGCGGGCAACCTGGTTGCGTCGTTCCTCCTCGATCAGCTCCCGCGTTGCCTGCTTGTAGAAACCGAGTCCGAACTCCCCGACGATCTTCTTGATCTCCTCCCTCACCCGGATGTTGGCGGCCATGGCCCCTTTTCGATCGAGGAGGAAGATGTGGTACATGTCCAGGCTGTTTTCGATTTTGTGCTCGAAATCCCGGTTCAGGCGGTCATTGGTTCCGATCTTTTCGCAGAGGAACTTCAGGCCGTCCGTGCCCCGCTCGACATTTGCCGTGGGCATGCAGCCGGGACTCACCGCCCCGACGTCCATCTCCATGATCACCGTGGATACCCAGCCGATCAGCTCTTCTCCGATGAAGATCGGGAGGATGTCATAGACGTCCGCGGCGTGCATGCCGGATATGACCGGGTCATTGGCGATGAAGAAGTCGCCGTCGTGGATGCCCACTTCCTCCTCGTAGTTTTTCCTGATCATCCACTGGACGTTATCCCCCATCAGCTTGATGTGAATCTGAATACCTGTAGACTGTGCTATGTTGTCCCCCTCAGGCGTGTAGATGCCCAGGCAGAGCTCGGCCACCTCACGGACAAAAGGCGAACCCGACACCATGCGGCATGTTTCCCGGCCCGCGATCAGCGCCGCCATGATTCGGGAGTGGAACAACTCGGCCCGAACGGGATCCTCTTTCAACAGATGAGGGCGGGTAATGCCGGCATAGCACCCGGTCTCTCCAAACAGCCGCTCGTTCTGCTCGAGCATCTGCTTGAGCGTCTTTCCCCCCTCGCCGATTCCTTTCTGGTTCTCCATTGGATCCTCCCGGCCGTTAGCTCAGCCAGAGCAACGACCATTCATCCATCTTGACCCTTCTTCCCGGCGGAAGGACCAGTGTCGTCGACGGTGCCTCGACGATCGCGATGCCGGAAATCTCGTTCCCCGGCCTGATCGCATCCATGTCGATGATGGGGGTCTCGTGCCATTCCCCGTCCATGTACACTTCCCTGGTTCCTTTATATGCCTCCTGGCCGAGATCCTTTCCCTCCAACGGGCGTTTGACGAGTTTCGGCTTGACCTTTGGGATCGAGGCAACGACGCCCAGCTCCATGATCTGGTAGCCTGCCTGCGGGTGTTTGGCCACGCCGGCATAGACACGCTCGTAGAGGTCTTCAAAGGCAGCGATCAATCTATCCATGTCCTCTGCACTGTTGATGCGCGAGATCGGGGAGGGGACCTCCAGGTCATCCATCTGAGATCCGTAACGAACGTAGGCGATCTGTTGCACCCGGGCCTGCTCCCAGGGCAACCCTTCCGCCTCGAAATCGGCCCTGGCCAGTCCTTCGAGTTCTTCCCAGCCCCCGTTCAACATCATCTGGCCCATCATCAACTTCATGTCGTCGCTCGTCCCGTCCTCGATCAGGACGCCCGTTGATTTCTGGTATCGATGGCTGATGTTCACCGCTGCGCAGCCAAAGGAGGAAAATGCAGCTGCCCAGGGTAGAGTGGCCACGCCCTTGAAGGGAAGCCCTTCGGCGTACCCGGCTAGGTGCATCGGGCCCGCCCCGCCGTAACACAGGAGGGTGTAGTCGGCAGGGGAGAAGCCCCGCACGGCCAGTACGGTCCGGACGTGTTCTCTCATCGTGCTGTTGATCAGCTTGTACACCCCTTCTGCAAAATAGTAGGGGTCCACGTTCAGGAGGTCCGCGCACTTCTCCTTGATTGCTCGAAAAGCCTTCTCCTTGTTCAGCCGGATCTTGCCTCCCAGATAATTGTCTTCGTTCAGCAGGCCCATGATCAGGCAGCAGTCCATCACCGTGGGCACATCGTTGTCCATGTCGTAGGCAACCGGCCCCGGATCTGCTCCAGCGCTTTCAGGCCCCAGATGGATGCGGTTCGTGATCGGGTCGATGGTCACGTACATTCCGCATCCGGCCCCCACCGTGTCCATGAGCAGGGTCGGGATGTTGTAGATCCTCCGGTTGATGACCACCTCCCGAACCATCACCGGTTCGCCGCCCATGATGAGGCCCACATCGAAGCTGGTGCCGCCCATATCGGTGCAGACCCAGTTCCCGATGCCGAGCTTTTCTTCCAGGTATTTCGCCCCAAGGAGTCCGCCGATGGGCCCGGAAAAGCAGCCTTCGTGAATCCGGGGATACCGGATGTTCGTCAACCCGCCGTGTGAAAGGACGATCTGCAGCGGGTATTTGTACCCATGGTCCTTGAGCATCTTTTCGATGCTGAAGAGCTGTTCACGTCCAGGCTCTGCAGCATAGGCATGGAGAACGAGCGTGTTCAGGCGTCCCTGCTCCCTCATGATCGGGCAAAGTAGGTGAGATAGGTAGACGGGCACCCGGCGTCCCTTTCTCTCCATGACCTCTTCCGCAAGCTCGGACACCCTCAGCTCATGGGCCGGGTTCAGGTACGAGTGCCAGAGGCAGACCGCAATCGCATCGACCCCCTCGTCCAGGAGTTCCTCAACGCCCTTGCGGACCTCATCCTCGTAAAGGGGAATCGCCTCCATCGTGAACATGTCGATCCGGCCGGAAACCCCTTTCACCAGCCGGCGGGGGACCAGGGGCAGGTTGTGTCTGTGCGTCACGTGGTGCAGAAGATCCTGATAGGAATAGCCGGCCCAGGTCTGGGCGCTTCGTTCGTGGAGGAAGACGTCCTCGTCGCCCCGCTGTGTGATCACACCGACCTTCCTTCCGGTCTGTGTAATCAGAACATTCATCATCGAGGTGCCGCTGTAGACAAGGGCCTCGACGTCAGGGAGGATGTCGTCTGCCTCTCGATCAAAATCGATGTCCCAGTATTCGAAGGCGTCCGCCAGGGCCTCCCAGACGCCCAGGGACTGGTCGGAAGGCGTCGTAGCTGCCTTGCCGATGCTGAATCTTCCGTCCCTGTCCACCACGATCATGTCCGTCATGGTGCCGCCGGCATCACTGGCCATGATCTGTACTCTACGGTTCTTCTCCACTCTTTCCTCCTGATGAAGAGGCATCTGTCTCAGGTTGTTTTTTATGGAAGAAAATAGAGAAAGAAACAGCATCCTGTCAAGGGCACGAATCCTCTCGCCGCAGCAGGCGACAACGAACCATCTTGCCGAGGCTCGACGAGGTTGGTAAGATACCCCACATACCCTATGGGTGGGTGGTGAGGGGAGTCTTTTTAGGAATACCCATTCTATTCGAGTGGGTCGAGACGAAGATGGCGCTATGTTTTCCTGAGAGAGCTTGAGGTGGTCGATGCTGTTCTGGTTTCATCGGAGATTTGTGCCGGGCGACTTTGTAGGGGGAGGGAGGGACGGAGCCCAATCAAATCGGAGAGGGAACCCAGAACAGCATCGAACGGAAAGAGTCTCCCGAAACATAGCCATATTTCTAAATCACCCCACTAGACATTGGAGGGAAGACGCCAATGAAAGAGACGGCTGCACAGCGGGCCTCGAAGCGTTCCATGGATGCGGTACGCAAAAAGGACAAAGAGGCATGGGTGAACAATTTCTCTGACGATGCTTGCCTGGAGGATCCCGTAGGGATTTCCCCTCTCGACCCCACAGGCCAGGGCCACAGGGGGAAGGAAGCGATCGGCACTTTCTGGGACACGATGATCGCACCTGGCGAAATCGAGTTTGTCATGCGCGAATCCTGGCCGGCAGGAGACACGGCGGTAGCCAACGTGGGGTCCATCTTCAACAAGATGCCGGATGGAAACCAAATCGAGGCAAAGGGTGTCTTCGTCTACCACGTCAATGCCGAGGGGAAGGTCACCAACCTTCGTGCATACTGGGATTATGAGAGCACCGTGAAAGGATCAGCCCTGCCGTAGATCCTTTGCAGTCTTTTTACATTCTTTTTACTCCCGTCTGACAACTTCATCGTTGGGCTTCGCTATTCTGAAGGATACACTGGGATGCGACCGTGGAAGGGGGGCTCTGGTCTTTTCGTTCATTGAAGGCAACTTAGCATGGTTCAGGAGGGCTAAAGATGGAATGTGATGTGCTCGTTATTGGGGCTGGCGGAGCGGGTCTCGCTGCTGCCGTGACGGCAGCGGAAGCAGGAGCAAGCGCTATCGTGCTCGATCGACTCCGTGTTACAGGGGGAGCAACTGTCTTCGCAAAAGGCATCTTTGCGGTTGGAAGCAAGTTCCAGAAAGCGGAGGGTATTGATATTAGTACAGACGAGGCCTTTCTCCAGCATATGTTCTACACCCACTATCTTGCCAATGCCCGTCTGGTAAGGGCGATTATCGATAAATCCGCAGACACCATCCACTGGCTAGACGATAGGGGAACGGAATTTATCAAGCCCGCCGAGCTCTATCCGGGTGCCGCGAGAACGTGGCACACGATGAAACACGAGGGGAAGAGCATCACAAAGGCCCTCGAAAAGACAGCGAAGAACCTTGGGGTTCCGATACACTTCCGGACAAGGGCAAGAAAGCTCATCATCAAGGAAGGCCGTGTAGCCGGCGTCATTGCAGAAGACAAGGATGGGAACACAGTGGAATACACTGCGAAGGCAGTGGTCATCGCTTCCGGCGGTTTTGCCAACAATGAAGAGATGATGGAGAAATACACACAGGCAGGCACTCCGACGATAAAGATGGCCTTTGGCCAGGTAGGCAAGGAAGGGGATGGCGTAAGAATGGCGTGGGAAGCCGGAGCTGCCAAGGAAGGAACGAGTGTCATCCAGCGTGGCCTGGCCGGTGTCATGAAAAAGAAGGAGGTGTTGAAGGAGGCGCCGAAGAAGAGCCAATTCGACAAACACATCACGGCCATTCTAAAGCAGCCCACCTTCTGGGTGAACGCAAACGGAGAACGGTTTTTCAATGAATCCGAGTTCTCCTTTGCGCATATAGGGAATGCCATGTCAAAACAGCCCGGTCAGGTCCTGTTCAACATGTTCGATGATGACTACAGGAAATACATGGAGGAACAGGGCATTGA
>Ga0180437_10010623_pt1 | contig 11190 bp, 8 predicted proteins | sample SS_ome_4_FD_132410 | JGI IMG/M metagenome (GOLD analysis project Ga0180437, IMG submission 132410) | Hypersaline lake sediment archaeal communities from the Salton Sea, California, USA - SS_3_D_1 metaG | ecosystem: Environmental > Aquatic > Non-marine Saline and Alkaline > Hypersaline > Sediment... | reverse complement strand
GGTCAATTGCTGGTTAACTCAATTTTGAACCGTGATTATCCTGTGGTGCAAAGTGTGGTAATGATAGTTTCTACCGGCTTTGTCCTGGCCAACCTGGCGGTGGATGTAGCCTATACTTTCTTCAATCCGCGAATCCGTCAGTCTTGACATCACAATCAATTTGGAAATGAACGGATGGTTAAGCAAGATGAAACTCGTTCGTTTTCCAGTTCGTTGCGGGTTTCGGAGGGAGGTAAAAGGGCTCAAAGAATAGAGTAGTCGCTTGCTGCGAGAGGCTCTGCCCAGGCCGCAGTGGAGAACCTGGCGAGCGATCATCAGTTTGTCTAATCAAAATAAGGAGGAAAACGATGCAAAACAAAAGATTTTGGACTATCTTGTCGCTGGCTATGGCCTTGAGCCTATTGCTGGCAGCCTGTGCCTCGCCAACCTCTGAGGTCGTTGAAGTTGAAAAAGTGGTGACCAAAGAGGTAGAAAAAGTGGTGACCGAAGTCGTAGAAGTAGTGGTTACGGCCACGCCTGAACCTAAAGCGCCCGGAGGGGGTACATTTGTGGGGGGGATTAACGACCTTATTGTCTCCATTGATGCCCATAAGGCCATTGAGTTCTCTGACAGTGTCGTTAACCCTTTGGTGTATGAGCCTCTGGTCGCCATGGGTGCGGATGGCGAATGGAAAGGCGTGCTGGCCGAGTCATGGGAGGCCTCCGACGATGGCCTGACCTGGACCTTCCACCTGCGCCAGGGCGTCAAGTTCCACAACGGGCGAGAGATGACGGCTGACGATGTAATCTTCAACCTTGACCGCATTCTCGATGAAAGCACCGGCGCCCCTATGCAGAGCTACTATGCCAACAAAATCGCGAGTTACGAGGCTGTGGACCCCTATACCGTCAAGTTCGTCCTGAGTGACGGAGCAGGAACTTTTCTCAGCGAGATCGGTCTGGGTATGCGCACGGCCATCATCGCTAAAGAGTGTGTGACCCAGGATAACAACATCGTCCATCCCATCGGTACTGGGCCCTTCGAGTTCTTGTGGTGGAAGCCGGGCGAAGAATGGCGCGCCAAGCGCTTTGATGACTACTGGGGTGAGGTAGCCAAGATCGACGAGGTGGTGTTCAAGCCTATCCTTGACGCCACAGTGCGCCTCATTGCCTTACAGACCGGTGAGATCGATTGGATGATGCAAATACCTTATGAACAGATGCTCGAGATGCAAGAGAATCCTTCGGAGGACATTGTTCTCGAGTTGCTGTACGAGGCTCGCACCCTGCGTCTCAACTTTAATGCGACACGTCCTCCCTTTAACGACGCGCGAATGCGCCAGGCAGTGGCCTATGCCATTGACAAGGAAGAGTTCAACGAAGCTGTGATGTTCGGATTAGCAAACCCACACAACCAGCCCTTTGTCCCTGGCTCCTTCTTGTACCTGGACTTAGAGGACCCCTATCGTGCTAGCAATATCGAGAAAGCCAAGTCCTTGATGGCCGAAGCTGGATATGCCGATGGTGTTGAGGTAGATGTGCTCAACTGGCCTGGCTACACGGATGACTGGGAAGTGTTGCAGACTTACGTTAGACAGATCGGCATCAAGGATAACGCCAGGACTTTGGAATCGGCACAGTGGGCCAAGGCAGGGCAAGAACTAGACTATGACATAATGTTGGCCTCGCAGTCTAGCATCTACCACTGGGACCGTACCTTTAGCTATTTCGACAAAGATAGTTCTGCCAATTGGCTGGTGGGTGGCTATCACAATGACGATGTGGCCGCGTTACTGGTCAAGGGCAGAGACGAAGCGGATCTGAACAAGGCTAAAGAGATCTACACTGAGGTTTTTCAGACTCTTCAGGATGATGCTGCAGCTGTCTTTTTGGCCGCCGAGCCCACTAGCCGCGCCTGGCGGTCGTGGGTCAAAGGCTACGACCCCAACGCGAGCAATACGTACTTGGTCTGGCCCGGGGGCGGCCTCAACTATGTAACCTTGGACGAGAAGCCGGAGCAGTAATCAGTGCAACGAGTGTAGTAGTGGCACGGTACGCCGTGCCACTACTTATTTTTCCTGGGAACATGAATGACGTGACGGACAATAACAATGCTTTGAGCGATCAGTTTGTATCTCCCCGAGGCAGATCGCCCTGGCTCAGGGCATGGCGAGAACTGCGACGCAGCAAGATGGCGCTTCTCGGTCTTGTTGTAATGATCATAATTATCATTGTGGCGCTTTTTGCGCCTACCATTGCGCCGACAGATCCCATTGCTATTAACATCAAGGAACGTTTTGCCTTACCATCTGCCAAGCATCTTTTGGGCACCGATAACCTTGGACGAGATATTTGCTCCAGAGCCATTTATGGAGCACGGATTTCCCTGCAAGTAGGTATCACCTCAGTGATCTTTGCGCTGATCTTGGGGGTGTCCATTGGGGCGACTGCTGCATACATAGGCGGCCCAGTGGATAACGTGACCATGCGGATCATGGATGCGATGCTGGCTTTCCCTACTATCATGCTGGCCCTGCTGCTGCGCTTTGTGCTTGGCCCCAGCATCGCCAGCGTCATGCTTGCCCTAGGCATCATTCGCATCCCCATCTTTGCCCGCACTGTGCGCTCGTCGGTGCTCTCGGAGCGCGAGAAGGAATACGTGGAAGCGGCGCGGGCCATCGGTCAGACCAACATCAGGATTCTGTTCCGCCACATCTTGCCCAACACACTGGCCCCACTGATTGTACTAATGACGGTGCTCTTCGCTAATGCCATCCTCATTGAAGCTTCCATGAGCTTCCTGGGCATCGGCACTCCCCCACCGACGCCTAGTTGGGGCAACATGCTCAGCGATGGTCGGGAGTTCATGCAAGACCATCCGCATGTTGTCCTCTTCCCCGGACTAGCTATCTTCCTGACTGTACTGAGCGTCAACTTATTGGGTGATGGCCTGCGGGATGCCCTCGACCCACGGCTGATATACCAATAGGAGGTGTGTAGATGCTTGATTTGGTGGTTATTAATGGCAAGCTCGTCGATGGGACAGGCAATCCTTGGTACCAGGCTGACATAGGTGTGAAGGACAAGCACATTGTCGCCATCGGACGAGATCTGGGCAAGGCTAATCGGGTTATTGACGCTAAGGGGTTGGTGGTAGCGCCGGGCTTTATCGACATCCATGCCCATTCGGGTGCCTCGTTGCTGGTAGACCCCAAGGGGCAGAGCGCCGTACGACAAGGTGTGACAACGCAGGTGATCGGCAATTGCGGCCACTCTATGTTCCCTGTGGCAGAGGATGCCATGCCAGCAATGGATTATGGCAAGGAGCCAATGACAGACCTGGTAAGTTACGCTGGCCGAGTGCGAGAGCAGGGGGTCGGCATTAACGTGGCTCCGTTGGTCGGGCACTCGGTTGTGCGCGCCGCGGTAATGGGCTACGCTGCCCGGCTCCCAAGTGCCGATGAACTGGAAGCCATGAAGCGCATTGTCGCCAAGGCCATGGAGGATGGAGCCTTTGGCATGAGCACCGGCCTCATCTATCCGCCCGGTTGTTTTTCGGACACCAATGAACTGGTGGCGCTGGCTCAGGTTGTGGCCAAGTATGGCGGCATTTACACCTCCCATATCCGAAATGAGAGGGAAGGTGTCGTGGCGGCAGTGGAGGAAGCCATTGCTATCGGCGAGCGGGCGGGGCTGCCGGTGCAAGTTTCGCATCACAAAGCGGCTAACCGTAAAAGTTGGGGGCTTGTACACGATACCCTACGTATCATGGAGGAGGCGCGGGCGCGGGGAGTGGACGTCACCTGCGATCAGTATCCCTACGTGGCGACCCTCAGCATGCTGTCCATTTTTCTTCCCCACTGGGCCCATGACGGTGGAATGAAGGCCTTGCTAGGGCGGCTGAGAGATGTCAAAGTTCGTCAGCGCATCCTGACTGAGGTGCGGCAGCTGGGCAAAGATTGGTCCGAGGTGGTCATCATTGCTTGTCCAAAGCATAGGGAATGGCGAGGCTTGAGCGTAGCCGAGATTGCGGAGTTGTTGGGAGTATCTCCAGAGGAAGCAGTTCCAGAGACTCTCTTGGCAGGAGATGACGACGTGCAGATGGTGAATTTTGGCATGTGCGAGGACGACGTGATAACCGTAATGCGCCATCCGCTAACCATGATCGGATCCGACGGGCTGGCCGTGGCTCCTGATGGTATTCTTGGTGAGGACCCACAACATCCGCGCAGCTACGGAGCATTCCCCCGAGTGTTAGGTGTCTATGTGCGAGAAAAGCGTGTCCTGACCTTGGAGGAAGCAGTACGAAAGATGACCTCGGCGCCGGCGCAACGTCTCGGCCTGCGCGGGCGGGGCTTGCTGCGCGAAGGAATGCGGGCCGATATAACGATCTTCGATCCACAACTTGTGGCTGACCGCGCCACCTTCACCGAACCGCATCTGTACCCCGTGGGCATTGAGGTGGTGTTGATCAATGGCGAAGTGGTTATTGAGGGGGGACACCACACCGAGCGATTGCCAGGCGAGGTCTTGCAGCTCTGACAGAAAGGAAGATTCCAAGCGAGCATCGGCCCAAAATGCTAGAGGAGGATGGTATTAAAGAATTCACCCAAATTGAAAAAAGAGCAGCCCTTTTTCAAGCGAGGCGTCCGCTCAGTTAACGCACTGTGAGACTTTCCGAGAAAACTCTAATGCCCTTTCACATAACAGACCTTGACTTTTGGCTCTATCTACCAAGCGCTGAGCTAAAGCGCGACACTGAGATAGCAAAGCCCTGCGGGCTCAAATTCAGCCCCTGAAGGGGGCTTTGTTCCGCCCGGCGCTAAGGCGCCGGGTGTTCTGCTTCTGCTGTAATTACGAAAAAGAAGATTAGTTTTGTGAAACAGCACTAAAGCTTATGGAGGTAGCAAATGAGATTTGCAGAGCATCCGATCCTGGGTACGTTTCCCCGGGGAAGGAAGGTCACTGTCCTAGTGGACGGTCAAGAGGTGGAAGCTTTCGAGGGCGAGATGATCGCCTTCGCCCTGCATGCGGATGGGATAAAGACCCTGCATTGGACGGCCAAGCGCAACGAGCCGCGCGGCATATTCTGCGCTATCGGCCACTGCACGGATTGCATGATGATTGTGGACGGCGTCCCAAATGTCAGGGCATGCATTACTCCCGTCCGGGAGGGAATGAGGATCGAGACTCAGCATGGCAGGGGGGAGTGGAGGAAGCAAAATGAGAAAAGTTGAAGTGGCCGTTGTCGGTGCCGGCCCGGCCGGATTGACGGTGGCCAGTGAGATAGCCAACCGGGGAGGTAAAGTTCTTATCCTTGACGAGAACGCCAAACCGGGCGGACAGTTGTTTAAGCAGCTCCACAAGTTCTTTGGCTCAAGCCGACACCTGGCCAAGGAGCGTGGTTTCAAAATCGCGCAGAGCCTGGTGCAACAGGCCCAGGAGGCCGGCGTGGAGATATGGTTTGATGCAATCGTGATCGGCATTTTCGAGGATCGAGTGTTGGGCGTCGTTCACAAGGGCAAGCTACAGAAGTTGCAGGCCGACAGGATCGTCCTGGCCACTGGTGCTTCGGAGAAGGCCCTGGCCTTTCCCGGCTGGACTTTACCAGGAGTGATGGGTGCTGGCGCAGCCCAGACGATGATGAACATCCATGGCATCCTACCTGGCAAGCGCATCCTGATGGTTGGTTCCGGCAACGTGGGCCTGATCGTGAGCTATCAACTCCTACAGGCCGGAGCAAAGGTCGAAGCGGTGGTCGAGGCTGCCCCGAAGGTGGGTGGTTATCAGGTCCACGCCGATAAGATACGGCGGATAGGAGTGCCCATCTATCTCTCCTACACGGTCAAAGAAGCTTTTGGCGACAGTCGTGTGGAGGGGGCGATCCTTATTCAGTTGGACGAGAACGGGCGGCCAATAGCCGGCACTGAGCGGGAGATCGCCGTCGACACTGTATGCTTGGCCGTTGGCCTATCTCCTATGGCAGAACTGACCTGGGTGGCCGGCTGCCAGTTTACTTACATCAACGACTTAGGAGGGCAAGTGCCCTTGCACAACGAGGCAATGGCAACTACTGTGCCAGGTATCTACGTGGCTGGAGACGTGGCCGGTATCGGCGAGGCCAGCTCTGCTATAGAGGAGGGACGCTTGGCGGGGATCGCCATCGCCGCAGACCTGGGCTATCTTCCCAACTCGGAGGCGGAACATCTAAAGGAACAGACACGAAAAGAGCTGGATGCGCTGCGCCAAGGACCGGTGGGTGGCCGGGTGGGCCAGGCAAAACGAGCGCTGCTGGACGCACACGCAACCTACATAGCTCGACAGGCAGGCCGAGAAGTGAAGGAAAGAGCCGAAGCGACCTGGACTGGAAGTGCACCTGAGGCACCTCGGGCACGAGCCGAGGTGCCTAGCGCGGAGCGAAGGGCACAGGGACCCGTAGCGGTCATCGAGTGTTATGAGGAGATTCCCTGTGATCCATGTGAAGAGGCCTGCCATCAGGGGGCCATCTTCGTCGGGGAACCGATCACTTCGCTGCCCCATCTGAAGGCCGAGCGCTGCAACGGCTGTGGTCTCTGCATCCCCGCTTGCCCGGGCCTGGCCATCTTCGTGATTGACGAGAGCTATTCCGAGGACGAAGCAACCATTATGCTACCCTACGAGTTCCTGCCTCTTCCCCACAAGGGGATGACCGTCAAGGCTCTCGACCTTCAGGGACAGTTGGTAGGCGAGGCCAGAGTGCTTGAGGTCCGCAACCCGAAGGCCTATGATTGCACACCTGTGATCAAGATTGCGGTCTCCAAGGAACTAAGTATGACGGTGCGGCACATTGCTCTCGATGAGCCTAAGGAAAGGAGTACTGTTTGATGGATAAGGAAGTCGTGATATGTCGCTGCGAGGAGGTCACGCGGGCGCAGATTGAGGAGGCCATCGAGCGTGGCCTGTGTACCCCGCGGGATATCAAGCAATGGACCCGGGCCGGCATGGGATTGTGTCAGGGATGTACCTGCCGGTCACTGATTTGCCAGATCGTGGCCGAGAAGCTCGCCTTAGAGGTCAGCGAGGTTTCTCCGCTGACCTTCCGGCCACCGGTCAGGCACATCAAGCTGAAGGAGCTCGCCGGCTTAGGAGGAAATGACAAATGACAAAGATCATCGACGAGGCAGAAGTGGTGATCATCGGCGGCGGTATCATGGGCTGTTCGACCGCCTATCAATTGGCCAAGGCGGGCATGCAGGTCACCCTGGTGGAACGCGACACGATCTGCAGCGGGGCGACAGCGCGCACCGGCGGCGCTGTGCGCCAGCAATGGCGGGGACCCAACGAGTTGGTCTTAGCCATGGAGAGCGTGAAGCTGTGGAAAAACCTCGATGAGGAGCTCGACTGCGATACCGAGTACACTCAGGGAGGGCATTTCTTCGTCCTCGATTCGGAGCAGGAGGTGGAGCAGTTTCGCGAGATCCACGAGTTTCAGCGCCAGCATGGCCTGGAGTGCGAAATCCTGGAACCATCTGAGGTGCAGAAAATCTGCCCCATCTTGAAACCGAACTTCGTGGCCGTTTCCCACTGCCCCACGGATGGGCATGCCAATCCCTTCCGGACCACGCATGGCTTTGCCATTGCGGCTGCCCGCCTGGGGGCGCGCATTATGACTGGCACAGAGGTAAAGTCTATTGCCCACGACCACGACGAGATCGAGTCGGTAACGACTAGCCGGGGCACGATCAGGACTGGGAAGATAGTCAATGCCGCCGGTCCCTGGTCCATGCAGATCGGGCACGTGTTGGGCCTGGAAATTCCGGTCAAGCCCTCCAAGCAGCAGCAGATCATCACCGAGCCCTTGCCCCCCGTGGTAGAGCAGTTCGTCACCAGGCTGAGCATCGGCCTGTATTTCCGCCAGTGCAAGAGCGGATCCCTGCAGATTGGCTTGCACCTAGATCCTTTTGGCCTCTGGCGGGAGACGCTGGAGGAAGGCTACAGCCTACCGGAAGCCGAAGCTGAGACTCTCGATCACATCTCGACCTTCAACCCATTGCGGGAAATCCCCAAGCGCTTCCTAGACGCCGTGACCATGCCCGTTCTGGGAGAGTGCAGCGCCATCCGCACCTGGCCAGGCCTTTATGCGATGACTCCCGACTTGGAGCCGCTCTTGGGCGAAGTTCCCTCCCTGAAGGGTTTCTATCTGGTCACCGGTTTCTCGGGTCGAGGCTATGCCCTAGGACCGATCGTAGGCAAGCTCATGGCCGAGTTAATCGTGACGGGCAAGACATCCATACCGTTGGATAAGCTGAGCGTGACCCGCTTCGATTCGGCTTCACCGGCGGAGAGTTAAGGGATAGGCATGACTTTGCCTTTAGGTGATTAGTTGGACAATGTTAACTTTAATTCGGGGGTAGAAGCCCAACCGCGTTGGGCGTCGTGGGAGCAACCAGATAGCCTTTGACGGCCAATACGATTGGCCTTCTACCCCCAACTTGAGGTGATTATGCCCTCTGGGAGGGAGAAGTTAACATTGTCGAGGTAGTACTACAACGAGATTTCGACGTTTCAAGTGCTTCGAACGTCAAAAAAGGGAGGCTCACAAGATCATGGACTCTGATTTGTTGTTACAACTGGGGGAAGCGATCGAGAGGATCACAACCCCCGACATCGGTGCCAGGGGAGTAGTTGGCCCGTTGTACCCTGCGGCCCGTAGGAAAGCCGGAGGCCCTATGGCTCTGCAGGCAGCCCAACTGCTGGCCGATAGAGTAAAGACCGGAAATTTCGTGATCATCGTGACGGGGTGGCCCAATCGCCCGCAGATTTCCCCATTGGTCGCAGAGAATGACGGTCCGGTCGGTGCAGCAACTCTGTCTAGGGCCTTGAGTGTAGGTCTCAAGGCGGTGCCACTTATTCTGATAGAGGAGCAACTGGTCGGGGCGATGAAAGCCGTTGCGAGGGCCGCTGGTTTGTGCGTGATGGGTCGTGAGGAGGCTGAGAACTCGTGCAGTCGCTCACCCGCTCCCGTCGCGTGTGTTGTTATTGAATCGTTCCCTGTTGAACCCGAGAGTGCGGAGAAGGCGGCGGCTATGCTTGTGGCGGAGACGAGAGCGGCAGCGTTCATCGCAGTGGAGCGAGGAGGTTGCAGCGAGCAAGGGCAGATCCACATGAGCAGTGGGCGTTCGACCACAGCATCCACAGCGAAAACTGATCTTGTCCTTGACCGGGTAAAAGCAGGTGGCGGGGTTACAATAGGTATTGGTGACGGCGGCAACGAACTCGGTATGGGGAATATCCGTGATGAAATAATGAAGCTAATTCCCAGGTACCGTAAGTGCATCTGTGGTTGCGAATCCGGCATCGTGCCGATCAGGACTGTCGATGTACTCGTGTTGGCAACCGTGTCGAATTGGGGTGCATATGCGATCGAGGCGGCGTTGGCAGGCCTGGTAGGCAAAGTCAGCGTCATGCACGACGATGCGGTGGAGCGTTCGGTGTTACGGGCAGCCGCGCAAGCGGGTCTCATTGATGGCATGACCGGAATCTGTGCCTCCTCCGCCGACGGGCTGCCCGAGGAAGTCAATCGCTCGATCGTCCAATTGCTAAGGGCGTCGGTGGCGGCGCATTTGCAGAAGCAGGTGACCTGACGGGCATGTTCTATTCATTCAACCTATGCGGGAGACAAACACATGTTAGACATTCTGATCGAGAATGGTGTCGTGGTAGATGGCATAGGAAGACCGACTTTTAAGGCCGATGTTGGAGTTGCAGAAGGCCGTATAGCCGTGGTGTCGGAGGATGTTGAGCAAGAGACAGCGCAAACTATTGAGGCCCAGGGCCTGCACGTAGCCCCCGGCTTCATTGACCCTCACACTCACTCTGATCGGACCTTGCCGGTGGATCCCCGGGCCGAGAGCAAGACCAGGCAGGGAGTGACTACAGAGGTCATCGGTAACTGTGGCTCCTCACCAGCCCCATTGTTGGGCGCGTCCATAGAGGAGGTGCGCGGTAAACTAAACCTCTTTGGCCTGGACGTCACGTGGGGAAGCATGGGCGAATACCTGGAGTGCCTGCGCAACCTGGGCACTGCCGTAAACGTGGTTCCCCTGGTCGGTCACAACACGGTGCGGGGCTCGGTGTTGGGCTACGGCGACTTGCAACCTACGCCTGATCAGCAGGCAGAGATGGAGCGGCTGGTGGCGGAGGCTATGGAGCAGGGAGCGCGGGGGCTGTCCACAGGGCTGTATTACCCACCCGGATATTATGCCCGGACCGATGAGGTGATCGGACTGGCGCGCGTTGCAGCTCGCTATGGCGGCATCTATGCTAGCCACATCCGGAGCGAGAGTGACGGACTTTTGGAAGCTGTAGCTGAAGCAATCAAGATTGGCGAAAGTGCCGAGATTGACGTTGAGATCGCCCATCTGAAAGTAGGGGGCTACCGTAATTGGGAGAGCGTTGATCGGTTGGTTACTATGCTAGACGATGCCCAGGTACAGGGTGTGCGTCTGGGCTGTGATCAATACCCTTACATCGCCTGCAGTACTTGGTTAACGGCCATATTACCCTACTGGGCGCAGGCCGGCGGAGCCAAAACGGTCGCAGACCGGTTGTCTGACTCTGAAATGCGAGTGCGACTCAGGCGAGACTGGAAGGAGAATCGCGTCGAGTGGGATAGCCGCAGCAGTGTGCGCGACTGGACCGACATCTTGGTCAGCGACTGCCAGGCCCGGCCGGAGGTGCTGGGCAAGAGCATCGCCGAGATTGCCGAGGCGGAAGGAAAAGACCCGCTGGAAACGGTCTTCGAATTGATAGTGATCAGTGAAGGGCGGGTCAATGGTCTGTGGTTCACCCAACTGGAGGACAACGTCCGGACTTTGATGCGCCATCCTCTGGTGGTGGTTGGCAGCGATGGGCTGTCTCTGTCACCCCACGGGGTACTAGGCCAGTGCAAATCTCACCCGCGTAGCTACGGTACGTTCCCGCGTGTGTTGGGGCACTATGTGCGCGAGGAGCAAGTGCTCTCCCTGGAGGAGGCGGTGAAAAAGATGACTTCTGTCACCGCCGAGCGTTTCGGCCTGGCAGACCGAGGAGTGATCCGTGAGGGCGCGTGGGCCGATCTTGTACTGTTCGACGCCGAGACAGTTGTTGATAAAGCCACCTACACCGCCCCCCATCAGTACCCGGTGGGCATCCCCTATGTCATCGTCAATGGAGAGATTGTTATAGATCAGG
>Ga0180437_10010620_pt1 | contig 11192 bp, 7 predicted proteins | sample SS_ome_4_FD_132410 | JGI IMG/M metagenome (GOLD analysis project Ga0180437, IMG submission 132410) | Hypersaline lake sediment archaeal communities from the Salton Sea, California, USA - SS_3_D_1 metaG | ecosystem: Environmental > Aquatic > Non-marine Saline and Alkaline > Hypersaline > Sediment... | reverse complement strand
GTCTGTTCGCCGACCCGCGGCAGCGTGATGACCGGCCGCCATCCGAACCGTTTCGGGTGCTTCAAATGGGGCTACCCGCTGCGACCGCAGGAAATCACGCTTGCAGAGGCCCTGAAGCAAGCGGGCTACGCGACCGGTCATTTCGGCAAATGGCATCTTGGCTCGGTTCGCCAGGGCAGTCCGGTGAATCCCGGCGCCAGCGGGTTTGATGAATGGGTTTCGGCGGAGAATTTCTTCGACAACGATCCCATCCTCAGCTACCGGGGAAAGGCCGTCCAGACCGAGGGCGAGAGTTCGATGATTACGGTCGATGCCGCGTTGGATTTCATCCGTCGGTGCAGGAAGGAGAAGAAACGGTTCTTCGCCGTGGTCTGGTTCGGCTCTCGGCACGGTCCCCACAAGGCCCTTGAGGAAGACCGCCGCCGGTACGCCGATCAGCCCACTGCAAAGCAGCATTTCTATGGCGAGATCACGGCGATGGATCGGGCCTTCGGCAAGCTGCGTGCGGAGATTGGCAGTCTCGGCATTCGGGAAAACACGGTCCTCTGGTACTGCAGCGACAACGGCGCCTTGCCGAAGGTCGGCTCCAGCGGCGGGCACCGCGGCAACAAGGGCAGCGTTTACGAGGGCGGGCTCTTGGTGCCGGCCATCCTCGAGTGGCCGGCGCGGATTCCCGGGCCGCGGACCACCGACGTCCGCTGCAACACCTTCGACATCTATCCGACCCTGCTGGAAATCGTCGGCGTCGCCCAGCCGCGACAGCCGCCGCTGGACGGCGTCAGCCTCCTGTCGGTGATCGACGGCAAGACGACGGAGCGCCCCCGGCCGATGGGATTCTGGGACTTTCCGGTAGGCGGCATTTCCACGCCCAGCCACCAATGGATGACCGAATTGCTGGCTGCCCAACAGGCCGGCCATGAGCCCCAAGATACCCGGAAACTCCGGTTGGACGCCGGCCAGATTTCCAAACGCTACTCCGAGACCGAATTGTCGGGACACTCCGCCTGGATCGACGGAGATTGGAAGCTTCACCGCATTGCGGGCAAGGGCGGCGGGAAGGTTAAGTTCGGACTCTACAATCTGGCCGAGGACCGCCAAGAGGAACACGATCTTCTCGAACGTCAGCCCGAGCGCGTCGAGAAGATGAAAGCCTCGCTTCAGGCCTGGCAGCGTTCGGTCATTCGGAGTCTTAACGGGGCCGATTACTGAGCGGCCCTGGCGACGCTCCCGAAAGGGGACAGTCGCCGAAGTCGCCAGACTTTGCAGCGTAGCGAAAGAGGCCAAATTCTGGCGAATTCGGCTGCCAGAATTCCTCGCAGAAAATGCAAACGGCACCGACCTTGCGGCCGGTGCCGTCTTGCTTGTGAAAGATCCACGTACCGAAACGGCTACATCTTGGCGATCTTCTCGATCAGATCGACGCTGCGACAGCTATAGCCCCATTCGTTGTCGTACCAGCTAAGCACCTTCAGCATGTTGTCGCCGACCACCTTGGTCCAGTCGGGAACGAAGATCGAGCTGTGGGGATCGCCGACGACGTCGCTGACCACGATGGGATCCTCGACGTAGGCCATAATGCCTTTCATCGGTCCTTCGGCCGCTTCCTTGATGGCGGCATTGACCGCGTCGGCCGTGACCGGCTTGGCCGTCTCGACCGTCAGATCGACCGCGCTGCCCGTGGGCGTCGGCACCCGCAAGGCGAAGCCGGTCAGCTTGCCCTGCAACTCGGGAATCACCAGGGCGATCGCCTCGGCGGCGCCGGTCTTGGTGGGGATGATATTCAGGGCGGCGGCCCGGGCACGGTAAAGGTCCTTGTGCGGAAAGTCCTGCACGACCTGGTCGTTGGTGTAGGAGTGGACGGTCGTCATCAGGCCTTTGACGATCCCGAACTTCTCATTGATCACCTTCACCGGCGGGGCCAGACAGTTGGTCGTGCAACTGGCGTTGGAGACGCACTTGTGTTCGGCAGTAAGTTGGTCGTCGTTCACCCCCAGCACGCAGGTCAGGTCGGGGCCCTTGGCCGGTGCGCTGATCACGACCTTCTTGGCGCCGGCCTTCAGGTGGCTGTCGAAGCCCGGCTTGTCGCCGTCGGCCCGGCCGCGGAACACGCCCGTGCTCTCCAGCACGATCTCGGCCCCCAGCTTACCCCAAGGCAGCGTGGCCGGGTCGCGCACGGCCATCGCGGCGATCTTCTTGCCGTTGACGATCAGATTCTCATCGTCGTACTCGACCGTGCCCGGGAACCGGCGGTGGATACTGTCATACTTCAGCAGCGTAGCCAACGTCTTGTTGTCCGTCAGATCGTTGATGCCGACCACCTCGAATACGTCCGGCTTGGCCATCAAGCCACGGAACACCAAGCGGCCGATACGGCCGAACCCATTGATACCAACACGAATTGCCACAACACTTCTCCTTTTTCAGAAAAAAACCAGACCCCTCGCAACGTGGGGATTCATTTCACAGCCAGCCCATGGCTGGCCCCATGGGCATCCAGAGAACCCGTCATTATACTGACCTGCCCAGCAACCAGCAAGGACCAGTAGTCGCCGATTCTGCCAATGGCCCATCGACCCGAATGGCAACTCCCCCGCGGCGTCACGCGTGGCGTCTGGGAGTACTCCCAAGCCTACCACATCGCCGATCAATACGACGACTATTTCGCCCTGAATCGCCTGTTCGAGTTCGACGAGCAGGTGCTCGCACACCATTTTACCCGGCCGGGGCTGGTGATCGATCTGGGCACCGGGACCGGGCGGGCCCTGGTCGGGCTGGCCCAGCGAGGCTTCCGGGGGCTCGGCGTCGATCTGTCCCGGGCCATGCTGCGGATCGTCGCCGAAAAGGCTCGCCTCGATCGTCTGCCCATCCAGGTCCTCCAGGCGAATCTGGTCGAATTGGATTGCCTCCGCGACGAATCGTTCGACTACGCCATCTGCCTGTTCAGCACTTTGGGCATGATCCACGGGCGAGAGAACCGCCATCGGCTGCTGGCTCACGTCCGGCGCATCCTCAAGCCGGATGGGTTGTTCGTCCTGCACGTCCACAACCTGTGGTTCAACTGCTACGATCCGGCCGGACGCCGCTGGCTGCTGCGGCATCTGCCCGCCGCCCTGTGCAACCGCCACACGGAACTGGGCGACAAGTACTTCCACTATCGCGGCATTCCCCGGATGTTCCTGCATACGTTCACCCGGGGCCAACTCTTGCGGGCACTGAAGCGGGCCGGATTTCGTATCCGGCAACTGATCCCCTTGGATGCTTCCCGGCAGCGGCCTTTGGGCCACCCGTGGTTCTTCAGCAGCCTCCGGGCCAACGGCTGGATCGCGGTCTGCCGGTAGGTTTTTTGCCCTTGTCGCTGCGGGTCACGTCTCGATATACTCTCCGCTTTAGGGTGGTCGTTGCCGGGGGCATTCCCTGCTCTATCCTGCCAGGCGCTACAATCATGATGTGCGACTCCCAACCGTTCCCGGATGATCCGCCCGCCTCCGGCAAGCTTAGAATGGCCGTGGTTACCTTGGGCCTTGCGGCACTCGCGCTTCTCTGCGCGAATGCCTTCACCATGGCGATTTGTGAAGACGAGGCAAACGGCTTCTATTTGTCCAAGAAGCCGGTCGGCGAAATCGTCGACTTGATGTTGGCGAACACGCACGAGGACCCTCCGCTTTCCGATCTGATCCTGCATTTCTGGATCCGCGTTGCCGGCTACCACGCCGGCCTGTTGCGGTGCTTGCCGATGATGTTCTGGCTGGCGATGATTCCGGCGTTGTTTCTGCTCGCCAGGCAGTTGGCCGGGCAGCGCGGCGCGTGGTTCGCCTTGGCGGCCCTCTTTCTGATGCCCTACCACTGGACGATTCCGGCTGTGTTCCGGTGGTATTCTCTGTACGCATGTCTGGCCGTGTGGAACTTCTATTCCTTCTTGCGGCTTCAGCGGTGCGTGCGCGGGAAATCGAACGGATGGAAAGCGAGGCTCTCTTGGGCGGTGCCCTACGTTGCCACGGGGGCCTGCCTCTGGTACACGAACTACTCAGCTCCAGTCTTCTTCTTTACGCATCTCCTGGTTGCCGCAAGCCGCGCCCCTCGCCGGCGACAGGTGTTGATCGACCTGGTGCTTTGCTGGTCAGTGATTCTGCTACTTTACACGCCGTGGATTCCCACGTTGCTGCGGCAAATGGATACTTCCATTCGCGACGTTCCCGTTGCCTACACCGGCTTCTCCTTGTACAACCTGTTCGCTGGCGAGCTTTCCACGCCCTTCGACTTCTGGATTTCCGTTCCGGCGGCAATGGGATGTGTCTTGTTGATCGTCCTGGTGCTGACACAGTTCCGCCGCTGCTGGATTCCGGCCGTTGCGTGTGCCGTGGCCTTGGGCGCGCTGCTCCAGACGGGCGCCATTGGCCCCAAGCGGATGTTGATCGTGTCTCCCCTGGTGGCCGTCACCTGGGGCGCTGCCATGAGCAACGGGACAGACCGTCGCCGCTGGCTGCGGATGGCCCGAGCCGGACTGATCGCGACCGCGGTGATGGTGGCGTCCGGTTCGCTGGCCAATATGGTTCGCCGGGAAGGATGGGGCGCCTATCGCTGGCTGGATCCCACCCGGGCCGTGGCCTGGCGGCTGCAAAGCAGGTCGCCGAAATCACCCATCATCTCCAATTCGAACCCGGTCTTCTTCTATCTCAAAGACGAGTACGGGAAGAATCACTGCCGCGGGCCCCAAGAGGAGGACGGACAGTACCAGCCCAAGGCGATCTTGTTTCCCCTTCGAGCCAACTACCAGCCGCTCTGCCGGGATGTGCTGGAGCGCGCGAAGGAGGCCGTCTGGGTTTATCATTCTCCGTATCACGGTCCCATCAGCAAGTGGTACGACACCATGGTTCGCCAGATGCAGCAGTTCGGGTTCCGCGTCTTAGGGACGGAGCCTCTGTTGCGACCCTCGTCGCGATTCATCGAGTTCCACCCGAAGTTCCGCGACCGTTCGGCCGATCCGCTCGACGAATACCGTGTCGTACTGGTCTACTTCGTCAAGAGCGAGCCGAACTTGGAGCGCGACCGGCGAATCTCACGACGGCCTCGATGACCAGCGTCTCGCGCGTGGTTCTTCGGCAGCGTTCGAGCCAACGGCTGGATTGCGGTCTGCCGGTAGGTTGTCGGCAGCTACCTGGGGACTGTCCCGATTTTCGCGCAGCGAAAATGGGACTGTCCCCCTCGGCACACCGGACTCGCTATTCGAAAAGCAAGATGTCTGTAAGATCCAGCGGCACGCGGCAGGTGACCTTCCAAGGATGGGTCCCGCCGGCCGCGGCCTCGTCTGCGGTGAATCGCAGTTTGCCCCGGGCGACCGAACGGACCGAGCGGGGACGCCGGTTCATGGGCAGAGAGACGTCTAGTTCGGGGATCGGTTGGTAGGTGAAATTGGCCAGCACCAGTGCCGTGCCCGCATCGGCGTCGTAAACCCCGGCTTCGACCACGGGGTGTGAGAGTTCGACCAATCGAGGCGCCCCCGCACTGTGTGCGCAAGCGTTGATCGCACGGCGGTGTGGCTCGGGCCACGATTCCTTCAGTTCCCGCGGCACGAACCTGGCGTCCTTGATGTAGGATATGCCGGGGGTCGTTGCGAAGTAGATCACCTTGCCTTGTGCGCAGTCGTTGCGTAATACCGCCGGCGTTTTGCCGTCTTGGAAGGTCGCCGCGACGCTCGCCCCTCGTGGCTTGACGTGAACCTTTGCCCCGATCACACCAAAACTGTTCGGCGTTGACGCCAGAGCATCTTCCGGTATCGTCAGTCGATCGAGATGTGGAATCTGGTTCAGACGCCCACGGACTCGATATTCGCCCGGTTGCGCATCGAACGCAACCTCCGGGCTGATCCCGAACACATCGGCCAGGATATCCGAGGGTTCGTTGAACTCGTCGCGGCAGCCGGCCGCACAACTCGCATAGAGCCAGCCACCGCGTCGCACCCATTGCGCAATTCGCTCGGCAGCCTTGCGGCGGATGCACGGATCGGTGGCATAGAGGACCTTGTATTCGCCGAGCCGGCCCGCCTCGATGTCCTCCTCCGTGAGCATGTCGACCAGGAACTGGTCGTGCACGAGCGAAAGGTACGTGCCGCGGCGCTCCAGCATGTGGATATAGCCCAGCGGCTGCCAGAGATCGGACGAGATACTGTAGAGCAAGGCGACTTTCGTCTTGCGCACCTGGCCGGGCGCCAGGATATGCTCCGCCGCGGCCAGGCTGCGGGTGACGTTGACAATCCCGTCGTAGGCACTGCGCAGATCCGACCAGTAGTTCTCCGTGCTCGTGGCGGTCGGGCCGTAGGTCCAGTAGAAGAAGTGTTTGGCCCCCTGGCAAAGGGCCGACGTGCTCTTCAGACGAAGGTTCGTCTCGTCGCTGGGCGTGATCCAGGCGATGATGGGGATCTGCCCGCGGCTGCCGCTGCGAAAGATCGAGGCCTGAAAGCCCATCAACTGGAAGCCTTCCCAGGTGGAGTTGGGACCGTACATGTACTGCAATCCCATCCAGTCCTCGATGCCGATCAGGTCGACGGCCTGCTTTCGCGCCAGGTCGAACCAGTCCATGGCCAACGGGGCGCCGCCCCAGGTGGTGTTGGGCACCATGCCCATGCCGAGCCCCGTGCCGCCGAAATAGGGATGGTCGGCAACCAGCGTCGAGCTGAGCGGCTCGGGACCGAAGTGTTCGTGAAGTCCCTGCGTGTTCCACTTCAGCCGCTCGGTGGCGGCCTGTTGTCGAAATCGAGAGGTGTAGTAGAAGACGCGGCGCGCCGCCGGGCCGTTTTGCTTTTCACGCTCGCGGAACACCTCGGGCGTTTCGATCGGCACCACGTTGCTGAGCCGGGCGAGCCCTAGGTCCCGTGGCGAGAGGTCCTGCTTCTCCAGCCAGGCGCGGAAGTGTTTGATGGCCTGTTCGTCGTTTCCAATCCGCGGCCGGCAGCAGACTTCATCGGAGAAGCCGAACGGCACCCGACCGGCAAACCGCTGCGGTGAGCGCTCCGCCAGCTTGGCCCAGGTCTGTTCAACTTCCGGCCGCGTGGTCGCCGGGCCGAAAGGCACACCGTGCGAATGCCCGGGTTTGGCGAAACCGAACTTCTCGTCAATGGGGGCGTGTTGGTTGCCCAGCACGTTGAACCCCAGCAGCCACAAGACTTCACCTTCCTTGGCGTTGAGTTCCGGACGTTGTGCGGCCCAGAGGGACGTCTGGATGATGTGCCGCTTCGGCGCGATGCGCTTTCCGCCCGACGCCTCCTTGGCCCAGCGCAGACGGCGCTCGGCCATCTGGCCAGCCGTTTCCAGTTGCTCGGCGTCGGCCACAAGCTGCGGCGACACGAGGAAGCTGGTCAACTCGCCGCCGAAGGACTCGCGAAACCGCTTGACCACGTGCGACGCGTCCGACGCGGTGGCCAGCTCGATCACCACGCGACGCCGGTCTGATTCCACGTCGGTGATGAATCGGGCGGTCACGTTGGGAAACTCGGCCACGCCGCCCGCCCGGGATAGCCGGCCGTGCAGCGACGCGCCGGCGTGCTTCTTCAGATCGAACCACGGCGTATACTCGCCGGACGCGAGCCGCCGCTCGGCGTTTCTATCGGCGCCTTCCGGCCAGACGGCCTTGGGCAGATACCAGTTGGGCACATGGATGTAGCCACCCAGCCGGACATAGTACTTCGTGTCGGTGGGCTCTTCCAGCTTCAAGCGGACGAAAACGCCATCTTCCGGCTCACCGGCGTCAAGGGTTTCGGCTCCGAGCAAGAGCACCGTGATCAACGAAACGGCGACGATGGCGTTTTGGCTGCGTTTTCGGTCGTCCATTGATGCGTCCTTTCCGCTCATTTCGCAGCGTACCTGACAAACATACAGCCCGCAAGAGGATGACAGGCTGTTCTCGGCAATCCTCGCCGGGAGTAGGTCCCGAGAAACTGACAAATCGTGGCCCCTTCCCGGCAGCCGCTTTCTCGATCGCGCCGGTCGCCTTGCCAAAAAGTATCGTTGCGAGTTGGACTTACGTCGATTAGAATCGACGTAAGCGGACTTGACGCCGGGTTGATCAACCTCGGATCCCTGGTTCATCAACCCCAGGTTCATCGCGCCGCAAAAAGGGCAGGCCGGACCGAGAGCCAAGCAGAATTCGCGGGGTGGGTCGAGGCACAAGACCCACGCGAAAGCTCCACTGATAGAGGAGTCCTCTCGTATGATGGAGCCTCCCTCGTCCTTTCACGATTACCAGATTCGCATCTTGACCGAATTGAAGTCTCTGACTCCGAGGCAGGTCTTTGCATTCTCCACATGGTGTGCATCACGACTCGTGGATGCTCAGGAGCTTGAGGCATATCTACAAGAGAGGGATATCGATCTACTGCACAAAGCCGTTGAAGAGGCGTGGTCGTGGGTTGGCGACCGACCCCATCCGGCAGCCAAGCAGGTGGCGGATCTGCGCAACAGGGTGTTGGGTGTTGGCCCACATGATCCGGTCGTCGGCATCGAACTACATCAAAGGGTAGTTCAGACACTTTCGTGCGTCGAGCTTGCATTGGATTACTACTCGACAGAATCTATTGAGTATGCACGCGGTGCCGCCGAGGGCATGATTAACGTGATCGACTACGAAGCTGGCGATCAGGTTGAGCTTGAGGCTATGTTCCAGTTCCCACCGCTCAGAGCAGAATTCGAGCAGCAGATCAAGATGATCAACCATTTGCGCGCGGCGACCCTGGACAGGATGTCGCTCCAACAATTGACGAGTTTTGAACGATTCTTTTAGGTAAGGTGTCCTCGTTCACCGTTTTCTGTATCGGCTGGTGGCACTGCAAAGCAATGGTCCAAGTGGGTGCCACTCTTTTGCCGTGCCACGCGCCCCGTGGAGTTTGGCACGATGCCGGGAGCCGCCAAACGCGAATCCGATCGGCTATGCGAGAGACCTCGGCCGGAGCCTCACCGATTACGTGTTGCTACGAGCCGGAGACCCGGCCCGCGCTTCGTATCGAGCAATCTCTTCCTTGAATTGGTTGATGCGCTTCTTGAGTGAACGCAACGTCAACTCACGAACGTGTTCGTCGGCGGGCTCTTGTCGTTTGCTTTCGTAGAGTTGCTCCAATTCGTACAACTTCGCCCGGGTGTTCTCCCATTGGCGTCGGTTTTCAATGGTCATGGCATTACCTCGATCATTCCCTTGGGGACCAGATCACGATCGGTTGCGAAGGTCTTCTCGGTAAACAGTTCAAAACCTTCCTGATCTACCAGTTCCATGTTGATGAAAGGCAGACCGCTGAGCAATTCTGCTTCGGCGGCTTCATCGCCCGGGAATCCCGCCCCCACAAGCAGGACACAATCCACGTCATTCGGTTCCAGCTTGTCGGTAACAAAGCTGCCATTGACGACGATCCGCCGGACGCCCGCGCGCCGCGCCAGTTCGATCATCCATCGTAACGACTCCATCTGCACCCGCCGCAGTTCAGACTGCCGCCCAAACCGTGCGTGAATCTCGTCCACAGTGGCACGGGGGAAGCCCGGTGGCAGGTAGCCTTCGCGGTTGAATGCTGGAATCATGACCAATTCCAGGAACGGTTTGCCGTCGGCGTACCGCTTCCAAGTCAAATGGTCGCCAACACTTCAATTCTAGCCGATTCCAGCCGGCTTGCGAGGATGTCCTCGTCCATCCATTCCTGCACCGCTGCCGTGGGGCATTGTCAAGCCACCCGTAATGACAACACGGCAAGTTACTTCACGATGTGGAGGATCACCAATGGAAGGTAATGCTGGACAATTTGGCGAAGGAGGAATCGTCGTCGGAAAGCCGACGGGCTGGCACGCGCACTCCCGTGCGTATTAGAATCTCGTTGCGAGACCTGGCCATTCATCAGACGGGGGACATCACAATGGCACGCGGCAGGGCGTTCGAAGATTCTGCATTACTTGTCATGCTGCTGACGGTATTGGGGGCAGCCGATCGACTTTCGGCCGCAGCCGCCCCGTACAGAGATGACCCGCCGATTGCGGAGATGCTCGGCCGACTCGAAAGCCGTCAGTCGCTGGTGCTTCCGTCGGTGAAAGTGGACGCCGGCGATCTGAAGATGCACGGCATGGAACGCTATGGGCCGGGACAGCGCGATTACTGCAACAAGATGGCCTACGCGGCCGACCGGCAAACGGCCCTCTATGCGGGCGGAAACCACCAGGTTCCGCACCGGATGAACGACGTCTGGGAATACCATCTCGGCTCCAACACGTGGCACCTGCTCTACGCGCCGGACGGCGGCAACGTGGGCAAGCATAAGGCCGCCTACTTCCTCACCTCGCGCACGCTGGTCCGCAATCCCGACAAGCCGCTTGACGACAAAGAGAAGGAGCAGATCGAGGCCTACCGGAACTGGTGGAACGAGCACGTCGCCTTGCGGGACGGGCACCTGGCCACCACACGCGGCGGTCCGATCATGCCCTCGCACACCTGGGACGCGTTCTGCTACGACGATCGGGCGGGAAAGCTGTTCTGGGGGATGGGCGCCAGCCCGGCGGCGCAGCTCAGCACGCACGCCTACTTTTCGGGCAAGCCGCCGGCCGAATTGCAGCGGCTGATCGATCCCGACTATACGCCGATGTGGCAGTTCGATCCGGCAAAGCGAACGTGGATTCATTACCGGACGTCCAAACCGCGGGCGCAGCTCCGGGGCATGGGTGCAACGATGGCCTACCTGCCGGACCTCGGCAAAAGCATCTGGTACGTGGCCGCGCAGAACGTCTCGCCGCACGCCTACGAGATGTGGCTCTTCGATGCCGTCGCCGATCGCTGGGCCGAGCTGAAGCCCAACGGCGGAAAATCGATCGCCACGTTGGCCGGCAAGGAGGAAGTGGCCCCGCGGGCCGAGCAACAGGCCGCCTACAGCGCCCGGCACAAGAGACTGGTCGCCGTGCGGGGGCACGACACGTTCGTCTACGACGTGCCAGCCAACTGCTGGTCGAAGGTCGCCACCGACGAGCGGATCTACGGCCACGACGCGCACAGCGTGTTCGCCTACGATCCACGGGCGGACGTCTTTCTGCTCGCCTTTGCTCCGAACGGCCGAGGCAAGAAGCTTCGCCTGGCGGCATTCTCGCCCGCAACCAACCATTGGGAGATGATCGAGCCGGACGGGCCGGAAATCCCCACGATCCAGTACGGCGGTTACATGGGCTACTTCGATCCGC
>Ga0180437_10010618_pt1 | contig 11193 bp, 8 predicted proteins | sample SS_ome_4_FD_132410 | JGI IMG/M metagenome (GOLD analysis project Ga0180437, IMG submission 132410) | Hypersaline lake sediment archaeal communities from the Salton Sea, California, USA - SS_3_D_1 metaG | ecosystem: Environmental > Aquatic > Non-marine Saline and Alkaline > Hypersaline > Sediment... | reverse complement strand
CCTTATTGATGGGGGAATAATACTACAGCAATCACCTATAAATAGAATAAAATCACCAGATGATTTTGAACTGGCATCGATTGAATATAAAGGAAAACTATACAAGATTGCCAGGAATCCCACAGAAGAAGAATATGCTGATATGCTCTTTGGATGGCAGGTGGAACAGGGTATTACATCCAACTCGGTCATCTATGTCAAGGACGGGGTAACAGTTGGCATTGGCACGGGAGAGCAAGACAGAGTAGGTGTGGCAGAAATAGCTATTTATAAAGCCTATACGAAGTATGCAGACTCTCTCTGTTTTACCAAATTCGGTATCCCGTACAAAGAATTGGAAGCCGAGATAAACAAAGGAAAAAAGGATGCCGCACTGAAAGAGGAGATTGATAAGGCAACTACTGTAGAACATGGCGGTCTCATAGGCTCAACCATGGTTTCTGATGCATTTTTTCCTTTTAGAGATGGAGTAGATGTAGCAATAAAGGAGGGGATAAGGGCCATTGTTCATCCAGGGGGATCGTTAAGGGATTTTGAATCGATTGAGGCCTGTAATGAGGCCAATCCTCAAGTAACCATGGTATTTACCGGTCAGAGGGCATTTAAACATTAAAAAATATCCTCTCAGAAGATAAAATCATGGGATTCAAAAAATAGCTATTCCCCTTTTTAGGTTTTATCTTTAGCAAACTGGTCATTGCTAGTTATCGTTACTGTCGGTAGTATCATTTCAATTGTGGCTACGATTCTCTTGCCGAGTCAATCTTCTAAAATCAGGGAGTTAAGAACCATATTCTAGATGATTTTCTCTCTCAATAGTGCATTGCCCTCTTTTGAGATATTCTTACGTGAATAAAGAATAACATTTCAACTCTGCCTAAGCATATCCTAGGAAAACGGGATATGTATATCTTCATTCCGCACAACACAGGAAAGGTTAAATGTTTTCCTGATCTTTTTTCCTACAATCTCGATACATTATTTCTGTCTTCCATACTACACTAATAATACTAAATATAGTGTATAACGACCTATTTTTTTCAACATACAGTACTTTTTCCTTGACAAAACCCTGTCTTATCGCAGATAGTATATTCAGTAATATATTATGATTTACTATGCAAAAATTAGCCTCATGAAAACCACACTTCTTAAAACGTTAAACCATATTATTAAAAAATTATTACGTTCCTCACAACAATTCGAACTAATTTTATTTAGAAAATCGCATCTATTTAAGGAGAGTCATTTTGGCTAAACTAGATGACATCTCTTCAACTGAAAAATTACTCGATCTAATTCGAAACAATCACATCTCGCCAGATAACAAATCAAACACGCTTGATCCCCCTCAATCAACAAAATTACGAAAATCCAATTCTACAAAAATTATCCCCTTCAAAAGACCGATTACAGTAGGGATTGATATCGGCTACTACGATTTGAAGATGGTAAAGGTTAAACAATATTCCGACCAACGATGGAAATTGCTGGACTATATGAAAGTGCCTTTTGAACCCCAGATCATCAAAGAGGGTTCAGAGTTTCCCGATTTTTTAAAATCTACACTAACCAAGTTTTGCGGTCGTTCAAAAAGAATCAAAATCTGGACATTAATGTCTTTAGCCGACATTGAGATACATCATTTACGTATACCAAAGGTGGGTAGAAAGAAAATTGCAAATGCGGTCTATTGGACCTTAAAGAAAGAAACTTCCTTTAAAGAAACTGACACTATTTTTGATTTTGAGGTTCATGGGGATGTAATGGAAAAAGACATCCCTAAGATAGCAGTTGTCGCCTGTGTCACTCCTAAACAAGAGGTGGAAAAGATAAAAAGTCTATTTTCCAAGACAGGTTTCCGTCTAACCGGTTTATCTACAATTGAGTTTGCTTATCAAAACCTATTTAGAACCAAATGGATTTCAACTGCTGAAAAAACCATTGCTTGTCTCTATATAGGTGAGGAATGGTCTCGAATTGATATCTTCGTATCTGGAAATCTTTCGTTCACGCGCGGCATCCATTTCGGAATGAATAGCATAATTGAATCCTTACTTGAGGGCTTTAACGAAAGGGAAAAAGGAAAGATCCTCAGCGACATAGACATGACCGAGGGGAACAATGTCTCCGCTCTTAGAGGCCTTGAGAAAGAGCGAACTTTGAGTATTGACGATGCTCGAAATATAATCCTAAACCTCAACCATAATCAACCTCCTCTAACAGAAAAAAATGCCGGCTTTCAACTCAAAGAAGAGGAAGTCTATGAGATCATCATTCCTGTAGTAGAGAGATTAATAAGGCAGATGGAAAGAACATTTGAGCACTATGTTGTAACCTTAGAAAATAATATAATCGATAAAATTTTTGTCTCCGGTGGAATTACCTACAAGCCCTTAATTGATTATATAAGCAATCAATTAGGATTTGAAGTGGACATCATTGACTCTATGGCCCCCGAAATTCCTTTTTTAGATGGCATATCCAGCCCCAAATCAGTTCATGAGAGAGTCTCTTTCGCCCCTGCTATTGGAATTGCCCTTTCGGATAACTCTTATACTCCTAACCTTACCTTCACATATAAAGATAAAGAAAAATTGGTGAGTATCCGTCATATTAACCGCGGTATCTTTGCGGCGTTCATCCTTATCATAGCAGTTTTCATGGGTATCTTTCTATGGCAGGGGCACATAAAGGAGCTAAAAAAGGTTAAGATATTCCAACTTAAAAAGGAGATATCGCAATACATTCCTAAGGTTGACCAAGAAAGCCTCACACTAATGGCCTCTAAATATATCAAAAAACAGAAAGATTTAAAGGAATACAGCATGAAATACTTGGGAATGGCCATTATTAACGATTTATCTATGATAACCCCTTCAAACATTCGCTTACTCAGTATAACAGGTAATTTCGGCAGTATTATCGAAAACAAGGCAAAAGATATCCCAAAAATCTTAGAGGTAGATGGTATTATATTGGGAAACAGTGATCTGTTTGATTCCTCTTTGGCTGGATATCTTATCAAATTAAAAGACTCCCCTCTCTTCAATCAACTCAGCATTATTAAAAATGAGGTAGAAGTTTATGAAGAACGTGAGGCACTGCATTTTATTTTGAATATACAATTAGTTTAGGGATCGACATGGAAGAGGAAAAACTAAGAAAAATCCCAATGGAGAGCATACGCTATCTCCTAATATGCACATTGGGAATAATTGTTTTTATCCTTATTGGACCCTACATGTCAAAAAGGTCCTTGGTTAAGATGGACATGGAAATCAAAAAGCTCCAGATCCAGAGAGAAAAACAGCAGTTGCTTTATCCCATTCACCAAAAGCTTGTAAGAAAACTTCAAATAGAACCCAAAAAATTGCCCTTCCCTGCTAAAAGCAAATTTCCCCGCGCTAAAACTGAGAAGATTTCATCTATTTTTTCTAAAATACTACAGAAGGTCAATCTTCAGACTATATCTATTGTCCCAGATGTCGAATCCATTGCCAATGGCTCTAATCTTTTTTTTGTAAATCTTGTAGTAAAAGGAAATTTCTTTGATTTTCGCACATTTTTAATTGAACTGGGGGGGAATCCCTATTTGCACCATATAGAAGAAATTAAAATCCAGCAGGTCCCTGGAGATAAGGAACTCAGTCTAAAAATATGGCTCGCATTAGATTAACAAACAGTAGCTGCAAAGGAACATATTTGTTAAATAAGGATTCTTGATGTCAAAACGGGAAATAATATTAATCTTTGCTGCACTGATAGCCATTATCTATGCGGTGTATAGCCTTTTTATTGTTTCTTCATCAAACCAAATTACTAATAATGCCGACATAAAGAAGACGGGGGCAGTAAAGTTTATTGCTAATCTTTCTGAAATCCTGGAAAAAAACACTCTGGACAAGACAAATATCTATATCATTGCCCGGGCAGAGGCCAAATGGGAAAAGGATCCTTTCTTAAAAAAAGAATTAATAAAGAAATCAGAGACAACACAAAAACCCGAACCAGTTGAAGAGATCCCAAAACAGCCCGAACCAGTTGAAGAAAGTATAAGTTTTACGTATTCAGGTTATATAGAAATGGGTGATAGAAGACTAGCCATTATTAATGATGTGGAATATGAAACCAATGATGAATTGGAATCTACTGGATATATCGTTCAAACAATCGAACCCTTAAGGGTGATAATAAATGATATTGAAAGGCAAAGAAAAATTATTGTCCCAATTGAACAAGAGGTATTTTAGGGAGAACAAACGATGAAGTATAAAAAATGGGCATGGTTGATTTGTACTCTCTTATTGAGTTTAGCCTTCTCAGGATGTGCTGGTAAAAAAACTATCAAGAAAGATCCCTTTTTTGAGAAATGGAAAGCAATGGCTGAAAAGTCAAAAGGATATTCACCGGCTTCAAGTACACGAACCATTGATCTACCGGAAAGGATAAACAAGATTGAGGCCATGGAGGAAAAGGCCAAGGTCAAGCATGAAAGACCACTGCCCATACAAAAAGTAACCCTTAGAATGTACAAAAGCAATATAATATCTGTTCTCCGGGCCTTGGCTCGACTCGCCAACCAAAATATCCTAATAAGCCCTAATGTAAAAGGAGAAATTAGTATAAACATACAAAATACAAGTTGGGACCAGGTATTTCGTGGTATCCTACGTACACACGGACTTACCTATACCTGGGAGGAGAGCATCATCCGTGTCATGACTACAGAAGACATGGAACAGGATCTAAAGATAGATGCCATTCAAGAGAAACGAAAGGCACATAAGATAATCATAAAGCGTGTTGAACCACTGCTGACCAGGATCGTAAATATCAACTTCGCAGATACCAAAGAACTAAAGGAAAACCTAAATGAATTTCTAACCAAAGACAAAGAAGGAAAGCCACGTGGCTCGGTAATGGTAGATGAACACACCAATTCCCTGATTATACAGGCCATCAGAGACGATATTGTCAAGATGATCTCTCTGATCGAAAAACTCGATAGACCGACACTCCAGATCTTGATAGAGGCCAATATTGTTGAAACTACGAGAGATACGGCCCGGGAGCTGGGGATTCAGTGGGGGGGATTATATCACGGAAAAAACTACTGGATCACTCCTGGGGCAAACGCCGGAGGTGTTATGGGAAGCTCTTTGACAAATCCTATTAACCCAACCACTGGAATGGCCGCCAATTTTCCTGCTGATCTCAGCACTGGAACAGGATTTACCATAGGTGTTGTGTCTGAAAAAGTTGGAGATTATCTCTTGAACATGCAGCTTTCGGCACTTCAAAAAGAAGGCAAGCTCAATATCCTTTCCAGTCCATCAATTACCACTCTCGATAACCAAATGGCTTTTACCGAAAATGGGGAAAAAGTGCCCTATGTGGCGACAGATAAAGAGGGTAACAGAGAAGTTAGGTTTGAGGATGCTGTCCTCAGGCTGGAGATTACTCCTCATGTAATTGATGGTAAAAATATGAAAATGAAAATAATGGTCAAAAAAGACGAGGTTGATATTTCTCGTACAGTAGAAGGAAACCCTTTCATCATTAAAAAGCATACAGAAACTAATCTGATTATGAGAGATAGCGAGACAATCGTCATCTCAGGTCTGACGAAAACTATAAAATCAGAATCTGAGAGTGGCGTACCCGAGCTAAAGGACATTCCAATTTTGGGATGGCTCTTTAAAAGCAAAGGTGACAGTGATAAGATGGAAGAAGTTCTCATTTTTATTACACCCCATATCTTGAAAAAGCAGGTAGTAAGCGAAATGAATGAGTCTGGAAAGCAGAAAAAAACAGCTCCATTATCTGAAAGACAATCAAAATCTAAAACACCACATTCCGAATAAAAAAATGGATTACTTCAAAATTCTTAACTTTATCAAAGAACCCTTTTCAAATTCCCCCGACCCAGAGTTTTTTTTTGAGTCCCGACAACACAAGAATTGTCTGCAACAACTAGAGATTTCTCTCCGTCTAAGAAGGGGCTTAAATGTGGTAATCGGTGATGTCGGAACCGGGAAAACCACTCTCTGCCGCCATCTCATTCGCATGTTTAACACTGATGAGAAGGTGGAAACACATATCATACTTGACCCTTCTTTCAGCAACCCCCATGAGTTTCTGTCCTTCCTGGTAAGCATGCTTGGCAAGTCAAAGCGTCGTATAAATACAAGTGAACAGAATCTCAAGGGGAGGATAAAAGAATATTTCTTCAGCCGTGGCGTGGATGAGCAAAAAATTATAATCCTGATGATAGATGAAGGGCAAAAAATGCCAGAATTTTGCCTTGAAATCTTACGGGAGTTGCTTAATTTCGAAACAAATCAGTATAAGTTACTCCAAATAGTTATCTTTGCACAAAAAGAATTTAAAGAAACACTTAAAAAGCATGCCAATTTTGCCGATCGAATTAACCTTTATCACTTTCTGAGTCCTTTAAATTTTCAAGATACAAGAGCAATGATCCGGTTCCGTCTTGAGAAAGCCAGTGGGAGTCGTGATACTTCTTCACTCTTCAGCTATCTGGCTATTTGGTCCGTCTATAAAACCACGAGAGGATATCCGAGAAAGATCATACATCTGTGTCATCGTATCATTTTGGCATTGATCATGCAGAATCGTTACAGGGTGAGTTGGTCATTAGCCCATGCTTGTGCGAAGGGCGTTTCACCAGGGAAATCAAAAAAATACCAATGGGCCACAGCTGTTGCCCTCGCTGGTTTGGTGGCCGCCCTTGTCCTGCCAATATCAGCTCTTTTTCCATCTAAAATAAAAAAGGTGTCATGGGAAGGTAACAACCCAAACCAGATATCGTCGCAAATACACGAAGTATCAGAGGACATCAAAGTAGTCACTTTAAAGTCAAGTCAAAATATGTTGGCGTTACATAAATCAACGACCGGGGTTCTGCCGGAAATACTAACGAAGCCCTCAACTGACGGATTACATAAAAATTTACCTGAAAAAATATCTAAAGGGCCAAATAAGCCTTTTAGCCAGGAACAAGGTTTTCCAAGACTTTTAGGGCAAATCACCGTAAGAGAGGGTGATACCATTGGTGTTATGATCACCAAGATCTACGGGAGTTTTCACGCTAACTATCTGAAAGCTGTGGCTTTTTTAAATCCACAGATAACAAATTTGGACGTAATTAATGTTGGTGATAAGCTAAATTTCCCGGCTATTCCCATTACACCCGACCATTTATCATTAAGCATGAGTCGATGGATCCAGGTTGCTGAAAAGGAAATACTTGAAAAGGCCTATGAATTCTTGAGGACATACCCACAAGACGCGCCAACAGTCCGTATAATCCCATACTGGAATAAGAGGAATGGTTTAAAATTTGCCATAGTTCTCCAAGAAAATTTTATAGACGAAAAATACGCCCAGAGCTTGATAAGTCATCTGCCTCCAATGATTGCCTCAAGTTCGAAGAGCATTCAACAATGGGAAGAAGACACCATCTTTTTTTCCAAACCTACATTAATAGAAACATGCAATCAGGGAGAAAAACCCTGGGAGGATAATCATTGAGAGTAAAAAAGAGATTAGGAGAGATGCTCCTTGAGGCCGGTTTGTTGAATAAGGAACAGCTCGGACAGGCTCTTGAAAATCAAAAGAAATTTGGTCTAAAGTTGGGCAAGTTTCTAGTCCACCAAGGGGTTGTAAGTGAATCCGAAATCGTGGAAATGCTCTCCAGACAGTTAAAAATCGAAAAATATCGTCCTGATAAATACCCCGTAGATCTTGAGTTATCAAAAATTATTCCATCAGATATATCCAAGAAATATGAATTGGTGCCATTAAGAAAAAAAGGGCACCTCCTTATAATAGCAATGACAGATCCCTTAGATATAAAAGCAATAGATACTATTGAAGTGATGGCAAATGCTGAAGTCGATTCAGTTATATGCACCGAACAGGAATTAAACCAGATTTCTAATAGCCTTTATGGAGCATACTCAGATCTCGATGGTGTTCTGGAGAGCATTGAGCAGGTACAGTATGATACAGATACCGATATCGAGATAGGGACAACCCTTGAAGATGTTGAAGTAAGCTCACTCCATGATATGGCTGAAGAAGCTCCTATTGTGCGTCTGGTTAATTCTATCCTTTCCCAGGCCGTTCGCGAAAAGGCAAGCGATATTCATATCAGTCCTGAAAAAGATTATGTTCAGGTAAGGTTCCGAGTAGATGGAAGGCTCCATGAGGTACCTGCACCACAAAAATCCATGTTCTTGCCGATTGTATCGAGGCTTAAAATCTTGACAGGGATGGATATCTCCGTGTCAAGAATTCCACAAGATGGAAGATTTACTATCAAGATGAATAACAAGAAGATCAATATCAGGGCCTCCACAATACCGACCATCTATGGCGAAAACCTGGTCCTTCGATTGCTGGATATGAGTACTGACATCTATGCATTGGACAGACTCGGCATGTCCCAAGATGACATGGATAAAATTGAATCAATGATTACCAAGCCTTACGGCATGATTCTTAGTACAGGACCTACTGGAAGTGGTAAGAGTACCAGTTTATACTCCATTTTAAAAAAGATTAATGAGCCTGACATTAACATCATCACCCTTGAAGATCCAGTGGAATTCAGGATAGAAAAAATTCGGCAGATCCAGTTGAACCGAAGAGCGGGTATGTCCTTTGCCAACGGACTGAGATCTATACTTCGGCAAGATCCTGATGTTATTATGGTTGGCGAAATCCGAGATGATGAAACAGCTTCAATTGCCGTTCAGGCAGCCCTAACCGGACATCGAGTATTGAGTACAGTGCACACTAATGATGCAGCCGGTGCAATCACACGTTTATTAGATATGGGAATAGAGCCATTTCTTGTCTCTTCTGTAATGCTTGTATCATTTGCTCAGCGTTTAGTAAGGAAAATTTGTCCTCACTGCAAAGAGCCCTATAGTCCTCCTAAAGAGGCCTTAGCCCATTGGGAACTAGACAAGATCGAAGGGGCCAATTTTCAACGAGGTAAATCATGTTTTCAATGCATGGGTACAGGGTATAAAGGGCGAACGGGTATTTTCGAAGTCCTGGTCATTGATGAAATGGTCCAGGACATGATTTTAAAAAGGAAATCGGCACAGGAGATTACTCGGGCTGCCCACCAGGCTGGAAGCCTCAGAACCTTAAAGGAGGATGCTGCCGACAAGGTGCTAAAGGGAATCACAACTCTCGAGGAAGCAGCATTAGCGGTGCTCGATTAAAAATGCCAAAATTCTTCTACAAGGCCATAAATGAAAGAGCTAAAACATTATCTGGTGTGATTGAAGCCACCTCACTTGAAATGGCAACTGACATATTGACCGAGAAGGGATATATCCCATCCAAGGTCATAGAGAAGAAAGAAGGTTTTGGGAATATCAAGTGGTCCAACATAAACCAAAAAATGACCCCGGTTAAAATCCCTGATTTGATCCTTTTTACAAAACAGTTTCGAACCATGATCCGGGCAGGGGTCCCCATACTCAGTTTATTGCAAGTGCTGAGAGATCAGACAGAAAATTCAAAACTCAAGAAAATTATTGAGGCTATGACTCTTGATATCAATAGAGGCTCCAGCCTATATGATACATTTAGAAAATACCCTGCAACATTCTCTCCTTTTTACTGCAGTATGGTGAGAGCAGGGGAATCGAGCGGGGAACTCGGGGGCGTTATGGACCGGCTTATATATCTTTTAGAGCACGAGCATAAGATCAAATCAGATATCAAATCAGCGCTTCAGTATCCAATCATGGTGGTTATTTTTTTAGCTGTTGCCTTTTTCGTCCTCCTTACTTTTGTTATTCCAAAATTTACTAAAATACTTATCAGTGCTGGCATAGAAATACCTCTTCCCACCCGTATCTGCATATTTTTATACCAATTCTTGTTCAATTACTGGTACATGATCCTTGGAGTGGCAATCGCAGGGATAGGAATTTTATTCTATTATTTTAATACAAAACAAGGCAAATATGTTAGGGACTACTATGTTCTCAAAATCCCTGTTCTTGGCCCTCTCTTTGTCAAGGCTGCCATGGCTCGATTTGGAAGCATTTTTGTCATTTTGTACAAGAGCGGGATACATGTACTTGACTCCATTAGAATTTTGTCTGGAACTATCGGAAATGCTGCAATTTCCAAAGAATTCGAGCAGATCAGGGACCAGCTTGAAGAAGGACGAGGCATTGCAGAACCTCTCAGATCTGCAAAATATTTTACCCCCATGGTAATCGATATGGTAGCCATCGGTGAGGCTTCCGGTAAGCTGGATGATATGCTCAGCGAGATATCAGCACATTATGACGATGAGGTGGAATATGCTACTAGCCAACTATCCGAGGCCATCGGGCCCATACTTGTTGTTGGGCTTGCCGCCATAGTGGGATTTTTTGCGCTAGCCATGTTTTTGCCAATGTGGGATTTGACCAAAATAATAGGCCGAGGCTAACGTGTGAATGTCTTATTAAACACATATGAGTCTTTGAAAGAGATTAAACAAATAGGATTTTGAATAAAGGCCTTTCAAATATATACGATTTGATGGTTTGTCTGTATTTTTTCAAGGGGATAATGTTACTAATTGGTCACATTTATTTCCGGCATTTTCCAATATTTCAAGTATTAACTAAATATCAGGATAGGGTAGGCAGTGTGTATACATAATATAATGGAAAATTAACAAAGAAAGGGGAAGGGAATGAAACAAAAGAAAAGCTTGTTACATGGCAACAGGGGATTTACTTTGATCGAAATTATCGCTGTTTTAATCATCTTGGGTATTCTCGCAGCTGTGGCCATACCCAAATATATCGATTTAACCGCTAATGCGGAGAACAGAGCAATAGATGCTGGCGTATCAGAGCTCAACGGAAGGGAGTCCCTAACATGGGCTAACATAAAAATTTCTACTGCTGGGTGGGTTAGCGATGCTGCCACCTTTGCCGCGATGGATACTGACCTTGGGGCTGATTATAGTTGGTCTGTGGCCCCTACTGTAGCTGGCGGAACACTCGATTTTGGAAGCCAAGCCGTTGCACTAACGAGAACTGCCTCCACTACCACGGCACCGGCTAGATGGTCACGATAAGTAGTAAGATGATCTAAACACGAGCTAGAAGAATTGTAGATGTAAAATCACCTTGCGTAAGT
>Ga0180437_10010617_pt1 | contig 11194 bp, 8 predicted proteins | sample SS_ome_4_FD_132410 | JGI IMG/M metagenome (GOLD analysis project Ga0180437, IMG submission 132410) | Hypersaline lake sediment archaeal communities from the Salton Sea, California, USA - SS_3_D_1 metaG | ecosystem: Environmental > Aquatic > Non-marine Saline and Alkaline > Hypersaline > Sediment... | reverse complement strand
GGTGGAACTCTTCAACGCGAAGGACTACGTGTGCACGGCGTGCGATTTTCTGGAGCGCCTGCCGCCGCGCGTGACGGTTCAGCGCCTCATGGGCGAGACGATCGGCGGCGAGGCGTTGATCGCGCCGCGCTGGCCCGAATCCAAGGCGCGGGTCGCGAGCATGATCGAGGAGGAATTCCGCCGCCGGGGGACGACGCAAGGCGCCCGTTACGCGCTGAGAAGCCCGGCGACATAACGCAACGAAAGAGAGGCGGTTCATCGTGGATCACTTTTCGGACAGGCGGTATCTGGTTTCGTTCGACAGCGCGCTGTTGCCGCAGGTTTTCAGCGACGTGCTCGCGATCGGCGCGGGCGTCGCGGGTCTGCGCGCGGCGCTGGCCGCAGCGCGGCACGGTTCCGTGCTCGTGGTCTCGAAGAGCCCCGCCGATGACAGCAACACGGCGCAAGCGCAGGGGGGCATCGCGGCGGCGATGGACCCGTCGGATAGCGCGTCGGCCCACACGGCCGATACGCTGGAAGCGGGACACGGCGTGTGCGACCCCGAGGTCGTCGGGATGGTGACGGAGGAGGCCGCGGGGCGCATCGAGGAGTTAATCGGCTGGGGCGGCACATTCGACAAGGAAGGCAGCGAGATTGCGCTGGCGCGGGAAGGGGGCCATTCCGTCGCGCGTATCGTGCACGCCATGGGCGACGCGACGGGCCGCGAGGTGGCCGAAACGCTCCTGCGGAAGGCGCGCGAGACGCCGGCGATCCAAATCCTGACCGGCGCTTTTGTCCTGGACCTGATCGTCGGAGAGGACGGCGCTTGCCTGGGTGCGCTTGTGCAGGACGAACGCCGGGGCCGCATGATTCTGTGGGCCAAGCAGACCGTCCTAGCCAGCGGCGGCGCGGGGCGGCTGTTTCGGGAAACAACGAACCCGTCCATCGCCACGGGCGATGGCGCGGCCATGGCCTATCGCGCGGGCGCGGAGGTCTGCGACGTGGAGTACTACCAGTTCCATCCCACGGCGCTGTACGTCGCCGGCGCCTCGCGCGCGCTCATCAGCGAAGCCGTTCGCGGCGAGGGGGCCTTTCTGGTCAACGGACGGCAGGAGCGCTTCATGCCGCAGTATCATGAACGCGCCGAACTGGCGCCTCGGGACGCGGTCAGCCGCGCAATCGTCAGCGAGATTCGCGAGACGGGCCACACCTGCGTGTACCTCGACGCGCGGCATATCGCGGCGGCGAAATTCCGCGCTCGATTCCCGGGCATTTCCGACCTGTGTTCCCGCTTCGACATTGACGTTTCGCACGACCTGATTCCCGTTCGTCCGGCAGCACATTACATGATCGGCGGCGTCCGGGTTTCGCGCGAGGGGGCGTCTTCCGTTCCCCGCCTGTGGGCGTGCGGGGAAGTCGCGTGTACCGGCCTTCACGGCGCGAACCGTTTGGGCAGCAACTCGCTTCTGGAGGGGCTGGTGGTCGGTTATCACGCCGGCGACGCTGCCGGCCGCGCGGCCGCGTCCGAGCCGGGCGAGGCGGAACATCGCCGTCTGAAGGTCGCGCAAAAGACGGGCCCGGAGGACATTGACGTGAACGACGTCACCAACTCCCTGCGGGCGACCGCATGGCGAAGTCTGGGAATCGAGCGCAACCGGTTCCGCATCGAGGAGTCCATCGAGTTGATGCGCTTCTGGGGCCGCTACGTCTACAGCCGGGAATTCCGCACGGCGCCGGGCTGGGAACTTCAAAACATGCTGCTGGTCGGCCGCTTGTTGGGTGAGGCCGCGCTCGCGCGGGAGGAAAGCCGCGGGGTCCACTTCCGAACCGACTTCCCGGAGGCCGACGACGAACGCTGGCGCGTTCGCATCGTTCAGAAGCTGGGCGAGCCCCTGCGTTTCGTTCCCGTTGTTCGAGCCGACGACAACTCCTCGCCGTCCGAGGGGAATTCCGATGGCGCGCACACCGCCTGAAACGAAAGCCGTCGAAACAGCCGCGTTGCGTGTGGACGACGCCCCGCTGCCGAGTGCGGACGTGTCCGTGTTCGCCGAGCACGTTAATCGCGATCTCGAAGAGCCCTTTCTTCCGGAGATACTCGACGGCAGGCACGCGGCCGACGCGACGTTCCGTGCATACCGGGCACTCGTTCGCGGACGACTTGCCGCCACGGTCTGGACGGGCCATGCGACCGCGCTTCGCTCCGTCGTCGTCATGGGGGGCGTCGTGACAGCGGCTCCCTACAGGCGGCGCGGGCTCGCGCGGCGCTTATGCGAAGAGGCCGTGCGCCAGTTTCTGGCCGCAGGCGGTGGGGCTCTCTATCTGGCGGCCGCAAGCCAAGAGGCACGGCGGCTCTACGATGGACTTGGGTTTCGAGCGATCATCGGCCAGGTCATGGTTCTCGAGACGCCCGGACACGATCGGCTGGCGGGCTTTCGACCCGGATTGAGCGTGTGTCCGCGTCCGGCCAATTGGGGCGACATAGGCCGCGTTGTCCCGCTCTTCCTCTGGCCGCATGAGTGCGTCCTGGCGGACGCCGCGTCCGGATTCCCCTCGACGCGCGTCGCGCCTCCCCTGCGGTGCAATGGCATCTTCTGGCATATCTGGCGCACGTCCGTTTCCGCGGGCGGCTGGTGGCGCGTTCTGGAAAACGAGGCCGGGACGTTGGTGGCGAGCGCCTCGGCGGCGCCGGCCGACGACGCGACGGAGGCGGACTTCGTCTGGCATCCGGCCTATGAAGCGGAGGGACGAGTGTTTCTTCGCGATTTTATACGCGACACCCGGGGGCGGTTCGAACGGGAGGTTCGGCTTCTCGCATGCGAGGGCGATGCGTGGAAGCGGCGTGAGGCCGAGCGCGCGGGCTTCACTGCGGAGCGGCATTCCGGACGCGCCGCGAAGGTCGGACACGAATCACGCCCGCTGTTGACCTTCAGCGCGTGACATGCAGCCCGCGCAAGACCTGAATTCGCTTGCCTTCTTTTGGGAAGACATTCATTCATGCGGAAACGGGGGAACGCGACAGAAAGGCCGTCCGCGTCGGCGTTCATTCCTTCTGCACGTAGATGCTTATCGAGTAGTCCAGGAAGCGGACGTACAGGGGATAGGACTCGACCAGATCGCAGTGCTCGCTAATGACCCGCCATTGCTCCCGCGTGGGCGCGACGTTCGAGGTGTGTTCAACAAGGATAACCGCGGGGCTGTCTTTCCCGCGGAGAGGCGCAAGAATATCCTCCAACTGGGATGGGCTATAATCCGCCAAAACATTCGGCATCCAGATGGACGCACAGAAGTAGTAACTGAAGAGAGCAGGAGAGTTGGTGATGATTTCATTATGGCGGCCAAATCCCTTATCCTTCACGAACCTTACCGCCTCCTTCCACGGCGGCCGCTGTCCCATCTCGACGGTGAAGTAGCGGGCGTCCTTGATGAGCAGGGAGACGGCCACGCACGCGACCAGGACGCACGCCATGACGGGATGTTTCTTGCGGCCTATGGCGATCAGCCGATCCAGACCATAGGCGGCCAGCAAAAGCCACGCGGGCAGGCAGACGATGGCGAAGCGGCTGCCGCCTCTGGAGAAAGCGACCACGATGACGACGACCGCGGGGGGAACGAGGGCATAAGGCGCGAGCCATTTCAAGCGGTAATCGCGCTCAACCCAGAACAGGAATCCGCCGACGAGAGCGCACAGGATGACGGCCGGCTCGATTCGGTCGGCAACCTTCAGGACCAGAAGCCCCGCACGCATCACCGAGAAGGACTCGGCGCCGGACCAGCCCCTGAGAAAGCGTACGAACACGGGGGTCAGCAGTACCCCGCCGACGACGAACGGACCGAGTAACACTGCGGCATTAAAGCGGTTGGCGCCTGCCGGGCGCTCTTGACCGTGCGCCAGCCAGAGAAAAGTCAGTCCGAGCGCGGGAATGAGCAAACCCGCCGTCCAGTGCGTCAGAAAGGCCAGCACGAGTCCCGCCACTGCCGCGGCGATCCAGCCTCGCGAATTTCGTTCGATGCCCAGGAACGCGAACCACATCGCCAGCATCCCGAAGAGCATCAGCAGCGTGTAGTAGCGTGCGTATTGAGAATAGTAGATGTGAAAGCACGAGATTGAGAGCAGCCCCGCGGCAATCAAACCCGTGCGGCGGGAGTATAGATGCCGCCCGATCCAATACAGGACCGGAACACTGACAATGCCTGCGACCGCCGGAAGAAGGCGCGCCGAGAATTCGCTTACATCGAACACGCGCAAGACCAGGCCGATAAGAAAGTAGCCAACGGGGTAGCCGCGAACGCGCGAAAGATTCCGGGAGTCGTATATCGTGAAGACTTCGTCAGCCCAGAAACTCCATGCCCCGAGCTTGTAAAATCTTAAGAAAATCGCGGCGAGAACGATGACAACGAAGGTTGCGATTGCCGCGCCCCGGCCAGCCGTCTTCTCGGCGAGCGATGCGGCCCCGCCTGATTCGTGTTCCACATTCCGCATTCCGGAACTCGCAATCCCTCAGACTGGAGTTTCGCATTTGCCGAGATCCCCCGGGGCCTGGCTTTGCACCCCCTTGCTTCGCAAGAGGGTGGCACCCTTAATCAGGAGGGGCTTTCGCGCTCGCGGCGAATCTCGTACTTGGCCTTCAATACGCCTTTCCCTTCAGCATTCCGCACTCCGCAATCCGCAATCGCTTAGATCGTGCCGCCCACCGCCTTCACGACCCTGGTCATGACGGCCGTGGCATAGGCCTTGCCTTCGGCGGCGGCTTCTTCGATTTCGGCGCGGGTCTTCTCGACGAGGGTATCATCTTTCAGGCTGTGCAGGTTGATTTCCACGTTCAGCTTCGCCGCGCGAAGGGCGGCTTCGCAAAGTAATGCCGCCACGCCGACGTCGCTGATGAGATTTGGGTTGGCGACCTCGACCAGCGCGTCGGTTGCCTGTAAGGCCACGCGGCATGCGCGAACGGCCTTCAAGGGCGCGTCCATCGCAACGACAAGCGCGGACTGAATCGCGGCGGTGCGCGCTGCCTTGTCCTCGGCGGTTTCCTTCGGCATGGCATAGGCCGCGGAGACTTCGGCGTAGGCTTGCGTGTCCTCGTCCATGAGACGCAGCAGTTCGTCGCGGGCCTTCATGCATGCATCGAGTTGCTTTCGCACTTCGCCTTCGACCGCCTTGAACTTCTTCTTGCCGACCGTGAAATTCGCCGCCATGCACGCCATGCTCATCCCCAGCGCGCCCGCGGCTGCGGCGATGCTGCCGCCGCCGGGCGTCGGCTTCGCGGAACTGGCGGCTTCCACATACGAACGCATCGTGCTGTAAAGATACATGCAATCCCTCCTTCGAGCGTCCCTCGGTTCAGGCGCGCATTTCCTGTCCGCCGTCCACCAGGTGAGAGCAACCGGTAATATAAGATGCCATGTCGCTGACGAGGAAGACGACCATGTTCGCGATGTCGGCCAGCTCGCACTGCCGGCCGAGGGGTACCTGCTTGTTATAGTAATCAATGACTTCGTCCACGCTCAGGCCGCGCTGCTTGGCGCGGGCTTCGAGGTACTCTTTGTTCCAGATGCCGCTGCCTCGCAGGACGTTTCCCGGCAGGACGCTGTTGACGCGGATGTTGTGCTTGGCCAGTTCCCGCGCCCAGCCCTGCGCCAGACCGATGACGCCGAATTTCGTAGCATTGTATGCGCTGTTGTTGGCCGATCCGCGAACGCCGCTTTTGGAGCTGATATTGACGATGTTGCCGCCTTCGCCCTGTTCGATGAGCGCCGCCGCGACCGCCTGCCCGCAGAGGAAGTAGCCCTTCAGGTTGATGGCGACGGTCAGGTCCCACTTGTCCTCGGGAAAATCCGTCAGGGAATGCGAGGGGGCGATGCCGGCATTGTTCACCAGAATGTCAATGCGGCCGAATTCCTCTCGAACCGCGCTCACCATCTCGGTGACGCTCGTCTTGTCGGTCACGTCCACGCGTACCGCCACGGCCCTGGGCAGGCCCTTCTCGGCGAACTCGCTGACGACCGCCTCGCCGCCCTCTACGTTGATGTCGGCGATGGCCACGTTCGCGCCGGCCTCGGCCAAGCCCGTCGCGATACCGTGCCCGATCCCCGAAGCCGCGCCCGTCACGATCGCCGCTTTTCCCTTCAACGAAATGCTTTTCATGCTGTTCGCTCCTTTCGTGAAACGGGCGGATTCTAGCACATGAGGCGGCGTGACGCCATGGCGGCAGTCGATGGGCGGCTCGGGCACGAAAGACCGCGGACACTTGCAACATCCCCGCCGATGCCGTACCGTAGCCGTCCGCCTCGTCCATTCTCCTCGGCTCTTTCAGGAACCGATCGCGTTGATCGCGCAAGGCATCATCACCGGACTGGCCGCCGCCGTGTGCCAGTCCTTCCACTACGTCATTTCGCGGCGCTTTCTGGCTCGGCAAGGAGGCCGGGGCACGGTCCTCTTTGGACTGTCGCACGCGATCATGGGCGTCATGTCCCTGGCGCTGCTTCCGTTCTTCTGGTCGAGCCGGGCCGCGGACGTCGCGAACTACATCTATCCGCTGCTGGCCGCCTCGGCGGCTTACCTCTTCGGCCAGTTCTGCCTTTTTCAGGCGTTTAAGCGCACCGACGCCTCGCGGGTGAGTCCGTTGCTTGGGCTGAAGCTTCCCATACTCGCGATGATCACCGTGCTCTTTCTGCAACGTCCCGTCACCCCGCTTCAATGGCTCGCTATCCTGATTTGCCTCACGGCGGCGGCCGGTCTCAACTACGCGGGCGGGCGCGTCCCGGGGAAGGCGTTGTTGTTCGTTCTGTGCGCGTCGGTGGGCTATTGTCTTTCGGACATCAGCATTGTCGCGCTCACGCGGCGCCTGGCGCCGGACGGGGACCTGCGGATAATCCTGCTCAGCGTCTGCCTGACCTATAGCCTGTGCGGCATCGTGGGTTTCGCTCTGGTCGGGCTTTCGGGACGCGAGAACCGCACGGCCGAAAAATGGCGGATGGCCCTCCCCGTCGCGGCCACCTGGATGCCGAGCATGTTCTTTCTGTTCATTTCGTTCTGGTCGGTGGATGCGCTTCTGGGCAACATCGTGCAGTCCCTGCGGGGGCCCTTCTCTGTTGTCCTTGGCGGCGTCATCGCATCGCTTGGACACGTGCATCTGGAGACCAGAGTGACGCGATGGGTGTTGGTCCGCCGGTTGGCGGCCGCGCTGCTCATGTGCGCCGCGATTACGCTCTTCGCCGGCGAAAAGGCCCGTCTAGCGAACGAGAGTGAAGACAACACGGTCGCTCCGGCCGCCGATGCGTCCGGCAGCAATGAGCGGGATTCATGGTACGATAATTCGATGGAGGGACCGACGCCATGATGTCGTGCGATGGGATATTCTCGACCTTCCGGATTCGCGATATCGAATTGGCGAACAGGATCGTCGTGCCGCCCATGGTGCAAGTGCGGCCGATCACGTCGCCGGAGGGGATTGCCTGGTATCGCCGACTGGCCGCGGGCGGCGCCGGGTTGGTGATCGTTGAGGCAACCGGCGTGCCCCGCTTCCGGAACGAATTAACGCCGAAAACGCTTAGAGCGCTGGTTGACGCAATTCATGTCGGCGGCGCCAAAGTGGCAATACAGCTCTTTCCGGTCCGTATCGGCCAGAAGACCGAGCCGGATGATTTGAGTCTGGAGCAGATCGAGGCGATGATAGATCACTACGGGAAAGCCGCGACAATCTGCCGCAAAGCAGGTTTCGACGGCGTGGAGCCGCACGGCGCGCACGGGTATCTGCTGAATCGGTTCTTCATGCCGGATCGTAATTGCCGCACCGATGCGTTCGGCGGCTCCCTGGAGAATCGCGTTCGGCTGGCGGTGCGAATCGTCCGGCGGATTCGAGAAGCGGTCGGTGAAAACCTTCTGATACTCTTCCGCCACACCCCGACAGGGGATGCCTATACGATGGAGGACAGCCTGAGCTTCGCCGGTCAGTTGGTCCGTGCCGGTATCGATGTTCTGGACATTTCTCCCGCTCGTCGGGCTGCCGTGGCGGACCTGGCGGCGCCGTTCAAAGCGCGATTGTCCGTTCCCGTGATCGCGGTGAATGGAATGGAAGATCCCGAAGAGGCCGAACGAGCCGTTCGCGAAGGCCGATGCGACCTGGTTGCGGTAGGTCGTCAAATGATCGCGGACGCGCAATGGCCGCGTAAAGTCAGGGACGGAAAACGGGAAGAAATTCGCAGATGTACGAAATGCGACAAAGGCTGTTTCGGCAATCTTCGCAAACACAAACCGGTCGAGTGCGTCCTATGGCCTGAGCACGAACTGACCGGATACATGCCGCAAGGCGGCGATTCGTGACAAGCCGTTCGGATATAAAAGTAACCTTACGGAAACCCGACAGTTTCAGCGAGCATATTGACTGTTTTGCTGGACACTTCGCTCAGCGACCGCGCTGATGCCCGTATTTCCACGGAAATGATGTCTTTATGTCAAGTGCAACGCCAAAACCCGAGGGCCGTCGCGACCTGACCGAAGGCTCTCTGCTGAAGAACCTCTTTGTTCTCGCCGCGCCGCTCATGGTGCAGATGTCCATCCAGGCGATCTACAATCTGACTGACGCCTTCTGGCTGGGCAAATTGAGCTCTCTCGCCGTCACGGCGCCGGGGGTGAGCATGCCGTTCGTCTTCATCTCTTTCGCGCTCGCGATCGGCTTCGGGAATGGCGGGGCGGCCCTGGTCTCGCAATACGCCGGAGCCGGACGACACGCTGATGCCGACCGCGCCGCGGGCCAGACGGTGCTCTTCCTGCTCGTGATCAGTTCGGTTCTTTCGTTGCTCGTTCTGTTGTTCACGCGTCCGCTGCTGGCGCTGGTCCAAGTGCCCGAGGAGGTGGCGGAGACAGCGATCCCATATCTGCGGATTTTTATACTGGGAACGCCGTTTATCGCATGTGCTATGGCCTACGGTTCCGCCTTGCGAGCCCTCGGTGACACGCTCACGGTCCTCTACATTACCGCGGCCACGAGCCTGCTCAACCTGGTTCTCGATCCGGTTCTGATTTTCTGGATGGATATGGGCGTCAGGGGGGCTGCGGTGGCCAGCCTCATCGCGCAGTTCACTGCGGCCGTCGCCTGCGTTGTCCTCATGCGGAAGGGGCGGGCGGGGCTTAAGCTGAGCCTTGGGGACATGAAACCGAATATGGGAATGTTGCGACAGATCTTCAATATCGGCCTCCCCGCCGGGGTCAGCATGAGCAGCAATTCCCTGGGGTTCACGGTCTTTCAGGTGCTGATCAACCGCCTGGGCAAGTCCGTGATCGCCGCCTTCACCATCGGCTTTCGCATGACCACTTTCCTGTCGATCCCCGGCCGTTCCATGGCCATGGCCGCCGCGCCCGTGGTCGGTCAGGCGCTGGGCGCGGACAAGGCCAAGCTCGCGCATCGGGCCGTTCGACTGAGTGTTCTGATGGTGGCCCTCGGCATGGCCGTTCCCTACGCGCTCATGATGTGGCAGGGGCGTCTGGTCACTCGATTCTTCGTTGACGATCCCGATGTCATTCGTGAGGCGTTTCGATTTTTCCTGATCGTACCCGCTTCGAACTATTTCTTCACCGTCATCATGGTCCTCAGTGCCGCGTTCTACGGGTCCGGCCATACGTGGCCGATCATGGTTGTTTCTGTATTGAGGCAGTGGGCGTTGCGGGTGCCGCTGGCCTTTTTCTTCGGGTACGCGATCGGGTGGGGCAGCGTCGGCGTCTACATCGGCATGGGCATTGCCAATATCATCTGCGCCGTAGTGATGATCTGGATCTTCCTTGCCGGTGATTGGGCCAAGGCGGTCATTCCGACATCCGAAGAGGCCGAGATAGAGACGCAAGAAGAGGAAGAACGTGACATCGAAACACTGGGCGCGTCCAAATAGACAGTGAAGGAGGAGAAGATGATGAATGCCAAAACCTTGAATGCGGCCCTTGCGCTTGTCGGTGTGTTGTTTGTCGCGGCGGCGCTCGCGCAAGATGCTCCCAATCCGCTCTGGGACTTCGATCCGGCAATCGTGCAGGGATTCAAGCAAGGGCCGGAACGCGAGGACATCGTTCCCGGAGAGTTCATCGTGGACCCGCCGACCCTGGAAAACCTTGGGTTCCGGTGGTACGTAGAGGGGGACAGCAACAGGAACGCTTCCGTGACGGTATCCTACCGCGCAAAAGGCGCGGGTGAATGGCGCGAGGCCCTGCCCATGCTGCGGGTGCACGACGAAATTGCCGACCGGTCGCGATACCGCTTTCCGGATCATCCGAATCCCAAGTACCACGACGTTATCAACTACTTCCGTACGGGAAACTTGTTCGCCGGAAGCGTGCTGTTCCTCAAACCCGGAACCGAGTACGAAGTGAAGTTCACGATGACCGACCCCGATGGCGGCGCACCGGCTGAACCGAAAACCGTTTCCGTCGCCACGCGCGCGGAGGCCGAAGCATCCCAGAATGGGCGCGTGCTGCACGTGTATCCTCTGGATTTCAGCGGAGAGATTGTCCATCGTTTTCCTCTTCACGATATCAAGACAGCGTTCCACATGGCCCAGCCGGGCGACATTATCTACCTGCGTGAGGGGACGCACGGCTTGCCCCCGACGATGCCACTGGAAGTCATGGACCTGCCGCCGGGGAAGAACTGGGGCTCGCGCACGCCCCCGACGGCGGTCTATCGGTTGACCAAGTCGGGGGAGGAGGGAAGGCCCGTCGTCTTCCGCGGGGAGGGCGCCGACAAGACCATCATCGAGGGACGCGATTACGGGACGGACCTGTTCGATGTGACGCATGCGGACCGGCTGATCTTCGAGGACTTGACGCTACGGCGCGCGCACACGGCCTTTCGCGGCGGCGCGCGGGGCGGGCCGGGCGGTTCCTGGTTGACCGTCCGTCGCTGCCGTATCGAGGACGTCATCAACGGTCTTTGGACGTTTTCCGAGAACTCGGCGAACTGGACCGTCTCGGACAATGTTATCACGGGCATTGATGAACAGTGGCATCCCCGCAAGGCGCCGGGCGTCAGTCACGTCGCCGGGTCGCATACCGGCGTCAACGTGTACGGCCAGGGGCACGTTGTCCGGCACAACCGCATCAGCCGGTTCAGCGATTCGGTCGCCATCGCCGACTACAACGTGCCCTCCATCGAAAACCTCGGCAAGCTGTGCGTCAACATTGATATCTGTAACAACGACCTTTCCTGGGCCGCGGACGACACGATCGAGGCCG
>Ga0180437_10010614_pt1 | contig 11196 bp, 8 predicted proteins | sample SS_ome_4_FD_132410 | JGI IMG/M metagenome (GOLD analysis project Ga0180437, IMG submission 132410) | Hypersaline lake sediment archaeal communities from the Salton Sea, California, USA - SS_3_D_1 metaG | ecosystem: Environmental > Aquatic > Non-marine Saline and Alkaline > Hypersaline > Sediment... | reverse complement strand
GGGGAAGTCCGATCATCCGCTGCATGATGAAATAAAAAATGGGGGGGACAATAAAGACGAGCATGATCAGAGTGCACATGACTATCAGAGTTAGAGAGAAGTTTCTCAGTTTGACGTAGGAGTCACGGTTTTTCACCAATGCTGTTGAGGCGCTCATGAGCATGATGATGGGCGCTTCGATGAGGACGCCGAAGGAGAAAGCCACGCCAAAAGCTGCCAGGTTGAATTTGGGCTCCAAAAGCCGGGCGATTACGGCTGCCAGAATAGGTCCTTCGGCGGCCATCATCAACCAGGTCGCGGCCAAAGGGACCCAGAAGATGAAGATCTTTTTGTAGGTGAGAGATTCCTTTTCAGCGATCATAGCCATCCAGTTTAATGGCAAATGAACAAAGAATCAATCTTTGAGATTTGTTTTGAGATCTATGAGTTTTACTCCTCAGGCATTAGGGGAAGAAGAAGATGAGAGGGATATTTCGTAGAGTGGTGGATCGTATTCTCGGCGACAACCCACTCTGTTTCGTCGTAGTTGTTCCCTCCGGTATTCAGGTTCCGCTCGAAGAGAGGAAAATCGCTGCTGGAGACTTGCACGCGGATTTTATGTCCTTTTTTAAAGGTGTTGCTGGTTGCATCCAGGTCGATCTGAACCTTGTACACGCCCCCTTTTTCCATCCAGACTTTTTTGGTGAATCCCTCTCGATATCTTGCTCGGAAAATTCCCTGCTGAATGTTGTAAGCGGTACCATCAGGGTAGACATCCACGAGTTTAGATGTGAAATCCGTGTCTTTAGCGGATGAAGACACATAAAGCACAACTGCGATCGGCCCAGTCACCTCAATGTCGTTGTTCAATACGGGTGATGTATAGACTAAAACATCGTTACGGAGTTCAACCGGCGCTTGATCGATGGCTCCCGCTGGAGTTCCATAAGAGGTACCCCGCTGGCCTCCTACCGAAGGGACCGGATTTCCCGGATCATAGATGAATATATCGGACGGTTCATCTCCCGGAATTGTCGTATCGAGTATCCCGTCTCCATTCCGGCTGTTCGCGTGTCCCTCGCTGTGCAGATAATATTTGGTGTAAACGACCTCAGGAATCGGCCAGACATCCGCCGATCGCCACTCGTTACGTCCCATGGTGTAGTACCGCACTTTCGGCGTTTCCGTGATTCCGTTATCGATTCCCTTTAACCAGTACTCGAACCAACTGATATAGATGTTCCAGTAATCGAGCCTTGCATCTCCGATATCACGCTCACCGACTATTGTGTTTTCGCTCGCCCTTTCGAACCCACAGTGAGTGGTTGGAGAAACGATAAGGAACTGATTATTGGCGGAAATTTCTGAAACGGAATTCTCACGGAAATAATTGAATTCGTAAATCGTTTCGTCCACGCTCGGATCGTACCAACAGCTCATATGTAACGCTGGTACATCGATTTTTTCTGTGCCGTCATAATAGCCCATCACATCGTGCCACCACGGATCACCAAAATCTGTCGTTACCAATTTTTCCCAGTCATTGGGCGGTGAACCCGCTTTCTTCATGATGTTCACGATCGGTAAATACCAATTCAGCTTTTCAAAATCGACCGCTGGAAGATTTGTGGGTTCCGGCTTAAAGAAATGTCGAATCTTTCGAACCTCCTCATCGCACAGGCCGGCCGGGGGCTTAAAAGAGTATTTTGAGGCGGCGCTAAAATACCAGGAAATGCTTGCGGCCAAATCGAGGACACCTCCTTTAAAACCTGACCAGTATCTGAAACGGCCGTTTGCGGCACCGATCATGGGACCGCATTGGGGGATCATACACTTCAGGTTCGGATGTCTCAGAGGCGCCTGTGCCGCCTGGACTTCGGCTGGATAGGAGCAGCCAAAAGTACCGACATCGCCGTTGCTCCACGGTTGTTTGGCGCACCAATCCACAGCATCATATCCATCCTCGGCTTCTTGTCCTGCGGGCGGTGAATAAATGCCTTCGGATTCGAATTTCCCCCGGCTATCCTGGATCGCGACGACAAAACCGTGTGAAGCAAACTTGTATGCCTGCGGCCTCTGTTTTTGATCTCTGAATTCGTTTTTGTTGTAAGGTGTGCGGATGAGGATAACCGGCAGATTTTTATCTCTGCCTTTCGGAAAGTAGAGATCTGTCGACAGCCGGACTCCATCTCTCATTGGAACCATGATACTTTTTTTAAGCTGGACATCATATGTCGGTTGGTTCTTTTTTTGTGACTGGAATGTTGATCCCGGGCTGAGCATCGATAGCCAAAGACACAGTCCAATGGTTGCAATGGTTTTCGAATTAATCTTAAGCGTTTTTCCCTCCCTTAATCTGAATTATATATAAAAAAGGAATTACCACAATTCCTTGATCTCATCATCGTAGCCTGTCATTTCCCATCGAATCAGAGACATAGGGATCATACCCGAAGCGAGAAACTCATCCATGAACTTGCGAAGATTGAATTCGTCACCCAGTTGTTTGGCTCGGTCCCTGAAGAGTTTCATGAACTGCACCTTACCCACGACCATTCCCATGTGCCAGCCTACATAACGGAGCGTTGTCTGCATTTCGTAGTGGAGATGGGGGCTGTCTTCGAGCAGTTCTCCATGGGGAGCACACTTGACGGCAAAGGCCATGGCCTCTTCGAGTGTGTAGTCGTGGCTGTGCATCCTGAGGTCTGCAAGGGCGCGACATGTCCGGAATGCAGCTTGTTCATAGACAACTTCTCGTCCCCGACGTGAGCGGTGGTCAAGATAACCGGCATGCATCAGGAGTTCCTCCAATCCGAAGGCGAATCCTTCCGACCTGATCCAGTCGATCTCGTAGAGGCGCCGGACTCCTCTGATAGGACGCTCATCCCGCCGATGTCTCAGGCCATCGAAATAATGGCCCACACATTCGTGTGTTTCTTCAGGGAGGGACTCTCGATGTGAAAAATTGAAAAAGTAGTCATGGTGCTCCGGCCATGGGCTATCAAAATCGTGCCATCTGCCAAAATAGCCATCCGTAGTTAAATAGTCTTGGACTGTGAAGATCTCTTCCTCTTTGAGAAATTTCATTACGTGTTCAAGAGATGCCCTGACGCTCTCTTTGTATTCCTCCTGGGACGAGACCGGCTCGATCGGAGGAAGCTTCCGGTTTCGGTTCTGCTCGAGCTTCAGAAAGGTGATGACGCGATTGTCTTCCAGTTCGACAGTTTCGAGACAGTCTTCCCATGTGTAGGGAAAAAGATGGACATTTTTGAGCCACCAATTGTAATTTTTCTTTCCTACGCCTGCGATGGCCGTCATACGGCCGAGGTTCTTTTCGACCCATAATCCATATTCTTCCACCGCATTCTGCGCTCTTTTGGCCTCTGCTGCCAGGTCTGGATGATGCATCTCAAGTCGATCGGCAAGATTATTGTACCTTTCACTCTCTTCTTTTGCGCCACGGACAGCCATAACCGCAAAATCATGCGCACCGTCTGTCAGGTTCTTTTTTGCCTGTTCGTACATCTCTGGGATTGCCTTTAGCTTTGCCCTGAATTCATCGATCTTGTCTTCAGGAAGAGGCAATCGATCGGGAATCCTCAGATCGATACGGATGACTGGCCCGGCTCCACCCTGGGAAGGAAGATAAAAACAAGGATCCCGTGCCCATGGTTTGAGAACGCGATGATAAAATTCCATCCCATTCATCTCGGCCCTTACCAAATGATAATCGACCTGCTGGGATACGGGCCACTCGCTCGGATCGATCGCGGAGAGCCTGTCTTGGTAATGTTTGAGCCTGCGTTTTTTCTCTTCCATGGCCTCGGTTGAATAGTCGGGAGTTCCGTTCCTCAATTCAGGTTTATGGAATTCGCGAAATTCTTGGAAAAGAGTCAACAGCTCTTCGTAATCTCCGGTGCTTATGGCTTTGGTCGGATTTTTTTCCGCAGGGCTGCAGGAAATAAAGAGGGAAACAATAATCATAAAACAAATAAATAGCCAGTTTCTTTGGCTCATCGTGCAATCCTCCATCTAAGCGAATAAAAAGAGATCCTCCAAAATTTTCGATTCACATGTTTTTTCGTTCGTTCTATGATATAAAAAAGGCTTCGAATAAAGAGATGTGAATGGCATCAATTTTTCAGTTGGATCCTTTACTTGTATACTCTTTTTTATCTCTGCTTGTATCTTATTCACTCAAATCGGAGCTGTCAATATAATCTATACACAAAATTCATGTTTTAGTTGAAATATGTTCAATTATTGACTAGAATCATAATCTCGGGAAAAAAACATGAGATTTTATTTTGCCATTGCCTTCGCTGCGCTATTGTTGATCCTTACGATCAATTGCAAAGGCCCCGCCGGAGGACGTGATGAGGCCGGAACAACGACAAAAAAAATCGTTTTGAAAGTGGCCCATAACGGGCCCGAGGTCCATCCCTTCCAAAAGGGCTATGAGGCATTCAAAGAAATCCTGGAAGCTGAAACGGGGGGCGCGGTAGATGTGCAAATCTTTCCGAACTCACAACTGGGTTCGGAGGAAGAGAGCACTCAGATGGTGAAATTGGGATTGATCGCGGCCAACGCTTCCAGCACTGCAGGGGGCTTGTCCACCTCTGTTCCTGAGGCCGAGCTGTTTAACCTACCCTTTATTTTTCGCGATCTCGATCACTGTTATGCCGTCATCGATGGACCTATCGGTCAAGATCTGGCCAGGACTGTGGAAAGCAAGCTCAATTGCCTGGTTCTCGGCTACTGGTTCTCGGGTATCCGGAATGTGTGGAACTCCAAGAGGCCTGTTTTGACTCCGGATGATCTTAAAGGGATAAAGCTCAGAGTGATGGCCAGCCCGATGCTTGTAGAATCATTCAATGCTTTGGGATCTCAAGCCACACCCCTGGCATTCGGGGAGCTTTATTCAGCGCTACAGACAGGAGTCGTGGATGGAGGAGAAACCGATCACTTCGATCTCCTTTATGAAAAATTCTACGAAGTGACCAATTATGTCTCTTATACAAACCATATGTTTTTGGTAGTCGCTCTCATCTTCAGCAAAAAGATCTACGATAAACTCCCACCTTATGTGCAGGAAGCTGTCTTGAAGGCGGGGAAAGCTTCTGTTCCTGCCGAGCGTGATGCCATGCAGGATATCACAGAGGCTGCTTTAACGGAGCTCAAAGAAATGGGATTGGAGTTTTTCGAGGTCGATAAGGCTCCGTTCAGGAAAAAGCTGGACCGTGTTTACGGGAGAAATGCGGACAAGGTCGGTGGGATGGCACTCATCGAGAAGGTTATGAACACCAAGAATGAATAAGGATCCGAACGAAAAAAAATCAGAACCGCTCTGGAAACAGCCACTGGAGCTATCGTTGTGTGTGATTTTGGTCGCCATAGTGAGTGTCACATTCATCCAGGTTCTCTTTCGCTACATCTTCCATCTATCGCTCGCCTGGTCTGAGGAACTGGCCAGGTATCTGTTTTTATGGCTTGCCGCACTCGCTTCCGCCTACGCGTTCAAAACCAAATCGCATTTCGCTCTGAGATTTCTGGTAGATCGGTTCGGGAAGGGTCTCCAGAAAATAACGGGCACGGTCGTCGCTTTGGTGGTCGCTCTATTCCTCGCGATATTCGTCTGGAAAGCGGCAGCTTTTACATTCAGTATGGCGAAACAGGTAGCGCCGAGCACACAGATGTCCATGGCCGTACCTTACTCCTCAGCCGTGGTGGGCGGAGTTTTGATGCTCTATTACGTCCTCCGAAACTGGTGGTTGGATATGCGAACAAAGGAGAGGGTGCATAATCCCAATCCGTAGAAGAGAAAATGGGAGTCGTAATATTTATCGTATTTTTTGCTGCCCTGTTGCTTTCCGTCCCCATCGGTATCGCTCTAGGTGTTTCGGCCCTTGCCGGCCTTATCTATATCGCGTTCGATCCTGATTTCTTTATTTTAATTCCCCAGAAATTCATGTCCGGATTGGACTCGTTCACTTTATTGGCCATTCCGTTTTTTATATTGGCGGGTGCGATCATGTCATATGGGGGGATAGCCCGCCGCATTGTCGATTTGACACTCGTGTTTTTCGGTCGCATCAGAGGTGGCCTCGGTATTGTGGTCACGATTTCAACTTTCTTTTTCGGAGCGATCTGTGGGTCTGGGAGTGCGAAAACAGCAGCCATAGGGTCTGTGATGTTCCCTGAAATGAAGAGAAACAAGTATCCCACGGATTTTTCAACCGCTCTGTTCGCTTCAGCCGGAGGGGCGTCCTCTCTTGTGCCCCCTTCAATCGATCTCATTATCATCGGCGTTGTGGCGAATATCTCTGTTGGAGGTATGTTTGCCGCCGGGATTCTCCCGTCCGTTGTCAATGCGATTGCACTCATGGCGCTGGTGTTTTTCTTCGCCCGGAAACTCAATCTTCCGCTGGCTCCCAAAATCAACTTGAAGGAAAAGATCAGGATCGTTCGTGACGGTATCCTTCCCATGTTGATGATCGTAATCGTACTGGGAGGGATCTATGGAGGAATATTCACGCCCACAGAGGCAGCGGCGGTGGCCGTCGTCTATGGATTCTGTTTGTCCTTTTTCATTTACAGAGAACTAAAGCTGGCCGACCTTAAAAAGGCTCTGCTGCATACAGCATCCTTATCGGGTGTTGTGTTGATCGTTCTCGGCACAGCATCTATGCTTTCCTTTGTGATGACGTTCGAGCGCATTCCTCATGATATCGCTGTCGCGATTACGCAATATGCATCCAACTGGATCGTTTTTGTTTTGTTCGTGAATATCGTGTTTTTGCTGCTGGGAATGGTCATGGACGCGCTACCGGCGATTATCGTTCTGCTTCCTATTATCGTCCCTGTGGCCGTTTCCTTTGGTATGGAACCCATACATCTTGGAATTCTGGTCGAAGCCAATGTGGGATTGGGCATGATCACGCCTCCTGTAGGCATATGCCTCTATGTGGCCTGCGGTATCAGTAAAATTCCTATAGAGAAAAGTATTAAAGCTCTTCTTCCGTTCCTTCTGGTTTTAGCGCTGACGACCATAATTATCAGCTATGTCCCGGACATCACGCTGTGGTTACCTCGATTGCTCGGGTATGTTCAATAAGAACTGGAATTAAATTCGAATAATAATTGCTCCATGTTCATTCCAATTTTTTAAGTGGTTTCGTTTTCGCTGGATCAAATATTATTGCAAAGTGTTGAGGAGGTAAAAGATGGAATTCAGACATTTTTTTGCTGTGTGTTTGTTGCTGATTGCCGTGTTTGGTTTGAGCGCACAATCATGGGCGCAGATTGTACCCATCGAAGACAGCAAGAACATTATGCCGATGCGAGAGCGCGTCAAGCTGATGCAGAAGTGGTGGGAGTGGAAGAAAAAGCATGTTCTGCCCCTTGTGATGCGCGAGCAGGGTGTCGATATGTGGATCGTCCGCAACAATGAAGCGGACCTTTATTATAATAACGAAGGGCCAGTCTATACCTTGCTATTGCCGGCCAACCATGAGGGGATGACCTACCCGAGTCAGCATGTGAATCCCCTTTCTCAACGGATCCCGAAATTCATGATGTTTTATGACACAGGGACAAAGGTCGAATATGTAGAACCTAAAGATTATGCAGAAATCACAAAACTTGTGGCTGAGAGGGATCCCAGGGCAATCGCCATCGGACAGCACAACAATGGAGATATGCTCAAAGCCTTGGGAAAGAAACACGCACCGAAGTCCATCGATTCGTGGACATTGGGAGTGCGGTGGCTGGAGACGATGAGTCCCGAGATGATAAGCGTGTACAGCCATGTGCAGCGAATTGCCAATGAGGTGATCGCCGAGGCGTATTCGAATAGAGTCGTCACTCCCGATGTGACCACGACGGATGACCTGAATTGGTGGATCCGCCACAAATATCTGGAGCTCGACTTGGAAACGGAAAACCATCCCACGATCACAGTCCAAAGGAGCGACGAAAACCTTGCCAAATACGATGATCCCCCGGAATATTTTCATATGGGACGAACACGCAATGGAGTGAATGTCGTTATCAGACGCGGTGATGTCGTGAGCTGTGACACGGACCTGTTTCTTTTGGGCTTGGTCACCGATTCGCATCAACATGCCTATGTGCTGAAAAAAGGAGAGACCGATGTGCCGGAAGCTCTGAAGGAAGCCTTGCGCAAAGTCAACCGCATCCAGGATCTCTTTCGGAAGGAATTCATCTTCGGTCGAACAGGGAAAGAGATCGTGGCTGCATCCGAAAAGATACCGAGGGAAGAGGGAATCATCGAATCGGAATTGGGATTCCATCCGCCGCCGATGTTCATCCGTCGGTTTCTACAAGGAGGATACATGTTCGACCACAAGACCTATGTGGCCGGCATGACTTCTGGACCCGGGTATTACCCGACATCCATAGTCACTTATAATCATAAGCTTCACTACAACACGCTGTATGCATTCGAGCCGCATACGCGTGTGGCAGTGCCGGGCTGGAAGGACGGCCTCGAGTTGGGGATCGGGCAGATCGCAGTGTTTACAGAAGATGGTCTGCACTATCTGGCCAGGCCCCAAGAGCACGATTGGCACATCATTAAATAAGATATGGACGAAATTCTGAAAGGATATTCTTTCCTTTTAAGTTGAGCTTTGATATTATATACAGGAAATTTGAGCCAATTTGTTGCTGAGAAGTGGAGTATTTAGCACATATTATAAAGTTTTTTAATTTCAACCGGAGAGGTCAATATGATCAGTGAACTGGAAAAAAAGATCCTCAAATCCCTGAATGAGAACGCGAGAAAGAGCTTTCGCGAGGTGGCCAAAGAAGTGGGGACATCCACCACCGCCATATACAACAACGTGAAAAAAATGGAAAAACGTGGACTCCTCCAGGGATATGTTCCTGCGGTGGACGAAGAACTTCTCGGGTTCACTCTAACAGCCATCATCGCCATGCGTGTCAGTCAAGGAAAGCTTTTCAATGTGTATGATAAGATCCTTAAGTACCCTGAAGTGAGAGAGATTTATGATCTCACAGGCGAATGGGATGCGATACTCGTGTGCTTTTTCAAAAGGCGTCGCGACCTCGACCATTTCCTGAAAACCAAGCTCAATATCCCCCACATAGAAAGGGTTACGACTCATGTGGTGCTCAATGTGATCAAGGACGAAAAACGCGCCTTCATCGAAGCGCTGTAACAGATTAAACGAAAATCTCGTTTTAACCGTTATGAAAATAACACACTGCACTCTTCAAATTCTTATTTGTTTATTTTTGATGTTGATTTGTGCGCCACTTTACGCACAAAAAGATGCGGCCAAAGAGTGGCTTCGGGAAGTGGAGCCCATCATCACAAAAACGGAAAAACAGGTGTTCGAAGATCTAAAAACAGAAGAAGACCGCATGCGGTTTATCTACTCTTTCTGGAACGTTAGAGACCCGAATCCTGATACTCCTGAGAACGAGTATAAACTGGAGTATTACAGACGGCTGAACTACGTAAACAGATATCTTGGAGGTGCCCGGAGCGACAGAGGCCGAATATACATGATTTTGGGAGAGCCGAAGGAAAGAAACACTTACACAGGTGGAACACAGGTTGTCGATTCCGAGGTATGGGTTTACTATGGGGAAGGACGGCCTGGGCTCCCACCGGTCATGAATCTTTTGTTCTTCCGAAGGGAGAACGCCGGAGAATTTCGGTTGTTTTATCCTGGGATGGATACAGCCCTCGACATCCTCAGTCCTGGCCAAAGGGGTGGCTGGAGGGAGCCTAGATATGCCTATAACGAGCTGAGAAAAAATTACATCGAGCTTGCAGACGCTACACTGTCCGTTATTCCCGGCGAAGGAAGCCCCGACATGCCAGCTTCAGCCACCTCATCCAGTCATGTGTTCGCTCAAATCTACACACTTCCTGGAAAAGAAACCTCCGATACCTATCTCAGGAGTTTCCGATCCATCGAAGGTGTTGTCGATGTGGAGTATTCCTTTAGGGAAATGGCTGGAGATGTCACATTTGCGTTGAGCGAAAATAGAGGATATTCGTTCTTGAATTATTCCATCATGCCCGATAACATCCGCTTGTTGAGGATTGCCGATAACCTCCATTCGGCAAGATTCAATCTCAACGTGAGGATCGAAGACCTGTCTGGAAAAACGATTTATCAACAGGAGAAGACCATCGAGTTCAAGCTCGATAATTTGGAAAAACAAGCTCTTGAAGAACAAAGGATCGCCTTTTCGGGTTTCATTCCTGTCATACCCGGCCAATTCAATGTCAGTATCGTGCTATCGAACACTTCGACGGAAGAGTTCTTGACACACGAAGAACAACTGGAGATCGGCGAAGACACAGTGCCCGTGCTCGTAGGGTTCGCGCTGACTGAAATTCGATCGGACCGGTTTATGCCATTCAGTGCAGTCGGTCATAAAGTCGCCATCGATCCGCGATCTGTTTTCAATAAAACGGAGTCTGTTGAAGGGATCGTATTTGCTGAAGAAACTCCGAAAATACGCCTTATAAAAGTGGACAATGAGGAAGAATTTATTATGGTTCAAGAGGTAAATAGTGCAGGTAAATATTTTGTGTTCAAACAGCCACTCACAGATGTCAGTGCGAGCAATTACTACTTGAGCATACAAGTAAAAGGGAAAGAGGTTTATAGGAAGGTCGTCGCGGTCCTGCCTTTTTTGGTTGAGAAGCCTGAAGGGTATGAGTGGACCGATCCTCCAACCTCTGGCCCTGCCTACAATTTTGAGATCGGTCTACAATACCTGAACAGCGAAAACATCCCCAAGTCCCTGGAATATTTTAACAAACTGCCTGAATCCTTGTGGAATTCTTTGACGATACCTATCATTGCTAGAGCCTATTATAGGAATAAGGATTACGAAAAGGTCGTTGAGCTTCTCGAAAGAGAGGAGATAAAGAAGGATTATTCGACGCTTTTTCTGCTGGGAAATTCTTCTCTCGAGCTCAAGCAGTTGGAAAAAGCAGCATTGTATTTTGAAGAGTTGAGGAACTATGGCGATACCGTAAAAATCAACCAGGTGCTCGGAGCGATTTTTTTATCTTTGGGAGAGAGGGAGAAGGCCAAAACCTACTTCGACAGAGCCAAAGAGATAGAAAAGGGAGCCAAGGAAAAAGCCAGCAAAGAAAAAGAAAAAAAATCACAGGAGTAAGGATATGGAATCACGGTGTATTATTAG
>Ga0180437_10010613_pt1 | contig 11198 bp, 10 predicted proteins | sample SS_ome_4_FD_132410 | JGI IMG/M metagenome (GOLD analysis project Ga0180437, IMG submission 132410) | Hypersaline lake sediment archaeal communities from the Salton Sea, California, USA - SS_3_D_1 metaG | ecosystem: Environmental > Aquatic > Non-marine Saline and Alkaline > Hypersaline >... | reverse complement strand
GGTGAAGAAGTCTTGCCCACATGTGAAGAGATTGCGAAAGCCCGAAAGAAGTAGTGTGCTCTTAAGCGGGAAAGGGAGTCGCCTCCTTTTCCCGCACATTTGCTCTTCTGGGAAACCCACCAAGTATGCTACCTGACTTTTCAGCCTTGGGGAGCCAATTTCTAGTGGGGCTCAGCCGCGCCATGATTCTGTTTATCGTGACGTCCGGGCTCAGCTTCGTCCTTGGCGTGCTGAGAGTGCCCAATGTGGCACACGGCTCATTGTACATGATCGGGGCGTTCTCAGCCTTCAGCATCTCCAAGCTTTTCGGCGGCGGCCCTATCGGATTCTGGCTTGCCCTCATTCTTTCGCCCTTCATTGTTGCTTTGGTCAGTCTTGTCTCCGAGCGACTGCTCTTTTGTCATCTTTACCAAAGGGAGCACCTCATGCTCCTGTTGTTCACTTTTGCTCTCATGCTGATTCTCGGAGACCTGGTGAAGCTCACGTGGGGGGCCGAGTACAGATCCATTATGGCGCCGGACTTTTTCAGGGGCTCTGTCTCCATTTTCGGCTTGTCCTTACCGCGGTACAACCTCTTTCTGCTCATTCTCGGTCCCCTCGTTGCCATAGGCCTGTGGCTGTTTACCAACAAGACGAAGATCGGGAAGATAGCCCGTGCAGCGGCTGTTGACATGGAAATGGTGGGCGCCGTGGGCATCAATGTGAGCTGGGTATTTGCTTTCGCTTTCGTGCTGGGGTGTTTCCTTGCTGGTCTTGGTGGTGCTCTCGTTGCTCCTACTGTGAGCATCACACTGGGGATGGATCATGACATCATCATCGAGGCCTTCCTCATTGTCACGATCGGTGGCTTGGGCAATATGTGGGGTGCCATGGTAGGGTCTCTTATTTTTGGATTGACCCAGTCTTTCGGCGTGTTGTTCTGGCCGCAATTTGCCATCGTGTTTCCCTACACAGCGGTTGTGATTGTGCTGCTGTGGCGTCCTCGTGGTATGCTGAAATCGGTCTGGTAAGAAGGAACCGATGACCATGAAAAACCGATTCAAATCCTTTGTGCCTTATGGGGTGATCTTGGTTGTGCTTCTTTTTCTGCCGCCTGTCATTCCGCGTTTCTATACCTACATTCTCACTTCCATTTTTGTGACAGCCCTGTTGGCCATGAGCTTGAACGTGGTTGTGGGCCATGGCGGGCTCTTTCAGTTCCATCATGCGGCCTTTTATGGCGTGGGCGCTTACACCTTTGCGTTAATCCTAACCAAAACGTCTCTGCCGATCTGGGTTGGCTTTGTTGCCGGGCCTGTTGCTGCGGCGATGGCGGGCCTTCTCGTCGGCTGGTTCTGCGTCAGGCTGACGAGACTCTACTTCGGAATGCTTCAGATCTCCCTGGGTTCCCTCATATGGGCCATCGCCTTCCGGTGGTACAGCCTGACAGGCGGGGATGACGGTATTCACGGCGTTCCTGTCCCCGATTTCGTCTCTTCCTCAACGAGCGCCTATTATTTCATCTTGATCCTGCTCACCATCTGTCTTGTAGTCATGTACTTGATTCTGAGATCCCCCTTCGGCATGACGCTTCAGGCCATTCGGGACAACCCGGAGCGGTGTGAAGCGGTGGGCATCAACGTGAGGCGCCACCAACTGCTGGGCATTGTCATCGCCACCTTTTTCGCCGGCGTGGCAGGGGTCCTCTTTGTGGTGCTGGAACGTTCTGTTTTCCCGGACCTTCTTTTCTGGGTTTTGTCCCTGGAGATCTTCATCATGTGCCTCTTGGGCGGATGGTTCACTTTTGCGGGTCCTATACTGGGGGCAGCCATCACGGTTTCCTTGAGAACGTTCGTGGGCATTTACACCGAATATTGGACCCTCATCCTCGGGGTCATGCTCATTTTGTTGATCTTTTTTCTGCCTGAAGGCGTGATGGGTTTTATCACGGAGAAATTTGGCGCACGGCCTGAAAGGGTCTACCAAGAAAGATAAACGGAAATGCTCCGCATCGAGAAAATTCATAAATCCTTCGGCAATTTTGTGGCCGTGAACGGTGCGAGCCTCACGGTTGGAAAGGGTGAACTGGTGGCCGTGATAGGCCCTAACGGCGCCGGAAAAACCACACTTTTCAACCTCATCACCGGCCAGTTGAAGCCCGACAGAGGCAAGGTCCTCTTCAATGATGAGGATATGACCAAACTGCCCACGTACCACATTTGCAGAAAAGGGATCGCCCGTTCCTTTCAAATCGCCAATATCTTTCACCGCCTGACAGTGTTCAGGAATGTTCAGGTCTCGGTTCTCTCGGAACAAGGCAAGAGCAACAAGCTGTTCAGCCCGGCCCACAACATTGCCGTTGAGGAGACAAACCGCATTTTGGAAAGTGTCGGGCTTTTGGAGAATGCTGAGAACATTGCAGGCTCCCTGTCTTATGGCGATCAGAGGATACTGGAAATCGCTATTGCTCTAGGCAATGAACCGGAGTTGCTCATTCTTGATGAGCCCACGGCCGGCATGTCCCCTGAGGAAACAGCTGCCACAATGGCACTCATCAAGACGCTTGCTGAAACCCGGGGATTGACCATCCTATTCTGTGAGCACGATATGGACGTGGTTTTTAACACCGCCCAGAGTATCATGGTCATGCATTACGGGAGAACGATCGTCCAAGCCAAGCCGGAGGAAGTCAAAGCGAACAGTCAAGTACAGGAAGCCTATCTTGGAGGCGAGAATGCTTGACGTACAGGAAATCCACACATTCTATGGCTTGAGTCATATCCTTTTCGGCGTCTCCCTCAAGGTGGGCTCAGGGAACGTGGTGTGTCTCCTGGGTCGAAACGGTGCAGGAAAAACAACCACTCTGAAGAGCATACTGGGCCTGACCCCGCCCAAACAAGGCCGCATTCGCTTCAAAGACGAGGACATTACGGGAAAGGCGCCCTACCTTCTGGTCCGAAAAGGCATTGGTTATGTGCCCGATGATCGCAGGATTTTTGCGGACCTCACGGTGGGGGAAAACCTTGAGATTGCATCCAGAAAAAGGGAAGGCAGGGAAGAATGGAACAAGGATACGGTTTATGGGCTTTTCCCGCGACTTAAGGAGTTTGATTCCCGCAACAGTGGAACGCTTAGCGGGGGTGAGCAGAAAATGCTGGCCATTGGCAGGGCTCTCATGGGGAACCCCGACTTTTTGCTTTTGGACGAACCCACTGAAGGTCTCGCCCCTGTACTGGTGCGGATCTTGGGGGAGAACATCACCAGATTGAAGGACTTTGGTTTGACGGTTCTTTTGGCAGAGCAGAATGTGAAGTTCACGCTTAAATTGAGCGATTTTGGATACATCATCGATAATGGCCGGATTTGCTATGAAGGCACGGTCAAGGAATTGACCGAGAATGAGGAAGTGCGAAAGACCTGCGGGATCTAATGGAAACCGTCTGATCTGCGTGTGAGAGGTTGCTGAATGGGAGAAGCCCAGGTTTTTCAAACAGAGAAAGCCGCTATCACGGGCGGGCCCTATGCCCAAGCGATGATTCACAAGGGGGTAATCTATCTTTCAGGCCAGGGGCCTGTAGAGCCCAAAACCAATCGGATTGTTCTGGGGACGATCGAGGAGGAATCCAGGCTGGCTATGGAGAACCTTCGCATTATTCTGGAGGAGGCCGGCTCCTCCTTGGAAAAACTCCTGAAGGTGACCGTGTACTTGCTGGATATGGAAGAGTACAGCCGCTTCAATGAGGTTTACAAGAGCTACTTTCAAGGCAGGTTGCCTGCGAGGACCTGTATTCAAGCCGGAAAGCTTCCTTTTGGCACCCGCGTAGAAATCGATGCGGTAGCCTTCATTTAAACCCGCCTGATCTTTTGGTAACCGATCTTTTCAGCACAAAAAGCTATTTGTGAGGAGAAAGGGAATAACCCATGAAACACTTTGTGGTGAGGAACATGGAGGCGAAACGACCCGTTGAAGGGGTTGAGATGCGGGTCATTCCAGGGGAAAAGATGACCATGGTCTTCTTTCAGTTGGCTCCGGAGGCCGAAATCCCCGAACATGCCCATCCCCACGAGCAGATGGGCACGGTGCTCAAGGGTTCCATCGAACTGGTCGTTGGTGGCGTAAAAAAGACCATCCATGAGGGGGAAGCGTATCACGTGCTTCCCAATGTCCCACACAGCGGCCGATGTGGCGTTTCTCCTACCGAGATTATTGAGGTGTTCTCTCCTGCCAGAGAGGAATATCATTAAGAGGCGCGAGGCTTAAGGCACAAGGCTTAAGGTAAAAGGCAACGCATAAAAAGAATTGGATGATTTTTTCCTTACGCCTTACGCCTTAGGCCTTGAGCCTCTATTTTTCACTTCTTCAGGCCTGGGGTGCTTGTTTTGGCGAGGAGGGTGTTGCGGTGGATGCCCAAGATTGAAGCGGCCTTTTTCTTGTTGCCTTCCACGCTTTCAAGCACTTCGTTAATATACTGCTGCTCAAAAAGATTGACCGCTTCCTTGAGAGTCATATCCTTTATGCTTGCTTTGCCGATGTTGAGGGAGGAGATATCTCTGAGGTGGATGATTGGATCCTTAGTTATGGTGAAGGATCTTTCCACCATGTTTTCGAGTTCCCGGACATTGCCCGGCCAATCATAGTCCATGAGTGCTTTCATCGCCTTCTTGGAAAACCGTTTTGGCGGCTTGGCGGAACGCGCTGCATTCGACTCCAAGAAATGATCGACGAGCAGGGGAATGTCGTTTTTTCTCTCCCTCAGAGGCGGGAGGTCAACAGGAAAAACGTTCAGGCGGTAAAAAAGATCCTCTCGGAATCCTCCGTCCTGCATCAACTGCTTGAGGTCTTTGTTGGAGGCAGCCACAAAGCGGGCATCGATCTTGATAACCTTGGTGGTTCCTAATCTTTCAAATTCTTTTTCTTGAATCACCCGCAGCAGTTTTGCTTGCATATTCACGTCCAGGGTGTCGATGTCATCCAAGAAGAGGGTCCCCTTGTTGCCGATTTCCAGTTTGCCGATGGTCGTGCGAGAGGCGCCGGTAAAAGCGCCTTTCTGATAACCAAAAAGCTCGCTCTCCATCAATGTCGGCGGAATGGCCGCACAGGAGATGACGACAAAGGGTTGCTCCTTTCGTGGGCTCAGGTTGTGTATGGCTCTGGCGACCAGCTCTTTGCCTGTGCCACTTTCCCCCTGAACGAGAACCGGCCCGTCACTTTCGGCAATCGTGGCTATAAGATCGAAGATCTTCCTCATTTTTTCGTCTTCACCAACGATCGCTTCGAAAGGGTGGTATCTCTGGAGTTCATCCCTGAGGTAGGTCACCTCTCTCAGAAGGCTGCGTTTTTCCAAGGCGCGGTTAATAAGATTGATCACATCCTCCACCAGGAAAGGCTTGATGATATACTCGTAGGCGCCGAGTTTGATGGCTTTTACCGCCGTTTGGACCTCTTTGACGGCGGTGACCATGATAACTTCCGGGTTGGGGTCAATGGTCTTGAGTTTTTCCAGGAGATCAATCCCGTTAACGTCTGGGAGGAGGATGTCCAGCAAAATGAGATCGACGGTATTTTTGTTGAAAAGGTCAATGGCTTGCTGTCCGGTTTCGGCAAGCAGTACGTTGAATTGATCTTTGAGGACCATGTTGAAGGACTGGCGAATGCCATGTTCGTCGTCGACAACCAGTATTGTCGCCCATTTTTCCATAACTTCTGCTGTCTCCTCAGCGATTTTCGAGCCTTTTGGATATTCCGGAGTGTTTAATTTAGCACATTCTACGTAAAGATCAATTATTTTGCGCCGGTATTGTGAAGGGGAGACGAAAAAAAGCTTCCCTTTTTTTATGAAGTGATATAAAATACTTGTGTCTATTAAAGCCCGATTCTACAAACATTCAAATACCCGTTACGGCGTGCACAAAATATTGTGCGGTGATGCACATTATTCTGTGCTTTTTTTAGCAGGGTTGTTGCTTTCTTGCAAGTGTCCATAAAGACGGCGTTTTTGGGAAAAAGGATATGTGGGCCCACAAACGCACGCAGCCCCTATATGTTGTGTTAAAGCGTGCACAAAATGACAGGCGTGGGCCCGGAGCAAAAAGGGACATTTGGGTAGAAACTTGGCATGGCTATTGAGACTGACACTCTAAAGTCAGAGGCTCATGCCAAGAAGTTCCCCGTCTCTTGAAAGGCCATAAAGAATATAGGGGGGTGGTCTAAGGCATGAAACTCAGCTCTTTTCTCCAAACGAAGCCCAACCTTTTTATCTATCAGAAAATAGGATGGAAAATAGCCCTTTACTACATCATGATACTCGGTCGTTTATACTTTTTGGTGAGGCAGGAAGAAAAGCAGAAAATCGTAGCGTCCCTCGAGAGCGTGTTTTCCACCCGTAAGAAGAAATCCGAAATAGAGACGATCACAAAAGAGGTTTTTCGAGGTATATACGCCCATTACTATGAAAAGCTCTTCAACGCCTATGAAGGGATCACTGAACTGAGATCCTTCATGGAGGAGAGCATAGAATCCCATGGGTTGAATAAGTTGGACGCAGCCTTGGAAAAGGGCAGGGGGGTGCTCTTTGTGACGGGTCATTACGGCGGCATTGAATACATCCCGATTTATCTGGCATTGCAAGGATACGCCGTTTCCGTTATTATGAAGTTTTCCACACAACAACTTAGAGAGACCTCCTGCGCCAGAGCCAGTGACCTGGGATTGAAAGTTGTGGATGCGGGGCAAGGCAGAGGGGTTCTAGGCGTTGTGATCAGGGAACTCAGAGCGAAAAGGGTTGTTTTTATCGAGTGTGACGAGATAGAAGAATGGAAGCCATCCAGCAGGGACAGGCTATTCTTTTTAGGAAAAATGATTGGCCTGGATAGAACGATCAACCTTATCCACAGAAGGACGGGGGCAGAAGTGGTGCTGGGTCTTCTCCACAGGTTCAGCCTCCACGAATACGCCCTTGTCATCGAAGACCACCACGACATCCTGTCGCGCATCGGCCGCAAAGCCTCTTCAATAGGAGAGGCGCTTCTAAAATCTTTTGAACAACTTATTTATCAAGATCCAGAGCAATGGTACCAATGGAAAAAGTACGCGGACATCGACGGCGCCCAGCTTGGTGACCTTGGAGACAACAAGACAATAACCTCACCGATTTTACCCCCAGCCTATGGTGATGCTATGTAGATGAGGCTTTGAAGTTCATAGCCGCTTCCGATCCATTGTTCCAAAGCGAACAGGGTGGATAGCATTGGAAAAAGAAATCTGCTGCATCAATACCAAAGCCATCCTTGAGTATGTCAAGGCGCATAATGACGGCGACTGCTCCGCCCTGTTGGGGAACTTGGATCCGGAGATCGACAGCCTTCGGGACCCTGCCGCCTTTCTTGAGGATTCCAACAACTGGGCTTCCTGCGATGTGGTATCCAAGCTTTTTACAAGGGCCAAGGAGGTTCTCGACGATGACCTGGTGGCCAATAAGGTGGCCCAGTACGCGGTCGAGCAAACCGGCCTCGGATATATTCAAAGGATTTTTGTCAAGGCCTTTTGGTCCACCGAAACAGCCCTAAAGCATCTCCAGAAGATCAATGACAAATTCAACCGGAGTAAGAGAGTCGAACTTGTGAGAATCCGGGGAAACGAAGCGGTGGCGAGGCTATACTGGGATTCCCGGATGCCGGTCACGAAAGATATGTGTCTCTACAACCAGGGTGTTTATACATACATGCCACGCATTTGGGGCGGCGCGCCTTTGATTTTCAGGGAGGAATGTTGCTATTTCGAGGGAGCGCAATACTGCGAATACCATCTCAAATGGTCTGCCAAGAACAGGTTTTACGAGACCTTGTCGAGATTTTTCAGGCCAAGATCCGTGCTGATGGACACAATAAAGGAGGTAGAGCAAGACAAGAAGATCATTGAGCAAAAATACGAAGAAGTGTACCGCCTCAATGTGGAGCTTAATCAAAGAATCAAACAGCTATTGGCGGTTCAGGAAACAGGAAAAGCCATTCTTTCGATTCTGGACATAGATCAACTGCTCACAGTGATCATGAACCTCCTGTCTAACGTGTGTTTGCTCAATCGAGCGATTATCATGCTCGTCAACGAAAAGGAGGGATGCCTCGAATACATCTATGGTGTGGGGTTTGACGAAGAGACTTTTGCCGCAATCAAGGACTACAAAGTCCCCCTGCACCGGGTCAGCAATATGCTTGTCAGGGTGACCAATACGGGCCGCTCAGAATATATCCCGGAGGTGGAAAGTTCGAGTTTGAAAAAAGAGAACATCTTGCTCGCCCATGGAAAACCGGTTTCTGCGTTTGTCGTTCCCCTGATCACCCGTTCAAGAGTTATCGGTGTCATCGCTACAGATGCGGTTGAGGGAAAGGGTGTCCCGGAAGAGACCCGTGAGACCCTGGAGATCTTCGCTCCCCAGATCGCCATCGCCATAGAAAATGCCAGGCTTTACAGAAGCCTGGAGGAGAAAATGGAAGATCTGAAACGATCGCAGGCTTTGCTGAGCAGGGTAGAGAAATTCTCCTTTCTGGGGAACCTTGCGGCGAGATTAGCCCATGAAATCAAAAACCCCCTGACAGCCATAGGGACATTCATCCAGCTACTGCCCCTCAAATACGATGACGCCGAATTCAGGGAAGATTTCTACAAAATTGCGATGGAAGAGACCATGCGAGTGAACCGTCTCATCTCAGAACTCCTGGATCTGGTGAAACCAAAAGAGTCTCATTTCGCTTTCAATAATCTTCATGATCTCATTGAAAAGATGATACTACTTATATCGCCCCAGAGCAAAGCCAAGCGGATTGAAATTATTCGCCGATTCGATGAAGGCATGGGGGAGATATGGCTGGATGCCGAAAAAATGAAACAAGTTATCCTTAATCTTCTTTCCAATGCCGTCGAGTTCACTCCCGTGGAGGGCCGGATTGAGATTGTGACGAAATGTCGGACGAAGAGGAAGAAAGAGAAGATGGTAAGGATAGAGATTCGAGACAGTGGCATGGGTATTCCGGCATCCATGATGGACAAAATTTTTGAACCCTATTTCACAACAAAGCACAAAAGCAGTATACATAATGGCACCGGTTTAGGACTCTTTATCGCCCATCAGAATATGCTTGACCAAGGAGGGAGCATCGAGGTTCACAGCAAGGATAACGAGGGGGCAACATTTATTCTCACCCTCCCAGGCCATCCTTCATGAAAACGTTTTTTGCAGAAATGGATTCAAGACGGTGGACATAGACGAGATCAACGTATACAGAGTGACGCTTCCTTTTGTTGGCGACTTCTCCATTTCTCGGGTGCAGGGATTGTCTTCTACCAGAGTCATTGTAGAAATACTGGCAGACGGGGGGGCGAGCCAGGGTTATGGGGAAGGCGTCCCCATTGCCTTTGTAACCGGAGAAACGCCGGATTCAACGGTGAAGAACATTGCCTCATTCGTTTCAACAGTGCGCTTCCCTTGGCGATTGAGCCATGTTTCTGAGGTGTGGGATTTCATAGACAGCCTTCCCATGGCTAAGGAGTGCAACGCGGCGATCTGCGCAATGGAGATGGCCCTATTGGATGCCCTGGGAAAAAGCGAGCATTCCTCCATCTTGGAGTATTTTCCAAAGGAGTTTTATACACCCACAATACGTTATGGAGCTTCCATTACGCTGGGAGACAGGGAGCGAATCAGGCAACTGTGTCGAATGATCAAGGGTATTGGGATCAATCACTTGCGTGTCAAAATGGGGCATGACTTCGAACGGAATAAGGTGGCCATGGATACGGTCGGCGCCATGTTCGACAATGGCTGCGAGTTGCGTATAGATCCAAACGGCGTTTGGGACTATGATTTGGCCCTTCAGCATCTGCCCCTGGTCGATCAATACCGCGTCAAAGTTGTTGAGGAGCCTATGGCCAGAGATGAACCAGGCTTTGCTGAATTTGCGCGAACGCTTCACGCCAAAGGCGTCATACTCATGGCCTGCGAGTCAGCCCCCACGATGAGTGACGTGGACAGGATCGCAGAAGAAGGCTATTACAATATGGTCAATGTGAAACTGTGCAGAAGCGGTGGATTTCGAAGAACGTTCAAGTTGATTGAACGCCTACGCCAGCACAAGATGGCCTTCCAGATCGGATGTACTCTGGGCGAAGCAGGTCTTCTATCTGCGGCGGGGAGAGCCCTTGGGATTCTTTGCAAGGATGCGCTCTACTATGACGGTTCCTACGATGCTTTTATGTTGAAGGAGAACATCACCGATCAGGATGTAACCTTCGGACCCGGTGGTGAGGCAGGTCCCATAGAAGGGCCCGGGTTGGGCGTTACGGTGAGCCGAGAAAAACTGGAGCGCCTCAGCGATCCCGCAAGCAGAATCACCATCAAAAGACCCTAGATCTCCATCATTTTCATGAACAAGGGAAATAACTATTCTCAGTGGACGGAAGAACACCGAACCACCCTTCAGGGTTTCGTGGGGAAACAGGTTTTCCTGCTCTTTTCAGGAGGCAAGGATTCATCCATGTCTATGGACCTGGTTTCCAGGGCGAGCGGGGAATTCGGCTTCAGTTTTGAAGCCCACGCAGGTGCCTACCCGGTTCACCGATATACGGACCAAGAAAAGGAAAAGCTCGATACCTTCTGGGAAAAACGGGGAGTGGAGATCCATTGGCATACCATAGTGGAAACGGATGCCGAACTTGAGAAGGCGTCCAATCCATGCCTCATCTGCCAGAAGGCCAGAAAAGATATGCTCCATACCATGTTGAGTGAATCGGTGAAGGACTGGGAATCCCTTGTCATCATAGCCAACTACACACTGTGGGACATTGTCAGCTATTCTGTGGAACAGGTGCTTGGCTCTATATTTTCCAGTCGGGAAAGGAAGAGGGCGGATACGAAGGAAACCCGGTTTGTAGAGACGGCCCAACGCTTTTACCCTGTCCTCAAGATGAAGGAAGGGTATATGGTTTTCAGGCCTTTGCTCAGGTACAACCGGGATGATATTGTGCGGGCGTTAGAGCGAAAGAACATACCCATTCTCTCCACGCCTTGTCAGTATAAGGATTTCAGGCCCAAAAGGCTCTTGGAGGGGTACTACGAAAAAATGGGGGCTCGGTTCGATTACGATCGGGTTCTTGAATTTGCGAAGAAATCCTTAAACCTCCCCGACATCTCCTCATATGAAGCCACGGACAAAGAGGCGTACTT
>Ga0180437_10010610_pt1 | contig 11200 bp, 31 predicted proteins | sample SS_ome_4_FD_132410 | JGI IMG/M metagenome (GOLD analysis project Ga0180437, IMG submission 132410) | Hypersaline lake sediment archaeal communities from the Salton Sea, California, USA - SS_3_D_1 metaG | ecosystem: Environmental > Aquatic > Non-marine Saline and Alkaline > Hypersaline >... | reverse complement strand
TATGATGGGCAAAAGGCACAACATGGCTGTAGCAGTTCTCATTTCCCTGTGCAGGAAAAGCATAAAGGACGGAGATAAACTTTTTATCCGCCTTTTTGATGAATCACCGCACAAGCGCATGGATGTGACCACCGCAGGGTTGGCAAAACGCACTGAATATTCTTTACTCACATCATCCTTCTCTGGCGGGGGAACGAGTATAACGAATGCCTTACGCAAGGCAACAGATGAAATTGAGCAATTCAAAAACGACCCTAACAGCGATATCGGGAAATGCGAAATCCTTTTGATTACGGACGGTGAAGATTGGGGCATTGATGTCGATCACTACAAGGACAGATTCAGCAAGAACGAAATCGATCTCCATACCGTTCTCGTGGCAGAAGGAACAGATGCCGGTCACGATTCTTTGAAAGCATTATCTGTGACATTTAATAACGCCTCTGTGGACGGCAAAGGCGCACTCAGCATCGTCAAGAATGTGAGGTAAGCATGGATGCTTTTATTGTATATATAAATATAGTTTCTCATTTAGGCGTAGCTGTTTGTGTGTGGATTATAATACGTCTTATAGATCGGCTGAAAGAAAAAAGTATTCTGTCCGGCGATAAGGATGCCAAGATTTACAATGCTCGACAGGCAAGCGCAATACAGGACACTGGCAAAGAGCAGATGCTCAAGCTCGATTTCAAGGTGTTCATTCAGGACTTGGAAAAATATTATAAACTGAATCGAGGCAAGCGAATTGCGAAGCGCATCGGGGTGTGGATCAACTGGCTCAAGGCTATCCTTAAGCGCAAAGGAATAAAGCTATGAATTGTAAAGCGTGTAAACATTGTGTCATTATGCAAAATGCTGATGGTTCTACTTACTATCACTGTCTCCATTTTAATGACAACATTGACACGATGGAATCACCACGAGACAATCCGGGTTGCAGATTCTTTGATCGCAAAAAGAAAAAATCTTTTACGCTAATGAATCCAAGGGTGGCACTGAACAAGCTCAAAGAAGAAATGCGTGAACAGCGTGAGAGGCGGGTCGCATGAAAGAGCGTCCACTTAAATTTTTAAAAGGGCACTGTGGAACGTGCATACATAAATTCAGAAGGAAGTGCGTCAAGATTGTTGAGAATGGAGATTATGTAGCGATAAAAGATTTGACTGTCAGGCAGGTCGAAACAAAATGTGTGTATAAGCACAGCAAATTTGTAATGTTGAATTTACGTTTAAGGCAATTACTAAATCGTCTGGAGGGACAAAGTGAAAAGGAAAGAACACAAATACATTGATCTCGATGTCGTGAACACACGAGAACACGGCATCAGGGTAATCACGGATCTGAACAACATAGGCATGGCAATGAATAAAAGCAAGGATGATCTTGTAATATCCCTGTCGCTTAATCTACCGCAGAAGGGACGCTTACGGGTGACAAGGACATTAAAGGATTATGTCGGCAACCATGTCCGTATTATTGTACAGGGAAAGAAACTACAGATAATAAAGCTCCGTGAAATTGATTGCAGGTTTTTTCCAAACTACAGAGATTTACCCTTAACTTTTAATGAAAGAAAGGATAGCGACAATAAATATAAGAATGAATACAGAGTTCTTCGTAAGAGATCTCGTAAATATTTATATTAACTAAAAGGAGCATTTTATGGAAAAAAGAAAACCGATGGAACGGCTGACGTTCACCTTCACTGAGAAGGAGTGTGTACTCATTGCAATGACAATGAGCAAAGCCAACAGCGAGTTCATTAAGCTGTACCGAATCATGGCAAAAAAGCGTGATGAGGAAATGGATGATGAGACTCGCAAGCAGTACGAATTTTATCGGGATGCAACCCTGCTGTCCGAAGCCGTTAAGGACAAGATTGAAAAGGAGCTTAAGGCAAAGGGTTGTGACAAATACGATTTTAACCCTTTTGAGGACGCTGTTGAAAAATCTCTGAAAGGAGGCAATACTAATGATCAGTAAGAAACGGAGAACCGATCTGACACAGGAGCAACCTGCTGAAAAGCCAAAGAAGGTTGTCAAGAAAAAAGAGGCTCCTGCACCAAAACCGAAGCCTACCGTGAAACAAAAAGTCGCTACTAAATCTATGGCTCGTAAGAGCCAACATTTAGACGTGGCAAATGTCATTAACCTGATCGAGACTCGGAAAGGTAAGGAGGCTGTCAAAATTCTCAAGACTTATAAATGCAAGGCTGAGGAAGGCTGTGGCTTAATCAAGTTCCGTGGCGACCTGTGCTACAACCACTACCACATGAAGCTTCGCTTCGGTCGTACCAATCATGTCAACGTTTCCCATGATGGGGAGCTTTGTATGGAATGTAAAAAGCGACCGGCTACCAACAAGGAGTATTGCCTTGCGTGTTTCCTGCGCCTTGACCGAGCAGGCAAAATCAAAAACAAAAGGAAACGTAATGGAAAAAAACAGGCTGAATCAAAGCCGGTCAAAAAGCTTAAGAAAAAGAAATCCAATTCCAAGGTGCGAAAAGAGCTTGCAAAAGTCAAACGGGCAATTACCAGAACCAAGAACAAGGGCAAGAAGAAAAAATCTTCTGGTAAGCGCAAGCGTTAGCCTGTTATTAATTGTAGCGATCCCTATTTCTGGCAAAACGCTAAGAGATAGGATTGTTGCATTGGAAACCAAGATGGAGCAGGTGGAGAAGGATCTGGATGAGCATGAAGGCTATATAGGGGCTGATTTAAGGCACAAAAGAGAATATGCCTCACATCGGGCTAAGATAGAGCGTGAAAGGGCTTTATTAGCCTCTGAACAGGCTAAAAACCGCCTATATAGTAACATTCCAGACCTTGTTTATCTACTTATTCTGCTTGCCGGAGGGGGCAAGTATTTACATGGGAGATTTAAAAATGGAAAAACCTAATCCTACACTTGAGAAATTATTTGACACTACACTTGATATCATATATCCGAAATATGTGGATCAGTGTAAAAGCGAAAAAATCGAAGAAGCTCCAAGACCTGTTTTTGATGAGCTTTTTTACCGCATGATGAAAAAGGTTCTTGAAAAGAGAGGCTTAATAAAAGGATCAAACGCTAATTTAACGCAGGATCTTTTTTCAGATTTGTGTGTGGATACGGTAAAAGAAATTCTCGTGGCTACTCGTATGAAGGCAAAAATCGAGTCCATTCCAGAACTGAAAAATCTTCTGGATAAAGCCGTAGATAAACTTATTGATGTCCACAAGAGTCTTAACTCTGTAAAACCAACGGAGAACTAAATGGAATATATTGATATGAAAAAAGCCAAGTATGCACTGACCGAAGAATATCTTGACGATGATGATTTTAAATGTGATGATCCAAGCCCCGATGGTCGAATGATTGAATGGCTTAAAGAAAAACTAATCGAAGCTCGACAAGCGTTAAGGAGAGACTAAATGAGATTTAAAGTAATTTACAGAATATGGAAATCTTTAAGATTTGAATTTTTAATGTTTAGTTTTATGTTAATATCTATACGTCCTTTTTTAAATATTAAACTTTGCATAAATTGTAAAGAGCCTTTTGAGATAGGAATTATAATTCTTAATACGGAGATTCTTGATCTTTATATTGACGGATATAAAACACATTTTGGGCTGTTAGGATTTGGATTTAATTTGTGGTATAGACAAACTGAAGAATAATCTATGTTACATTTTAGAACTAAGAAGCATGATCCTGTATGTGGAGTTAGAGGAAGAAAAATGACTAAAAAAGTAAAACTAATTGAACACTACAAGGAGTTTAAACTATGAAATTTCGTGTGATACTTTGCGATCCGCCTTACCGATTCAACAATAAGAACACAGGCGGATCGATGAAATCCGGGTCGAAGGACAAATATCCTACCATGTCGCTTGACAGCCTTATGCTTTTACCTATCAAGGATATCACATCACCTAAAGCTTGGCTGTTTCTCTGGTGTCCTGCTTCCATGTTTCTTGATGGCATTGGTTTGATGCATCAGTGGGGATTCGATTATAAGACCGTTGCTTTTGTCTGGGTTAAAAAATGTCGTGTCTCTACGGAAAAGAATTTTTGGGGCATGGGCTTTTCAACTCGGCAGGGTGCAGAGCTTTGTTTGCTTGGCACGAAAGGAAAACCTGTCAGGGCAAGCGCACGAGTACATCAGATCATCGAAGCTCCTGTTGGAGAACACAGTGCCAAGCCCATTGAAACATATCAGCGCATTGAAAAGCTGTGCGGAAAATATGGACACCGTATTGAATTATTTGCTCGACTAAAAAAGAAGGGATGGTATTGTCACGGCAATGAGATCAGGGGGGCAGATTTAAAATTTCGTAGGCACGTTAAAAAACTTTATAAACGCTACAAAAGAAGGAGAATCCCTTACAGCCAGATGGTTGTTTATACACCGGAGTTTAAGAATGCATAGGGAATTTTATCTCGGCAACCTGTGGCGTTGGAAATGTGGACTTAAGGAGCGCACTTTGCCCGAGTATGGAAAAGCCCCCTCGATCGATTTTCTTGAGCGTACCCAATGGGATGATCAATTTGCTCGGCTGATGAAGAACAGGTTAATCCTTGGCTGTCTGCGCTACGGAAGGAACAAGAGCATCCAAAATTCGGATCTGGAAAAGCGTGACTACAGAATTGATATTATGCGGAGAGCAAGGTTATATTTACACACTGGCGATATCGAGCAACTTGTGGACATAGCGAATGTAGCCCTGCTTGAATTTGTGAAACAGCGTAAGCGTGGTGTTAAAATGCAATCCACCGAGGATGCTTACCATACCCCCGATGTAAAGGAGAACTAAATGAAAAAGGCGCACTTAATAGTTTTAAAAAAATCTGACGATGCCGATGTAATTATTTTTGATGAAGATCATAAGAAAGTTTTAGCAAGGGGAAACAATATAAAAGATATATTATCACAACTTGGAAGATGGGGACGATTTGAATTTGAGGTCAGAGAAGCATTTTTGGGAGATTTCTTTTGCCAAATGAATGTATAATGAAGTGCCCATATTGTAATAAACCTACTATCCTTAGACCTTCATCTTTTGTATATGGGAAGAATGCGCCTGACTACGGATGGTTCTGGCTTTGTGTTCGCTACCCTCGATGTGATGCCTATGTTGGCTGTCACCCAGGTACGCAAAGACCACTCGGCACTCTCGCCAATAAATCCTTGAGAAATTTGCGAGTTACAACTCACACTAATTTTGATCAACTCTGGAAACAAGGTAAAATATCTCGTAAAGAAAGCTACCTTTTATTACAGGACGCTTTAAATTTACAGCCAGAGCAAGCGCACATTAGCAGACTCAATGAAAGAGAATGCCAGAGAATAATCAAGCTTATGTGTAGCGGATCGCTTGAGAGTGTAATTGAACGATGGAAAAAATATCGTGAGCGAAACAAACTTACTAAAAAGCCTACCGGAGCCGTACAAAAGTAGAATTGAGCAACTCATTTTTGAAATGTCCGAAAAGGCTTATGAGATTTGGGCTATGTACGCAGAGCTTCATGGTGATTCAAAAGATTTGACTTTGCAATGGGAATCTGTAGGAACAGCCGATGATGATAGATTGGTAATAATTATAGGCAGAAAGCCTGCTATAAGAAATTTTAAATTTTAAAGGAGAGTAACATGCCAGAAAAGAACACAGGAACCGTAAAATGGTTCAACGACAAAAAAGGCTACGGCTTCATCACAAGGGAAGGGGAGAAGGACATCTTCGTTCACATCAATGACATTCCTACAGGTGAGATCTTGCAGGAAAAGCAGACCGTGGAATTTGAGATCCTTGAAACTAAAAGAGGACTTAAAGCCATTGAGGTTGTTGTCATTGGCTGACAAACAACCGCCTACTACAAGGGCGATTGAAATAAAGCTACACGTTGTCTTTACGCCTTGGGATGATGTGGATGTCAAAGGTCGAGATCCAAATCACAAGCACTTGACTCGTGAGCAATGCATTAATGGGTTGCAACATGAGATTCGGCAAGTGATGGAAGAACAGATTCCAGAACACGATTGCTGTACGCCCTTATTTGGGTGGAAGGAATTTACCGATAAGGATTTATGATGAGTGTATTAACTGAATGTACAGATGCCAGAGAAGCCTTGATCATCTTGCAGATGCAGGAAGAATGCGTTTGTAAAGATGGTCTTGTAGCTTTAATGTCTAATGCTGATAAGCTACCACCCTGTAATGCTTTAACTACTAATGGCAGACGCAGAGAAATGTATGGCATTGAATGTGGAGGTTGCGGAAGGGAGCATTATTTTGAAAGCTATAAAATTTGAGGGTGCAAATATCGAATTTGCAAAGGATCAGGAACAGTACAATACTTTACCTGCCTGTGCTGTGCGTGACAAACAAGGCACTGTCATTTCCTGCTATGAGCTTACAGATGAGGAGATCGAAAAACTTAAAAAGACAAAACGCATCTATCTGACCCTGTTGACTTTCAATGATCCTCTGCAACCTCAACTTTTGACGGTAGATAATCCTGTGCCTGATTATTTTCCAGAACATAAGAAGGAATTTAATTCAGACGATTATGAGAAACTTCAAAATATGGAGTAAGTATGAAATTTCCTTTTTGGAGAATAGCCCTTGAATTTAAAATTCAAGATCTCTGGATTGGTGTGTTTTGGGATAAGAGCGCAGAGGTTGTACCGCAGGGAAAGCCTACTTTTGCTCTGCCTGTTTGTGACCGCTTAGATATTTGGATCTGTCTTATTCCTTGCTTACCAATACACCTTTGTAGAATAAGTAATCCTTCAACAGAGGAAAAAGCATGAACTTTCTAAACCCTTTTGAGTGCGTCATAGAGGCATACAAAAGCCTGTGGGGAACTGTCCGATGCAAGATCTCCTTTGACCAGAAGATACGGAAACGATTCTTTTGGGCTAAATGGAACTGTTGGGGTTACACAGACTTTGACGAAGATCCGCCTGTCATTAAAATCTCTGCCCACCTGTCTGTATTCCATGCTGTTGAAATACTGGCGCATGAGTTAGCTCACTTGAAATGCGGAGAGAACGATCTCAATCATGGCAGGAGGTGGGAGGAAACTTTCGATGCTTTGCACAAAGAAACCATGAAGATAATTTTAGTTAAACAAAAACTGTATGGCTTGGAGGAATAATGTTACCTGATACGGACATTCACGTTAAAAGTCAAATGCCTCAGATGTATGATCCTGATGAGCTATTACTAAGATTGGTTGGATTATGTCAGCGTGTTAGAAAGGAATCTTCTAATGAACAAGACAGCATTTCTTTTATGGTGCATAGATCGAATGGACGATATATTATTCGTACTATAGCACATTCATTTATACACACTGTTCCTCAATTTAGTTTTATGCTTGCTGATTCTGATATTAAATTTGGAGAGAAGCATTTGTTTGAATTAATAAAAGCTATCTATTGGAGATTATGGGTACATATAGATGAGAAAGCTTGTGATTATGAACCTGAAAGATTGTATAAACAGCGTGTAATATAATGTATTTATACTTTGCCGGTGCGGAAGCACATTGCCCCCGACTGTACGAGAACGGAGTGAGAAGAATGCTCGCTTCATTTTATTACATCTGGCGTAAGCGTAAAGGCAAAGGCTTTAAATACATGGAGAATATGTTCTCCAAATACGGCAAGAGCATCAGATGGTTCATGGACTCTGGCGCATTCACGCTACAGCAGGAGCGCAAGGACGTGGATAACGTGGATTGTGATTCATTCCTTGACGATTACATTTATTCCCTCAAACAATGGAAGAACTACATTGAGTGTGCCGTTGAACTTGATCTCGATAATTTCATGGGCATGGGATGGGTTCTCTATGCTCGTCAGCGCATTATAAACGAGACAGGGATCACACCGCTACTTGTACACCACCTTGATACACGTTCCTTTCCTGAGTTCAAGAAAAACTGCAAACAATATCCATACATCGGCTTCTCTATTGGTGATGGAGATTTATTTTATACCAATAAATTTTTACCCTACTATTTCACCGCCCGACAGACCAAAACAAAGCTCCACGCATTCGGTATCACACAGCCCTTTATCCTGATGAAATATCATTTCTATTCCTGTGACTCATTCTCATGGTCAATGGGAGCAAAATTCGGAACAACTTTTGAGAACGTGCGTGGGCAAATGAACCGTCATAATAACTACGAGAAGCATATCCGACGTAAGTTTATTTCACAGTTACAGCGTTGGGGCATTCCTGTGCAGGACGTACTCAACGATAAATACATACCTGTAGACCGTTTTAATACTATTCAGTGGATTCTCTGTGAGCAGGATATCAATAAGCGTCACCCTAAACCTTATTGGAATGAGCCGAGAGAAGGAATGAATACTGTGCCTGATAAAATTGGGTTGCGTTCAAAACTTTACGATAGTAATGACCGGCTGATAAATCCTCTGCCTATCAACCATCGTGGAAAACGGGTTGTGAATCTTAAAAAGTTATTTAGCAGATCCGATATTCGCAGAAAAGGGTTGCGAAAAAAGAAGGAGCTTAAAGATGAAGAAGCGTAGCTCTAAATTGGGTCACAAGGTTAAATTGCCTAATGGTTATGCAGAGTTATTAATCATTTTAAAGAAGAACATCATTCACAGATTTGGGTCGCTATATCAGTTTGCCCATAGGTATAATATTTCTGAGTCTAAACTGTCCAGAATGTTTTCGGGTAAAACTGTTCCTCGTGCAGATTTTTTGGTAGAAATCATCACCATTTTAGACAATTAAAAGTAACTACAAAACATTAAACTAGTCCTTGACTTTTCTTCCTTTTTGTGCTATCTTTATAATAGGATAACTACATTTAATTACAACATACAATACGATCATATAGGCACGAAACGAGCGAAAGGAATAATGATGAGTAAAGCAGAGCAAGGCAAACGGAATAGGGCGAATGGTTACAGATTTGAAATTCGCATATTCAATCGTGTTAAGAAGGATGCGAAGTATGTGATTCATTCCGCAGGAAGCTATGGTCTTTTTGATATCGTGGCTTTAACATGGGATGGCAGAGTACGCCTCATAACGTGCAAAGGCAATGGCTATCTCAGTCCACAGGAAAGGCGAAAGCTTCTCGACTACATTCATTTCAAGCAGACCAAACACGAGGTCATCGAATTACACTACTACAAAAATAAACGTTCAATCGGCAGGAAAATTTTAACAAAGGAGTTTCTCAATGAAAAAGCTCGATAAGCTTGCAGTCAAACTGCACAGGCAGGAACTACAGGCGTTGCTTGATGCCTACGGTAAGAAGCACAAAATGACAATTACCATAGGTAGAATTACTTACGACCATGACGGATTCAGATTCCCTGTTGAAGCCATTCGACTGAGTGCTAACATCGTGAAATCAAAAACCACAGCAGATGATAACACGAGCGTCATGCGATCAAGTTCACCAAGCGGAAACACGAGCGATCCTGACTATGCAAGGTTTGCCTATCATGTGAGCAGAGCAGGATTCAAACACGGTGTTGAACTCCGGCATTTCGGCATGACCTACACTTCCGCTACAGGTAAACAATATACTGTATGCGGATTCAATCCTCGCAACCACAAGTACCCCATCATCGTCAGAAACACTCACGGTGCTCGTTACAAATACGGAGCCTATATTCTTTCCAAACTTAAATAAGGAGGTATCTCATGGCAAAGAAAACTGTTATTATTTCAGTGTACAACGGCATTTTTGATGTAGACAGGAAGCCTAAAGATGTTAAAGTTGTTGTCAAGGATTATGACACAGACGGTGTTGATGGCATGGAAAAGGATGAATATGGAGAATTTGTGAGTACGATATGGGATTAAAACGATCAATACTGGCGAAGCTGTATGAGAAGTCGAAGCCAGTTAAAAAATCAAAACCAAAGAAGGAGGTATCGAATGGAGAACCTGTTACTGGACACGTCAAGCAATTTCGCAGGATGGAAGGTTATCTGTGTAATCTGCTTGGCGTTGATGTTAGAGAGTTGGATATCCGAATTATGGCATGGGCGCAAAAGAAACCGCTTCGGTGGAAGAAATACGAAAAGCTCGTGAGAGCAGGCGAGCGACTAAAGGAGTTACAATTCTATGCTCAGAACGTAAAACCCAAAGGAGGTAAAAAATAATGTACACAACTAAGCACGATCTCAATGCTGAGGTGGCAAAGATGGACTATCAGGCTTTATTGGAAACAGCCGAGGTAGCCCTTACACTTTGCCTTGAAAAGATTCAGAGGTATCACGATAGCATCAGGGATGAACGTGGGCACTACTCTGTTTCTCAGTACCATGACGCTCAATATCTGCACAGGAATACAAAGTTTCTCGTGACCATTGCGGAAACTTTGCATCTGTTAAAGGAATTACCAGAACGTCCAGTAAGACAATTCGTAAACATTCCAAAAAGAAAGGAGTCAAATGATAGCTAAAAACTGTACTATCGGAAATCTGGAACAGGCACTCGCGGTTATCAATGCCGACAAATACGAAGGCAACGTAGCCTTTGAGCGTCTGGATCAGAGTGGCAACAGGATTATATTTCTGTTGCGTGTAAAGGACAGCAAAGGTCCAGGACACAGGCTTGGCTTTCTTCATCCTTGGAGTAACCACAAGCAAAGGCGATTGGCAAAGGCGTGTTGGCACGTTCACGGTCATTTCTTCGATGCACTTTTTGAGATCGCTCCTGATGCTATTGTGGTAAGCCGATGGCATGGGGAAAAGATCATGACCAAAGATCATGGCAATTGGCAGGATTCAAACGCTGGTTCTCAGATGTTTCCTGTAATGTTTTCTGAACTCTGTGAATGTGAATAGGAGGTACTATGGGCGAACAAGATTATAAAAACTCAGTTGAAACCGGCAACGTCAATTATTTTGCTGAATTTGGAAAGGGAATGCTTATCGGTTTAGCAATCCTGTTGTTCCCTTTGACTATTTTATTCTTTGCAATAACAATGTTCGGAGGGTCTTTTCTTCATATTACTGGACTTAATAGGGGGCAGAAGTCTAATCATGGAAATTAATCAGATCATTGGAATTCTTATGGTAATAGCATGGGGCTATTACACTTTTAAATTTAAACATTAATGGAGGTCTATCATGGCAAAGAGAGAAATTACCGAAAACGTTATCCTGAAACTCGATGAGTCCGGCAACGGATCGAACAAGACCAT
>Ga0180437_10010609_pt1 | contig 11201 bp, 15 predicted proteins | sample SS_ome_4_FD_132410 | JGI IMG/M metagenome (GOLD analysis project Ga0180437, IMG submission 132410) | Hypersaline lake sediment archaeal communities from the Salton Sea, California, USA - SS_3_D_1 metaG | ecosystem: Environmental > Aquatic > Non-marine Saline and Alkaline > Hypersaline >... | reverse complement strand
TGGACGTGCCAAGGTAGGTACGTTGGATTCAGAGGCAAAATGGCAGATTTCCTTCCAGGCATATGATGCCAATCAATCATTAACCTCACGGACATGGCCACAAAATGACGAAAGTAATGCTTCCTCAGAGTATGAATTTGTCTGGGATGACCGTGCCGGTTATACATATAGTTAGGGGAAATAGATGCCAGCAAAACTAAATCCATTCACATGTAAGCCAGACTTAGTCCTCGGTCCTGGATCAGGAACCGCCACTGTTCAATTTGATATCGACGCAAACACAGCGCCTGGAACAGATCCAACACTCCCAACAGGGGCTGGAGCGGTCACCATTTCTGGATCAGCAGTTGCTGCCCATAGCGTTCCTGTGGAAACCCACGCTCGAGCTGCAAACGCATTCAATATCGAGGTTCAAGTAGGAGCAGCGGTTACCGGAGCCCCCGGAAATACAGATGCGGCAGGTCTTGTACAATTTGACGACACTTCCTTTTCTGTTGACGCTGATGGATACGTTACCCTTGTTGGCGGAGGAATGGCAATAGACAGCTTTACTACCGATACATCCGGACCAGTTGGACCAGATGGAGCAGGAAATGTAGATGTCACCGGAACAAGTGTCTTTTCAGATGGAAGCGTTGCCAATACATTAACATTAAATGTCCAAGCTACTGCAAATACCTTCCTTGTGGGTGCCGGTGCAGGATCTACTGCAACGGAACTTGGGCCTTTAACTAATGGTCAGTTAATTATCGGTTCTACAGGTGTAGCGCCTGTATTAGGGTCGCTAGCTTCAGCAGATGGATCAATCACCATCACTCCTGGAGCTGGAACCATTGATCTAGCTATCGCAGCAGCTGATGATGCTGTCTTGACGATTACGGGAGATTCCGGAGGTGCACTTTCTCCTGCGGCAGGGAATATCAATATCCTTGGTGGATCAAATGGTATAGACACATCTGGTGCCGGTTCTACTCTCACATTGAATTTTGATGTAACAGAACAACCAGCTATCGCAACATCAGTATCTACAGATTCCGGAACCGCAACTCCCGCTGCCAATGTTCTTACGGTAGCAGGTGGAACAGGAGTAAATACATCGGGTTCAGGTTCAACAGTTACTGTAAATATTGATTCACCTGTAACAGTGGCAAACGGTGGAACGGGAGCAACCACACTTACAGATGGTGGGATACTCCTTGGCTCAGGCACATCCGCAATAACCGCAACGGCGCAGCCTACAAATGGACAGCTTTTGGTAGGGTCAACAGGGGTTGATCCTGTATTGGCTACACTTACTGAAGGTGAGGCGATTGACATCACAAATGGTGCAGGTTCAATCACGCTAGCATGCGAGACTGCTACTGATACGAATCTTGGTGTAGCCACTTTTGATGAAAACGACTTCCTCGTTACATCAGGAGATGTAACGTTCGCTGCAAGAACTAGGCAAAAAGTAGCATGTCAAGGTGGTTATGTAGAGAACCTAGGAATATCATATAGCGGGAGCGTGCTTTCCGTAACGGGAGCAGACGGAACAGCACTTTCGTCAACCAATCCTGGATATGTGGTTATGCAAGATAAATCAAGTCCTGGACAATTAAAAACGTATGAAATTACAGCAGACCAAGGATTCATAGATGCAACGGGATCTTCAGAAATAGCAGGAAACCTATGGGGTATGGCAACAGGTGTTGCAACAAGTACAGATATTCCATTCTTTATTTATGCTGTAACGAACGATGATGAAGATGCAATCGCATTTATGATAAGTAGAGTTCCTGGTTTTAAAGAGTCAGTGGGAGCTTCTGATATAGGAGATCCAGGGGACCCGGTAGCAGATAATCAATGGGGTTTCTTCAGCTTTGATACAGTCACAGAAGCAGATTATGATAACAATCCTTGCTTAATGATCGGTGGATTCCGCATGAAAATGGATGCAAGTGACGACTGGACTGTTCAAGCTCTTGGAGCTACGGATGGCATAGGTTGTTTTCAAAATCATAGATGGTGGTTAGTTCCTCCCGGTCAGTTCGGCGCAGCAAGTGGGTCATTCTTCAGAGATAATGGTGGGACAGCACCAGTATTCACAACACAAAATTACTATTATAAAATATATCCATTTGAACAAACTGCCTACGTAGCCATCGACTTTATCAATGTAAGTACGCAAGGAGTAGGCGCAGTAACCGCAAAATTAGTCTCCCCGTTTTATATACCACCCGCAAGTGGATCCAGCTTTCCAAATTCAAAAGCACAAGGAACATTCATTGATGCTTCAGCATCTAATGCAAGGAATTATATTTCTACGGAAGGCGGTAACGTTGATTTAGCTAACATGTATTTAGAAGGTGGAACAGGTCCTATTCAAAACCAAGATTTTGACACTAATGACGATCTTAGGATTAACACCATGATAGCAATTAAAAAAGGAACATAAATTATGGTAAGATTTGGTGTCCCCGGACAAAACACAGATACTTTATCCTATGCGGATGGAAGACTAGCAACTGTTCCAGCAGTTCAAGCACCAAGAAGACCTACCGTTAATGACAAGAAATTTCCGGTTTGGTGTGAGTGGAGAACAAATAAGGAGTCTGTGGCTCCTGTGGTTGAAGGGGAATTTTGGAAGCTTATCAGGTTTGAATCGAATGGAGATGCTACGTGGGTTCAAATGGACGCTGGCGGTGCTTTGCCTGGTGTTGATGACTTACGAGATCAAGTAGACGTTCAAGTTACTCCAGATGCATCAGGAAACATCGATATCGACGGAAACGCTGTAAATAATGGAACAAATCCATCTGGAATTCCACTTGAAACTGTAGCAGACGTCGGAACAAACACCCTTGATCTGAATCTTCAAGTAGCAGCTGCAATTACAGGTGCTCCCGCTGATAAAAACGATGCTGGTATCTGTAGTTTTGATGACACAGCATTCGCGGTAGATGGAGAAGGTTATGTTACGCTTATCGGAGGACCTGGCCCAGCTGTAGACTCCATTGATGTAGATTTCAACACAGCGCCTGGAACAGATCCTGTTGTTCCAAGTGGAGCGGGAGTCATTCAGATATTTGGAAACACTGTAACAAATGCAACGAATGCAAGCGCTCCAGTTGCCACTCACTCCAGAGCAGCTAACCAATTTCATATCGATGTTCAGCTCGCAACAGAAGCGGCTCCAGCACCAGCAGACCCAAACGATGCCGGACTCGCAAGCTTCAATAATAAGCAGTTTGATGTTGATAGCAACGGTTGGGTATCTTTGAATTCATCACACTCACAAAGTCTTGGATTTAGCAATCTTGGGTTTGATATTGCATCAGGTGTGTTTTCTATTCGTGGTGCTGATGACGATCTAAGTTCATCTAATTATGGAACAGTAACGTTGTTTAGCAAAACAAATTCCGGTGAGCTTGTTACTGTAAAGGTTGAAGCAAACCAGTCGTTTCAAGATGCCAATGCAACATCAGAAATAACAAATAACCTTTTTGGTTTAACCACAGGTGTAGCGTCAACCCAGAACATTCTTTTCACAGTGTATGCTGTGCTTAACGATGATGAAGACAACATACAGTTTATGATCAGCCGGCTTCCTGGTCTTACTGTATCACCTACAGCATCTAACATTGGTGCACCCGATGATGCCGTAGCTGATTTGCAGTCATCCTTTTGGAGCTTCGATAACATTGATGAGACATTGTACGATGCAAACCCTTGTGTAGGTGTTGGAACCATCCTGATGATGAAAGACTCTTCAGACGATTGGACGGTTAGTGCCGTTTCATCTGCTGGAGGATTAGGAGACAGTGGAATAGGACCAGGTTCTAGTGGTGTAAATAAGGGATTGGTGATGCCTGCTGGACAATTTGGGGCAGCATCTGGAAAAAGGTTCACAGACAATGGGGGCACTGCTCCTGGATTTAATGGGTTCTTTTACAACTACATCCTAGATGCGGAAAACCTTACTGTGTCAATTGATTTTCAATCTGGAAACAACAATGTAGCTGGTGTAGGGGCGGTAACTGCTGAGCTTGCACTGCCATTTATTCTTGGTCCAAATGATTCAACGGCTAGACAATACCTATCAACAGGTGCAGTATTTTTTGATAACAGCGCTGGTACGTATACCAATTTAGTGGTCAATATTCCGGACAGCAGTAATCTTGCATCATTTTATTTAAGTGGTGGGACAGCTAAATTACAAAACCAAGATTTTGACGCTAATGATAGAATATTTGGTTTCTTTACGTACAGAATAAGCAATAACGAATAGGAGGTTTCGATGCAACCACAAGTAGACCCAATTATTGAAAAAGATCCTGTAGAAGATCGAGATGAATTTGAAATGCGTATCAAACGCAGTTCCTGTTGGAAAGAGTTCTTTTCAATGGAAGAAGTGTTAAATGCACTAATAGATGAAGATACCGAAAAGCTCGCAGAAATCAGGGCAGTTAAAAATTCTTGTGAAGAACATGTAAATGGTTTATTAAAACAGTATGATGAAGCATCTGATAAAGCAGCTAAAGCAGCAGTTGTTGGTTCGGTACGAAAATTTAAGCGTTCGTAGGTTGATCATGAAGCTAGTAATTATTCTTGCACTTGTAGGTGGATTTGTAGGTGGCTGTAGCTATCTCAACCGAGAGCTCGGATTGCGTGATGATAATATAATAGAAGAAGCAATCGAGAACAAAGTTGAAGATGTTACGGGGTTGAACATCGATCTTTCACCAGAGAGCGAGGAGAAAGACTAGGACTCCTCCATTTTTTTCATTGATTCCTTTTTGTTTGGTTAGTGTGGGTCCCTTCGGGGACCCATTTTCATTTGATTTCAATCTTATTATTGTGTACGTTAAGGTAACATTAACGAAAGGTAGCAATATGGACATCGAACTGTCAAGAAATCAGCTTGAAGAAATCCATCAGGAAAATCTAAACAGCTTTTATGAATTTACCCAAAAGTCAAGATCAAAAAATACGTTGAAGGCATATTTCTTCGCATGGGAGAAGTACCGCAATTGGTGCATCGATCAGAAAATCGATATGTATGATGTGAACATCCCAAAAGAATTGATCGTTGGCATGTTCATTTCCGATGTAGCAAAAAAGCGAAACCTGAAAGTGGCGAGCATCCAAACATATCTTGCCGGTATCAAATATAACTACGAGGAAAAGGGTATCCCGATGGATACTCGGCATCCAAAAATTCGCGCTGCAATGTCAGGAATTCGCAGAACACTAGGAAAAAAGCAAACGCAAAAGCTTGCCCTTAAGACAGATGCGATTAAGAAAATTATCGCTTCAATAGATGAAAATTCTCTGATTGGACTGCGAGACAGTGCGATAATTTTGCTTGGGTTTTCAGGTGCGTTTAGACGATCCGAGCTCGTGAGCATTAAAATCGAACACATGGTCTTTGATACATATGGATTATCTATTTACATTCCAAATTCCAAGACAGATCAAGAAGGTGAAGGGAGGGTCGTAGATATTCCTTTTGCTAAGGAAGAGAAGTTTTGCCCAGTGAGAAAGATAAAAACATGGATAAGCATGGCAAACATCAGTGAAGGGTACCTTTTCAGAAGAATTAGAAAAGGAAATGTTGTCCAAAGCGAAGGGATTACCGGTCATACGGTAGCAAGAATCATAAAAAAGCGTTCTGACTCCTTTGGGTTTAGCTCAGATGTTGCCGGTCATAGTCTAAGATCAGGACATGTAACCTCAGCAATCAAGAATGGAACTCCTGAGACGTGGATTATGCGCCAGACAGGCCACACAAATATCAACACACTTCGGAAGTACGAACGGTTGAAACGCGAGTTTGTCGCTAACTCAGCAGCAAACATCGGACTTTAGATACCGACGTGGTACATTCCACCTAAGTATTTTGTGTTGAAAATCTGCACATTAAAGGGGACGGCTGGAATAAACATCCAATCAGGTTCTTCACTCAGATAAGGACTAAAGTCCGTGGTAATCAGGTAGTAAATATCTTCAGTCTTAGCACACCGGAATTCATTAAAGAAATATTGCGGGAACAAAGCACACTTATCTCGATCGCAAAAATCTTTATCTTTCTGATCATCGCAATCATAGCATTCATTGCAGAACCTATGAAGACTTGTCCAACAGGTATTTGGACTAACAGCCTGCGCAAAGAAAAGATCTTTAAGTGTTCCCTTGTCTGTCTCTGAATTTATCTTTGTATAGTCTGCCCATACAAATAGATCAGGACAGTCCAATACAGGGTATTTAGCTTCCGTTTCACCAACCCAAGGTTCGTTTTCGGTTAGCCAGATCATTCATCTTCGTGGCAGTCGGCATCTTCAGCAGCAGCCTGACTTTCTTTATATGCTGCGCCTGGTTCATCGGAACCGGGATATTCTTCGGGCCACTCGCATGCATATAATGGTGCATTCTGTGCAACCTTCAGAGAGTCTAGGTATCCTTGACCAGCATTTGCATGCATCGACATCCCTTTCATGTCAGGAGGTGAAATTGACACTCCAGAACAAGCTGTCGTAAAAAACGCTAAAAGTAATGTTAGATATTTCATGTTTTATCCATTGTTATTTTGATGATGGACATCATTGTTATTATGGTTACCGGCAACAAGAAAACAGCAGCCAATACTATACAAAGATTGGGACCTATGTATTCAATAAGCCACTGTTCAATCATGGATCTGTTTTCCTCTTTTCTTCGAGAGAACAGAGCCGGCCATGAAAGTCCTTCATTTCCTTGTTAATCTCATCCTTCCAGGAACGAATCTCAGTTTTAAATTGCTGCATATTATCATCAAGCTTGCTTTCATGCTGCTTCATGTCTGACCGAAGCCACGACAGAAGACCATAATTAAGACCTGCAATCGATAGAAATAGCAGAATAGAGTCTATCATCCTTCTCCCTCCATGGGTCGAGTATTCAGGTAATCTACTAAAGTATCACCATCCAACTCAGTTCCTTTGAATACTATTATATTAATATTAGACGATTCAAAGTGATGAAAGAAAGGGCAAAACTCTTCTTCTTCTTCGCAAATGTGTTTGTATTCCCTAGCTAGCTCGCAGAGGAAATTCCAATATTTCTCGCTCAGTTCTTTCTTCACAGTTCATGTCTAATTTTTGCTGAATTTTCAACATATCTTCCTGAAGTGTTGAAAGTTCAAGCACAAGTTTATCAAACCTACCAAAGATACCACGCCTCAGGTTGTTAAGCTGAGTTTTGGTGGTCTCCAGTTCAGACCGGAGACCCTCTTCGGTAACAGGTAGCAATTCAAGTTGCATATCACCTTTCCCTAAAAGTATGTATTAGTCCGCATACTCCGTAAGCGAAACAACACCATAGGAATCCTCCCCATAGCCAGGCTAACATGATAGCCTCCATGCTTCGACCGGAGATTTCCGGTATTTATCTAAATTCAGCCCTTCCAATTCTGGAATGGCTTTGTAGTCAATCGAGCCTTTGCGAACAACTTTCTGCACCTTCACCCCGAACCCGTGACAGTTCTGGTTGTTGGCTTGTTGTATCAGCGCGTCTCGTAACTCTTTTTCTTTTGCCTTGATCTCTGCTAGCTCAGCGTTTGCAGCCGACCACTGCTGCGCAAGCGTTTGCCAGTTTTGATCTTCTTTCTGTACAAAGTCGCGGTCATCAAGCGCTGGTGGCTCGAAATCTTGAAGCTGCTGCCAAAACTTCCCCTCTTTAGCGAGCATCTTCTTGATAAACTTGTCATCACGCTCTACTTCCACTAGGTGAAACTCACCGTCTCTGTATGAAAAATAGTGTAGCAGATTTAAGTTAATTGTGGCAAGCTGATGTTGAAGTTGGGCATAATACTTGTCAGGAATCTTACCGGAACCTGCAACGTCATGGTCCTTCTGTCCTGGGCATTTAATCTCTACAATAACGGAGCGATCAAGTGATATACCATCAAGGGAAGCCATCATCCATTTATGTTCTGGATGGAACACGACTTCCGGCTCAGCGCAGTTGCCGGTATAGTCATTGTAGGCTTGTCTCGCTATCGGCTCGAGTTCATGTCCACGCATCATTGCTGCATTCATTTGTGGGGAAGGCCGGAGCCCCAGCTTTTCTTCCCATAACTGAAAGCTTGTTTTCCATGGCGATTGTCCAAGGATTATTGGCGCGTCAGACGCGCCTATGTGGTTTTTCCGAAGATCAAGCCATTCCTGAGTGTTTTGCTGTATCATTTTAAAACCCCTCTAATTCTTGGATTCGTTCTTGAAAATTAAGAAGAACGACATCTGTTAATTTGTGTTCATTAAAACTCCACATAGAAAATAGGATAATCATTACAATTAATAAAGATTGAAGAAATATAATTTGTTTCATATTAACCCTCCGCCATTTGTTGTTGTTCGCCATATGCTTCTTCGGCTTGACGTCTATGTTGCTTGGCGCGATTTATCGCATGATCGTAGATTTCGACAGGCATTTCCTGAAGAGTATCGATACCCCACTTCTTCTTCATGAAGGTGAGAATGTTTTGTCGAAGCAACAGGTTATCACCCATCCACTCTTCAAGAACTTGGTACTGTTCATCTGAGATTGCTTCAGGTTTTTGTGTCTCATCATCTACACTTGGTGATACACTAATCACTTTGTCTTCACTAGGTGGTACGATTGGTGCATTCAAAGGTGGAGCGTCAGAGATTTCGCCCTGCACATAGCATCCTTTGATCACATCGGGAAACAGCTGCCTTGCCAAACGACTAAGCGCCCGAGCAAACAGCATGTCTTTCGGGTACTTCAACCACTGATTGCGGTAGATCCCGGCTTTTTTAGCATCTTCAAGAGAAAAGGATTCGACCCAAGTGTCGCCGTTGTCAGATCGCTTACCGTGTAAAATGCAGATGGTGTCATCGCTTTTCTTGTCCTTGGTAATGCTGTGATTGTTCTGACGAATCATCTGATTCATCATAGCTGCTGTCATCTCGACTTTACCTTGAACGAAGTACATACCGCCATTCAAAGCGTCAAGTGGTGAAACGCCGATAGACTTAGCCTTTTCGACGATTGCAAAGATGCCTTCAGCACCCATGCGTTTGTAATGTGGAGACTGCATTAGCGCCTGACACATCTTGTTAGTGTTTTGGATATCAACAAGCATTTGCTCTGTATCCTGTTCTTTGACTACTAGCTCTTTAGACATAGTTTCTCTCCGTGTTGTTCATGTGATCGATGTGTGAACGCTGGTAACCCAGGTACCAATGCATCAATCGGTTCTTGTTCTTCTTCTCCAGAATTGGTTCAGATTCTGGAAGCTTCATATCGAATTGACCTGTAAGTTCATCCAGGCAATCTTCAAGTGCTGCGACATCTCCGGTAGTATACAATGCTTCGATGATGCCCTTAAGCATATCTTCGCAATGGTCAACGTCTGGGAGGTCATCTTGGTGTACCCAACCGTAATCGGCAGGTGTTTCAGGTTCTACATCTGGTTCATACCAGCTATCTGGTGCATACATGGTGGTTCTCCTCGCGTGCAGTTCATATTGGTGGCTTCCGCCTGTTAGACACCTTTCCTTGTGTTTAACGAACGTTAGTGTATCACACACAACGAATGTACGTCAAGCAAAAATGTCTACTTCCATTAAATCACATCTGAAGGTAAAGTAATATTGTGAAAATCACCAGGAGAAGTTTGATGGATATCGATGAATACCTATGGCGGAAAAGACGTACTGTACGTAGTTTTGCAATTGAACTTGGCATTACCGACAACAGTGTTTTAAAATATAAGCACAAAAGAGGTACGCCGCGTCTTTTGATCGCGTTAAAAATAGTAAAAGCAAGTGGTGGGGAAATAACTTTGGAAGAGTTGCTTACGAAAGAAGAGGCTGAAGAGTTGGAGAATTTCCTACCAAGTTAATGCAGGATAGTAATATAAATAAAGATTTGTTAAAGATAGCCGTGTATTCGGAAAAAAATAGGCCAGCAGAGGAACCACTCCCCACTGGCCAGCTACACGCGAGAGACAACTATGTGTGCGAGACATAGCTATCATATATGTACCAGAGAATGGGTAGCTAGTTAATGACAAACCCACTCTCTAAAAAAATGCCTAAGAAAGGCATTTATATTTTTAACCGGTTTACCGTATTGGAGACAAACCATGTCAAAAACACATACACATTATAACACGTCTAACATTTTCCGCTATATCTTTCTGATAACATTCCCCGGGAAAGGGGGTGCCAAATGACGGAAGAAAAAGATGAAAAGTTCATCGTAATTGACGAGTCATCGCTTCACAGGCATCGTACCGAACTACCGAACATACTTTTCGACCTCGACTTAGACCCCTATGAATTCCGGCTTTATTGCCATATAAAAAAAATTGCTGGAGACGGTGGTTCATGCTGGATGTCCGTAACGCGTCTTGCTAAAGAAACCAAGATTAGCGTTCGAAAGATTCAAACCATCAAAAAGAAGCTTGCCTCAGGATTTTCCAAGCTTGGTGGCCTTCCACTTATCAAGGTCACAAAACGCAAGACAGATTTGGGAGATCCAGATACCGATTTGATACAAATGCTGGACCTCTGGAGACTTAACTTCCAGAAAGCCTACGGTTTAAACAAAAAACCAGAGGGGGTGCACCCTGTGCAGGGGGGTGGTGCACGAGATGCACCAGGGGTGGTGCACGAGATGCACCAGGGTGGTGCACCAGGTGCCGATAAAGAAGATCCTATTAAAGAAGATCCAATAGAAGAAGTAGAGTCGCAACTCGCTGACGCGAGTCGACGACGCGCTACCTTTCTTTTTGAAAAGATCAAATCGATCAACCCAAAAGCCAAGAAGCCAAACATCGATGCATGGGCTAAAGATATCGAAAAGCTGATGCGCATCGACGGAAGATCAGAGGAGGAAGTGACCCGAGTCATTGAATGGGTCTTCAACGACGACTTCTGGTGCAAGAACATCCTAAGCGGTCGCAAGCTGAGAGAAAAATTCGATCAGCTCTACATCAACATGGTCAAACACAAGGAATCTCCCAAGAAGAAAGAAGAAGACGCCGCCAAGAAGAAAGCCGACATGTGTAGGAAAAACAAGGAATGGGCTATCAAGTTTTTGGTAGACAAAAATTTTGATTCGTTAGACAACAAACTTACATTAAAAGACAACGGTGTTGAAGTAAAGTTCAACGGTGGTTGGCAAATAATAGGATTCCTGGAGAACGGATTCCG
>Ga0180437_10010608_pt1 | contig 11202 bp, 10 predicted proteins | sample SS_ome_4_FD_132410 | JGI IMG/M metagenome (GOLD analysis project Ga0180437, IMG submission 132410) | Hypersaline lake sediment archaeal communities from the Salton Sea, California, USA - SS_3_D_1 metaG | ecosystem: Environmental > Aquatic > Non-marine Saline and Alkaline > Hypersaline >... | reverse complement strand
GAGGATGGCCCGGATGTCGTTGAAAATTGATTGAAAAAATCATGCGGTCGGGGTAACGGTAATGTGTTTTAACAATAATTGTTACCCTTTTAGGAGACCGCATGATGGGAAAATCGTATCAACGAAAAACCAATCGTTCCAGAAGAAAAATGCAAAAACTTGATGGCCGAGCAGTAACTGTTGAACTGGGTGACGGCAAGGCAGCCTTTCAGATGATCCTGCCGATGAGCGAAATGTTGTTCGACGTAGCCAAGGCTATAGAGCAGACCGCTTCTCAGGCAGGCTTGCTGATGATGAAAGCTCTTATTGATGAAGAGGTCAAACAACTGACTGGTGAGCGTTACAGCCACGAGCCCGATCGGCAGGCATTTCGCTGGGGAACTGACCAGGGCCATGTCATCTTTGCCGGGCACAAAGTAGGGATAGAAAAGCCCCGCGTTCGGTCCAAAGATGGCAGCCAGGAGATATCTCTGAGCCGCTTCAACGCCTTTGCCCATCCGCACCGAATGCAGGAGCCGGTATCAGAGCGTATTCTGCGTCGAGTTTCTACCCGGGATTATGCGGGTGTTCTGGATGATTTATGTGACGGCTACGGTATCGACAAAAGCTCTGTCAGTAGGCGTTGGAAGGCTGCCAGTGCCAAAAAGCTGCGGCAATTACTTGTGCATGATTTGGGGTTGTGTGTGATTCTTATTGATGGCAAGCAATTCCATGATTTTACGCTTATAACAGCCTTAGGCATCGATATTGAAGGCCGTAAGCACGTATTGGGATTATGGCCCGGTGCTACCGAAAACAGCGAGGTCTGCGGGCAATTGCTGGATGAGTTGATTGAGCGTGGTCTGTCAACCCAACAGCGATACCTGTTTATTCTGGATGGTTCAAAAGCCCTTGCCAAGGCGGTGAAGAATCGTTTTGGCCGGCAGGTTCTGATTCAGCGTTGTCGGTTGCACAAGGAACGAAACATTCAGAAATATTTGCCAAAGAAGTATCACAAGTTGCTGGCGATGAAGCTTCGGGCCGCTTGGGGTATGACTGATTACCAGGAGGCGAGAAAGCAATTGTACAAGGTGCATGACTGGCTGGCCTCGATAAATCAGGCGGCGGCCAGGAGTCTGGATGAAGGCTTTGAGGAGACACTGACGGTTAATCGACTGGGCTTGCCTGAACAACTGAGCAGATTGTTTAGCTCTACCAATATCATTGAGAGCTGTTTTTCTCTGGCTGATGATCTGTGTCGCAATGTCGAGCGTTGGCGTGATGCGAATATGGCTTGGCGTTGGGCAGGGACCGTGCTGCTGGAGGTGGAGAACCGTTTTCATCGGATTAAGGGTTATCGTGACCTGCCGATTTTAGTTGAGAAATTAAAGGAAGCGGTTGACCACAAGGAGGCTGTAGCGTAAATTATGAAACCGTTCCGACCGTATGGTGAATTTCAACGGAAACTGGGACAACCTCGTTCAGCCCTAGCCACAATCGTTAGCGGCACCGTGACCAAAATCGCCCCACCACCCAATGTCGGAAATGACAACCATCAGATATACGAATTGTTAGGATTTGACGAGTTGCAGAACGTGGTTCTGACCAGCCCATTGGCCATCGATTTGCCCGGCGGTTCGATTCCGGCTGGAACAAGGGTTAAAAGTCACTACGTATTTTTTGACCCTTCAGCGTCCTCGACTATTGGCGGGACGGCTATCTTCGATGATGACATATTGGGAATCATGACAAGCACCAACACGCTGCAGACCAGCGACTTTCTCGGCGCGCCGGGCACCAACTATCTGAGCCCGTCAATGCGAGGTCTGGAAAGTAATGATTCTGCTGTCATAACCGATGCCAGAACCGTGACGGTTAGCTTCTTTGCCAGCAGCCCGGGCGACTACATACGCGTTATCACAGCTCCGGAGCCGACTACGCTGTCGATGCTTGCCCTGGCCGGATTTATCTTGAGAAAAAGACGCTGAGCAAGCCGCTTGCCTCGCTTAAGATTTCGACCGCGCATCCTCTTCGAACCAGAATACTCTCCCTCAGGGTGGGTGTGCACCGGGAAAGCGCTCCGTCATATCTGAAGTTGACCTCGAACACATTAGTTCCGGTGCTTCTTCAGTCTAATCGCCGATTGACAGTTGCCGCAGCCTCTCAGAGCGTACGGTTGACTGTTTCGCACACCATCGTTCGTCCTTCACGAACCACTAAAACCACGACAAACGGTGCTGAAAACAAAATAACACGATCATCTGCGAGATTATACGCCGCCCGGTCTTGACATTTGAGCGGAGAACCGGTAACATATGTATTTCGCGACGTGCACGTGTCTTCTGTGACCGGAACGTGAGTTATGGATCCTTGGCTTGGAGTACTATGTGTTGTTTTGCTGGCCGTTTCGGGCGCGGCTTTGGGCAGAGTTTCCTCACGTCTTGGCGGGCGCCTCTGGTCAGCGGGTTTCGTCCTGTCTTTGCTGGCGATTGCAGCGCTCATCTCCATCAGACACATCCACCTGCCGGATTGGGCGGGATTTGTTTCGTGGTTTGCAACGGACTGGCCGAGATTCCTTGTCTTGGCGCCTGCTATCACGACGGGGATGACAACAACGATTTCGCGCGTTCGCCGCAGAAGCATCAAAGTTTCAACCTCCGCCGCAATGATGATATTCGTGATTTGCTTTACGGTCTCACCGTTTCTTATTCCAGCTCTGCTCAAAGCAGAACTTTCAGAGCTTCGAACGAAGATTGATTCCAACGGCATCTGTCTACAGACAACCGATTATACATGCGGTCCGGCTGCGGCGGTAACGGCGCTTGGAAGACTGGGTCTGCATGGCGACGAGGGTGAAATTGCCGTCCTCTCAAACACAAGTCCCACCGGCGGGACCCTCCCGCTGAGCCTCTGCACCGCTCTCGAGCGGCGCTACGGCGAAAACGGCCTCAAATGCCGCTACCGCAGATTCGATGCGATCAAAGAACTCGAACGTGCCGGTCCGGCCCTTGTCGTCGTCAAAGGGGCGTTCATGATCGACCACTGGGTGGCCGTCCTGAATGTCTCCGACCGCATGATAGTCCTCGCCGATCCGAGTATCGGCAAAAGACTTATGCTGCCCGAGCAGTTCAGGAAGGTCTGGCGCTTCTACGGCATCGTGCTCGAGCGTCCCGTTGCGCGAAGACTCGTCACACAGAGTACCTTCTTCAAAAGAGATTCGGAAGGTTGACTGCGTCGTCGGGAATGTTCGAGCTTTTGTGAGTCAGAGGGCACTTCTCACTGAGGCGTCAGCCTCTTGTTACCTGGTTAGGTTCCGGCTGCGCCGGGCCGGGATACGGATTCCTGTTTTCACAGGAATGAAGGACTTGATTTAGCCTGTCAAAAAATGCCACGCGTCAATCATTCCGACGGAGCATGGTGTAAGGGCCTTCGGGGATAATTGCGACACCTGCACCCTTGTGGCTGGAAACATACTCATCGATAGCACGCTGGGCGCGCTGCTGTGCGGCTGAGGCTCCGAGGACGGGCGTTACGGAAATTTGCTGCTGCATCTGTTCGCCAATTCCGTCACTCACGAACCACAGCCGCTCCAGCCCAATGCGCTCAAGGACTCGGGTCTGCATCTGGAATTCCCACTGGTCCAGACGGGTCGTATCGGCATCGGCTTCGATGTCGGCAAGAAATCGCTGCCAGTCGTTGTTGTAGCTGAGCATCATCTCCGTGTATTCCTTCGAGCCGACCTGCTCACCGCAATGACTGACCACAAGAAGCGTCGAATCGCGGCCCAGTGCCGGAAGCGCGCCGCACATGCACTTGACCGTCTGATAGAAGGTCTCATCGAGTGGATAGCCGCCGCCGTTGGTAATCACCATATCGAAAGGTCCGTCAATCTCCGCCGAGGTCCACTCTGCAACCTGCTTACAACCAGCGGAATGGGCTTCCTCAAGGTCGCCGCAGTAGATGCCTGCTATTTGCCGGTTGCGAGTGATGGCGACGTTGAAAAGAAAATCGACGCCGACCGTCCGGGCCACCTTGAGCGCGATTTCGTGACACGGATTGCCTTCGAGCACACCGTTGTCAGCCAAGGGACTGGACAGTGTCTCGAAGCCGTGAAAACGCTGTATGGTCTGCAGATCGACCAGTGCCGGGCAGACGCCCTTGCGCCCACCGGAAAAGCCCGCCATAAAATGCGGCTCGATATACCCGGTCACAATCCGAAAATCGGCCTCGGCAAATCGTCGACAAACACGCACAGGCGGCTCGTCGCTTGCCTTTACCAGGCTATCGGCCCTGTCGGCTTTATGGTCGATGACTTCTATGCGCTCGAGTATCTCCCGACCAACCAGCGATTCACACTCCTTTCGGCTGCTCGGCCTGTGCATCCCCGTGCCGATGATTATTACGATTTGTGAGTCATTCACGCCCGCCTTATTGAGCAAATCGACCATCGGCGGAAGAAACTCGCTATTGGGCACCGGTCTGGTCATATCCGAAATTGTGATGGCGACGCTTTTTGGTTTTTTCGAGGCCAGCAAATCCATAAGGCCTGGGCTCCCGATGGGTTTGTTCATGGCATGGACGACGGCCTTTTCCGCGTCATTTATTGGCCGGACGTCCTGCCCTTGCAGAACGCGCGTCGAGGCGGGAACGCGAAGCTCCATCCCTTCGCTGCCGTACAGCATCCTTACAATTTTACCATCGGGCATATGTCACCTCGAATTTACCGGCGTCGTTAAATGTCGAATATCTTGCCCGGATTTAGAATATTATTCGGATCGAGCGATCGCTTGATGGCCCTCGCCATCTGAATGTAATCATCCGAGACAACAAGGCCCATGTATCCCTTGCGCTTGTGGCCGATTCCGTGCTCGCCCGAGATCGTACCACCGAGGGAAGATGTGAGCTTGTAAATGTCGGTAAGTATTTCCGGAAGCAGTTTGTGCCATTTTTCGACGCCCCATGCCGGATTCATAACAGCGGTCGCGTGAAGGTTGCCATCGCCTGCGTGTCCGTAGCACGGTATCGGAACGTCGTACTTGCTCGATACTTCCACCAGTCCTGCCACCATTTTAGGGATTTCTGCAATCGGAACCACCACGTCCTCGAGGCTCTGGTGGGGTGAGAGGACTTTGAACGCCTCGGCGATATTCCTTCGGACACGCCAGATGCGTTCGGAGGTGGTATGATTGTCCGCCACGTAGACCTCGATGGCACCTTCCGCCAGACAGAGCTCTCCGATCGCTTCGTATTCACAGGTCACCCGTTGCTCGTCCGGGCCGTCGACAGTAACGAGCAGCATCGCGCCGGCCTCTTTGTAGGGTATGTTCTCGTTGAGATACTCACACGAGGCCTGAACGGAAGTCTGGTCCATGAATTCGACCGCCGTAGGAATGACGCCTGCGGCGCTCATCATCTTGGGGACAACCGCAATTGCTTCTTCGGCTGTCTTGAACAAGACCAGCAAATCGACCGATGCCTTCGGCAGCGGCATCAGTTTAAGCGTGATTTTTGTAAAGACCCCTAATGTTCCCTCCGAGCCAACCATCAACTGGATGAGATTGTAGCCAGTGACATCCTTGACAAGCTTTCCGCCTAATTGCACGATCCGGCCGGTGGGCGTGACAATTTCCAGCCCCATGACGTATCGACCCGTCACACCATACTTAACCGCTTTTCCGCCGCCGGCGTTCTCCGCCACGTTGCCGCCGATGCAGCAGGTCTCAAGGCTCATCGGGTAACCTGCGTAAAACAGGCCGTCATCGGCGACAAGGGCGTTAATATCGTTCGTCACTACACCCGGCTCGACAACTATCATCATGTTCTCACGGTCGATCTCCAGAACCCTGTTCATGCGGTCAAACAAAAGCACGATTCCGCCATGAATTGGAACCGCCCCGCCCGAAAGACCGCTGCCGGCCCCGCGCGGAGTAACAGGTATTCTCTCGCGGTTGGCAAGTTTCATTATTACCGAAATCTCTTCGGCGTTCGCAGGTCGCACAGCCGCTTCGGGCATGTGGGCGTACCCGGCCTCGGCGATTTCATCATGCGAATAGGCCTCCAGCTTCTCACGGTCACCATAAATCACGTATTTATCGCCGACAATCTTTTCGAGCTCACCTACAATCTGCTCGCTCACAGGGTTGTATTTGTTTCGCGATGCGCCCATCATTTGCTCCGCACCTGTTTTATCCTGTCACAGAGAACCGGCAGTATCTCAAAAATGTCACCGACAATCCCGAAATCAGCCACCGAAAAAATCTGCGCGTCCGGGTCGCTGTTGACTGCAACTATAGTCTCGGAAGTTTGCATTCCGGCAAGGTGCTGAATCGCACCTGAAATTCCGCACGCAATATACAGCTTCGGGCTTATTGTCTTGCCGCTCAGGCCCACCTGATACGGGTAGCCAAGCCACCCGCGATCCACAACATCCCGCGACGCCCCCAATGCCGCGCCAAGCTCTTTGGCCAGCTTCTCCACAAGCGGCAGGTTCTCGCCTTTCTTGATACCTCGTCCGACAGAGACAACCAGGTCCGAATCCTGCAGGCTGTGCTCGGATTCGTTCGGCGCAAAGTTTACGTGCCTGATTCTGCTCGTGAGCCATTCCTCAGCGGCCTTCTGTCGGATGATTTCGCCGCTTCTACCTCGCTGCCTTGGCGCAGGTCTCGTCGAATGCGGGCGAACTGTCGCCATCTGCGGACGATGCTTCGGCGTCTTGATCGTTGCGAGAATATTGCCGCCGATGGCGGGCCGCGTCTGCAGCAGGTTGCCAGTATCGGCCTCAATGTCGAGCACTGTGCAGTCGGCTGTCAGACCTGCGTTGGCCCTTACAGCAACGTACGGCATAAGCGTCCTGCCGGTCGAGGTGGCGCCCGCGATTATTATCTCCGGCTTATACTCGGCAATCAAATTGAGCATACAGACGGAGTACGGTTCGGGAAGGAACTTTGCCAACTGCGGCGCTTCGGTCGCAATAACTCGGTCGGCTCCGCGGTCAATCAATTCCTGTAAATCACCGGCGTCGATGTTATACCCGAATACCATCGCCGTCACATTACAGCCCCTCTTGTCCGCAAGCTGACGCGCCCGCGTCAGCAGTTCAAAGCTTATACGCTGCACCTTCCCAGCCGATTGCTCTGCCAGTATCCACACGCCTCTGTACTCCATCAAATTCTCCAACTCAAACTTGCAAATAATTCGAGCACGAAATCTATATCAAATTCCTTCGGCGAAGAAACGTCACCAGTTTGTCGACTGCTTCGCCGACAGCGTGTTCATCGCCAGCCACGTATTTTTCGCACTGTCGTGCCACCCTCGGACGAAATATCCTTACCACCCGTGTCGGCGAGCCGTTCAGCCCGACCTCACTCTGTTCAACCTTCAGATCCGTAGCGGTCCATACGGGAAGATCCATTTTCCTGGCCTTTTGCTTGCCGCGAAGTGTGGGAAGCCGCGGGTCTGCAATTTCTTTCACAACAGTCAGAACAGCCGGCAGCTCCACGTCGAGAATTTCGTGCCCATCCTCGACAAGTCGGTGGATGCGGCAGCTTTGGTTGTTCACATGCTCGATTTTCCCGACGTAACTGGCCACGGGCAGATCGAGAAACGAGGCGATTCCCGGCCCGACCTGACCCGTATCGCCGTCCGTGGCCCGCTCACCGCAGATTATCAGGTCATAAACACCGAGCTTCCGAATAGCCCCAGCCACGACACACGCCGTCGCCCAGGTATCCGAGCCGGCAAAGGCCTTGTCGGAAATCAGGACAGCCGAGTCACAGCCCATCGCTACCGCCTCGCGCAGGGCCGTTTCCGCCTTCGGCGGCCCCATCGAGACGGCCACTACTTCCCCACCGTACTGTTCACAAAAGCGTATCGCAATCTCGATCGCGTAAAGGTCCAGCGGGTTGATAATCGCCTCGACCCCTTCGCGGATCATCGTGCCGGTCTGCTCGTCCATCTTGACGGCGTTGGTTTCCGGCACCTGCTTGATTGGAACAACAATTCGCATAGTACTGCTATGTGATAACGCAAGAAAAGTAGAATCTTGAGACATCCGGACCACCGCTCTGCCCCCTGCTCCCGCAGGGATGACAACGCAGATTAAAGCCTGCAGTCGAGAACTTGCGCGAAAGTATACCCCCCTAAGACCGCCTTGTCAATAAGTCCGGCCGTCAACCGCCGCCATCTCATCGCACTTATCCCGTGATATTGGTCCGGCACCACGGACACCAGTTCCAGAAACTCGTGTCCACCGACCAGCCGCATTTGCTGCAAACTTCCGGAAACGGGTTGACATCCCAACGGCGATGAATCTTACGGCGGCACCAAGGGCAGTATCGCATGAATCTCATGATTCTGCCGTGGCAATTCCTGCACGTGGCGTGATAAGCTATCCCTCTTGACCTGGTCGCACTTGGGCTGGCAAAACCCGTACCGTAGCACCAGGGGCAATAACGCCACTCAGGCAGAACCCCCTTGTGGCAACGCGGACAGATATAGTTGAATCGGCTTCGCGTCTCGAAGCGGTTGCGCTCGCTGCCGCACCACGGACAAAGCAACATGCTCTCATCAATCGGCTCATCGCATTCGACACAAGCAAAAAGAACCGGAAAAATCTTCCTGTACCGATTAATAAAAGTCTCTCGCCGCACGCTTCGCCAATCGCTTTCCTTTTTTTCCCGTCTCAGGCCCAGGACCCTTCTTTGTTTTGCGGGAAGGCTTTCCATCATGGTCTTGTGCATGGCGGCGGCATTGGCGAAGCGTGTTTCAGGAGCAACGGCAAGCGATTTCTTCAAAAACCTCACGAAGGCCGGACCGGTCTTTTTGCGTAGCCGGTCGCGGCCGGCAAAAGGCCACTGGAACGGCCAGCGAGGTAGAACCGCTGTGATATACTCATATAGTATAAGGCCCACGGCAAAACAATCGCTGCGATACGTAGGCCGCCCGTAAGCCTGCTCGGGGGCAACATATCCCGGCGTGCCATAGTCCTCAGCCGTTTTTGCGCGCCCTTTAACTTTCAGGGATATTCCGAAATCGCCCAGCGCCGCACGTCCGTCAGGAAAAAGGAAGATATTTGCCGGCGTCACGTCACAGTGAACTATACGTTGACTGTGCGCATAGGAAAGACCTTCAAGGACCTGGCTTATAATCAACACAATGCGCCTGACAGACATCGGCTTGTAGCAGTCGGCCAAAGTGCCTGTCGACAACTCGGTGGCCAGGACAGCGTGCCCGGAAATAATATCGGCGTTTTTCACCGAGAGAATGTTCGGATGGCGAAGCTGAGAGACTGAACGGATTTCCCTCAGGACTGCCTGGTTGTCGGGGCGACCGTCCGTACCGAGCAGCGGTATTTTAAGGGCCACCCATATCCCCTCTATCCGGTCTCTGGCCTGCCAGACCTCCCCCGTCGCGCCGACATCGATACGCCTTTTTAGCCTGTATTTTCCAAGTAGCGCGCCCCGCTTAAGGTCGAGAGCAGACTCCCCCCGACTCGAATACGTTTTCATTCTCGTCAGCCCCGGATACTTGCATTCTGAATAATCTTTCGAGCTTTTTGTGTAGGATCATAATTACTAAGTTTTCAAAAATCAAGTTTTTTATTGACTGACCGGTCGAAACTGACTAAATAGTCACCGCATGACGGTCAAGAAATGCAAAACTCGCAAGTCAAGGGCCGAAAAAAGGGCCAAGAATACACGCAACAAGCTCAAAGAGTCCGCACCGGACATCTTTAGCGCGAAGAGCGTCGATTCGGCAACGGTTGAAGAGATAACCGAAAAGGCCGACCTTGGAAAAGGTACACTCTACCGGCATTTCTCCGACAAGGACGACGTTGTGATCACCCTCGTTCAGGACGCCGTCGAACACCTTATCAAGACCATACGCTCCTCTGCTCATAGACCCGCGACACTCGACGAGATGCTCAAACATCTTTTCCGGGCGCACTATGAGTTCTATCTCAATGCCAGAGAAGAATTCCTGCTTCTGGTTCAGGGCAAGCTTCTGTTGAAGCTGCGCTCGGCAACATGGAATGAACTTGAGCAGCCATACCTGCTTTATATCACAGAGATCGAGAACCAGATATCACCCTATGTTTCACCGCTGAACGCCCGGGAAAAAATCCGGGTGCTGGTGTGCGCATTGACCGGTTTTGTCTTTGGTTATTTATCATTCGCCATGATAGGCATGGACTCGACGGAGATTGAAAAAACCATCGAACCTCTTGCGGGCGTTCTTATGGAAGACCTTCATAGGCTGCTTGATAAATAATTTTAGCCCGGTGGTGCAAACATGAAACTAACAACTTGCGTAAACAGACTTGTCTTTTAGGGTAAACCATTCATATGGAAAAGAAGAAAAAAACTACAATAAGACTTACGAGCCTGGACTTGAGAAAGTTCGAAGAAATGCTGCTCGCCAAGCGAAGGGAAATACTGGGCGATGTCAGCCGGATGGAGGATGAAACGCTCAGAAAGGAGAAAACCGACCTGTCCAACATCCCGTTCCATATGGCTGATGTTGGAAGCGACAGTTATGAAACCGAAAACTCCATCGGACTTATGGACAGCGAGAGAAGGATACTCATGCAAATTGACGAAGCCCTGGGACGTATTGCAGACGGTAGTTACGGGATTTGCGACCTCAATGGTGAGCCCATCCCGAAAGCGCGGTTGCAGGCGATACCTTGGGCACGGTATTGTGTTGTGTGCGCCAACCTCGTTGAAAAGGGACTCGTGACTTTGAGTGAACCGGAGGAGGACTGATCGCACGAGCAGGACGGCGTTGGCTGAGGGAAGAAGGTACATTTAGGCTGTCAGGGGAGCGCGGGGGGTGAGATTGGGGTTGAGTGGGTTTGTTTTGGCGGGGTGCGCGCGGTGGGTTGTTTTCATAACTGTTTGTCTTAGTAGGAGTTAGGTTCATTAGGGCATCCAAGAAATTGGGTTTGTTTTGCATAAAACGGGCTGATTTGTAGAGGGTTCTCGACAGGTGTAGTGGGCGCCAGCGGCGGCTGGCGCGTGAAGCGTGAAGCGTGAAGCGGGTATGTTTTCGGCCCGCATTAGAGTCCGGAAGGAAAAAGACTGTAACGGGGCAAGGGTGAAGGGTGTGCGGGGGTTGAGGTGGGGTTTGATTGGGTTTATTTTCGGGGCGTGGGCACGCCCCGTGGTTTTCATAACAGCTTATCCTAACAGGAGTTAGATTTATTAGAGGGTTCAGGAAATTGGG
>Ga0180437_10010607_pt1 | contig 11203 bp, 12 predicted proteins | sample SS_ome_4_FD_132410 | JGI IMG/M metagenome (GOLD analysis project Ga0180437, IMG submission 132410) | Hypersaline lake sediment archaeal communities from the Salton Sea, California, USA - SS_3_D_1 metaG | ecosystem: Environmental > Aquatic > Non-marine Saline and Alkaline > Hypersaline >... | reverse complement strand
GTGCAGGAGCCGGTATCTTGAGACGAGAGAGAAGGACAGTGAGGAATCGATGAGCCAGTGGAAAAGCATCATCGAGGTCAGGGACCTGCGCAAGAGCTTCGGCGGCATTCAGGCGGTGGACGGCATCAGCTTCCGGGTTCGCAAAGGGGAGAGCTTCGGCATCCTGGGTCCCAACGGAGCGGGCAAGACCACCACGATCCGCATGGTCTACGGATTTTCCCCCAAGACCTCGGGAACCTTGCGGGTGTTCGGGCTGGACATCGACACGGACTGGAGGACCGTGCGCTCCCGGATCGGGGTCTGCCAGCAGGAGAACAACCTGGACCCGGATCTTTCGGTGCGGGAGAACCTCGAGGTGTTCGCCCGCTACTTCGCAGTACCCAAGAATGAGGCCAGGAAGAGGGCCTGGGAGCTTCTGGCCTTCGTATCTTTGGCGCACCGGCAAAACGACAAGGTGGAGGAGCTGTCCGGAGGCATGATGCGCCGGCTGGTCATGGCCCGGGCCCTGATCAACCAGCCGGAGCTGCTGATCCTGGACGAGCCCACCACCGGCCTCGATCCCCAGGCCCGGCACCAGGTCTGGCAGAGACTGGAGGACCTCAAGGCCAGGGGCCTCACCATCCTGATCACCACCCACTACATGGACGAAGCCTCCCGGCTCTGCGACCGCCTGGTGATCGTGGACCACGGCCGCATCCTGGTTGAGGGCAGGCCCCTGGAGCTGATCCACCGCTACGTGGGCAAAGAGGTGGTGGAGGTGGCCTTTCCCAGCGAGGAGCTTCGCCGCTTCATACGCTCGAAAGAGCTCGAGCACGAGGATCTGGGCAACCGGCTGATCGTCTACAGCCGGGACAGCCAGGACATCTACCACCAGATCAGCCGGCACTACTGCCAGGAGGGCTGCAATCTCCGCCTGGCCTCCCTGGAGGACGTGTTCCTCAAGCTGACCGGAAGGGATCTGCGGGAATGAGAGCAGCGGGCATATCCATCACCTGGCGTTTTTTCAGGATCTGGCAGCGGAATCTCAAGGTGTACAGCAAGATCTGGAAGATCAGCTTCGTGCCGCCCCTGCTGGAGCCCTTGTTCTACCTGTTCGCCTTCGGCGCCGGGTTGGGCGCCCTGGTGGGGGCGCTGAGCTACCGGGGGATGGAGATCTCCTACGCGGCCTACCTGGCCCCGGCCCTGATCGCCATCAACACGATGTACAACGCCTTTTTCGAGAACTCCTACTCCTCCTTCGTGCGCATGTACTACCAGAAGACCTACGACGCTATGATGACCACCCCCCTTTCCCTGGAGGAGGTGATCACCGGGGAGATCTTCTGGGGGGCGACCAAGTCGGCCATCGCCACCGCCATCATGGCGGCGGTGGTGAGCGTCTTCGGCCTGCTGAGCTATCCCTCCAGCCTGCTGCTCCTGCCCCTGGCCTTCCTGGGCGGGTTCGCCTTCGGGGCGGTGGCCATGGTCTTCACCTCCCTGGTGCCGAACATCGAGACCTTCAACCTGCCGATCTTCCTGTTCATCACCCCGATGTTCCTCTTCAGTGGCACCTTCTTTCCCCTGGACAATCTACCCGGATGGGCCCGCATCGTGGCCGGCTTCCTCCCCCTGACACACCTGGTGAGACTGGCCCGGGCCTTTGCCTACGCAGAGCTCCACCCGGGAAATCTCTGGAGCGTCCTCTATCTGGTGGTGTTCTCGGGGGTGTTTTTCCCCCTGGCCCTGATCGGCATGCGCAGGCGCCTGATCAAGTAGGATGTACAGCGAACGGCGGCTAACCGATTTTTCCGGACAAATTAGCCGGTTTCAGTTATAGGCCATCCTGTGTCCCCCGCACTACCCTGAAGGCACGAGACCGCGAAATCAGAAGGAGGCACCCCATGGCATTTCCCTACGTTCCCGGAAAGCGGGTAGAGGTGCCGGAGATCCCCTACCAGGAGAGCGTCACCCTGCCGGCTGCAAGCACCGCCCTGATCATCGTGGACATGCAGAACGACTTCGTCAAACCCGAAGGGAGCCTGCACGTGGAGTCCTCCCTGGCAACCGTGCCGAGGATCAGCGGGCTGCTCGTGGAGGCGCGGGAGAAGGGTCTGCGGGTCGCCTACACCCAGGACTCCGCCGTGCCCGGGGATCCGGAGTTCGACGTGTGGCCGGAGCACTGTCTGATCGGTTCCTGGGGATGGCAGATCGTGGAGGAGCTCGAGCCCGGAGAGACCGAGCTGGTCTGCAGGAAGAACCGCTATGACGGTTTCTACGACTCCTGGCTCGACCATTTCCTCACCCGGATCTGGAAGGTCGAGCATCTGATCATCGCCGGCACCGTCTCCAATATCTGCGTGGCCCACACGGCGGCTTCCGCCGGACTGCGCTGGTTTCACATCGTCATGGCGGCGGACTGCGTCTCCGCGCTCACCGAGTTCGACCAGGCTCTGACCCTGCGGCAGGTCTCCTCACTGTACGGCGGGCACGTGTGCAAGAGCTGGCGGGACATCCGGATAGAGAGCGGAAAGGGGCGGTAGAGCCTGTGGGCGTGCTCGAGCTGGAGGATCTGACCCTGTACCTGGACGGAAAGCGGATCCTGCACGGCATCAACCTCGACATCTGGGCCGGACACATTCACGCCATCGTGGGTCCCAACGGGGCGGGCAAGACGACCCTCTCCTCCGTGGTCATGGGTCTGAAGGGCTACCAGGACTACGAAGGCCGGATTCGATTCGACGGCCGCGACATGAGGGGACTTGGCGTGGACGAGCGGGCCAGAGCCGGCATGAGCCTGGCCTCGATCCTGGCCATGCATCCGAAGCTCGTGCTCCTGGACGAGCCGGACTCGGGGATCGACGTGGCCTCCCTGCAGAACATCTTCGGTGCGCTCCAACGCTTCAAAAGCTACGGAGCCACGGTGCTGCTGATCACCCACAGCGCCACCGTGCTGCGCCAGGCCGAGCACGCCTTTCTGATGTGCTGCGGCCGGGAGATCATGAAGGGCTCGGTGAAAAAGATCCTCCCGTACTTCGAGGGGGAGTGCATTCCCTGCGATCACCAGAACCGCCCGAAGGCAACCCCGGAGAGGAGCACGAATTGAGCAGCGCGGATGCCCTGACCCGGGAAGCCGGGATCGACCGGGCGCTCCAGGATCCCGGCACGGTCAGGCTGGTTCTGAATCTCAACGAGGTGCTGGACAGCAACCTCGTGCCGGGACTGCACATGGATACAGAGGAGCTGACGGAGGGGATCCGGGCCACCTTGCGGGTGGAGGAGGGTGCAGTCATCGACAAACCGGTCCACCTCTGCTTCGGGGTCACCGAACGCCGGGCGGTCCAGCGGATCGACATGAGAGTCGAGGTCGGTGCCGGAGCCGCGGTATCGATACTGGCCCACTGCATCTTCCCCGATGCCGAGCAGGTCAAGCACGTCATGGATGCGGAGATATCCGTGGGTGAGGGCGGACGCTACTCGTACCTGGAATCGCACGTGCACAGCGACCAGGGAGGCCTGGAAGTGCTCCCCAGAGCCAGGATACGCCTCGCCCCGGAGGCCCGGTTCAAGAGCGAGTTCCAGCTGGTCCGGGGCAGGGTCGGATTGATCGACATGGACTACGAGACGGTCTGCGACCGGGGAAGCGTGCTGGAGATGATGGCCAAGATCAGCGGCAGGCTGGACGACACGATCAAGATCAGGGAGGTGGGACTCCTTCGGGGCGAGGGAGCCCGGGGCTACCTGACCTCCCGGGTGGCCGCCCGGGATCGCGCCCGGGCGGAGATCTACAACAAGCTCACCGCCACGGCGGCGTACGCCCGGGGACACGTGGACTGCAAGGAAATCATAAAGGATCAGGGCCGGGCCTCCGCCGTGCCCGTGGTGGAGGTGGCGCACCCCCAGGCGCACATCACCCACGAGGCTGCGATCGGCAGTGTGGACAGCAAGCAGCTGGAGACCCTGATGTCCCGAGGTCTGGACGAAGATCAAGCCTCCGAGCTGATCATCGCCGGATTGCTGCGCTGACCGGCATCTCGGCAGAGCTAGAGAGAAGCTGGCGCAGCTAGCACAACAAGCGTAACTAGCGCAACTAGCGGAGGTAATTCCGCAGCCGTGCGTTTCGGGACGGATCTCTCAGCTTCTTCAGTGCTCTGATCTGAAGCTGGCGCACCCTCTCCTTGGACACGTTGTAGCGCTGGCCGATCTCTCGCAGGGAGAGGGGCTTGCGATCCTCCAGACCGTAGCGGTCCTTGATCACCTCGGCCTCCCTCTCGCTGAGCGTATCCACTACTTTGCCCAGCTCCTCCGACAGGTTCCGATCAACCACCTCCGTCTCCGGATCTTTGCCCGCCGGATCCTCTATGAAATCCTTGAGCGGGCTGGGATCTTCGTCGCAGTTGACCTCTTTGTCCAGAGAGACGTGGTGCCGGGACACATTGAGCAGGTGCGCAACGCTTTTCTCATCCTTGCCGACGGCCTGGGCCACTCCGTGCAGTGCCCTCTGCTTCTCCACCGGGTTTTCCCGGTCTTCCAGCATCTTTTTGATCCGGGTGACCTCCGCGGCCTTGTTCAAGGGCAGGCGTATCAGCGGAGCCTTCTGGGAAATGGCTTTGAGCATGGCCTGGTGAATCCACCAGACCGCGTAGGAGATGAAATGATACCCCCTGTCCGCGTCGTAGCGGTCCACCGCGTTCATCAGTCCGATGGTGCCTTCGCTGATCAGGTCGGAGAGCGGCAGGCCGCACATCTTGTACTTCTTGGCCACCTGGACCACGAAGCGCAGGTTCGAACGGATCAGCATGTCCTTGGCCTCCTGATCGCCCGTTTTGGCCCGAGTGGCGTAGGTGCGCTCCTGCTCCCGGGAGAGCAGGGGAATCCGCCTCAGCTCGTCGAAGTATATATCCAGCACGCTCTTCTCGCGATTTTTCTGCGGATCGTTCCGTGACTTTTTCATTGGTTCCCTCCCTGTTTGCACGGTCGTTAATCCCTCGAATCGATGCCTTTTTGCGCGCATTTCAGCGTAACTCATCACCGGTATGGAAGTCGGGAGTTCCGCTCTGATTGGTTGATGATTTCGCGCTTTGAGTTCAGGCAGTCAAACCGAAGGGTAAAGGAATTGTGCCGTACCCTACATCCGTTAAGTGCCCATAAAAATTACAATGGATTTGCATTGATGTCAAGGGCTGCCAGACCGGTGTATTTGCAAGCCCGGCGATATGTACTGCGCAGGCCAGTCTGGCCCTGCTGGCCCAGAGGCTCAGATCTTCTCGCGCAGGCTGAACAGGGAGGTCTCCAGATAGAACACCGGGCTCAGTGCGGGATCGACGGCCCGGGCCAGGTAGAGGCGCACATCGATGTGACCCTGGTCCTTGGCCGTGATCACGAAGGAAATGCCGGCGCCCAGATCCGCCCGGACGCCCACCTTCGAGTCGAGGGGCAGGCGGTCCTGGATCAGAGCCACGTCGGTGAACAGGGACAGCGCGAACTGGTGGATGCGGATCGTCCAGTCACCCACGGGAAAAGACAGATCCGTCGGTATCCGGAACTCCCGCTCCGTGCTCAGGTTCGCCAGGAAATAGCGGAAGTTGTGCACGGACTGTCCGCCGTAGCCCGGCAGGCTGTCCAGCCCGCCCAGTGAATAGAAGGTGCTCAGCTCCTCCTGCCAGACGTATACTGGGAGGTTCAACCGAAATCGCTGCTTGAATCTCCAGAGGGAACCCGCGGTGAAGCGCAGCAGCAGATCGTTGCTACTGTCCGCGTGCGCCGGATTGTCCAGTCTGTCCCTGGACACCAGCTTCACGGAGGAGAGATAGCGGGTGCCTTCGAACAACAGCCCCCGCTCCGCCTCCCTCGACTCCAGGGAATCGTAGCCCCAGCTGAGGATCGCGGAGTAGTCCGTGCCCCGGTCCACCACGACGGCCTCGTCCAGATCACCCTTGAACAGGCTGGTGATGCGGAAAGAGGGGGTTACGTGAAAACCTGCGAACGGAGTGAGGCGAATGCCCAGATCCACCTCTTTCAAGCGGGACAGGTATTTGTCCCCGGCGATCAGCTCCAGCTCCCCGTTCTCCAGGCGGGGGGACACGGTTTGCTCGAAATCCAGGGAGTAGGCGAACTCGATCCTGGGCTCCAGCATCCAGACCGGATACCGGAAGAGGATCGACCCGGCTGTATCGCTGTCCAGCAGCGTGTAGCTGACCGCAAATTCGATATCCAGATGCCGGAAACTTCTCGTGACCTGTTCGCTGATGGTGCCTGCCGGGAGAACGAATCTCAGATCCGAATCCACATTGACGGCCAGGGTGGACAGCTCCAGGGTCTGTTCCTCCCTCTCCCCTTCCTGCTGCTGCGCTTGCCCCGGCGTTGTGACGGTACAGTAAAGGAATACCAGGAGGAAGAGATACGGGAGGCCCCTCAGCGCCGGCCGCTTCATGGCTGGAATTGTACCACGCCCCTCGATCCTTTGGTAACTCGGCGCTCGGGAAAACTCCAGCCCGGTTCGGGCCGGCCGCGCGGCTCGGGGTGCGCTTGACTTCGCATGGTGAGTGATTATCTTAGTTGTAGCGAGGAAGAGAAAATGGCTTATTGGTTTCAGTACTGGTGGTTGTTGATTCCGGCCATCGTTCTGGGCATCATCGCCCAATCGATGGTGCGAAACACCTACGCTAAGTACAGGAAGGTGGGAACCCGCAGCGGCATCACCGGAGCGGATTTGGCCCGCCGTATTCTCGACGCCCACGATCTGCAGGAGGTTCCAGTGCAGGACGTGGCCGGAGAGCTTACCGATCACTACGATCCCCGCTCCCGGACCCTTCGCCTGTCCCGCAACGTCGGCCGGGGCAGGAGCGTGGCCGCTTTGGGAATTGCCGCCCACGAAAGCGGTCACGCCATCCAGCATTCCCATTCCTATGCTCCCCTGGCGATCAGAAATACCGTGTATCCGGTTGCTTCCTTCGGTTCCAAGCTGGGACCAATCGTGGTGCTGGGGGGTCTGGTGTTCGGGATCGGGGAACCGCTCATTACCATCGGAATCGCCCTGTTCGCCGTAGCCGTGGTCTTCTCGATTCTTACCCTGCCCATCGAGTTCAACGCCTCTTCAAGGGCCATGCAGCTCCTCACCACCAGCGGCGCCATGACCCGGCAGGAGCTGGAAGGAGCCCGGAAGGTGCTCAACGCCGCAGCCATGACCTACGTGGCCGCGGCCCTGGCTTCGGTTCTCACCCTGCTGCGACTGGTGCTGCTCAGCCGCCGCTGAGGCCCACCGAACGCCCTTTCCTCCGCCGGAATATCAAGTCCGATGGATATTCGGCGCAGTAGTACCAACAACCCGGGAAAATAGCCGGAACCGGCTATGGTGCGGTGGGGCCCGGGGTTTGCATACTCGCAGACTGTAACGTTCGAATATCTGGAGGAAGCGACCATGATTACGCTGCACTATCGAAACTGGTGGATGATCGTTTTGCGGGGCGTGCTGGCCGCGCTGGTTGGGCTGATCGCCGTGATCCTTCCTGGCATTACCATCGTAGCCCTGGCTTTGCTGTTCGGGGCCTTTCTGGCGGTCGACGGCATTGTGACGATCATCTCGACCCTGCGGGGTCCAAAAGATACCTCCGGCTGGTGGCTGGCCCTGCTGGAGGGGGGATTGGCAATCGCCATCGGCGTGCTGACCTTTCTCTGGCCCCGGGTCACGGTGACGGTGCTGGTAATTTTCATCGCCGCCTGGGCGGTATTGGCCGGAATCCTGCGGCTGGCCGTAGCCGTGCGTTTGGGCCGGCAGGGAAGGCGTGACTGGCGGCTCATCCTTACCGGCGTCCTGGCCGTCATCCTGGGCCTGGCCCTGGCCGTGTTCAACAATCTGGGGGCAATCGCCATCGCTGCCTTGATCGGGGTGTTTCTGCTCCTGATAGGCGTCTCTCAGATCGTGCTGGGTGTCCGCCTGCGCAGGGGTATTGAGGGTTGAGAGGGTTGAAATGGAGGCCCGAAGGACCGCTCTGCAAGGCAGTTCATCTCGTCGAGCCGGTGGTTTATCCGTTCCGCCGCTGCCGGGACCGACGCAGGATCTCCCGGACCTCCTGATCCGTGGTCTGGGGGAAGTCGAGGTACCAGGCGCTCACCGCCTCGAAGGGAGTCGGGGTTTCCAGGCAGATCACCCGATTCGCCGCCCCTTCGATACTGGATAGCACCTCCGGTGCGGCCACGGGTACGGCCACCACCACGGAGGCGTGATTCCGTTCCCTTACCGCTTTGACCGCGGCCAGGATGCTGGCCCCGGTGGCCAACCCGTCGTCCACCAGGATCACGGTGCGGTCCGCAAGCGGCTCTGGCCGCCGGCCGTCCCGGTAGACCTGTTCCCGCCGCTTGAGCTCTTCTGTTTCCCGCTCGACCGCCTCCTCGATCTCCTCCGCGGAGATGTTGATGGCTCTGATGATACGGTCATTTAGAAAGCGGATGCCTCCGGAGGCGATGGCACCCATGGCCAGCTCTTCACGGCCGGGTACGCCGAGCTTGCGAACCACGAATACATCCAGGGGTGCTTTGATTATTTCCGCCACCTGTTCGCCCACCGGCAGGCCGCCCCGGGCCAGGGCAAGCACCGTGACCTCGGAGCTGCTGCTGTAGCACTCCAGGGCCGCGCCCAGTCTGCGGCCGGCCTGGACCCGGTTTTCAAAAGGGAGCATGACTTCTACTCCGCGACGATCAGCCGGTCTTCCACTCCGGTGACTCCCGGAGTGTAGTAGGCCACCTCCAGAGCGGCGTCCCGGGCGAGCCGGCCGGGCACGGTTCCCTCCAGGGAGACGAAGCCGTTTCTCACCGTAACGTCCACCGCCTCGGCGCTTACCAGGGAGTTGCGGCCCAGAGCCCCGACTATGTCATCGGCGATGCTCTCGTCAATGATGTCGTTCGTCGGCACCACGGCCAGCTTGTTGACCACGTCCAAAACTCCTCCCACGCTCATGGCCAGGTCTGCGGCGAACAGCTTTTTCCAGAAGGCGTCCACCGTTCCTTCCAGCCTCACCAGGCCGGCGTCCGCACGCACTTCAATGTTTGTGGAATCGATATCCGGATTCCAGGCCAGCACGTAGCGCACCCGCTGCTCCACCTCTTCGGATGAGGGCAGGGGCTCGCCGTATCGGACGGATATGTCGTTTTCCACAGTCTGAACACCGGATACCGAATAGGCGTCCAGCAGCGCCGCTCGCCGGGCCTGCAGGGTGGGAACGGTACCCGAAAGGGTGACCTTGCCGTCGCTGACCGAGACTTCCACGTCCGCCGCGTTCACCCGGCTGTCCCAGTACAGCTGATCCACGACGTCCTTCTTGATTATTTCCTTGCTGCGTACCATAAAACATACCTCCTGAGCAGTTGGTTTATTTTTTTTCTCTATCCATTTTCCCCTCAGCAGAGTTTTTTACGAATACAACGTTCGGGTTAAATCGGGAACGGATATCAGTTAAGCGAAGCGGCCCGCTGACCTCCCGTCCGGCATCGGGTCAGCTCGCGCCCTTCATGCGGCCGAGGTAGGATTTCAGATAGGTCTCCTGATCGCTGTCCAGGGCATCGGCGTGATCCTGCAGCAGGGACTCGATGAAATCCACCCGGGGACGGTGCGCCGCCGGGGTGGCTTCCTCGTCGTACTCCCCGTTGAGCAGGTTGATGGAGGCCGGGGTCAGGTGCATGCCGTCCTCTTCCTTCCTCAATTCCTTAATCCGAAGATTCCCGTGGAATAACTGCTTTCGATTATTCTGCCGCCCCGGCCCGGGGCCGTATGCTTTTAACTGACAACCGCGCCCGGGCAGCGGTGCCGCTGGCGAGGATGCATGAAGAGCAGACGGCGCCGCTGGCGAGGATTCCCGAACAACGTGGGGCGCATGAAACAGGAAAAAGTAACAGAACCATGGCTGAAAGCGAACAAGAGAGGGACTGCCTGCATCTGCAGGTGGCCGAAGCCCAGGAGCGGGTCGTGAACACCCTGCTGGCCGAGCTGGACGGCCTGGAGGAGCTGGCCCAGAAAACAGAGGGCTACACCGGGGCGGACCTGGAGAACCTGGTGCGCAAGGCGGGCCTGCAGGCCCTGCGCTCCGACCCCGAGGTCAAGGAGGTGGCCATGAGCTTTTTCCGGGACGCCCTGGAGGACAGCCGGCGTTCGGTCACCCCGGAGATGGAAGAGGAGTATCGCAAGACCGCGGAGCGCCTGCGGCGGGAGAGCTTCCGGGCCTCCCGCAGGATCGGCTTCGCAACCCCCACGGATGGAGAGTAAAGATGGCTTATCAACCGGACGAACAGAGATACGAGCGAATGGAGTACCGCCGCTCAGGGCGAAGCGGGGTGCTGCTGCCCCGGATCGCCCTGGGCCTGTGGCACAACTTCGGCGGCGCCCGCCCCTCCAGGGAGGCCCGGCGCATGGTTTTCACGGCCTTCGACCTGGGCATCACCCACTTCGACCTGGCCAACAACTACGGCCCTCCCTACGGCTCGGCGGAGGAGAACTTCGGCCGCATCCTGCTTTCGGATTTCGCCGGCTACCGGGACCAGATGTTCATCTCCACCAAGGCGGGCTACGACATGTGGCCCGGGCCCTACGGCAACTGGGGCTCCCGGAAGTACCTGCTGGCCAGCCTGGACCAGAGCCTGAAGCGGATGGGACTGGAGTACGTGGACGTGTTCTACTCCCACCGCTTCGATCCCGAGACGCCCCTGGAGGAGACCATGGGGGCCCTGGCCCACGCGGTGCATCAGGGCAAGACCCTGTACGCCGGGATCTCCTCCTACTCGGCGCGCAAGACCGGGGAGGCGGCGGACATCCTGGAACGGATGGGCGTTCCCCTGCTGATCCACCAGCCCTCCTACTCGATGCTCAACCGCTGGGTGGAGCGCGGGCTGCTGGACGGCTTGAGAAAGCGGGGCATCGGCTGCATCGCCTTCTCCCCCCTGGCTCAGGGTTTGCTCACGGGCAAGTACCTGGAAGGGGTGCCGGAGGATTCCCGGGCCGCGGATGAGACCAGCTACTTCAAGAAGGAGTTCCTAACCGAGGAGAACCTGGATAAGGTGCGCAACCTCAACGCCATCGCCCGCCGGCGCGGCCAGAGCCTGGCCCAGATGGCCTTGGCCTGGGTGACCCGGGATCCCCGGGTCACCACCGTGCTGGTGGGCGCCTCCCGCCCCGAACAGCTGAAGGAGAACGCGGCTGCCTTCGACAAACCGGAGTTCACCAGGGACGAGCTCAAGG
>Ga0180437_10010606_pt1 | contig 11203 bp, 14 predicted proteins | sample SS_ome_4_FD_132410 | JGI IMG/M metagenome (GOLD analysis project Ga0180437, IMG submission 132410) | Hypersaline lake sediment archaeal communities from the Salton Sea, California, USA - SS_3_D_1 metaG | ecosystem: Environmental > Aquatic > Non-marine Saline and Alkaline > Hypersaline >... | reverse complement strand
GAGGGGATATCGCGCCAGTCACCCATATAGTGAAAGCGCAGGTGGCGGCGGGGTGACTCGCCGGTCAGGTCCTGGACGCCCGCGCGCTGCTCGGACGTCAGTTTGTCGAGGGCAAAGAACTCATAGCTCGAGGAGCTATGGTCGGCCTCAAAGTTGTGCCGTAAGCTGAGAATGCGCATCGCTACCTCCTGATTGCTGTCTATCTAGAGAGTCACCCTGGCCCCCTTCAGGTTGGTGCCATATAGATCGGCTCCCCTCAGAAGGGCCTCGCTCAGGTTCACTTCGCTCAAGTTGGCCCGACTCAGGTCAGCATCGTCCAGGTCGTTTCCCTGCAGATCAGCTCTGCTCAAGTCAGCCTCGTACAGGTTGACCCCGTGCAGATCAGCATCCTTCAGATCGCTCCCCACGATGAACTCTCTTGCTCTCATCTTTGCGCCTTCAGCCTCCAAGGAAGTCCACTGGCTAACCCTGTGCGGGTGAACACGATTATACCCCATATCAGCCGGACTTGAAAGAGCGGCGTATCGCGCTCGCCAACGCCCTCTGAGCTGCCGTGCTGTCAATCGCTGCCCTTACGAGGCCATCACTTTACCCCTGTTCTACTTCCCAACCGCCGGTAATCACGAGCACTGTTGGGCATCCCGCAGCGCACCGCGGCGTCGAGGAAGCGGGAACGCAGCCTTGGCTGAGGTTGGCCCGTCTGCTTGTGACTCTTAACCCAGGCGTTGATTCTCTCCGTATCCGGCTGACGGAGCAGTACTGTGATGTAACCCCACGGCTCATTCTGCTGGATGCCGCACTCCTCCATTTCCAGAAGGCGTATTCCCCCACGGTGAGATCCCTGTGCACTCTCGTCAAGTCACGCAGGTCGTCGGCAATCGTCGGCGTGATGCGAGAGCCGATCTCGGCGAGATACCGGGCTGTCACCTGGGCTACTGCGATTGCTCACACGGCGCCCGTCTTGACAGACTTCACATAGCGTGGTAGAATATGTATGGTACTACCATACTACTAGTATGGTAGTAGTATACCAGTGATCTGGTCTAGCCTGAGCTGTGGGCGAGATGTCTATTGCCAGTCTGTGTGAATCCTACAGCTCGCCGACTAGACTGGGGCCTGGACAGCCCAAGTATCGTCTCCGTACACTGAAGACGCTGATCTTTGAGAACAGACCTGCGAAAAGGTCTGTCTGTGTCACTATCCTGAAGGACAGTCCGTGTACCACGGAGGATACACTGGCAACACGTTGTGGGTCGATCTGACCAGGCAAGATGCAAAGATCGAGCCCACGAACCCTCAGCTTGCCAGACTCTACCTGGGAGGGGCGGGGTTTGGCGTCAAGCTGCTCTATGACGTCGTGCCTCCTGGTACTGACCCCCTGGGCGCTGATAACGCCCTGATTTTCGCCCCAGGCCCGCTGACTGGTACTGCTTCCCCTTGCAGCAGCCGCATCACCATCACTGCACGGTCGCCCCTGACCGGTGCGATAGGTATGTCCGTCTCAGGAGGGTATTTCCCCGCGATGGTGAAGCACGGCGGTTTCGACGCTATCGTGATCCGAGGCAGAGCTACGCAGCCCACCTATCTGGCCATCAGGGGTCAGGAAGTGCGCTTTCGCTCAGCTGAGGGACTGTGGGGCACCAGCACGATCGACTGCCAGCTGTTCATAAAAGAGGAACTGCGCGATCAGAACTACCGCATCGCGTGTATCGGACTGGCTGGTGAGCGATTATCTCTGATGGCAGGTGTCTTCAATGAGCGGCGCGCTATGGGCCGCAAGGGGCTGGGGGCCGTGATGGGGGCCAAGAAGCTGAAGGCTATCGCCATTCTGGGAGATGACCAAATACCTACAGAATCCATGCTACAATTGCCCAGTTGGCTGCAGCCAAGTTCGGGTGGCCCGTGCAGGCGACTTTAAAGGGGTCCTGACTGAGGGGCCTGAGTTTGAGGCTTCCGGGGCTCTTGGTGGGTACACGGGGGTGTCTGACCTCTCGGCCCTGTACCTGAGTGATCGACTCTGCGACGAGTACGGCCTGGACAACATCGGCCTGCAGGAATTGAATGTAGCCCTGGCTCATGGTGATAGGGTCACTATTATGCCTCCGGTCGCTGGAGGATGATTGCTGCCCGAGCGAACCTTGTTCGGTGATCGCATAGGAGTTGAGCATGGACCTAGGGCTGGCCGGTAAAGTCGCAATGGTCGCTGGAGGCAGCGCGGGAATTGGCAGGGCGGTGGCACGAGTGCTCGCTGCCGAGGGTGCCCACATCGCGGTTTGCGCTCGCTCATCAGATGGATTGCGAGATGTTCAGCGCGAAATCAGTACGCTGGCGGACGTGGAGGTGCTCACGGTACAGGCGGATTTCTCCCGTTCGGAGGACATCGAGCGGTTCGTGCAGGAAACGGCTGACTACTTTGGTGGTGTAGACATTTTCGCCAACAGTGTTGGTTCCTCAATGTTTGGGAGTTTTGAGCAGGTGCCCGACGAACGCTGGGTGAGTGACATCAACCTCAAGCTGTTCGGCGCTGTGCGTGCCTGTCGTGCTGTGATTCCGCATATGCGCGCGCGAGGTGGTGGGCGCATTGTCAACATAGCCGGCAACTCGGGCAAGCAGCCGTATATGTGGCACTACCCGGGCGGGGCCGCCAATGCCGCTTTACTTCACTTCACCCATGCGCTGGCCCAGGAGTTCTGCAAGGATAACATTCTGGTGACGGCGGTCTGTCCTGGCCCTGTCGAGACACGGCGTCTGCGCAAGCAGATTGAGGCGCTGGCTGCGCTTTGGAGTGTGCCGCTTGAGGAAGCCGAGAAGGATTTCTACCAGAGCCAGCCCATGGGCAGAGCGGCGACTCCCGACGAAGTGGCCTATCTCGTCGCCTTTCTCGTCTCGGATAAGGCGAGCTACATCTCGGGCACGTATATCACCATCGATGGCTGCATCACCAAATGCATCTAGGATGACCAAGTGGGCGGCATGGAGAAGACAGATGGGTGGCGTAGTGGCGACTAGGGCCAGATTCGAGGTCGAGCGCGGCCGATGGGTGCAGGAGGCACTTGGCAGAGGAGCTCTGCGCGATGCCAAGACAGATTCCGACTTGCCCCTCGAGCCCCTGTACACGCCACTTGACTTCTCCGAGGATAGCTACTTGGAGAGATTGGGTTTTCCTGGTCAGTATCCCTTCACGCGTGGTGTGTATCCCTCTATGTACCGTGGGCAGCGGTGGACTATTCGGCAGTACGCCGGACTTGGCACGGCTGAAGAGACCAACGCCCGCTATCGCTTTCTGTTGGAGCGAGGCCAGACTGGCTTGAGTGTCGCGCTGGATCTGCCGACCCAAATGGGCTACGATTCCGACAATCCGCTGGCTGAGGAAGAGGTGGGCAGGGTCGGCGTGGCCGTTGACACGGTGGTCGATATGGAAATGCTGTTCGAGGGCATTCCACTCGACCAAGTCAGCGTCCACTTCACCGTGAACGCACCCGCCGCCGTGATCCTGGCGATGTATTTGGCTGTAGCCGAGCGGAGGGACATCCCATTCGAGAAACTGAGCGGTACGCTGCAAAACGATATCCTCAAAGAATACATTGCTCGGAACACCTACATCTTTCCGCCCGAACCCTCGCTGCGGCTGGTCGGCGATGTCATCGCGTATTGCTATGAACAGGTCCCACGCTTCAACCCGATCAGCATCGCGGGCTACCACGCCCGCGAAGCGGGTGCTAACGCGATTCAGGAGGTCGCATATACGCTGGCGGCTGCCATTGCCTACGTGGAGATGATGTTGGCGCGCGGTATGGAGATAGATACCTTTGCGCCTCGTCTCAGCTTTCATTTCTCCAGCCAGCGCGATCTGTTTGAGGAGGTATGCAAAATCAGAGCCGCACGGCGGCTGTGGGCCCGCTTGATGCGGGAACGGTTTGGGACCCAGGACCCCCAGTCGCAGAGAATGCGCTACTTTAACGGAGGTAGCGGAGCGACCCTGTCTCCAGCCGAACCGTTGAGCAACATCATCCGGGGCACGCTACAGTGTCTGGCGGGCGTGCTGGCAGGAGCTCAGGCCTGTCATGTCCCCTCCTACGACGAAGCCTACACCATCCCGTCGGAGGAAGCGGCGCTTCTGGCCCTGCGCACGCAGCAGATCCTTGCATATGAGAGCGGAGTGGCGGACGTGATCGATCCGCTGGGTGGGTCTTATTTTGTGGAAGCTTTAACGGATTGCCTTGAGGCCGAAATCGAAGCGCTGATCAGGCAAATCGAAGAAGGCGGAGGGCTTGTGGCAGCGATCGAACGGCACGAGATCCAGGGAGCGATTGCAGACCGTGCCTACGAGCTTGAGCGACAGATCGAAAGCGGCCAGCGCGTGATCGTCGGCCTTAATGCGTTCACCGGCGGTGACGTTACGACCGACGTTCCGCCTATCCCACCGCGCGATCTCGCTATGTTGGAGAACCAGATCGCGCGCCTGCACAGGATCAAAGCTGCGCGCGATGCTGGGGGCGTCGAGGCCGCCCTGGCAAACCTCAGGTCCGAGGCCAAGGGCCAGGGCAATTTGATGCCGCCAATCCTGCAGGCTGTGCGGGCGCAAGCCACCGTTGGCGAGGTCACCGATGTCCTCCGTGATGTGTTTGGCTGCTATCGCGCGCCCGCGATGCCGTGAGCGGGGCAAGCTGAAGTGCGTCACAAGGGCTGGTTCGACGTTGTGGGATGAGTACTACAACAAAGGGGCGTGGGAGACATACTCGTGATGCAGGGAGTGGTATGCGACTGGCTGATAGAGTCGCCATAGTGACGGGGGCTGCTCAGGGCATTGGGCGTGCCTACGCGCTTGGCCTGGCGGCTGAAGGCGCCAAAGTCGTGGTGGCAGACATTCTCGAGGGAACAGAGACCGTGGAGGCTATCAGGGAGCACGGCGACTCCGCAATAGATATTCCCACAGATGTGTCCGACGAGGCCAGCACCCGCGCGCTTGCAGAGACGACGGTACAGCAGTTTGGCCGTATTGACATCCTGGTTAACAACGCCGCTGTCTTTGTGAACCTCTATCCGTTGAAGGACTTTGATGAGATTGCGGTTGAAGAATGGGACAAGGTAAGGCAGGCATCATTGGCTTGACTCGTTCCCTGGCGCATGAACTGGGCAGGCACGGTATCACCGTCAATAGCATCGCCCCTGGCTACACGCAGAGCGAAGGGGTTATCCGGGTACAGGATGAGGGGATCGGTCAAGATCCGAACGAGATCGCCGCTGCGCAAGCTATCGCCCGACCGCAGGTGCCGGAGGACCTCGTAGGGGCGGTCGTGTTTCTCGCGTCGGATGCAAGCGCCTTTATCACGGGTCAGACCATTGTCGTCGATGGCGGGCTGGCTATGCATTAGTTACGGAAGACTGCGGCTGCAGCAAACATGAAGGTTCTGATCAAGGATGTAGACTATATTGTCACCTTCGATGACGAGGATCGAGTTTTCCAGGGCGCAAGCATCGTCATTGAGGGTCCGGCGATCACGGCGATTAACGGCACCGGCGACGTGACGGGGCAGGCGGACCTCGTGCTCGATGGTGCGGGCAGAATCGCGCTGCCAGGGTTTGTCAACACCCATCATCACTTCTTCCAGCAACTGACCCGGGCTGTGCCTGCCGTTCACGGTGCCTCCATACTTGATTGGCTTCAATACCTCTATCCCATTTGGGCCTGGATAGATGAGGAGGCGATACACTACGCGACACTGCTATCAGGGGCTCAATTGCTGCTCACGGGCTGCACAACCACGTCAGACATGGCCTACTACTATCCTCGCGGCCAAGTCCATCTCATCGACGCGGAGATAGCGGCAGCTCAGGAGCTTGGCATCCGTTTCCATCCCTGCCGCTCTTCGCTGCCGACGATGGAAGGCGATCTGCGGAGCCGATTGGAGGCTCAAGGGGTCCCTTGTGCCGATCTGACCGAGGATCAAGATACCATCCTGGCTGAATGCGAGCGCGTGATACAGACCTATCACCAGCCCGGTCCATTCTCTATGCGCCAGGTCGCCATTGGTCAGACAGACAAGACCTATCGCGACCCTGGCTTTATGCGGGCGATGGCCCATCTGGCTGAGCGTTACGGCATTATGCTGCATACCCACTTGCATCCGCGTGATGACGAGGTGGCCTTGTGCCGAGCTCTACATAACATGGAACCGCTGGACTACCTGGAGGAGACGGGTTGGCTGGGATCACACGTGTGGCTGGCGCACGCTACGGCTTTCACACCGGCCTACGTTGAGCGGGTCGCCCGTGTGGGGACGGGCATCTCTCACTGTCCGTCGTCAAACATGCGGCTGGGCTATGGGCTTCCGCCTATCCCCGCTATGGCCGCGGCGGGGGTTAGGGTCAGTGTAGGTGTTGATGGCGGCGCATCTAACGACACCGGCGACTACCTGGGAGAACTGCGGCAGATCCTCCTGGTGCATCGTATCCGAGGGCTGCATCCTGGACCCTACGGGGGTGCCGGAGCGACGATGCCGTACGATGTCTTGAGATTCGGCACCCGGGGCGGCGCGTCCGTGTTGAATCGGGCCGACATCGGTTCTCTGGAGGTCGGCAAGGCAGCCGACGTTGTCCTCTACGATCTGACGCGCCTGGACTATGCGGGTGCGCTGCATGATCCCTTGGCCGCTCTCGTGTTGTGCGGCGAGAGCCATCTCGTGGATACGACCATCGTCAACGGTGAGGTGCTCGTGCGCGATGGCAGGCTTACAAAGGTAGAGGAGGAGGAAATCATAGCTGGTGCCAACCGGATCGCGTCACGTTTGGTGAGGCAGGCAGGCCTCATGTAGGCAAGACGGACTATGATCGACCTGATCATTCGGGGTGGGCTGGTTGTTCTGCCCGAGCATTCTTACGAGACTGACCTGGCTGTGGACAGAGGACGCATTGCCGCCTTAGGGAAGGCCAGCAGCCTCCCCAAGGCCAGGCGTACGATCGATGCCCAGGGCTGCTACGTTCTCCCTGGTGCTGTTGACCCCCATGTCCACATCCACTGGCCGTTTCTGAACGCGACCACCGCGGATGATTACGCCGATGCCACGACGGCGGCAGCCATCGGCGGCACGACGACAATCATTGATTTCGCCCATCCCAAGATGGGAGCAACGCCATTGAAACGTGTCGCTAGCCGCCGCGCTCAAGCAGAGGGAAAAGCTGTCATCGACTTTGCCTTCCACTGTGTGCTGACCGAGGGTTCACCTCAGACCTTGGGTGAGATGGACGCGCTGGTTGCAGAAGGTGTGACGTCGTTCAAGGTGTATATGGCATACAGTCGCCGAGGCATTATGGCGGACGATGCTGTGCTGCTCTCAGTTATGCAGCGTGCGGCGTTGTTGGGCGCTCTTGTCTGTGTCCACGCCGAGAACGGGACGGTAGCCGACGCCAGTGAAGCTCAGTTCCTCGCTAGCGGCAGGACAGGCGCCGCTGATTTCCCTCAACATAAGCCAAACTACGTCGAGGCTGAAGCGGTGAGTCGGGCCATCTTCTGGGCTCGGCAGGCAGGTGCTCGGCTCTGCATTGTTCATCTCTCCACCGCCGAAGGCCTGGATCTGGTGCGGAATGCACAGCGTGAAGGTGTCCAGGTATTTGCCGAGACCTGTCCACAGTATCTGCTGCTCGATGATCGGGTCTATCAGCGACCAGCAGACGGGCACCGCTTCATCTGCAGCCCGCCGATTCGCTCGCCTGCTGATGGTGAGGCGCTGTGGGAAGGAATCGCTGACGGCGTTATCTCTATCATCGGCACCGACCATTGCGCATTCACTGCGGGCCAGAAGGACGGAGGCCGGGGTAACTTTGTCTCTGTCCCAAATGGCCTGCCAGGGGTTGAGACGCGCCTGCCTTTGCTCTTCTCGGAGGGAGTTGCGAAGGGACGGATCAGCATTGCCGACCTGGTTCGGATCACCAGTCTCAATCCGGCCCGAGTGCATGGGCTCTACCCACGAAAGGGGAGCCTGGGACCTGGTAGTGACGCAGACATTGTGTTGGTCGATCCCAAAGCGAGGTGGACTCTGTTGGCTGACAAGCTGCATATGGCGGTTGACTGGTCGCCTTACGAGGGTCTGGAGCTGCAGGGAGCCCCGGTGATGACCATCGCTAGGGGGAAAGTGGTCGTCGAGCAGGGCGAGTTTGTGGGCGCAGAGGGTTGGGGCTGTTTTGTGCGTCGGATTCCTGAGGGAGCCACATAGTTTGTTAGATGGTTGCAGATGCTAGTCCGACTTGACTAAAGGACGCCGACAGCATGGCAGGTCCTCTGAGTGGGATTAGGGTGTTGGACGTTACCCAGTACGTATCCGGTCCTTTCTGCTCGATGTTGCTGGGTGATATGGGCGCTGAGGTCATCAAGGTGGAGATGCCGGGGAGAGGTGACGTCTACCGCATCCAGGGTCCACATTTCATCAATGGAGAGGCTACTAGCTTTCTGAGCGTTAATCGCAACAAGAAGAGTCTCACACTGAATCTGAAGGATCCCCGAGGTCGAGCTATCGCTGAGCGCCTAGCCGCCGAGGTGGATGTCTTTATCGAGAACTTTAGGCCAGGCACGGCCGGGCGGTTGAACCTGGGTTACGATGACTTGTGTGCGGTCAATCCGCGTCTGATCTACTGCTCGATCTCTGGCTACGGCCAGACAGGCCCTGACCGGGATCGAGGCGGGTATGATCTGATGGCCCAGGCCCGAGGCGGTGTTATGAGCGTCACAGGCAACCCTAGCGGTGCACCGACAAAGACCGGAGTGGCGGTCGTCGATATTGGGGCGGCAACATATGCTGCCTTCAGCATCCTGGCAGCCTATATCGCCAGGGAGCGGACGGGGCGCGGACAGCGGGTGGACGTTGCCCTGCTTGACACTGCCGTCTCGTGGAGTAACATGCTGGCGATGGAGTACCTGGCCACGGGCGAGGTGCCAGGTCGCATGGGTTCTGCCAGTCCATTCTTTGCACCTTACCAGGCCTTCAAGGCCCAGGACGGGTACGTCTGCGTGATTGGTACAGGGGGCAAGGACCACTGGCAGCGCTTCTGCCGTGCGCTGGATCATGAGGAGTGGATCGACGACCCGCGCTTTGCCGACAATGCGGTCCGCACCACCCATCTGGACGAGTTGACGACTATGATAGAAGCAGTGCTGAACACAGCACCCGTTGCTGTATGGTTAGAGCGTCTGAGGGCGTTTGGGCTGCCTTGCGAACCGATTCAGACGCTGGACCAGGTCTTGGCCGACCCTCAGGTGCGTGCACGGGAGATGGTTGTGTCCGTCGAGCATCCGGTCGCAGGCAGCCTGGACATGATTGGGGTGCCCTTCAAGCTGTCCGAGACTCCTGCCGGGGTTTTCTTGCCGCCGCCGGTCAAGGGACAGCACACCGCCGAGATCTTGAGGGGGATGGGGTATACCGAGGACGAGATCGTGTCTCTCCGCGAAGAGGGCGTGGTTTGAGCATAAGGTGCAACAGCCAGGCGGCGCGGAGGCTACTCGTAAGCGGGCGATGTCACACCTGATGCGTATTCATCGATAGGGAGGTATCTCCAGTGTCAGTAACATCAAGCGAAGGTGTAGTAGAGCTCATCCTGTCCAGTGCGGGAAGGACCGAGTCCCTGAAACAGAAAGCCTACAGGACGATTCGACAGGCGATTGTCAACTCCGATCTGAAGCCAAACACCCAGCTTTCGGAGGCCAGATTGGCCGAACAGCTCGGTATGAGTCGCACGCCCATCCGTGAGGCATTGAAACAGCTAGAGGAGGAAGGGCTGATCCGGATCGTGCCCCGCCACGGCGCTTTCGTGACTGATATCTCGGCCGAGGACATCATCCAGATTTATCAAGTGCGCGAAGCATTGGAATGCTATGCTATCCAATTCATATTGGAGCACAGCGACATCTCGGAGCTTGATGACCTTGCCGCCGACTTTGAACAGTCGTTTCACTGGATTGAGAATGGTGAGACCGACAGGATTAATGATGCCGATATACGGTTGCATCGCTACATTGCTCGGTTGTCTCGGAACGACCTGCTGGTCAAGCTGGTCAACCAGTTGCTTAACCAGATCATCCGTCTGCGCCTGATGACTCCAGGGGTAGAAGGGCGCTTGCAGCAGCAGGCCGAGGAACATCTGCTCATTGTGAACGCGCTCAAAAGGGGTGACGTTGAAGAGGCCCGGCAGGCACTACAACGTCACCTCCGGAATGTCCGCGCTACGTTCTTACAGATCCGTCTCGGATTGGACGGGGTTGTGGATGGAGTATTGCAGAATTTCGGGTGCTAGATGGTATGTCCGGGAGTAACATGGGAGGGAGCAGCCTGGTAGAAAGCCTCAGATCGCCTGATGTGAGACCACGACCAGATGCGATCTTGCGATCTTGGTGGGTTTCGGGTCCCGCGATCTAGGCGTCGCAGAGAGGAGGTGATGCTAGGGTAATGAGATAGCTTGACGGAAGTGTGCTTCGTGTTCGGTGTGTGGTCTCTGAATAACAGGCTTATATAAGTATAAGGAGGAAACCTAGATGACAACTCAAACTTCTGTGCCCACAAAGGTCACTGTGATCCCGCGGACCTACATTTACGCTCTGGTCCCAGCGGCCGTGGCTCTGAACATCGTGGGAAGCTACATCAATGGCCTTCTGAACCTGCCTACGTTCCTGGACATGATTGGCACAGCGGTGGTCGCTATGACTGTAGGGCCGTGGTGGGGAGCCTTGGCTGGTGCTGCCACCAACCTGATTAACGGCTTTATCAGTGGGCCTATTGGCATACCTTTCGCTGCGTGCAACGTGGTGGGTGCCCTTGTCTGGGGCTATGGCGTGCGATGGGGCATGGGCAAGAGCTTCATCCGCTACTTCATCCTGTCGATCCTGACGGCGTTCTTCGTTACCCTGATGGCCGTGCCCATCTACGTCTTCATCTTCGGTGGCGCCACGGGGCACTTTGCCGACGTGATGACCGCGGCCTTTTGCATACACGGCACTAATCGGCTCGGCTCTGACTGCTTTGCCACGAGTTGCACGCACGATCTCGAATGGAATGTCCTCGTCGAGGATGTCCTCATCGAGAATATCCATACCGACGAAATCATCCACAGTGATCTTGATCGTGCGGATCACATGCTCAACCATATCACCACCATAATTGACCTCGCCAATGATCTTATTTGCCTCGTGTAGATAGTAGGCCGTGACCGCAGCGGT
>Ga0180437_10010604_pt1 | contig 11204 bp, 9 predicted proteins | sample SS_ome_4_FD_132410 | JGI IMG/M metagenome (GOLD analysis project Ga0180437, IMG submission 132410) | Hypersaline lake sediment archaeal communities from the Salton Sea, California, USA - SS_3_D_1 metaG | ecosystem: Environmental > Aquatic > Non-marine Saline and Alkaline > Hypersaline > Sediment... | reverse complement strand
GCGCACGTCTCCGTTCCGGCAGCGACGGTGGTGGAGCCGGGGCGGTTAGTAGCCATCATGGGCACTTCGATCTGCCACATGGTCTTAGGCACGGAGGAGAAGGTCGTTGAGGGCATGTGTGGCGTGGTTGAGGATGGCATCATCCCCGGCTACTTTGGCTTCGAGGCCGGGCAGTCCTGCGTGGGGGACCACTTTGCCTGGTTCGTAGACAACTGTGTTCCCCTGGCGTACCACGAGGAGGCAAAGGCCCGAGGGTTGACCCCACACCAGTTGCTGGAGGAGAAGGCCGCCCAGCAGAAGCCAGGCGAGCACGGACTCGTCGCGCTAGATTGGTGGAACGGCAACCGCTCTGTGCTGGTGGATGTGGACCTGACCGGGCTGCTGGTGGGGGCGACGCTGGCAACCAAGCCGGAGGATATCTACCGGGCGTTGATCGAAGCCACAGCCTATGGCACGCGGGTGATCGTTGAGGCCTTTGAGAAAAACGGTGTCGCCGTGAATGAAATCGTCGCCTGCGGAGGGCTGCCGGAGCGGAATAAGCTCCTGATGCAAATCTATGCCGACGTTACTGGGCGAGAACTCAAGGTGGCGGCCACAGCCCAGGCAGGCGCCTTCGGCTCGGCCATGTTCGCCGCCGTGGCTGCAGGCAAGAAAGCCGGTGGCTACGATTCGATCTTTGAGGCGGCCAAGCACATGGCCCGCCTGCAGGACGTCGTCTACCGACCGAATCCAACCCACAAGGCGGTCTACGACCAACTCTACGCGGAGTACCTAAAGTTACACGACTACTTCGGCCGAGGGGAGAATGACGTGATGAAACGGTTGAAGACCCTTCGGCAGCAGGTTCTGGCCGGCGATTAGCCAGCCATGATGGGAGAGGCTCTATGCTAGAGCAACTGAAGGAAGAGGTCTACAAGCTTCACCTGGAACTGCCCAGGAACAACCTGGTGGTCTGGACCACGGGCAACGTCAGCGCCAGAGACCCGGAGAGCGGGCTGGTGGTGATCAAGCCCAGCGGCGTACGGTATGATGAACTGTGTCCAGAAAACCACATCGTCGTGAACCTGCAGGGCGACGTGGTTGAAGGAGACCTCAAGCCCTCATCTGACACGGCCAGCCATCTCTACATCTACCGCCACAGGCCAGACGTCAACGGCGTGGTGCACACCCATTCCCCCTATGCCACGGCTTTCGCGGCTGTGGGGCGTCCCATTCCAGTGTACCTGACCGAAATGGGTGACGAGTTTGGGTGTCCGATTCCCTGTGCGGGCTTTGCGCTGATCGGGGACGAAGAGATCGGCCAGCTCGTGGTGGAGAACATTGGGTCGTCGCCGGCTGTGCTGCTCAGGCAACACGGCGTCTTCACCGTGGGCGCCACGGCCGAGGCCGCGGTCAAGGCGGCGGTGATGACGGAGAACGTGGCGAAGACGGTGTGGCTCGCGCTGCAACTGGGCCAGCCAGAAGAGATTCCACCGGAGGACGTGGCCAAGCTACACCACCGCTACACCCACGTCTACGGCCAATCCAGTTAGCGTCCGCCTGCTTCTGCCCACACTTATCCCCAAATGTAAGCCATTTCCTAGCACACTCTCCGGAGATGGTGTATACTGAAGGCAGAAAAGCCAGAACACCAAAAAGCCCTGGCTGCTTTCCGTCGCCAGGGCCTTATCATGTTGCGAAGAGGGCAAATCCTTGGTTGTGAATCCACAGGCATTGCGGGAATACGCTGCCTAATTTTCTACATCTACCCACACTCTGGCCCAATTGACCGGTCTCTCTACCGGCAAGGCCAACTGCTCGATGGCTTTCAGACGATGATCCAGGGCTCTCTTGAAGCTTTGGATGACTTCTATCGTCTCCTTATGCAACTCTTTCCCGATGCGACGGCTCTCTTCGAAATGCAACTTGTCGTAGGTTTTCCTGCTCTCTCTGAATTCCTCGGTCAGGATTTCTTCGATAGAGCCTTCCTCGGCGACGAGGCCCCGCAAGATGCCGATCAAGCCCATGCCGTCCAGGCCGTCGGCATCCCAGACGATCTTTTCCTCCACCGTTTGCGGCGGCATCATCGAGGTCGCAGTGTGACGGATGACAATGCGTTTGATTTTCTTTTTGATGTCGACACTGACCCAGGTGGCGTCAAAGTATTCGTCAACGATGGTTGCCCCCCGCAGACCGTGCAGGATCCCGTTGTCGGTACCGATCCAACCGACGTCGTGGAAAAAGGCCCCGCAGATAAGCACAAAAGGGTCCACCTCGTCAGGAATGGCCCTGGCGATCTGAATGGCGTAACGCACCACCTGTAGGACATGGGTGTAGTCGTGCCGCTCGCTCTGGCTGTGCTTCTCCTTGATGAATTCCTGGATGTCCTCGATCAGCTCCATCTCCCGCCGGGTCAAATTCCTCTCAAACACCTGATCACCCCTTTTCCTCACCGCTCATATTATTCCTCTCGACCGGCCATTCGATATGGACGATCTGTTCAGCCCGTTTGTCCAGGGCTTCTCTGAAGCTCTGGATGACCTGGATCGTTTTCGCTTGCAATCGTTCCCCTATCCGCTGGCTCTCCTCAAAATACAGCTTGTCATAGTCACCCGCCCGCCTTTGCATCCTGTCCGTCAAGATGCTTTCAATGGACCCACTCTTGCCCATAATGCCTCTGAGCATACCCATCAACCCCAGACGGTCCAGAGCGTCGGCGTCGTAAATGATCTTTTCCTCAATTGATTGAGGGGGTATCATAGACGTCGGTGTATGACGGGTGATGATCCTCGAGATCTTTTTCCTGACATCGGAACTAACCCACGTGGATTCGAGATACTCATCGGCGATGGTGGCTCCTCTGAGGCCATGGAGCACTCCAGTAACAGTGCCGATGCGGCCAATGTCGTGGAACAAAGCTGCGCAGATGAGGATGAAAGGGTTCACCTCATCGGGTATGGTCTCAGCGATCTGGACAGCATAACGGGTGACCTGCAAGACATGGGAATGGTCATGTCCCTGAGCCTGGCTATGCTTGTCCTTGATGAAAGCCTCGATCTCCTGGATCAGTTCGACCTCTTTGCGCGTCAGTTTGCGTTCGAACATTCAATTGGCTCCCTTATGTTTTCAAAACGTAAAGGGGCACCAGTTTGGCTGCCAACTCTCCCAGGCCCAACTCCAGGGTGCGGAGAACCACTGTCTTCCCCCGGTAGTCGAAGGGGATCTCTCGCACGTTGGAGATGAGCTGACAGCCATAGTCACTGGCCAAATCAACCTCGAAGTAACGCTCTTTGCCAGATTCAATCACCCGTGTCACCCCTGTCATGTGAGGAAAGTTGTAACCGCCGCCGTGAGGTAGAATGTTGGCCTGGCGCAGGCGATCGTAGACTCCCAGGGCTTTGGCCCGCTTCTCAAAGCCATAATTCTCCAGAATTTCTTCGCTAAGGTTGGACTTGCCCAGGAGAAGGTAGGCCGGTATATCACTGCGCAGCGTCATAGGATAGAGGCTCTTTCCGTCCTCTACGACCTGGTGCGTGCCCAATATCGCTTCGTTCATGCTTGTCAAACCCTGATGGGTCCGGTTGGCGATAAGCTGATAGTCACCGAAAAGCCTCTCGGCAGCCAAAACACGCCGATGCAGGGTAAAATCCTCTACGACCTGGTAGAAGCGATAGTACTCGACGGCTCTTTGTCCCGTCAACACCCGCAGATCCCCAAAGGGGGTGGCGATGACATCGGCCTCGGCCAACAGGCTGGGACTGGCGTCCCAATACAATCCCTTCCCTAGAGACGTTTCCCCCCGCAGTTCACTGCCTGCACAGTGGACGACAAAAGCGTACTCGGGCAGGGACATATCAGCCAAGGCCCTCACCTGAAAGACGTCAATGAAATGGTTGCTCTTGTCAAAGTCCCAGTTGATTTTCACGCCGTCCAGATAGGTCTCATCGTGTTTGAGACGGTCAATTCGCTCGATGAGCCGATCATAGTCTGGCAAGTGATCCAGGCCACCGACCAACATCCCGCAACAGTTGGGCTTCACGTCCAGGATCATCAGTTCTTGGGCGCCATCGCCCCACGTCAGTTTGCCTCCATAGCCAAAGCCGCTGTTCCAGCGGTTGACGTTGCGGGTGACGGTCATGTCCGGAGCGCCGATGAAGGTGGCATCGGCGGGGAGACCCAACTGCTGTTGCAGGTAGTGGATCTTGGCCAAGCCATACTTCATGTTGGCCACACACAGGCTCTGGCCGCAGTCGCGGAGACCGGCAGCGAAAATATGTCTCTCCGCCCGTTTCAGAAGTTTTTCTCGCTCATCCATTGCTCTCCTCCCTATATCGGAAGCCATGCCAATCACTCGACTGAACAACATCGAAAGAGCCCGCTATCTACTTACTAATGTTACCTTATGATTCGCATTTCGTCAAGCTCCCTCGAGCTATAGCGCAATAATTCGCAAGCATTTTTGGGGTTATGAGAGATCACGGGATAGGAACAGAGAAGAGAACGCAGTGCACTTACCCAGAAAGCTCGTTCTATGGTATAATATAGCATCTGACAGGTGACTGCTCAGAGGGTGATCTCCCAGAGAATTTCAAACAAAATTCTAACATTTCTCTAACTTGATACTAACGGAAATGTGCTAAAATATCTAAGGTACAGATCGTTAGAAAAGTCCAATGGACACCGTTGAGACAATGGCATTCAAAAGATTGAAAAAGTACGTGCATATCAAGTTCGGCGACAGGGAAGCTGAGCTGGTACATTACCGCCTGGGGCAGGGTGAACGACGGGCGCTCATCATGGCCGGTGTGCATGGACGGGAGCACGGTGGCGTGCAGGCCGCTTATGAGTTGCTGGAGCGGCTGGCTGCCATGCCCCTGCGGGGGCGGATAGACATCTTGCCCGTCTGCAACCCGATGGCCTACGCCGCTGAAAGCCGCTTTACCCCAGGCAGCGAGCGGAATATGTCCCTGGCCTTCACCGCCGGTCCTCCCCGTGACCTCACCGAAGCTCTGAGCCAGGCCGTGCTTGCCCTGGCCGAGGGGGCCGAGATGGTGATCAATCTGCACAGCGCCGGACCGGCCCGTTACCTGCCCCATGTCATGTTCTATCGTCCGCAGGACGCGGAATGGGCCGCTTCGCTGGGTCTGTCCTACGCCATCATGCCCTGCGGTCTTGACGACATGCCGGATCACATCACGACGCGACTACGGCCGGAACAGCGCACGGTGACCCTGGAGTTGGGTGGAGGGATCGTGGCCTATCCTGAGGATGTAGCAGTGGGCGTCGAAGCGGTACTGGCCCTGCTGGGACGAAGCGGCTTTCTGGGACGCGGCGACTATGAGCGTGAGCCCACGCCCCCCGAGCTGATTTACATGTACGACGCGCGCATCTTTGTGCGCGCCCCGTCCGAGGGGGTGTTCTACACCCAAACACGGCTGGGTGCAGATTTAGGGCCGGGGGAACCCTTTGGCTTTTGGGTCCCCCTGGGTGGATTGCAGCCTCAGCCCGTGCTCTGTCCTGAGCCTGTCGAAGGGCTGTATCCTGAGTCTGTCGAAGGGCTTGCCGAAGGGCTGGCTCCCGAGGCAGGCAAACTCGGTAGATCGCAAAAGCTCGCAGCGGATTTGGCGATCCGCTGCCAGACCGCTGGTCCTTCGCTTCGCTCAGGATGGCAATTTGGCAATCCAGCGGGAGCAAGCGGCGATCTACTGAAACTGGTTTATCTGCGTACGCGCAACCGCGTCCCCCAGGGCGAAACCCTGGCCATGTTTCTACCGCATCAAAGCAATAGGTAGTCTCCCCTTGTCACCCTGAGCCGAAGGCGAAGGGTCTCGTTCTTCGCATGGCCAGTCGTCTGTTTTCCAAGAACGGGATTCTTCGTCGCTTCGCTCCTCAGAATGACAACCTCGGTATTGAGGATCTCACCAACACTATACGGGGCGACCACCAAACAACAAAGAGAGGAGTGACGGACATGTCTTTAGCTTACCCTGACCATCTCGAACTGGCCGACCTGGAATGGTTCATCGAACTGGGCGGCCTGGTTGGCTACAAGCAGTTCGGTTTCAGCGAGATCCGCGCCCGTCAGGACGCCGAGTTGACCGAGCAGTTGCGACAGCGAGCTCTGGCCCGCATCGGGGACCGCAGGCAGATCGAGGTGACGGACGACAGTTTCTTCTTGGGCTCTGTGGACTATATGGTGCGGGAGACCCCGGACGGCCGACTGGGCTATACGGTGCTGGAGACCAACGGGGGCAGCAGCCGGGGTCTGACCCTGCTGTCGCCGCCCGACGTGGAACGGCTCATGGACGCCTTTGTGGAAATGCTGCGCTTTGTGGACGATGGCGAGCCGCCCCTCATCATCGTGGGCCACCCCGACGGCGATGCGCTAATCACCGAAAAGTTCTTGACGGCCTACCGGCTGAAAGAGGCTCTGGAGAAGGAACGCCCCGGACTGGGGGTGCGCATCCTGTCCATAGACAGCTTTGGCAAGCAGCGCCAGTCAGACGAAGCCGTGATCGTCATCAGCCCGCACAGCCAGTCGGCGCGGAGCCTGCACCTGATGGACGGCAAGGTCTACTTGCTGGGCCGTCGCGTCCACCTCATCATCGGCGACGGGGTAGTGGCCCGGCATCACGAGCTGGGACACCAGCGAGCGGACGTGGTCCTGGCCAATTGGATTTTCCCCTTCACCGGCGACAAATTCAGCACCTACGAGGCCATCGAGCGAGCCCGCGACATCCTGGTGCCCCACGACATGTATCCCCTCCGCTTCTGGCGGGCCTGGGGCCAGGACGAACTGGTGGAGACGTGTGAAGCGGCCCTTTCTGAAGTGGAAGACCTGGTCATCAAACCCTTTCAGGGCAGCGGCGGGGCTGGTGTGCTGCCCATTCTGAAAGATTCCTCGGTGCCGGAGGTGGTGGAGAACAGTCTGGGCGAATTCTATGCCAAGTACGGCCATCGCAACACGCCTTTCCCCTACACCGTCTGTGAGAAGATCAACCCGCGCAAGGCCATCTGGCGCGGCAACCGCCACAACTATGACATCCGCATCTACGTCGCCCGCCAGGGCGACACACTGATCCCGGTCGGCTGCCTCTTTCGCCTGGCTCCCCAGCCCGACAAGGGCACTTATAGCAAGGGCAGCCTGATCGTCAACCTCTCAGCCTACGGCGGCATTGCCGTCGAACGGGGATTGGGCCTGATTCAGGAGAGCCTGGACATTGTGCGTCTGGAAGAGGAAGACATCGTCAAGATTTTCGCCGCTTCCACCCTGCTGATGGCCGCCATCACGCGCCAGCCCATTGACTGGTCCCAACGGCAGCCGCGTTAGAGCAAGCCAGAGACTATCGTAAGAGTTTCAGGGGGTGATCGTGGAAGGTGCGGCCAGGTGCCAGGCACTTTTGACAAATCGCCCAGAGATAAGTGCAAACCGTTTGAAGACGACCTTCAGGCCAAAGTAGTCATGTAAGTGCCTGGCACCTGAACGCCTACAACTATCTTGTGGAATTGGGTTCGATCTGCATCACAACAATGGTGAAAGCAAAACCGCCCTGATCATCAGGGCGGTTCTTTTGCAGACCGGGCTCTGGGCAGCGGGTCAGCAGGTGGCACTATTGCACCATTGCAAAGCCTTTGCGGCTCGTTGGACTCAGGTCACATGCAGCGGCGATGCCATTGGTTGTAGTGATGTGATAGGAACAGCCTCTACAATTGAAGGCGTGTAGGTTGATAGAAAAAGAACATCGCTCACCGGGGGGCGTTGCAGAATATCAAGCACAATCTCTTGGAGTTCATCGGATAGCTCAGCCAAGCCCGTGAGGGGGAAACTGCGCGGGCCCAGTTCGGTTTTCTGCGCCAAGAGAGAGTAGTCAAAAAAGGTCAGCCCTATGGCTCGACGCTCTCTCTTGTTGATGCGCAGCAATATATGGTCATTCAATTCGATACCAGTTGCTTTCTCTCCAGTGGCAAATGAAACGTACAGGGTATCGCTCATCTCGTCATAGTTAAAGATTGGCTCTGACATATCACACCCTCACCCACGATACTTACCGAAGACAACACCTGCTCCATCACCCAATGGTTTACGCAGGTTCGCGCCATCAGTCCTTCAATGGCTGCTCCTGTATCTACGAACTCTTTCGGCGTTCCCTCCAACTTGCTCGTGACACCAGACCTTATGCACTTCAACACCTTTTGGGAACACCACCAGCCAGTGCTAGCTATCATAAGGGCCCAGGAAACGCTTGCCATCGAAGTGAATGAGATGTGTCCCTGCTTCCTGAACCCAGACCTCCGTTTCCCAAGAGATTTCGCCGATGTACCTTGCCATGTCGCTGCGAGTGAGAAAAGCCGTAACATAAACTAGCCCAGGTTGTGCCTCCTGGAAAAGTGCCGCCAATTCCTCCCGACGCTTGGCATCAACAGGACCGTGACTCGTAACTGCTTCAATGAGCACCAGCCAGTCTCTCTCGACATGATGAATCACTACATCGGGCATCTTCCCATGGACGTCTACAGTAACGCCGAGAGCACGAAGCGCTTCCTCATCAAAGTACCTCCACTTGTCGCCCGTATCACCCACATAAATAACGTGGCCACCGGGCACGAACCTCGGCGCAAACTCGTCAATGATGGCTTTCACGAGCTTGCTATGGGCGCCAGGCGTCAGGTAGACCTCTTTTCCTTCTGCCAAGGTCACAGGAACCATCTTCAACTCTCGTGCACGTGCGTACCGCTGCTTCAACGTTGCCACTGATCCCAAGTAGGTCTTCAAGTTATCCGCCCACGCAGACGTTCCATAGGTCCTGAGCAATTCAAGCGCAGTCGGCTCAATCTGGTAACAAAACTTGGGACTGTTGACCGGCCTGCTTGGGTCATCTGGATTGGGCACGGCGAGACCAGCATCAACGAACTGGTGCATAGTCTGCCTTCGGAAGGTCTCACGGGTATTCGGCGCGTATTGCCTGCCGTAATGGTCCCGACAGAACTCCATGATGGGCGTAATACCCATCAGAGGGTTTCTGGCCTCGGACCACAGCGTTTCCGGTTTCAGATCCAGAAGCGCCAGCAGAGTGAGCGCAGAACGCTCGTTTTGTTGACTTCTCGGCATGCCAAGAGCCTCCAAGATCTCCAGTGCCTCGTCTACCTTCTGCTTTGCAGCCACAGGATTAGGGGATTGGATGTTTGCCATGCGATGAATCTCCCTTTCCAGCAACTCGTCTATCTCCCTCTGAGACGGAAAGTCATCTCCCACACTCGCCCCAAGTGCTTCCAAGACTTCCCGACTTGGATACCGCAGCATTCTAAGGTCAGTTGCGTTGACCTGAGTGTGACCATTGAACTGACGGAAGTAACTATCTACCAAAGTCGAGTTCAGAAAAACAGCAAGACCCTTCGCCAATTCTGTAGGCAATCCAGCATTGTCATGGTGATAAACATTCAGATGGTTTTCAAAACCCACATATGGGGTTAAAACCTGCGTTGGATCATAGATGGCAGCTACAACGCGACGGGGTTCCTCTTTGGCCGAGAAACGCTTAACGAGAACGTAATTCCCAGAGGGCAACAGAAGTGATTCGATCCGCGAGGCCAGGACAATTGCATTCGGCTTCTTGCTTCCAGGCTTGGGCCAACGGACGAACCCGTTGTGGAAATGGGTAGGATATATGAGCGGCACAGTGTCCTTGTTTGGATCGGCCCTCAAGAAATCTTTGGCCCGAAAGTCAACGACACGCCCTGTAGAAACGGCAATACCAAGGTCATCCAAAGAGTGCTTAAAGACCCCTACTCTATCCAGCACGAACTGATCCATTTCACTGGTCGCAATGTGGATGATCAAGTCCGGGTCATCGGGACTAACAACTTGCTCATAACTGACCTCGCGGACAGTCATACTCTCCTTAGCCGGGCCATGACTGGCAGAAATGAGAACCTTTCCCCTCTCGCCATTCTTAACTGCGTGGAAAATAATATTTTCCTGCAAAACGTCGTCGGCACTGAACGCTTCTTCCCTTGACTCAAAGACATGGATGCGACGCAACGCCATGAATTTCAGGAATAGTTCGCGGAAGGGCTTGAAATAGGGACCATTACAAAAACTGCGTGGTGTGATGGCAACCAATTCTCCACCTGACTCCAACAGGTCAACCACGATCGCAAGGAAGGCAGAGTATAGATTGCTGGTCTCTATGCCAATGCTGCTCAACAGACGCCGATGCCTCGAATCACTTTGGATTTTCTTGTATGGAGGATTTAGAATGGCTCGGTTGAACGAGTAGCGCTCGACAGGGAACAAGCCTCCCCTCAACATTTCCACCCCTGCATGGATGAAATCTTCTTCCAACACCTTCCCCACGAATTCCACCCCGTATTCCTGACATACCTCTTGACATTCAACCATCGTGGAATGAAGGTGTTCTGCCAACAATGGCTCCAATTCATAGGCTATTGCCGAAATGCTTTGCGGCCGTGCATCACGCTGGCAAACCTCCTCAACAAATGCCGCTGTCAAGATTCCCACACCCGCCCCTGCATCCAGCAGGCGGATTTCTTGGGACGAATTCCCAAACAGGGAAGCCATGAACCGAGCAATAGAGGGAGGAGTGAAAAATTGCCCCATTTGAGACCGTCGTTCAGAATCTAGGTTGCGGCTTGCATCAACACGATAGAGGTCTACACGCTCCGTAAGGCCTTCTACCGCAACCACATCTGTAATTGAATTGACCTCATACTGACTTGATGCTTCCATAATTAATTACAGTCAAACTCTGTGTGTCTCCCCGGCATAGCCGGGGGTTTACCTCGATTAATTACTCAATCAGCATACTAGACAGAAAACTCAAACCCACGCCACTTCCGGGCAGCGAAGCATTGAAAAGCAAACCGGTAGAATAGCAAAAACAACAAAAGCCAACCCTCTCCTCACCTGCGGAAAAGATCGGCTCTCAATGTCTCCTGCTCTCCCCTCCAACCTTGACTACTACCTGCTGCAGCGTGAGCAACAACGGTGAAATCTTGAGTGTCGGCAAAGGCTTGACAGCATTACTATATCACAATTCCAATCGAAAAGCAAGTAGACAACTGGGCCCAAATGCGCTATAACAGTATCTTCTCAATAAGTTGGGGTAGCCGTCGGTGAATCACCGATAGGCGGTAGAACGTTAACAACGGACTGACCTATGGAGGGAGCCAGGATGCTCCCAACTGCAGAAGCTTCGCCCGCGTGG
>Ga0180437_10010603_pt1 | contig 11206 bp, 7 predicted proteins | sample SS_ome_4_FD_132410 | JGI IMG/M metagenome (GOLD analysis project Ga0180437, IMG submission 132410) | Hypersaline lake sediment archaeal communities from the Salton Sea, California, USA - SS_3_D_1 metaG | ecosystem: Environmental > Aquatic > Non-marine Saline and Alkaline > Hypersaline > Sediment... | reverse complement strand
TGAGGGCCAGATCTATGGAAGTCTCGGTGCTGCGGGAACGGACACAGCCCTTTTTGAAGAATGCATCATGGATAGGAAGCACGGGCATATGCTCAACATCAACATGATAGACTACAAATGGCGTACTTTTTCCGAGCTCCCCCATTTCCATAACGTCATTTTTGAAACGCCTCTTCCCACGCACCGTTACAAGGCCATCGGCGTCGGGGAAATCGCCACATCTCCCGGTCCCAGCGCTGTACTCATGGCCGCTTCCAATGCGGTGGGTGAGCGGTTGTGTGAGTATCCGCTAACGCCCGAAAAAATACTCAGGGCCCTGGGTAAACTCAAAGGGAGTAAAACAAAGTGAGACCTTTCAAGCATTTCAATGCCGCATCTGTGGATGAAGCCCTTTCGTTGCTGAAAGAGTACGCAGGGGAGGCCCGTCTCATGGCAGGGGGAACAGACCTCCTGGCTGTGCTCAAGGATCAAATTTTCGAAGAGTATCCGAAGGCCCTTATCAATATCAAGACCATTCCGGGACTGGACAACATCCAAGAAAACGACCAAGGACTAAGAATCGGGGCCCTGGCGAAGCTCGCTGACATCGCCCTTTCACCCTCTGTCCAGGCCAAGTATCCGGTCCTTTCAGAGGCTGCCGGGTCTGTTGCCTCGCCGGAAATTCGCTCAATGGGCACCATCGGCGGAAACCTCTGCCAGGATGTGCGCTGTTGGTATTACCGATACCCTCACCAGATGGGGGGACGCATTCTTTGCCATAGGAAAGGGACCGGCCCGTGCCATGCCATAAAGGGCGACAATCGCTACCACGCCATCATGGGCGGCAAGGCCTGCTTCGCCGCCTGCCCCTCTGATACGGCGATCGCGCTCGGTGCCCTGGACGCAAAACTTACCATCGTCGGTCCGGAAGGCGAGCGAAAGATCCCGATCCATGATCTATTCACGCCGTTAGGTACGACCCTTGGTCCCGCCGAGATATTGACGGAGATTGAGGTGCCCTCCCCTCCTGAAGGGACTCGGCAAAGGTTCTTGAAATTTACCCTGCGCAAACCCATTGACTTTGCCATCGTCAGCGTCGCCTCAGTGATCGTTATGAAAAACGGGCTTTGCAGGGATGCCAGGATCATCTTGGGAGCAGTGGCACCGACGCCGATGCGAGCTGAAATGGCGGAGGAGGCCATTAAGGGAAAGGCGATTGATGCCTCAACAGCAGAGGATGCGGCCAGGGCTGCAGTTTCCAGCGCGAAGCCATTGAGCGGAAATGCTTACAAGATTGAAATAACCAAGGTGTTGGTGAAACGAGCAATTCTGCCTTAGAAGGCAAATTCTTGACAGCCCCCCTGTGGAAAGAAGTCCCGTGAATATGCCTAATCACAAATGCGGCTCTTCAATCAGTACCCATCGCTTAAAAGGCCTCTTATCAATGCCTGTCATAAAACACACATAGAGGCTGTCGGACAACTACTCTCCCCTCCCCTGGCGGGAGGGGATAAAGGGGAGGGGGAACCCCCTCACCCAGCCCCTTCCACAGACTCAGGACAGGCTCTCCCCCTCAGAAGACTGTGTCACAACACCTCAAAACGGTCATTCCGGACGAGCCGACCGCAGGTTGGCGAGATCCGGAATCCAGAACATACAAATGCTATCAATACATTCTGGATCCCGGCTCGCATCCCGCTTGGCGGGACTTGGCCGGGATGACAGATTACGAAACAGCCTCCAGGGGCAGAGGAATTGCCGTTATCGAACACTCTTCAGGGTCTTCTTCTGTGTTCAAAGGCTTTCCCCTGTAATCACGCGTACTCATTTGCTGAAAGGACGAAAAGAGCCTGCCCCCGAGTCATTTCTGGATGGAAACTAATACAAACGCACTTAACGGAGTGACATCTGCTCCCCCTCACCCCATCCCTCTCCCCCAACGTGGGGGAGAGGGGAAGGGTGAGGGGGCTCAATGCAGTGTCACGGGAATTAATGCGTTCACATTAGCTCAAGTTTCCAATTCAGAATGAGCAATTTTTTTGCTGAGCCACGCCGCACAAGGGTTTTCGCAGAGGCGTACAAATAGGTACGTCGCAGGCGGAAACCCGCGGAGAACGACGTTCAGCGGAAAAAGGGCCATTTCTGGATGGAAATTAGCTAACCTTCAGGATAATTGCAGCCCCCGTGTCTCCGGCCGCGCAACCGCTGAAGAGGCCGTAACCGCCACCGAGAAGCACCAACTCTTCCATCATCTCCATGATGGCTCTGCCCGCGGTCGGGCCCTGGGGATGTCCATAGATCAGAGATGACCCGTAGTTATTCGTCTTCATCAGGTCGTAGCCCGTTTTTCTGGCAAAGGCAATGTCATTGACCGCAAAAGGGTTGTGGGTCTTGACTGACTTGATGCTGCTGATTTTCAGGTCTGCATTGGCAAGGGCCATTTCGGCAGCAGGAGCAGGCGCTTCAGGCATGAACATGGGTCTCACCCTTGAAAAGCCGTAAGAGACGATCTGAATCTCTATCTTGGGATCCGTGCTCAGTTCCCTGGCCCTGTCCCTCGTTGTAACGATGATACCGCAGTTGCCGTCAGCAGGGAAGGTCTGGGCGCCAAAGCTGAGACAGCCTCCCGGCCGCACCGGTTTAAGCTTTGCCAGGCCCTCAGCCGTTGTGGTGGTCCACCCCTCGTCCTCTTCCACGAGCTTGGTTTTCTTCTTGTTCACCCTCACCTCTGGTGAAAACATGTAGCGCTTCTGGAATGCCCTGTCGTTGTCGCGGCCCTCCATAAACTGTTCGTACCGCCTCAGGACCACTGCATCACATTCCTCCTTTGTGATACCCAATTCTTTGGCCACGTTCTCGGCAGTCTCCACCATGGCAGCGCGATGACGGGGGTTTCCGCCAAAATTGTCCATGTTCCAGTCTTCCCGATCCGGCTGGCCTCCCGGTCCCAGTGGATCAGCCCAGGTGGTGTGGGGTCCGTTGGAGCAACGATCGGCCATGAGACCAAAGGCCACTTCATACGCACCTAATTCAATATCCTTCGCAGCGAGGTAGACGATTGTCGTGGAAGTGGAGCAGGCCTGGTTCACAAACAGGCCTGGGACAAATTTCTTGTCATCTGTGAGTATGGCACTGGCCCAGTTGTGAGAGCAAAACCAGTGATTCTGAGCAACGGTGGCCCCAAAGAACAGGTAGTCTGTGATAGTGGGGTCGATGTTTCTCTTCTCCAGGAACCATCTTCTTGCGGTGGTGGCCCCTAAACTTACGGCGTTGTCGTACTGCATGCTCCCCTGCCAGCGAGCGAATGGGGTTGAGTAGTAGCCCCCATAGGGTATGTACGCCTTGGTGAAACTGCTCATGTGAATACCTCCTCCTATTTATCCATCAAGAGTTCTACAAACGGGCGTTATTCGCGCAAGGTGCTCTAGCCGCACCAACCGCATCATAAAGGTCTGCCCACTATCTGCTGTTCTGAATAGCTGGCACCGTTCAAAAGTGTTGGCACGGCGAATCAACGCTGCATCGTTGGAGGAGGCCATGGCCATGTGTGAGGCTCAAGGCACAAGGCTTAAGGCTCAAGGAAAATCGATCATTTAGCTGGAAACTACCTACGCCTTACGCCTCTAGCCTTTTGCCTTCTGCCTTCTGCAGATATCCCCTTGAGAAAAATGGCCATGGCCGGAAACAGGGGCGTTGTAAACAGGAGAGGGTCCATGCCAACACTTTTCAACAATGCTAAATTGCTACCACCGGCCCTTGGTTCGACCCGGCGCTATGGGTTCGAGCGCCTCTGGGAATACGCCTGAGTTATCGCTGTTACCGCAGCAATCGCCGCTATTTTCCTTTTATCCCGACCCACATGGGCGAGCTTTTTGTCCAAAGGCTCCTCGCGCTCTATAATGGCCTGGATATCATTGAGCAGGGTGGTTTCCCGCTCAATAAAGTGGGTTTCCAGTTCACCCTTTACAAAACGCGGGTTTTCCATGACAGCCTTGTGGAAGGGAATGTTGGTTTTTATCCCAACGATCACGTATTCATAAAGCGCCCGCTGCATTCGGCGGATCGCCTCATTGCGGTCTCTTCCCCACACGATAAGCTTCGCGATCAAAGGGTCGTAGAAGGGGGGGATCGTGTAGCGGGCATACACCCCATCATCTACCCGAACCCCGGTCCCACCCGGAGCATAATAGTCTTTGAGCTTGCCGTGGGAGGGCTCAAATTCATTCAAAGGATCCTCGGCGTTAATGCGGCATTCGATCGCCCAACCGTTCATCCGAACATCGCTCTGCTTTAGGCTAAGAGGAAGTCCCGATACGATCCGGATGCCTTCTTTAACGATATCCACCCCTGTAACCATCTCCGTCACCGGGTGCTCGACTTGAACCCGGGCATTCACCTCGAGGAAGTAGAACTTTCCGTCGGAGAAAAGGAACTCCATGGTCCCCGCTCCTTCATAGCCTACAAATCTGGCTGCGTTCGCGGCTATCTCTCCCATTTTGGCACGCATTGCAGGCGTCACCGCTGCCGATGGAGATTCCTCGATCAGCTTTTGATGTCTTCGCTGGATAGAACACTCCCGTTCCCCTAAATGAACGGCATTCCCCTTTGAATCTCCCAATATCTGAAACTCGATGTGTCGTGGATGGGATAAGTATTTTTCAATATAGACATCACAAACGCCAAAGGTGGTGGTCGCAATGGCCTGGGTGGATTCTAGGGCCTTCGCCAATTCCCCTTCGTTCCCCACAATGGTCATCCCGATTCCCCCGCCACCGCCGGAGGGTTTGATGATCACCGGATACCCGATCTCCTTGGCGATGTCCCTTGCTTGCTCAAATTCAGCCATACATTCGTCCGTGCCCGGCACCACAGGGACACCCGCCTTTGTCATCTCACGCCGGGCAGCCACTTTGTCCCCCATGAGCTCAAGCACCCTACTCGATGGTCCAATAAACTTGATGCCCTCTTGTTCACAGGCGCGGGCAAACTTGGCATTCTCAGCAAGGAAACCATAGCCGGGATGGATAGCGTCGGATCCGCTTGCTTTCGCTACTTCAATCAGCTTTTGAATGTTGAGATAGCTCGCCGTGGCTGGTGGTGGCCCGATGCAATAGGCTTCATCAGCGTACTTGGCAAATAAGGCATCTTTGTCCGCTTCAGAATAGGCGGCAACGGAAGCAATGCCCATTTCCCGGCAAGCGCGCATAATCCGGACGGCGATCTCACCGCGATTGGCTATGAGAATCTTGTTCACCATTATTCGACCACCATCAAGATATCTTCAGGGGTGACCATTTCGCCTTCACGGGTCCAAATTTCTTTGACCACGCCACTTCGGGGTGAGTTGACATGCCTCCTCATTTTCATGGCCTCGATAACGGCCAACAAGTCGCCCTCATTGACATGATCGCCCACCTTTACGTCCACTGAAAGCATCAACCCCGCCATCCCGCAAGGCACAGCCCCCGAGGGCAATTCCTTCGGCCTCTTGGGTGTTTCCGGTCTCGCTGCCGCCATGGTTCCTTCAGTATCTCCGGCCCCATTCCACACCGGCGAGATCCGAACGTTGAATTCTTCGCCGTCCACATCCACTGTAAATTCCGTGGGGAAACCAGGGGGTGGGCTCACGGGTACCGCCGCTTTTTCCACAGTGGGCGCTGCCTTCTTCTCAGGCTCAGCGCGCTTCACAGGCTTTCCCGGTATGAGAATCTTGAGCAAGAGATCGTCATCGGAAAGTTCCGGACCGATTTCCTGACGCAGCTCTTCAACGGATTTCTCGTATCCCTCAGGCTTCCAATTCAGAAATTGCTTTGTCCTGGGCAAGCTCATGACCTTGTCCATGACGTTTGGGTCTATAGGGGCAACCGGCTCTCCGTAGTATCCCAGAACGTACTTGATGGCCTCGTCCGTCATCTCTTTGTAACGCTCACCAGAAAGGACATTCTCTATGGCCTGGGCGCCTACGATCTGTGAATAGGGTGTTGCCATGACGGGATATCCGAACTCCTTACGGACCAGGACGATCTCCTCCAGGAACTCGTCCAGGCGGTCTTCCATGCCCACCTCCCTGAGCTGTCGGGTAAGATTTGTCATCATGCCCCCGGGCACCTGGTGCTCAAAATGAAAAAGGTCGTATTCCATGGGTACGCCGGTGGGAAGTCCCTCTTTTTCGGCGATGGTCCTGAAATGGGAAGAAACGGCTTCAAGCGCCTCATCATCTATATCCGCCGTGAACCCCAGTCGACGGGCATTTTTCAGAACGGTTTCAATAGAAGGGTGAGACGTGCCATTGGCCAGTGGCGCGACTGCTGTATGCAACGTGGTGACACCGGATTGAATCGCTTCCAAGTAACACAGAGGAGCAAGTCCCGAATTACAGTGGGCGTGGAACTCTAGTGGCAGTCCCTCGCAATGCTTCAGAACAGTAGACACCATCTCTCGGGTGCCCTCCGGCGTGATCACGCCTGACGCATCTTCAATCATGATCCGATCAATATAATCCCTCGCTGCCATTAACAGTTGGGTCTTTTGCGCCCAATACGCATTCGTATGGGCCGGGCTGGAGGTATACATCAATGACGGCACGACCTCCGCTCCTTCAGCCTTGGCTATGCGCGCGAAGTAAATGAATTTCTCCATTTCATACTGGTAGTCACAAATCCAGAAACTCTTCATCCCATTGGCAACGGATCGTTTTATCCAGAGGGTGATGATATCTCGCGGCGTACTCAGATCAAATGAGGAAAGACTTCCGATCTGGTAGGACCCGCGAATAGGGGTTCTTGTTATCAGTTTGGAAAGAGTCCTGATCCTCTCCCAGGGATCCTCATTGAGATTGCGCACCTGCACGGTAAATGCTTGACTGCCTACAGTCGCGATGGCTGAGTAGCCGACCTTATCCATGGTTTCGGCAATCGGGGTCATGTGTTCGGTTCTCATCATATAACCCCAGAGACTCTGTTGAGAATCCCGTAAAGTTTGATCGACAAAACTAATCTTCTTGTCCATGCTGCCTTGATCATCCTTTCCGTACTGAAATTCTATTTCTCAAGAAACGATTTCGATATTTCTTTTCGTTTCAACATCTTATCATTGAACCGGTGTTTCCTTTCTGTCAACGAAAAAATCCCCCTTTATGAGACGTCTTTTGGGGACTTGGAAAGAACGGAAGGGCCCCCTACCAAAGGCAAAACAGTGCAATAGCCATGAGCCCTCTGGAAGGTCGCTTCTATGCCCATGGCTGCCTTGCGCAGGAGATCACCGCACAAAAAAAGTGACCACGCGGTTAGGGAGGCATTCGTGTATGATCGATTCCGGAAGCCGATCAGGATTTGTCCGGCTGTTCAGCAAAATAGGCTTTTTGTTTCCAAATTGTCAACAAAAAAGGGGCTTCGCACCTCTCCTCTTCTCAGCTCCCTATTCCTTCTGACCCTCGCGTTGTCTGAAATTCCTCATGTAGCGTTGTGCAAACCGGTCACGACCCAAAACCAGGTCTGTGGACAAAACCCCGGGCCTTACCTTGGCCGCATCAACCGTGGGGCAGGTGACCCCCGATGAGATGGCGAGGGTTAGGAATGTTTGGTTGACCAGATTGCGGTCAGGCAAGCCAAATGAAATGTTGCTTGCTCCCAGAGTCTGATTAACACCCAGTTCCTCCTTCACCCTACGAACCGCTTCAAGTGTCACCAAAGCGGCATTGGTGTCTGCCCCGAGTGTTAGAGCCAGGCAGTCAATAATCACGTCTTCAGGTGGAATTCCGAGCGACTTCGCCCGTTCAAGGATCTTATGCGCAATCGCCACCCGCCGGTCCGACTCTTTTGGTATCCCCTCCTCGTCAATCGTCAGCCCAATGACCGCTGTCCCATATTCCTTGACCAAAGGCAATATCTCATTCAAGGAATTTTCTTCGCCGGTCACTGAATTGACAATCGGTTTTCCTTCGTAGACCTTGAGAGCCTCCTTTAAAGCGCCCGGATTGTTGATATCAATACAAAGGGGCACATCAACAGATGCTATAACCTTCTCCACGACCTTTGGAAGCACCGCAATCTCGTCCACCTCCGGTGCTGCCACATTGACATCCAGAATATCGGCACCAGCTTCCACTTGGGCCATGGCCTCCCTGCGAATCATATCAAGATCGCCGCTCTTCAGGGCTTCAGCCAGTTTTTTCCTTCCTGACGGGTTAATCCGCTCCCCGATCAGCACCGTCGGTCCGGCTTCGGTAATCAAAACTTCCCTTGTAGCGCTTGACACTCTCGTTTCCATCAATACACTCCTTGCAAATAAGCCTCTCCCCCTTCAGAGAGAGGCTTTTGAGTGAAAATAACAGACTCCTGTGCACGGCTTGGCTCGAGTTTGGACAACGGGCACTAATATCATATCCCAGAAATAACTTGAAGAAGCTCTCGCTTGCTAGAGGGGCCGTCGGGGGGTGGTCTTACAGACCCGCAACCCAAATTTCCTCGGACCATGTTGGACGCCCCCATATTCTGGATATCTGTCCCCAGCCAGCCCCGCCCGCCATCGCGAGCCGCTCAGGCGAGGCGGGCGGGCCTTGTGTAGTGGCCGGCTTTACGCCCGCCCTAGGGAGGGGATTAATCCGCCTGAGGCGGATAAACCCCTCCCCTACGCAAGATCCAAGATTCCATGATGGTGTTTCCACCACCTCCCGACGAGCCCGTGAAAATTCACCCTTGATCAGTCCCTCTCACACTGTTTCATTGCACTAACAGCCGCCCTGTTGTTCACTTCTGGATGGGACCATTCCAAAATCCTCTAGACCGACTGTGTGACCAGGAGGGGCCACAACGAATTCATCGTCCCATGGGCCATGACATATCTTCTCGAGGATTTCGGTTGTCCCTTTAATCTCTTCATAGGTGAGGTTGAGTTCCCTTGCAGCCCTGCGGGAGAACTCACGATACGACTCCTGATCCTGATAGCCCATGTCAATAAAGGCGAGGCGCCTGTAATGCTGAAGCATCCTCCTCATGACCCGTCTGGCCCGCTTCTTGCCATAGCGCTCCTCCATTCTCTTCAACTCATCCAAAAGGGTAATCCCTGCATCGATCCATCCTTTGGATAGAAAGTACGTGCCGGGCTCTTGGTCTAATGCTCTCTTGTAAGCACGCCGGGAGCCAAGAAAAATAGAGATGCAGTCGTCTTGGCGGGGAATGACCAAAGTGCTATGGTCAGCCTTGAGACCGATTACCCCCATGGAACACAATCCGTAAGCAAGAATGATGGTTTCCGTATCAGCCGTGACGTCATCGATCATAGCCTGCAGGCTGCTTCGCAGTGTGTCCGGATGGAGGTGAAGCCCGGACTCAAGGGTGAGCGCTTCCATGCCGGATGGCAACAGTTGTTGCATCTCCTCAATCAGGGTCCTACAAGCAATGATTTTCGTCTGGCCTTGAGTCACTTGTACACGCCATATTCCTTGGTGAAATCAATCATGGCATGGAGATTTTCCGGCTTTGCCTGTTCCACTACCGTCCCGTTGCCCAGTATGTAACCACCACCTTTGCCGCAGGTATCGATGTTTTTTTTGGCATAGTCTTTCACTTGCTGCGGTGTGCCCACGGCTAATAAATCGGGGGGTATGTTGCCTCCTATGCAGGCAACGTCACCGAGTATTTCCTTGGCCTTAGTCATATCTGTCCGGTCTAACCACCATATAACCTTCCCTTTAGGTAAATCCCGGATAATTTTCAGACGCGAGTTATAGCCTCCTTCAACGAAACAAAATGGTACGATTCCCTCATCAATTAAGCCCATGAGGAGCTCTCTAAAGGGGGGCCAGTAGAATTTCTTATACTGCTCATCGGAGAGGAAACCATCGGCGCCTTTATGCATAACGATAGGCACCACCGGGACTCCAGACGCCTTCACCCCGGCCACCCCCATCCTAATCGTTAACGGCGTCATTGCCTCCAGGGCTTGGAGGAGTTTATCCGGTTGCCGGTACATATCCAGCATGATCCCTTTGGTTCCCCTGAGGGTGTCGCCAATCATGTCAAACGGTGGCTTGCTAGGGCCGTCCCAGAAGGCAGGAAATCCGGCCGCTGCCATCGCAGCAGCGTGAGCACCAACTAGTCCTACCCACTTCAGGGCTTCAGCCCCAGCGTCGAAAAGAGCCCTATAGGCAGCCTGAACAGGGGGTAGACCAAAGGGTATAAAATTAAAGCCAGCTCCATACATTTCGAGCACATCGCTGATACTAAAGGCATGGAAGTGTTCCAGAGCGCCGAATATGCGCGGCAGGTAGACATTACTGTAGAAATTCGACGGGTCATCAATAAAGGCATCATATTCATCCGCCTTCATGTATTCGCCTTCGTTGCACTGATAGCCGTATTCAGGTGATACCCCATGCCCCGGCCACTTGTATAACTTGTAGTCAAGAATCTCAAAGAGCTTTCCCGGGCCAGGTACAACGGCGCCAATATGCCCATCCGGCGCAAAGTCCAGCACGTATTTGTTATGTGCCATGAGGCATTTGTCGTAATCATACATCACTTCTTGAGGGGTAAACCCGGCATAAAGAGCGGGGTAAAAGCCATAAATGGTAAACACCGGCACCCTGTCCGGCAATTTCTTCAATTGAATTGCATCTATTAGCCTAGTTATCCTCTCCTTGTAAGCTTTCTCGGCTTGGGGGCTCTGAAATTTAAGGTCATTCCCCTCAGGGTCTTTCGGCGAAAGCCACTTCTGGAACAGCACCTCCTGCTTCTCGTCTGATGACATCTCTTCCCATTTCTTTTCCATTTTTATTTCCTCCTGCACATTCTCTACTGAGGATTCCTACTTAGCACCGAGCCATTGTTTAGCCAGGGATACTCCGGCTATGGCATCTTTGCCATAGGCATCAGCGCCGGTATACTTCTTTATCTCCTCGCTTATCTGACCACCGCCAATCATGACCTTTACCTTGTCCCGGAGCCCGGCTGCCTTGATCGCCTCCACGGTCTCCTTCATGGAATCAAATGCCAGGGTCAAGAATCCGCTTAGCCCGACCACCGTACTGCCGGTTTCCTTTATCGTATCCACAAATTTCTGCGCCGGCACATCGATGCCCAGGTCTAAAACCTCAAATCCGCTGACATCCAGCATAAAGACCACAAGATTCTTCCCAATGTCATGGATGTCCCCGGCCACCGTCCCGATAATGACCTTTCCCAGCCGTTCTGCCTTTTCGCCTTCCTTCCCCTTAACATGGGGCTCG
>Ga0180437_10010602_pt1 | contig 11207 bp, 6 predicted proteins | sample SS_ome_4_FD_132410 | JGI IMG/M metagenome (GOLD analysis project Ga0180437, IMG submission 132410) | Hypersaline lake sediment archaeal communities from the Salton Sea, California, USA - SS_3_D_1 metaG | ecosystem: Environmental > Aquatic > Non-marine Saline and Alkaline > Hypersaline > Sediment... | reverse complement strand
GCGCACGATGTGGAATCGCTGCGGCTTTATCATCTCCTCTCGGACGTGTACGGCAGGAGATTCAAGGGAGTTGCTTTCCGTCCTGCTCTCTGCTACAGCCCGGCGGATCGCTTCTCTTGTTTCGGACGATGGACGAGGCACGTTCTCGTCTCCCATATTTCGTCCTTCGTCGATCGCCTTTGCATTGGCGCCGGCGGGTCCGAGCAACCGCCCCTGTGGGGTCAGGCTCGGGCGAGTGGCCAGCCAGAGCCCGGCGATGCTGACTACTGCCAAACCCAGAATCAATCCGATTTTCAGGTCTTTCTGCATTTGGTATTGTTTTAGTTTGCAGTGACGCCTTAAGGCGTTGATAAATGCCCTTGCGGGCACACTACAAACGGCTACTTTTTCTTGCCTTTCGGGGCACTGTTCTTTGTGCCGATCAACAATATCGGTGCGGCTATTGCAATCGACGAATACGTACCGACGATAATACCGAGACCGATTGCGAAGGTAAAGCCTCTTAACCCGTCGCCGCCGAAAATATACATTATCAACACGACTACGAACGTCGTGAAAGACGTCAAAAGTGTTCGGGAGATAGTCTGGTTGATGCTGTTGGTGATTACCTGCGAATTGAGCGTGCGGGCCTTGCCGCGGTTCTCGCGGATGCGGTCGAAGACCACGATCGTATCATTGAGCGAGTATCCGATTAGCGTCAGGAAAGCGGCGATCATCGCAAGATTGATCTTGAAATCTCCGATCAGAAGCAGTTCTCCGATCGAGGTACGAGCGAGGTACGTGCATGCCGCGACGGCGCCGAGTGTGATGCAAACATCGTGCACCAGCGCGGTGATGGCGGCGATTCCGTAGCGGACGTCCCCGAACCGGACCCAGATGTAGGCAACGATCGCGAACAGCGACAGTACGATTGCGATCAGAGCCCGCGTTTTCTGCTCGGCGCCCACGGCCGGATCGAACTGCCTGATGCGAGGCAGCGAAGATGCCATCTTTGTTGCCGCCTCTACCTTTGCCTTTTCATTGGCGGCGAAGCTGTTCCATTCGTCTTCGGTTGGCTCGACAAAGCCCGCATCGGGTTCGGCACTGACATACACAAATGATTCCACAACCTGATTGGGATCGGTCATTTCATTCAGCCTGGTATCGAGGATTTTGTACTCAAAAAACTCGAGGTTCTCTATATCAGGCTGAAAGGCCAGATCTTTAAATCGTTGTATAATTTCTCCGGCAGTGGCGGACTGGCCGAGTTCGCATTCGATTTTAATGCCGCCCAAAAAGTCAATGAGTTCGGGATAGGTTGTTATCAAATCCTCCGATATCTTCTCCATCGGGATGATGATGTTGGGCAGAAGGTTCTGCTGGATTTCCAGTTGATTCCTAAAGGCGGCAAGTATTGCTTTGTTTACAACGTCGTCAACGTTGGGATCCGGGATGGTGGCCTCTGGAAAAGCCGCCTTCAGCACGTCTTTGACCAGCGATTTGTTCATCTGGCTGGTCGATATCGTCAATTTTCCGCCGTCTGCCGAGTCAGTCTGAACACGAAGATTAGAGAGCGTGCCCGCAAATTTCGCATCGGCTTTGCGTATTGTGCCAATCGCCTCTTCGGCCGACGGCGCCGCCTGCGAGACGGTCAAATCGACAACCAATCTGTTTGTTTCCGTCGTGCTGATCTCATACTGCGTGCCCGATTCTCCGATGCTGTAAACGTTTGCGGTTGACATCGCGGGTATCGCCCGGATCTTGTCCTGAACTTCCTGCCGGCCCATGGCTTGCTTGAGATTGATCTGGGCTGTGGTTCCGCCGGTGAATTCCTCGTCGTATTTGTTGTTCTTCGTGTTGTCCCTTGTGTAGAAGACGAGCAATCCGCCTATGATGAGCACGGATGATATGCCGATGAAAATCGGCCTGGAACGCATCCAGTCTATATTCGGTTTGTGTATGAGCCGGAGCATAACGAGGTGATCTTTGATAATTCGCTTTGAAAGCAGGAAATCGAAAAGCACGCGGGTCACAAACAGCGCCGTGAACATACTCGATGCGATTCCGAGCATGAGCACGATGGCAAAGCCCTTGACTTCTTCCGAGGCCCTCCAGTAAAGAATCGCCGCGGTTATAAATGTTGTCAGGTTCGCATCGAAAATCGTTCTGAATGCTTTTTGGTAACCGTTTGTAACGGCAATTCTCAGCGACGAGCCCCGCTGTTGTTCTTCGCGGATTCTCTCGAATATCAGCACGTTGGCGTCAACGCTCATGCCGATGGTCAGTATGATACCCGCGATGCCGGGCAGCGTGAACGTTGCGCGGACGCCGGCCATGATCGCCAGGACAAAGAGAATGTTCATCAGCAGCGCCACGTCGGCGATCGATCCGGCGAGCATGTAGTAGATCAGCATACATACCATAACCACGACAAGGCCTATCAAGCCGGCCTGAATTCCCTGGTCGCGATTGTCGGTGCCGATGGAAGGGCCGATTGTGTTTTCGGCGATAGGCTGGGGAATCAATCTGGCGGGCAATGATCCGGCGTTGAGCTTGTTGACCATGTCGTCGACGGCCGTCTGGCTGAAGCTGCCTTCTATTATGCCCTGTCTGCGGATTCGGGCATTGATATTTGGCGCCGATATCGCTATATTGTCGAGCAGAATGCACAACGGCCGGTCCATGTTCTTGCCGGTAATGTTCGAAAAGAGACTTCCGCCCTTTTCATCCAGCAGAAATCCGATAGCTCTTCGCCCCATCCTGTCCGTGGTGGGATTGGCTTTTACCAGCTTCCAGGGCTTCTGGCCGGGGCCTTGCAGCATTTTCTCGTCCTTTTGGTGGCTGGCCAGAACGTAATATTTGCCGCCGAACGGCGCGATAATAGTGTCCCGCGCGTTCCATTCTTCGATATTCTCTATCTCGAACCACTTGTACCTGTTGTCTGAAGCGAAATCGGGGCCCTTTTCCTCAATCCTGGTAACATAGGTGGCTTTAAGCTCGTCCGCTTCGGCATCGTCCTGTTTCGGGAGAATTCTAAACTCAAGTATGCCGGCGCCCTGAAGCATGCGCTTGAGCTGCATGGGGTCGTCAAGCCTGCCTTCGTAGGGCTCGTAATTGTCATAAGCCGTTACTACTGCATCGATTTGTGAAGCACGGTCGGGGAATTCGGCTTTGAGCTCTTTGATCTGTTTTGCCCGGTTCTTTGGCGCCTCCAGCGCAACGTTCAACTGGTCCCTGGAAAGACTCAGCCGGTCAATTTTGCCTCTGGCGTCCTTGTACTGAATTTGCTTGGCCAGCAGCTCATCGACAGCCTGTGACCACTCGGCGTAGGTCTTGACGTATCCGGTCAGCATCACAACGCTGTCGTTGACATCGGTGAATTCGTTCAGGGCCTTTTCGAGTTCCTGAATGTTCAGGTCTGCCCAGTTGTTCCTGCTGCTTTTTACCTGATCGATGTCCAAACCGGCGGATGACATCTGTTCTTCGGTAGTCTTGAGACTGCTGTAAAATTCATCCCGTTTATTATTCAGCTTTTTGTATTCATCGTGAACTTCGGCAAGCTCGTTGAGGATTTCGATCCGGTTCGGATCGCTCTGGGCGTATTCTCCGAAGGTTTTGGTTCGCTCCTCGGCCGGCAGTTCCAGCGAGCGCATAATTGCAGCGGGACTGACGTTTTGATCGAGCAGATCTTTCTCGGCGTTAATATATTCCTCGCGTCTCTGGCGCGCCTCGGCGCTGGCCAGCGGCATCTGTATCTCGAAACGGTCGTTGCCTAACGGCCGCCACGTAAGGTTCTGGATGTTCGCCGGGTCTATTCGCCTTCGCAGCACGGTTATCATTCGCGCCGCCAAATCCCTCTTGTCGGATTCCTTGAGCCCGTACGTATCAATTTCGTAGATGAGACTCGTGCCGCCCGCCAGGTCTATGCCAGGTTTGAGCTTCTGGCTGGGTGGAAACAAAGTCCACGCTCCGACGGCTATCAAGACAATAATCAGGATGATTTTCGACGTAAGATTTCTATTCATTGCTTTCCTCGTAATACGTTAATGCATACATGTGCAAATGGATCGATCGGCTCACCGGACGACATATCCACGCATTTAATTAGTTACAGTCTATTTTCAGACAGATTCCCTTCGCTTTCCGAATCCTTATCCAGTTCATCGTCATCCGCAGGTCCGCCGATTGTTCGGACCGAGATGGGTTCTTCTATCAGTGGTGCGGGCAAGGAGCCCGCGTTTAGTTTGTTGACCATATCTTCGACTTCTGTTTGAGTGAAGCTGCCGGTTATTATGCCCTGTCTGCCTATGCGGGAATCAACCCTCGGCGCCGATATCGCTATATCATCGAGTAATATGCACAACGGCCGGTCGATGTTCCTGCCGGTAACGTTCGAAAACAGACTTCCGCCCCTTTCATCCAGCATGAATCCGATAGCTCTTCGGCCCATATTGTCCGTGGTGGGATGGGCCTTCTCCAGCTTCCATGACTTCCGGCCGGCCCCTTGCAGCATCGTCTCGTCATTTTGGTTGCTGGCCAGAACGTAATGCTTACCGCCAAACGGCGCGGTGATAGTGTTGGGAGCATTCCATTCTTCGGCATTCTCTATCTCGAACCACTTATATCTGTTGTCTGAGGCGTATTCAGGCCCCTTTTCATCGAGTCTGGTAACATAAGTTGCTCTAAGCTCGTCCGCTTCTGCATCATCCTGTTTCGGGAGAATTCTGAACTCGAGTATGCCGGCGCCTTTGAGCATTCGCTGCAAGTCCCTGGCGTCATCAAGTCTTCCTCTGAAAGGACGGTACTCATCGAAAGCCGCTATTAACATGTCGATTTTTTCAGCACGGCCCGGAAATTCTGCTTTGAGTTCTTCGATAGCCTGCCTGCGCTTAGGTGATTCTGAGGGCAATTCGAGGCAGGAGTCTATCCTGTCTAAAGTCAAATTTAACTGATCTATGGCTCTTAAAGCCTCTTTGTATCGGGTGTTCTTGCCTGTTATCGGGTCTATCAGTTCTTCAACGACGTCTATCCATTGAGCGTATGTTTCAACGTATCCCGTCAGCAGGTTGAGATTGTCTTCGGAGCCGGCAAATTCCCGCAGCGATTCTCGCCGTTTTTGTTCATTTAGCCTGACCCAATCGTTTCTGCTGACTTTTATCTGGTCCGGGTTAAGTCCGGCCGACAACATCTTGTCTTCTGAGGCTTCAAGTCTGTCGTAAAGCTCAGCTTGTTGATTTTTCAGGTCGTTGCGTTCGTCGCAGGCTGCGGCAAGACTCTCAATAATTGCCAGTCGGTCGGGATTGCCACGGGCAAAATCTCTGAAATTCTCCGCGCGCTCTTCTGCCGGCTTTTCAAGGGAACGCATGATTGTTGTTCGGTTAATATTCTCAGCCAGAAGTTTGCTGAGGGCTAAGTCGTAATTCAGGCGTTTTTCACGAACCTTTGGCCTTGGCGGAGGGATTTGCACTTCGAACCGGGAATCACCCACCGGGCGCCACACAAGTGGCAATATCCCCCTGGGATCTATTCGCTTTTGTAATACTGCTATCATCCTCGCGGACAGGCCTTTCTTCTGTTCCTCCGTAAGGCCTCGGGTGTCAATTTCATAGACGAGACTCGTTCCGCCGGTCATGTCCCTTGTGAGCATCCATATTCGTGCTTTTCTGGCGCCGTATACAGAGAAAACTCCATAGGCCAAAAGGACAAGTATGCCGACAATTGCCAACAGGGGAATTAAAGCTATTGTTAAATTCTTCTTCAAAACTCTCTCTTATATCGTATAGCGTATCGCGGCAAACGCCCGCAAAATCACCGGCTGAGAAATAGCCGCTAATTCTCATTCTTTCGACATATTTCTGCTGATCGCTGAACGCAGAATCTTCATTTTGGTATTATTCGACTCGTCAATTTTCAGCGTGATCTCTTCATCCTTGATGTCAACCACGGTTCCGATGATCCCCCCGATTGTCTGGATCTTGTCGTTTTTCGACAGCGCCTGAATCATCTGCTTGTGTTGCTGCTGTTTCTTGCGGGGCCCCCTGAAAAGTATCAGGTACATCATGACCAGCATCAAACCAATGAAGATAAACTGTTCGTGCCCCCCAAAGAGACTCCGCCTTCCATTTGTGCCGGGCTGATTCGGATCAGACTGACCTGTCGTTGTTGTTTCTTCCTGCGATTGCGAATCTCCTTCCGGTCCGGCACTGATGCCCGACGACGAATCAGTACTGTCTGCCTGAGCCAATATCCACACATTATTCATGTCTGTTATCCTTTAATAATGCTACATATCACATCGCTATACTGTGACTCACCTGCGGCGGTCCCGCCGGCCAAACCCAGTATGATAACGACTTTCCATCTTTTTTCAACAATCAATCAGGAATAATCCACACTTCTTGACCATTCGTCGAATTCCTTACTTTTAATGGCTTGCCTGATTCGGGCCGTCAGCCTCTGATAGAACGTCAGGTTGTGCAGAGAAACTAATATCGGACCTAACATTTCGTTGGAATTGAAGAAATGCCTGAGTGTGCCCCGGCTGAAATTCCGGCAGCAGTAGCATTCACAGCCCGGCTCGATCGGGCCGGGGTCGTTTGCGTGAACGCTGTTTCTGAGCCTTACAGGGCCGTTTTCAGTGAATGCAAAGGCATTTCGGCCGTTCCTGGCGGGCATCACGCAGTCGAACATGTCGATCCCGGCTCTAACGGCGGCGACAATATCCCTCGGCGTGCCGACGCCCATTAGATAGCGGGGTTTGGCCTTCGGCAGAAGTTTGGCCGTGTGGGCAACGGTTCTCATCATCTCGTCATGCCCTTCGCCGACGCTTAGTCCGCCGATAGCGTATCCGTCGAAATCCATTTTCACCAATTCGGCCGTGCACGACGTGCGCAGCTCGAGATTCGTGCCGCCCTGGACTATGCCGAACAGCATTTGCTCGCAATTGGCGTGAGCCTTCCTGCATCGTTCGGCCCATTTTATGCTTCTTTCGACGGCTTTCTCCAGGTGCTCCGCTTCGGCGCCCGATGGAGTACATTCATCGAAGCACATTATGATGTCGGCGCCCAGTCGATTCTGGATATCGGTTGCGATTTCCGCGTTGAGGTAGATTTTGGAGCCATCGATATGACTGGCGAATTCGACTCCGTCGTCGTCGATCCTGGCCAGCGTGCTCAGAGAAAAGACCTGGTATCCGCCGCTGTCGGTCAGTATGGGCCGGTCCCACGCCATCATTTTGTGGAGTCCGCCGAGCTTCTCGACGGTTTCGACTCCCGGCCTCAGCAACAGGTGATACGTGTTGGCCAGTATGATCCCGGCGCCTGTTTCCCCGAGCTGCCGGGGCGTAGTACCTTTTACCGCCCCGGCTGTGCCGACCGGCATGAACACGGGCGTCTCGACCTTGCCGTGGGCGGTTTCGAGGACGCCGCTCCTGGCGGCCGAGCCGGAATCTTGATGAAGAACTTCGTATGTCGCCATTGTTAATGCGCTGTCGGTTCGGATCCCGCAGCGTTAGTAAAGACTCTTTATTCCGGAAGCAGGATAATAGTGCGCGAGGATTTCTTCCGTACTGCTGCCGCTTCTCGCCATTGCCTCGGCGCCATACTGGCACATTCCCACGCCGTGGCCCCAGCCTCGGCCGGACAAAAACGCCCAACTGTCGTCCCAGTTCATGATTTTGCAGATCGAGCTCTTCAATTTGCGTCCCGTGGGATCGACAGTCAGCCGGAAATCCTCAGCCCTCAGAGTATCGCTCTCGCCGTTCGAGCCGGCGAGCTCTACTTTTGTCAGTCGGGAGAACTGCTCGTAGTCGCTTTGCTCGGCGGGGCTTATTCTCGTGATCTTTTTGAGCTTCTTCAGGGCCGGATATTTGCCGAACAACCTCGCCTGGACCTCGGCCTTGCCGAATCTTGTCATGGGCCAGAAGAACAGCTTCGGGGCGGCTGTCTGCTCACAATAAGGGCAGGGCACGCCCTTGAGCGGCTCGAAAGAATCGCCGAAGACGTTTTTGCTGTTTTCCGTGTGTCCGCCGCACATTGAGCTGTAGTACGCCGGAAAGATGTCCTCACCACCTTCGGCGTGGTTACAAACCAGCACCTGACCTTTGGTTTTGTTGACGGCCTCCCATACCCGGGCCGATTCGGCGCTTAAGCCGCTGTAGACCTGGCTTGCCGCCGTTTGCTTAACGTCCCAGTCGCGTTTCACGCCGAAACGCCTCTTGATATAGAAGCAATACGTTCTCGCGGCGATTGCCTGAGCCCTGAGGGCCTCGGCCTCCCAGTAGTCGGGCATCTCGGCGCCTACAACGCCGGCCAGATACGGCTCCGGCGGGACCAGGTTGATCGCGTCGAACGCGCTGCCGCCGGCGTTGACTATCAGCCTTAGATTGCCGCGATAATCTTTGCCGTTCAGGGTGAAAATGTACGGATCATCGGTGAAGATGACCACTTCCCGGCTAACAAAGCTCTGGCCGGCAACCGATATCATGCCGTTGCTTATGCCGATTGTGACCGGAACGTTGACGTTGTCGAAACGGACGTCGGCTGTTTTCGCATTAGGTTTAGTCGGGCCTTTGCTGAGGCCGAACGGTGCGGCGGTTTTGAACGTGCAGGATTGGGCGTCGTCGAGCAGCAGCACTCTCACCCAAAACTTTGCGTCGATATCCATTTGGATGGTCGGCCTTGTGAGCTGCCGGCTCCTGCAGCCGCCGAGAAAAGACAAGCCGAGCAGCACGGAGATTGTGACTATACCGGCGGCTATTCGACAAATCCACGCCCGGCAGGCTGACTGCGGGCCGATCCTTTCCGAGCATACTTTCGGTTGACTAATCGCGGACAATGTCGATTCACCGGATAATGATCAAATTGGTTAGTCCAGGCTCCGCAGTGACAGTCCGAGGTCGCTTATGGCTTTGTTGATCTCGTTCAGGCTTGTCACGCCGAAATTCTTGCACCCGAGAAGCTCTGCGTCCGTCTTGCTTGTCAGGTCGCCGATGCTGTGGATATTGAGCTTCTGCAAACACTTGCGAGCGCGCACAGACAACTTGAGATCGTCCACGGATTTGTGCCTGAGTCCTTCGGCTTCACTGTCTGCCGCGTCGGCCTGCTCGTTTTCTTCTTCCATCTCGGGTGATTTCTCTTCCAGCGCCATGCCGAGAGTCAATCCCTTCGGATCGAGAATCGCCTTGATTTCCCTCAGTGACGTCTCCCCGAAGTTCTTATACGAAAGCAGCTCCGCTTCGGTGATGTTCAAAAGATCGCCAAGCGTATCGATCTTCATCTTCTTGAGACAGTTCCTGCTCCGCACGGACAGCTCGAAGTCGGATATCGGCGTCTCGAGAATCTGGTTCTTTCGCGACTTCTTCTTCTCCTTCTCTTCGTCGTAGAACATCGTCTTGGAGCTTTCGATGTCCTTTTTGAACATGATCGCTCTGGCATGATTCGGGTAGCTGTCGAGGACCGTATCGACAGACCGAGTTGCTTCGTCCAGGCGACTGGCGTCCTCGAACAGCACCGCCAGGTTCAAAAGAGCGCTGACAGAGACCGACGTGCCGGAAACGATCCGCTTGTAGTACTCAATAGCGGCTTGTTCTTCGCCGGACAGATCGCAGCGATAGGCGAGGTGGAACAGCGCCCGCTGATGCTGAGGATTTAGTTCCAGAGCGATTTTATAGCGGCTAATTGCCTCTTCGTAGAGCCCCTCTGCCTCGTTAAGACGGGCAAGCTGATAGTGATATTCGGCACTTACGTCCTGGAAATTCGAGCAGGCATTGAGTTCCTTGGCCGCCGATTTGAAATCCCCCGCATGACGGTACGTGCAGGCCTTTTCCAGCCTCACATCCAGTTTTTCGGCTCCGTGGGCCGGACTTTCATTAAGGCTCTTGATCGCCTCGTCGTACTGTTTGCTCCGGCGAAGCGCGTAGGCCTGATAGAGGAATTTCTCTTTGCAGTCTTTGCCTTTCGCCAGTTTTGCCGCCGCCTCGGCGTTTCTGCCGAGAATGTACAGCCCGATCCCCAGCGCCAGAGACGCCTTCTGGCCGGTCCTGGACATGTTTTCTTCCACTTGCTCGCTGAATTCAATCTGGTTCTTCTCGCTCGAGTTGACAAACTCGGAAAGCGTCCTGATTTGCTCCATCGAGGGTAAATCGTCGGCAAATAAATCAATCGCCGGTGCCGTAACTGATTCCATTGATAATACTCCCGTAATCTCGTATTTCGTATTTCGTAGCTCGTACCTCGTATTTCGCATCGTTTTCGGCACTTTGCCCCACGCACAAGGGCGCAATACGCACGACGCAGGGCCAGATTATACGCCCAAACGCAGGGTTTGCAACAGTTTTTTTACCTGGTTCGCGATACTCGTTCCTGGTATCGCGGCCGAAGGAACTTGACGCTTCGGCATAAGCTGCTATTATTATGAATGCAAATCTTATGTTATCGGTGCCGGGGATTGGATATGAGTGACACCAGGAACAGTGCGGATGACGAAAACTTGGGGGATGACGGGATTCCTACGCTCGACTATCATGGTGCGGCAGTTGGGCCGGGTGAGCGGATTGGGCCTTACAAACTGTTGCGAGTCTTAGGCGAAGGCGGCTACGGCATTGTATATCTGGCCGAGCAGCAGCGGCCGGTCAAGCGCCGGGTGGCCCTGAAGGTCATCAAGCCGGGGATGGATACCAAGCAGGTGATCGCCCGCTTCGAGGCCGAACGCCAGGCGCTGGCGCTGCTGGATCATCCTAACATCGCGCATGTCTTCAACGCCGGGACCACCGAGGCCGGCCGGCCGTATTTCGCGATGGAGTACGTCAAGGGCGTCCCTATCACGGAGCACTGCGACCGGTACAAGCTGACTATCGAGCAGCGGCTGAAAATATTTCTATCCGTTTGCGAGGCCGTTCAACACGCCCATCAGAAGGCCATCATCCATCGCGACATCAAACCCTCGAACATCCTGGTGGCCTACGAAGGGGAGCAAGCCATCCCCATGATTATCGACTTTGGCGTCGCCAAGGCGCTGAGCCAGTCCCTCACGGAACGGACGCTGGTGACCGAGCAGGCGCAGATGGTCGGCACGCCGGAGTATATGAGTCCCGAACAGGCCGAGATGACCAGCCAGGACATCGATACGCGCACAGACGTCTACTCCCTGGGCACCCTGCTCTACGAACTCCTGACGGGGACACTGCCCTTCGACCCAAAGACGCTCCGCGAAGGCGGCCCCGAGCGGAT
>Ga0180437_10010601_pt1 | contig 11207 bp, 9 predicted proteins | sample SS_ome_4_FD_132410 | JGI IMG/M metagenome (GOLD analysis project Ga0180437, IMG submission 132410) | Hypersaline lake sediment archaeal communities from the Salton Sea, California, USA - SS_3_D_1 metaG | ecosystem: Environmental > Aquatic > Non-marine Saline and Alkaline > Hypersaline > Sediment... | reverse complement strand
CTTGATTGAATATGGGTCGCGGGAGAGACTATTCTGGTTATAGCCCGTTTTACAATTCCTTTTGTAGTTTTAGGGTCTTCAATCTGTTCTGCTATCGCTACTAAAAAACCTTTGGCAATGAGTTTTTCTAGGTAATTTTCTAAAGTTTGTGAAGGAATTCCACTCATAGGGATATTTTGACGCTGGGTCAAAGTAAGATTGAGTTCTTTTGCAAGGATTTGGGCATCTTCGTAAAAAGCTTCATAAAAATCACCTAAGCGAAATAATAATAAAGCTTCTTTTGCTCTTGTTTTACATTGATGCCATTGGGCCATCATCGGCGATGTCTTTGTTTGAGAACTCATTTTCTTTTAAATATTTTTTCCCAGAAACTTTTTCGATTTGGTTTTTTAGGAGGTTTAGCTAAGCCTTCTTGATTTGAGGACAAGTTTTTTTGCGGATTTTCAATTAATTGCAGGGCCTCTCGGGTCTCTTCAATTCCCTTTTCAATTTGTAAAATCACCCCTTCACACCATCGTTTAGATTCCTTAATGTCTTGTTGCAATTGAGTTAACCGGTTAAGAATCTCTTGGGGAGATTTTTTCGGTTTGTTGAGGGGCGAAAAAATTAACGGGTCTTTTTTCTTTTTGTAAGTTTGGATCATTTGGCGTAATTCAAATACATCGATAAGGAGAGGTAAAAACGTTTTTTTATATTCTTCACGGATCCCTTTAATTTTAGAAGAGGGGATAATTTTTTTAGAAGGTTTTTCCTGATCGGCTCTTAAAGCAGACATGGAAGAATGGTACATCTTCGTGTAAATTTTTTTTCGGAAGCCATTGGATTTTTCTTCAGTTTTCATCTTGATGATCTCAAGACGTAGTGTAGTTGAATTTAAGGTTTTTGTAAAGAAAAGACATCTATAGTTATTTGACTTTTTACGATAATTGGGGTATAATCTTGGTATGGCAGTATTTTCGAAAGAGTCATTAGAAACGCTTCGGGAAAAGATTGATCTTAAGGAAGTTTTAAATCCCTATTTGAATTTAAAAAAAGCAGGAAGTGCTTACAAGGCGTTATGTCCTTTTCATAATGAAAAGACACCATCTTTTGTAGTGCAGAGTGGAGATAGTCATTATCATTGTTTTGGATGTGGGGCTCATGGTGATGCTATTGCATTTTTGATGCACCAATTAAAACTTACCTTCACAGAAGCTATTGAAATGCTTGCTGAAAAATTTTCTGTTCCTCTCGAATATAAAGATCAAAAAGGGGAAAAAGGACCTGATTTACACCCATTGAGGGCTGCATTGAATGTAGCATCTGAGTTTTTTCATTTTCATCTTTTACATAGTGATGAGGGGCATTTGGCTTTACATTACTTGTATCAAAGGGGGATAGATCTTGAATTTATTCGGCTTTTTAAAGTAGGTTTTGCCCCTAAAAATGAAATGTTACAAATAGCATTTTACAAAGAAAAGAGATTGAAAGAAGAGGCTTTAATTGAGTCGGGATTAGTAAAAAGAAACACCCATGGGAGACTTTGGTCTTTTTTTTCAAATCGAATTACGTTTCCTGTTTTTGATATTTCAAATAATGTTATTGGCTTTTCAGCAAGAAAGATTCATGAAGAAACATTTGGTGGAAAATATATTAATACCTCTGAAACCCCGCTCTTTAAAAAATCAAAAATTTTATTTGGATTGAATCACTCAAGGAGGCGGATTGCAAAAGAGAGAAAAGTAATTGTTGTAGAAGGACAAATCGATGCTCTTCGATTAATTCAAGAAGGAATTAATTTTACTGTTGCAGGTCAAGGAACTGCTTTTGGTCAGGCACATGTTGAGCAATTAAGCAGGTTGGGAATTAATTGTGCCTATTTAGCATTCGATGGTGATCTTGCAGGGAGAGAAGCCGCTCAAAAAGTAGGGCAACTTTTTCAAAAAGAGGGGATTGAAGTTTTACATGTGATATTGCCAGAAGATTCTGATCCAGATCTGATTTTACAAAAAGAAGGCCCTGAGGGTTTTCTCTCATACCTTGATAAAGCAAAAGACCATATTGCATTTTTGGTTTCTCATTATTCCCTTCAAATGAATATAAAGACACCTGCTGGAAAAAATCAGTTAGCGCGTAAAATTGTATCGGAAATTCAAGAGTGGAAGCACCCATTGATGATTCATGAGGGATTGAAGCGTCTTGCCGATTTACTACAAGTTCCAGAAGCGATGATTGAAATTGATCAAAAAGCCTTTTTACTAGAAACTCCCTCTAAAACTTTTAAAATTAATCCAGATCAAATTATTGAAACAGATCTTTTAAGGTGGGTGATCATAGGCTCTCAAAATCAATTAGATGTGATTGAAATTGCCAAAAAAAATCTTACAATTGAAGATTTTAAAGATTCAGCCTGTAAAAAGATCTATAAAAATGCGTTATCTGCTCTCGAAAAAAATATTTCGTTTGATTTATTGATATTAGCACAAGACCTCAATGAAGAAGAACAAGAGCTTTTAAATCAAATGCTAGAGAAAAAAGTGAACGTAGAAAAGGCAGAAGAGGGAATTATCCAAGCGGTGGAAAAAATTTTAGAACGTAATTGGATGGTAAAAAGAGAGCAGATCAAAATGCAAATTCAAAATGGAAAACACTCTGAAGAGAAAATATTGGAATTTGCAAAAGCATTTGATGAAATTAAAAAAAATCAACCCAAGGTTATAAAATGAGACCCATGGAAAAAAATAGAGGGAGAGTTCACCCACTTCCAACAGAAGAGATCCCTCAAGAAATACAAGATTATGTTAAAAAAATCCCTGGAGAAGGGAGACTTGGGAAAAACGCACCCATAAATGGTATTGCGTCGATTGCGCATGGAGGAGAAGTCTCAGCTGAGTTTTTACGCTATTGGTCAGAGGCATTTTCTGCATTTGAATTATCTAGACGTAATGTTGAAATTATCATCTTAAGATGTTGTGTGAAACGGGAATCTGATTATGTATGGGGGCATCATATTCCTCTAGCTAAAGAAGCAGAAATGACAGATGAAGAGATAATGGAAGTAACCAAAAAGGGGAATAAGCTCCCGCAATTGGAGCAGACATTAATGAAAGCTACTGATGAAATATTAGATACTTCTGATATTTCTGAATCGACTTGGTCCTTATTAACCAAACACTTTAATACCAGACAAATTGTTGAGATTTTTCATATCGTTTCTCAATATGTTTTTTTCATAACGATAGGAAATACTTTTGGAATTGAGCTAGAGCCAGAGTTAAAAGAACTGCCTAAATCAGTTCCTTCAATAACTAAACCTTCAAAGGACGTTCTTTAATGAAGCGAATTTTTTACGATAATAAATGCCCATTTTGCAAGCGGATGATTACCAAAATAAAAAAAATGGATAAAAAACGCCAATTTACAACTTCACCACTCGATGGCAAAAAAGCTAAAATGGTTTTTGCTGGAAATTATGCCTTTTTGCGAAAGAAGAAATCGATAGTTTTTATTGAAGGGAAGAGAGTTTGGGTCAAAGCAAATGCAGTATTAAGAGTTTTTTGGTTACTTGGAGGGCCATGGAAGATTCTCGGGTCACTTTTCATTTTACCTGGATTTCTTATTAATCCATTTTACCGCATAGGAACCTGGGTAGTCAGGTGGTAAAAAATAAATATTTTTAATTTTAAAGTTAAATGACTATAAGATTAGGAAAATTCAACTTGTTTCCGATATAATGACCATTTTTCAACACGCCCATAATTTAAATCTTATTGAAGTCTACTAGGTGATTTGCATGGCGGAAAACTTGTTGTAGGAGTGCGATTCTGTTTGCACGGAGTTTTGGATCATCGGCTAAGACATGGACCTGATCAAAAAAGTTTGCCAAGGGGGTATTTAAAGACGATAAAGTGTTAAAAGCATCTAGGTAGTCTTTTTGGGGCAAGGCTTTTTCAAGCTTAGGCTTTATTTTTTCAATGCATTTGGCCAGTTCTATCTCTGCTTCTTCCTTTAGATATTTAGAATGAAAGGTCTTTTCTTTTTCTGAGGCAATTTGCCCTTTTGCCCTTTTGTAGATTTGGTGGAGTTTATCAAATTGATCACTTGTTTTTCTAAACTCATGGAGTGCTTTTGCTCTACTGTAAATATCATAGATATCATAAGAGGGTTTAGTCAATACGGCATTGACTTCATCAGATTTTATTCCAAAATCTAAGAGGATTGTTTTCATACGAAGGATAATAAAATCTAAAACTTCTTTTTGAGTAGTAATTTTTGAAAGATCGCAAGACCATTTATTTTCTATGAGAATTCGGATTATGCCAATTGCAGAACGTCGGAGTGCATACGGGTCTTTAGAGGAGGAAGGTTTAATGCCTACACTCATATAACTGATTAAATTATCCAGTTTGTCAGCTAGAGCTAAGATAGACCCTTGATTTGAAGATGGGATAGCACTCCCTTCTGTTAGAGGCCACCAGTGTTCTTCGATAGCTTGAGCAGTTATTTCATCTTCACCTGATACTAAGGCATAATATTTTCCTATGGTTCCCTGAAGATCGGGAAATTCATAAACTACAGCTGTTGCTAAGTCGGCCTTACAGAGTTTAGCAGCTCTAGAAGGCGGGGGTAGGTTTAGTTCAGAGCCCAATTGAGTGCAAAGTTTTTTGATACGTTGAGTTTTTTCGTAGACACTTCCAAGATCTTTGTGAAAAGTAACTTTTTTTAAGTCGTTGTTAAAAGACTCTAGCGGCTTTTTAATATCTTGTTCATATAAAAAAAGACCATCTGAAAGACGAGCAATTAAAACTGCTTGATTATTTTTTAAAATGGTCTCGGTTGGTTTTTTATCAACTGTGACAATAAATTGATTTGTAATTTTACCTTGTTTATTTCGTAGGGGGAAATACTTTTGATGATCAATCATCTCAGATGTAAGTAGTTCTTCAGGGAGTGTGAGAAAGCTTTTATCAAAGTCATATGATCCCAATGTAGGCCACTCACTTAAGAAAAGATTTTCTGTGAGGACCGCTTCTCTATTAATGACTGTGCATGAGAGTTTTTTTTCAAATGCATTGAGTTGATTTCCAATTGATGCAGAACGTTCATCAGGGCAAACCAAGACATTTGCAGAGCGTAATTTAGCAACATATTTATTGGGATGTGTGATTTTAATGGGGAGGGGAGAGAGTTGAGAGTGGCCAAGAGATATATTTGAAGAATTAACCCCGGCAATGGTAAAGGGGATGATATTTTTACCCATTAAAGCTACTATCCAACGGATAGGTCTTGCGTACGTAACGTCATAGTCTTCCCAGCGCATACTTTTGGGAAAGGGGAGATTAATAATGAGTTTTGGTAGAGATTCTTTTAGTATATCTAAAACCGCAGTTCCCGGTTTTTGTATTGTGGCAAAAAGATGGGTCTTATTTTGAATAGTGATTTCAGGGTGCTTTCCAGATTCAATGGATTGTTTTGTAATTCCATCGATCCCCAAAGATTTAAAAAAGCCTGATCCTTGTTTGGTTAAATTTCCATTAGTATCGAAAGCAACTTCAAGAGCTGGTCCCTTCCGTTTGATAATTTCAGTAGAAGTTTTTTTAGGGATACCTGTTGCATATATTGAAAGACGTCGAGGAGTTCCATATATTTTAATAGAATCGACATTAATTTTTTTCTCTTTAAAAAGTTTGCAAATGGCTTTTTCAAGTTGAATCATACCAGAGGGGACAAAAGTGGCTGGCAGTTCTTCAGATCCGATTTCTAATAGAAAGTCATTTTTTTTGGAGTTAGAAAAAAGAGTGGGAAATGAAAAATTGTTTACTGGTTTCTCTTCTCTTTTTTTATCAATAAGGAGAGGGAAATTTAACTTTTCTCTTTCTTCAAGGTATTTTTCTGCGACCTGTTTTGAAAGATCTCGAATGCGATGCATCAGTTCAACACGTGCTGTTGTGGAAATAGCAGATCTTGCATCTAAAATGTTAAAAGCATGGGAGGCTTTAATGGCAAAATCATAGGCAGGTATTGGAAGATTTTTTTTCAGTAATTTTTTTGTTTCCGTTTCAAAATCTTCAAAATGTTTTTGCCACATAGTGACATCAGCTTCTTCAAAATTGTAATAACAATTTTGCACTTCACTTTGAAAAAAAACATCGCCATACGAGAGTGTGTCATTATATTTTATTTTATAAACGTTATCTACCCCTTGTAAAAACATGGCAATTCTTTCAAGCCCATAGGCAAGTTCTGCAACGACAGGTTTAACTTCATACCCACCAACGCTTTGAAAGTATGTAAATTGTGTGATTTCCATTCCATCACACCAAACTTCCCATCCTAGCCCCCAGGCCCCTTGTGTTGGAGATTCCCAATCGTCATGAACGAATCTAAAATCGTGCTCTTTAGGATTTAGGCCAATGGCCTCTAAAGAATTTAAATAAAGTTTTTGCATATCAGGCAAGGAAGGCTTAATCATTACTTGAAATTGATGAAATTTTTGTAATCGGTTGGGATTTTTACCATATCGACCATCGGTTGGGCGTTTTGAAATTTCTACATTACAGGTTTTGTACGGCTCTGGCCCAAGACAGCGTAAAAAAGTTTCAGGGTTGAAAGTTCCAGCACCTGTTTCATTGTCATGACCCTGACTAAGGATACAGCCTTGATCAGTCCAAAAATTTTGAAGATTTTTAATAATTTCTTGAAATGTAAACATAATGGAAAATTTTATGTCTTTTATTGATTTAGCTCAAGATGTTGATTTCATTTTATGAAATAAGGTATCATAGGATTAGGTACAAAAGAAAACATTTGATGGTAGGAGACAAGTGTGAAGACTGCGCTGGCGTTGACATTAAGTAGAATCATCATCTGCCCAATATTTTTGGTGGTTTATCTTTTTTATTTTAAAATAGGTATTAGTTTACAATTAATGCCCTTTATTCTTTTATTTCTCCTAATTTTATGTGAACTTTCCGATATTTTCGATGGGATAGTTGCTCGTCGGACGAATCAAGTGACAGAGTTAGGAAAAATTTTAGATCCGATGTCAGATAGCATAGTTAGGCTTTCTGTGTTGTTGTCATTTACGCAAGGCTTAATTAAGCTTCCATTACTACTTGTGCTTGTCTTTGTATTTCGAGATGCGGTCATATCTACCTTGAGAACTTTATGTGCTCTTCATGGCACAGCTTTAGCTGCTAGATTAAGTGGAAAGTTGAAAGCAGTTTTACAAGCTGTAGCTATTTTTGTTGTAACAATGTCTATCATTCCATATTCAATGGGACTCATTTCAATTGATTTGCTGAGAGAGATTAGTTTCTGGGTGGTTACACTCACTGCTGTGTATACAATTTTATCGGGAATCGAATACATTTGGGCCTATAGGCACTACATCCACAGAGCTTATATAAAAACCTAGTTTTCGGTAGAAAAGAGTTCTAAAGGGCACTCGATCGATGTGCCCCTTTAGCCAACAGCAAATTCTAACTTCGACTCCTTTTAAAAAGAGATGGACTCAGAAGAGCTTTCATCTCCTGCAGCATTTACAGATACAATAGAATAAGTATATGTTTGGCAAGGATCTATATTGCAATCAGTGTAGGAAGCATATTGACTAGATATTGTAGCAATTAAAGTGCCATCTCGAAAGATTTTAAAGGAGGTAACTTCAGGATCAGAATTTGGGGTCCAATTTAAATGTGCAGAAACAACGCTTTGAGAGGGAAATCTATTAGAAACGCGCCCCCCTGCAAAATTTTCAGGTGGGGAAACGATTACAGATAAAAAGTAGGTTGATTCTATAATACTAGTTGGGGATGTAATCGTCCACCAAATCGCAACTGCTCTACCAGCAGCACCACAGCAAATTCGAACCTCATCATCTAATGGGTGGTCCTCAGAAGGGGAAGAGAGGATGTCGGGAGGAGAAGACCAAGACATGGAGCTTGCGCTATATGAAGAAGCTTGAACTGTGGTTGTTGTCCCTTGATCACTATGCCAAGCAGCAACGGCATTGCCCAATTCATCACAGCAAATCGCGGGGAATCTAGCGCTTTCACTTGAAGAGGATAATTGAGAAACATCAGAGGGGTTAGTCCATGAGGTTCCATTAAAATGTGAGCTATAGATTGTATAGTTGGGTAGACCAGAGGTTTCCCATGCTGCAAAGGCATTTCCAGAATTATTACAGCAGATTTGAGGGCGAGTAGAGCTTTCTCCCTCAATGGACAAACTTTCGCTAGGAAGCCAGGTGGTTCCATTAAATTGAGAGGACTTGATAATGAAATTAGTTCCATTTAATTCTGGCCAGATAGCAAAGGCATTTCCAAAGTCATCACAGCATAGGTCGGGAAGCTGTGAAGGTTGTGATGCATTAGATAAAGTTACAGCAGAAGACCAGGTAGTGCCATTAAAACGAGAACTTTGTATAATATCATTTATGTCCTCTCTTAGCCAAATAGTAATAGCATTACCAAAACTATCACAGCAAATTTCTACTAAATAGGAGACTGCTCCTGGGAGGGATAGATTTACAGGAGTAAGCCAAGAGCTTCCATTGAATTGGGAAACTTCGACAATGAGTTGAGAGCCATCTAGCCTTGACCAGCTAGCAAAAGCCTCACCGGAATTATTGCAGCAAATTTTTGGGTTTGGGGTTAATAAGTAGGCCTCTCCAGTAGATAAAGTTACAGCAGAAGACCAAGTATTGCCATCAAATTGAGAGGTCATGATAGAGTAATTAGTTCCATCAAACTCTATCCAGGTAGCAAAGGCATTACCAAAATCATCGCAGCAGATAGCTGCGCCATCTGCTATTCTTGTGCCATCAGTTAGGTCTGTTGCATCAGACCAAGTTAAAGTGTTAGCATTAAAATAGGAAGACTGGATGATGGGAAGTGAGGTTCCGTCAATGATTATGGTCCAAACGGCAAAAGCATTTCCAGAACTATCACAAGAAATTTGTGGTGTGAGGGTTGCATCATCTTCTGAAGTAAGGGTGAAAGGTGGATACTTCCATTCAGAATGAGCAAGGATAGATGTAAATAGGAGAGTTAAGAAAAAAACGTTTTTTAAATATTTCATGTTCAAACAGCCTAGTTTTAAATTTTTTCTATAATATCTGAATGAGCAGTTTGGGTCAAAAGTAAATGACTATGGTGATTAAATTGCAATGGATTTAGATTTTTTGCGCGATTTAATAGCTGTCTTGTAGAGTAGTTGGTATTGATGAGCAGATTTTTTCCAGCTAAAATCAACGCTAAGTCCATTTTGCATAAGGGTAGACCAACGTTTTTTTTCATTTCGGTAACAATTAAATGCGCGTTCTAAAACAAGGTCTAGGTGATTTTCTGTAGGCAATCGAAATAAGAAGCCAGTTCTTTGATGTGTTGGGATATTTAAATCATCAAGGTCAAAAACAGTATCGGCAAGTCCACCTGTCATTCGGGCTATCGGGACAGTTCCATAACGCATAGCAATCATTTGCGTGAGTCCACACGGTTCATATAGTGAGGGGACTAGGATTGCATCTGCTGCGGCAAAAACAAGATGAGCTAAGTCATTATTAAACTCTAATTCAATATGAATATTTGGATTGGATTCATGAACTTTTTGAAGATGTTTGAATTCTTTCTCAATTTGTTTTTCGTGAGTAGATCCAATCAAAATAAATGAGCCATCATTTTCTAAAGCATAATGCAGGGCTCGTTGAATGAGTTGAGGGGATTTTTGTTTAGCAATGCGTGTAATACAGGTGAGGAGAGGCCTTTTTAATTTTTTAATGTTTAACTTTTTACAAAGAGCTACTTGATTATCTTTTTTGCGTTTGAGTATTTCTTCAATATATGTGGGATTACTTGGATAGTTTTCTGCTAAACTACTATCTTTGGCTGGGTTCCAGGTATTAATTTCAATGCCATTTAAGATGCCATTTATTTTATGTTGATGTTTATGAATAATAGGGTCTAGTTTAAAGCCAAATTCTGGCGTTTTAATTTCTTGTGAATATTTTTTTGAAACAGTGGAGACTTGATCAGCATAGACAATTCCACCTTGCAATAAATTTAAAAGGGTGGGTTCACAGGGGTCTTGTAATTGGCTGGGTGTTCTATAATCTTCACCGCGCAAGCCAATTCGTGTTAAAGATCTAGGGTGACATCTTCCTTGATGTTCGAGATTGTGGATAGTCAATACAGAAGCTCCATACTTGAATCCTAGATCTTCGTAGATCGTTTTAAGAAGGATAGGGATAGATGCTGTAGGCCAATCATGGACATGAATTATATCTGGCTTTTTTTCTGAGGTAAAAAGAAATTCTAAAGTGGTTCTGCAAAAATATAAAAATCTTTCAATATCATTTAAACAGCCATAGATTGCACCTCGATTAAAATAATATTGGTTATGGTGGGGTTCAATAAAATAGGTCTTTAGGCCGTCGACAATACCTGACCAAACTGCATTATGATATTTGAAGGCATCTTCAAAAGACCAAAGATCAGGCGTTTCTAATGAGAGATTTTTTATAAATTGGTATTGGAGGATGTCATATTTTGGGATGATGATTTCAACTTGGTCACCATTTTTTTGTTGTTGTTTTGATAGGCCATGGATAACATCACCTAACCCTCCTACTTTTGCTACGGGTGCTAATTCAGATGCAATATGCACGATATACATGAACGCCTTAACCTAGGAACGAGTATTACCAGCCTGAGCTTTTGGTGTAATTTTAAGGCTCAGGTTTAAAAAAGCTTGTTGCAAAAACAAAATTTTTACATCATCTCAGCTATATGCTCTATATACTTAAGTTAAGGCTTTCTTGCAATATTTCACATTAAATAAAATTTACATGAATTTTTGTTTGTTGATTTAATGCAGAGACTTGCCATGAATGAGTATTTGATTTTATTTCAGGAACGGCTTGTTTAAAGACTCTAAAATGAGTTTTTTTAGTTTCCATCCATTCACTTACTAATTTTCCTTTTAACTCTTCGAGGGACATGACTAACATTTCTTCCCCCGTGCAAACTTCTATGTTGTTCTTAAGTTTTTCTTCTTGTTTATCAACGTCCCAACAACCTAAACACATATTTTTTCTCCTTTGTTTACGTAAAAAATATTCTAGAATACCATTAAAATATTTTCAAGAAATTTTAAAGATTTTTTAGATAAAAAAAACGAGCGCATTTTCTTGCAAATTAATCTTATGATTTGTAAGATATTTGTTGTTT